>JGI2924J29684_1078141_pt1 | contig 32642 bp, 29 predicted proteins | sample BenlonsequencITS_FD_29684 | JGI IMG/M metagenome (IMG submission 29684)
CGTGAAATTAGGCGTTTGGGTATAGTAATGCTTGTTCATATTATTCCTTAAATAAAACCGGAATCTATTAATAGATTCCGGATAGGCTAACTTTTAATTAAAAGAGATTAACTTACGCCGTTTAACACTGGAATAAGCTTATGATCATCGACATATTTATAATGAAGATCAATGATAATTTTATTGCCAAACTGATCGTGAAGAGTAAGTCCCCCTGTTAAAGGTGAGTGACCAGTAATAGCATCGTGGCGATTTATATCAACTTGAGCGGCAAGTAAGGCAATCTCATGAGGACGCTGATTATAATCATAACGCACACAGATAGTATCAACATTGCCTATATCATATTTATATACATCGGAAATTGTCTTTTCACCTAAACCGTGTATAAATGCCGGACAAAAGACGCTGGCAGTATACATCCACATAGGCGCCTGGCTTTGATCGTATCCATAGGCAAGATTCTGGATACTACCATAGACACCCTGCTGGGGGCCGTAGTTCAAATCCACAATGTGGAAATAGCTGTCAGCTATAGTTAAATGATAAAGATAAAGCGTGGCATCATCCAGTTTATAGCCTTTATAATCTGAAAATACATGGTGGGGAGAAACAGAGTCTTTTTCTAGCGTTACTGTAGTTTTACCCGAACCTTTTAAACCATATTCTTTTTCAGCAAACATGGTAACTTTTACATAATCTTTGATTGAATAATCACCCTGGCTTGACATATCATAGATAAAGGAACCATCACTATTTTTATAGCTAAGTTTCGCTGAAACCTCTTCTGAACTAACATTTGGGTTAATAGTCTTGTTGCTAGATAAGTAATATTTAAACTGATATTGGAAATTTGAGTTGTTAATTTTTTGTGCGTTAACATGACTGGGATCATAAACAGAAATATAATCGCCTGCATCCCCTTCAACTAAAAATTTCAGTGCATCCCCATCACTATTATCTATCAATGATATTGCGCTTTTAACTTCTTCCAGCGTAGGCCCCGCTTTAGATGTTTCATAGAGCGCTAACGATACACCAACAGTAATGAGTATCTGATGATTATCGTTTACAAACAGAAATGCCTCATCACCATCGCTTGAAGAGCATGATTCAGCCCAAATCTGAATTTTAGAAAGGCCTGCAACGTTTTCCCATGACATAAAATTATTCCTTTTTTCAGTTTGAAGAACTTTATTTGCGTTCCGACAAGAAAAATTATTCACCGCAACAAGACCTAAAGCAAATAAATAAAGTTTAAAAAAAATCATTTTTTTCATCGCGGTAGCATTGATAAATGATTATTTTTATTTATCTTTTTGCTATTTGATATGATAATCTAATTATCTTTAGTGACTTTGATGATTAGTGTAAAAAATATAAATGAGGCGTGTGTAAGATAGATTATCCAGGAGGGAAGCTCAAATGTTTGATGGCGTGAGCTCTTCACGGGAAACAGTGCCAGGCTAAACGGGAATACCCAGTCTTTTCTCCACGTTACCGGGAGGTATATCCGCTATGAAAAAGACCGGCTATACCAAAGAACCGATAGCGTTTGTACTGAAACAGGCCGAAACTTGGCCCCCTCGTCGGGGAAGTCTGCAGACGAAGCAGCATAATCTGCGCGGGAATAAGTGTGCCAGAGGCAACTGCTATGATATCTCCTGCGCAGAAAGGTGCTTTCACTCGCTGAGGGTAGAAGGCCTCCACGGAGAGCACTTTGCCAGCCGCGAAATAATGCGGGTCACGGTATTCAACAATTATATCGGATGTGATTACAATCGCTGGCGATGCCAGAGTGCCTGTGGTGATCTTAGTCCGGAACAGTTTGAAAACCAGAACCCCGCTTAGGGCTGTGTCCACGTCACATGGGTAGAACCAATCCCGACAGAACGAAAACCGGGTCTGGCCTCCGTAAGAAGTAAGCTTTGACATTAAATATATCAATTAAATTTCTATCAGGGCTCCTGATATAGATAGAGACTATCTCGCCTGTGGCTCCAGTTCTATCAACAGGACCTTCAACAATGGGAATACCTACCTATAAGATCTCAGACACAACGTCATTTATTGGTATTGATCTAATAAAATATAAATCGGCAGATCCCTGGGTTAGTCTTCTCGCTTTTTGATCGAATTCTATCCTCATTTTATGGAGGCTAATTTTTTGTGTTCAAAATATTAATGCTTTTCTGTTTTGTTTAAACGTTACCGAAGAAAAGCCAAGTACCTCTTCGTAAAATATTATTGTAGTTGATATACCAGATACAGTTAATACGAGGTAATCAATTATCATTTACATAGACTCCTGATATTTATATTTTGGGATACTACATTAAAAAATAGTATTAACCTACTTTTAAATCAGATGCATTTTTTTTGCATCTACTCTAAGTTGTTGACGAAAATTGGGATGCGCCAATTCAATGATCCTGAGTGCACGCTCAGTTGAAGAGAGCCCCTTCAAGTTTACGGCGCCAAATTCAGTAACTACCCAGTGTGTATCAGTCCGCGGAGTTGTTACAGGTCCCTCAAGGCGGGGAACAATACGAGAAATAGTATCATTCGCAGCCGTTGAGCGTGTCGTAATAATGGAGCGGCCACCTTTAGACGCATATGCGCCTCTGACAAAATCCAATTGCCCTCCTGAAGCGCTGTACTGATGCCCAAACAAATGTTCAGAGTTGCAGGCACCGGTGAGATCGATTTGTAAGGTGGCATTGATGGAGACAACATTTTCATTTTGCGCAATGATCCTCGGATCGTTAACATAATCGACAGGCCGACTAAAAAAAGAGGGGTTATCATTGAGATAGTCATACATATCCTTTTGGCCCATAGCAAAAGTAAAAACAGACATTCCCCGGTCAATATTTTTACGCTGGTTGGTGACGACGCCTTGTTGAATCAAACTTACCAGTCCCGGATTCAGTGCCTCTGTATGTACCCCCAGATCATTATGTTCCTTGAGCGCGTTACAGATGAGCTCCGGTAATGCGCCGACCCCCATCTGGAGACAAGCGCCATCTGGCACGAGAGAAGCGATAATCTGACTGATAGCAATATCCTCAGCTACGGCGGTACGTACTGGTAGTTCAATTAAAGGCTCATGGTTTTCAACGATGGCGTCAACTTCTGAAATATGGATTACAGCACCTTCGCCATAAACACGCGGCATATATTGGTTAACTTCGACAATAAGCTTTTTAGCTGACCTCGCAACCCGAGTAGAATAGTCGTTACCCGTTCCGAAAGTAAAATACCCGTATTTATCCATGGGGGACACGGTGTGAATAAAAGTATCAATACCAATATCATCTGCCAGTAATCGCGGTGCCTGATGAAAATTTGAAGGAACATAGTTAACTATTTTGCGCCCGGCCCTCTCAATCCCCTGACGTATTAAATCCCGCTCGATACCAGTAATAAACATACTGTAGAGATGAATATAGTCACTTAACTCATAACGGAAAATGGTATCCCCAGCAATTTTGGCTGTTTCGTAACAGTAAACCCGCAGATCGTTGACTTCTCCCCTTTCCGCTCGCTTTGCCAGCGCATTCAGCAAAGCTGGCGGCTCTGCTGCAAACATTCCCATAGAGAGGTGACTGCCAGAGGTAATTAAAGTAACCGCCTCGTCAGGCGTCACGCATTTTTCGGCATACGCTGCATTAACATTCATCATAACTCTAAACCTCAGTGCGATTTCTCAATAAGCAGCGTCTTCTTCAGGCGAGCATCCACGGCAATAAACTAACATTGTTCGTTCGAAGTGCATGACCTCTACGCCATCCTGGTTAATACCACACGTCCGAACAGTAACGATGCCTTGTCCCGGACGGCTATTTGACAGGCGTTTGCCGAGTACTGTGCTTTCAGCATAAAGAGTATCCCCTGCGAAAACCGGATGGACGGCTTGTACCTTATCCCAGCCAAGATTAGCCACGACTTTGGCACTGACGGTACGCACGCTCATACCGGTTAGAAGCGCCAGAGTGAACGTTGAATCAACCAGTAACTTTTTCCATTCCGTTTTACTGGCGTAAGCTGCATCGAAATGGACCGGCTGTACATTAAGAGTAAGCAGGGTGAACCACACATTATCGGCGTCTAGTACCGTACGACCGGGACGATGTTCAAAAACATCACCGGGATAAAAATCCTCCCAGTAAAGACCCGAAATTTCTCGGTAGCGCCCCTCGCTAATGGCTTTATAAGCAGGTAATAACGTTTTCATAATCAGTTTCTCTATTAATGAAATCAAGAAAAGATTCCTGCCCGGGCGAGTAATTGCCGGGCATGACGGGCTACGGCTTCATCTATCATCATGCCGTTAACGATCCCGACGCCTTTGCTATTCTCTGTCAGTACTTCACGAGCATGATTAATTTCTGCTGCTGTAGGGGTAAAGGCTGTGTTGATTGCGCTAATCTGAGCGGGATGAATAGCCGATTTTGCAGAAAAACCGAAGCTGAGCGCCTGCAGAGTTTCATCATTCAGACCTGAAAAATCGCCTACCTTAAAGAAGGGAGCATCTATTGCAAGAAGCCCCTTCATAGCACAGGCGGCCACTATCCTGGCCCGAACAAGAGCAAGAGGCTCCCAGGCGAGTGTGGCACCAATATCGGCCGCCATATCTGCGGCGCCAAACATCAACCCGCAGAGTCTGGGGGTGGCGCCCGCAATAGATTCTACGGCATTAAGCCCGGCAACTGACTCAATAATGCCGATAAGGCGAGTATCAGAACCAGCCATCATGATAAGACTATCAAGTATCTGCAGGTGTGCTGCTGACTCTGTTTTCGGAAGAATAATGTAATCAGGAAAAAGACGGCATTCCAGTAACATATGCAGGTCTTCAATGCCAGCATGAGTATTCATTCCATTAATTCTTAATGCTATTTTTCGCGATGAATTTGGTCTGGATAAAAGGAACTGCATCGCGTTTTTCCGGGCCTGCGCCTTGTCATTCGGGGCGACTGAATCTTCAAGATCGATAATAGAAATGTCCGCCCCGCTTTCAGCTGCTTTAATGAAACGTTCGGGTCGAATTGCTGGAGTAAAAAGCCAGCTACGTGTCTGAGTATTAGGAATATTGGACATATTGCACCTCCTGAAATCTCACTATGCGCTCGCCAGTCTCATTCGTCCAATATATGATAGTGACGTTCTTAATTGCTTTTGGAGATGAAGATGGAGCTGCGCCATATTCGCTATTTTCTTGCCGTCGCTGAAGAACGGCATTTCACGCGGGCTGCGACAAAATTAGGTATAGGTCAACCGCCGCTGAGCCAACAAATTAAGGATCTGGAAAGAGAGCTGGGAGCGCAACTGTTCCGAAGAATGCCTCATGGAGCGGAATTAACCGAGGCAGGAAGAGCATTTTATGATGTTATTAAAGAGATGCCTGTTACCGCGTCAAGAGCCGCGCTGGCGGCGCAGCGAGTTGCCCGGGGGGAATCGGGCGTGTTAAGGGTGGGTTTTACTGCCTCTGCGGCATTTAATAGTGTGGTGCCTGGTGCAATCCGTACTTTCAAGCGGGCTTATCCTGACGTTCGTTTGCAGCTTGAGGAAGGAAATACAACCCGACTGGCTGATGGATTGAATGAAGGATCGCTGGATGTTGCCTTTCTGAGACCCGATTTCAAAGGCAACGAACGTTTCCAGCTCAGGTTACTTTCTGAAGAGCCGATGGTTATTGTGCTGGCAGAAACGCATCCTGCGGCGGCATGTGACCAGATTGCACTCTCTACTCTCAAAGATGAGTTTTTTTTACTCTTCCCACGTGAAATCGGCCTGTCGCTTTATGACTCAGTGATCGGGGCCTGCGGTAAGGCGGGTTTTGAACCGAAAATTAGTCAATTTGTGCCACAAATTGCTTCAGTCATTAACCTTGTTTCGGCTGAAATGGGGGTATCAATGGTTCCAGATTCAATGAGACAGGTTAAGGTCAAGGGAGTAGTATACCGCCCCGTTGCTGACCAGATGCCCGTCGCAAAGCTGGCTCTGGCATACCGGCGCGGCGATACATCGCCAACGTTGAGAAACTTCATCCTGAAAGTCACTGGCTGAATGCGGCTACGTGATATTTGCAATGTGATCAATAACTACTGTCCCGATTTTGTATTTAAAGGAATAACTAACGGAGCAGGAACTGGCTGCAATGTATGTGGATCGATGGCCAGATAACGTCCGGTTTTACTGTCGATACCCACATAATCGATAAGCTTGCCTTTGGCATAACGAACCATTGTCTGTTTTGCAAATGCCTCATAGGCACTGCTCAGTATTTTCACTTTATCCGGATAATCTGCTGCAAGATTATGCGTTTCCAGAGGGTCACGTTGCAGGTTGAATAATTCCCATGGCGCATAACCTGCCCGTGGGAATAGCGTGACAAGTCGACGCAATTTCCATTTTCCATCTATCCAAGCCGCCTGATTATGAAGTTCAACACCATATTGCGTGCGAGGCGCATTCAGACTTTCACCAGTCAGATAGCGTTTAAAACTCACGCCGGTCATTGGCAGTGCCGGTCTTTTAGATAAAGGTTTACTGGCATCAATACCTGCAAATTCATATAACGTGGGCGCGACGTCATATGCCGCCATAGTAGCGTGATCTATGGCGCCATTATGTATGATACCGGGGCCGGAAATCATAAAACTGGTGTTAATTCCCCCCTGGCCGCTGGTCGTTTTGTGATAGCGGCCATAAGGCGCATTACTGACATCAGCCCAGTGCGGGCCATAAGAGATAAATGAATTTTTACGACCAATATTTTCGTAACGGTTATCAAATTGCTTCCAAAAATCCGCTTCAGATTCATAGTGAAAACCCTCTGCCGGATTCACACCATTATCGCTTAAGAAGACCAGAATCGTGTTTTTATCGCGCCCGGTCTTTTTTAATGTATCGATAACAGTACCGATCTGTGCATCCATATTGGCGATCATAGCAGCGTAAACCTGCATCACCTTTGCCATGTATTTCTGCTGTTCCGGGGTCATCGCCTGCCATTCTTTATCAAGTTCCAGTCCCGGCAAAGGTATGTCATCACGCAGAAAACCCAGTTTCTTCAGACGAGCAATACGCTGACGATAGACGGCTGCATAGCCCTGTTCATACTGACTTTTAAAACGGCTAACCCATTCATCCGGCGCCTGCAGGGGATCATGCGGCGCGGTAAAGGCCAACCACGCGAAGATAGGTTGTTCCCGTGGCGTCTTGCTGATCCAGCGATTAAGCTGGCTGGCATAAGCTTCGCTGGAGTAAAAATTGGAGGGCAGTGAAACGCGCTGGTTGTCACGGGTGTAATAAGTATGAAATATCTCAACGGTCCCCAGCGGCACGGCATCATCAAAGTGACTGGCGCCTCCCCCCATCAAAGCGAAAGAATGACGAAAGCCCCGGTCCTTTGGCGTCGAACCAGGCGTAAAGCCGAGATGCCATTTACCCGCCATCAGCGTATTGTAACCGGCATCTTTAAAGCGTTCAGCCATGGTAGTGACCCGATCAGTCAGGCGCAGTTCATAGCCTTCCTTACCCAGGGTGTTTTCATACCACCACATACCGCCCATACCAGCTTGCTGACTGGTATTCCCGGTTAATAACATAGCACGGGCGGGAGCAGACATGGGAGACGTGTAATATTGACTCATCCGCACGCCGTTCTCGGCCATCGCCTGCAAATTAGGCGTTGGGATTTCCCCGCCGAAGGGACTGATATCAGAATATCCCATATCATCAGCGATAATCACAATAATATCAGGGCGCTCGTTTTGCGTACTGTACGCCGTAGCGGAGAAGATAATGCTGAGTGTGGCAAGAGTCGCTTGTTTCTTCACGGCTTATTCTCCATTTCAGACTACGGGGGTTGTACAGAGTAGCGGGCAAATGCGGCAAGAACGGCTATCAGCCCGGAAACCTGCTCAGAACGTTAGCACGCCAGGCCTTCAGGCCATCCAGATCCCGTGGCCAGGCGCGTAGTGGAGCCAGAATTTCCGTGAAAAAAGAGTAATAGCCGCTACAAAGCCGATTGTAGCCAGCACTGTTGATATGTGCGGGGCAGCCTCCCTGACAGACTATTTTCACAGAGCAACGTTGACACTCCCGGCGCTGGCTTTTCTTAATACCAAAGGGCAGCCGGGTTGCGAAATCTACTGCTGGAGCTAACGAATTATTACCAAGCTGCCCAAGGTAATGCTGGCTATTAATCAGATGATCGCAGGCATAGAGTTTGCCATCCGGTTCCATTACCAGATTCGTGCCGCAGCGCGCGGAGTGGACACAGGTGGCGCTAATATGCGTAAAATATTGTGCCCATGCCTGTTCAATATTGATCACAAAGACCCGCCCCATATCGCCGCGTTTGCACCATTGACGCCAGATACCAATCATGAAACGCCCCCAGTTATCAGCACTCAATTGGTAACGTCGCTGTAGGGCATTGCCTTCGTTCATCAGCGGCTGAAATTGCAGATAACGTGCGCCAAGGCTAACGACATGATCGTAGATGGCTGCCGCATGGCGAGCCATTTCATCATGCACGACGATCAGTAAGTTAAAATCGACTCGATATTGTTGTAACAATACGATGCCCCGCAGCGCAGCCGGATAACTGGCCTCACCGCGTTTGCCAGGGCGATGGCGATTTTGCAACTCTTCACTGCCCTCAAGGCTGATGCCAATAGTAAAATTATTTTCGCGAAAAAGGCGGCACCAGGCATCGTTTAACAACGTCGCATTCGTTTGCAGACTATTACTGATCGTCACACCTTCAGGCGCATATCGTTGTTGAAGCGCTATTACTTTTTTATAAAAACCGATTCCGGCTAAAAGCGGTTCACCGCCTTGCCAAACAAAATTAATTTCACGCGCACTGGCAGGTTGCGCCGCAATATAGCGACAAATAAAAACCTCCAGGGTTGATTCATTCATTTTTTCTACGGGCGTTTCGCCCTGTGGGTAATAACAATAGCGGCAGGCCAGATTACAGGCCGGGCCAATGGGTTTCGCCAGAATATGAAAAGGGATCTGCGCCCGGCTTTCCGTCATTACGGGGATTTGTTGTTGCCGTAATATGTTGAGATTCAACATTATTCTGTCCTGTAATTATCATTTATGATGCAAAGACATCACTAGCATTTCGAAATAGCGTCTATTGATGCTGCAGTCAGAATGCTGGGGCAAGCTGTATCTTTTGATACGCCGGTTCTCTGCATAGCGCATGACGCTAGTGAAATGTTATTGAGCAAATCACATCTGAGTCAGAAATTAAGTCTCTGTTAACTTGCGCTGTTTCAGAAAATCATAGAACAGTCGTCTCAAAAGGATATCGTCCTGAGGAACGAGAACCGTCGACCTTTTCATTATATGAGTTCAACCACGACATAAAGATATTATATTAATAAGTTTTAATGACATTTTTAAAAATCAGATGGGGCCTTAAATAAAAACAATAAATTTCAATTAGTTATTAAAAAAATCGCAACACACGTCACATTATTAACATATGAATGATTGTGTTACACGAATGTAAATTGTATGTTTCAATAACCACTATCTTACTGCGTCTCGGCGCGCTCATCCGGATGGAAGGAGATAACATGTCAGCCTTATCAAATACTGGCCATCATGACGGGATCACTCTCCATTGCTTACAGAGTATTGCGCAACTCATTCCTCTGTCGTCAGCGGTTTTTTACCGTGTTAATGATTACTTAAAGCCGGAAGGCTATGTTTTACATAATATTTCTAATGGCACACACCAACAATATCTGGAGCATTTTCAGCCGTTAGATCCGCTATCGCCTTCCCGGTTCGGTCAACAGGTTATTACCGTCGCGACGATGACGCCCGGCATCTGCGCTCGTCATCGCCTTTATTATCATGAATTTATGTTACCTAATCATGTTTGCGACATGATTGAGATCTTTATTCGTCGGGGCCATCGTATCATCGCGGGCATTTCATTAATGCGCGATATTCCTTTTTCCAGTGAAGAGCGTTTGCGTGCGCAGGCAGTACAACCATTACTGGGACTGGCTATTCATGATTCTCTTCAGGGGGACAACGATCTGGCGTCAATATTGACCGCGAAAGAACGTGAAATTGTGGGAATGGTCTGCGAAGGTGCCAGCAACAAATTGATTGCCCGTCAGTTGAATATCTCCCTCTCAACAGTGAAAACGCATTTACGCAATATTTTTGCTAAAACGGAAGTGATAAATCGCACGGAACTGGTTTCCCGAACCAGAATGTCCTCGGTACAACACTCACTGAATATGTAAAAGCTTTCTCTTTTATCCCGCGTCAATGACGAGGCTTTTCCCTACGTTTCATATATGCCTGGATTAACAACGCTTCTGAACTGGCGCATCAATACAATATAATGTTCATATTATCTGCCGTCGGCATCCTGTTGTAGCCATTGATTCATTACCTGATTGATCATATTTATCACACTAAGCAGAAGAATACGCTGGTGCCGCTCAAGCCGCAGATAACGGCGTAGCGGCGGCATTTTGCAGACCACTTCGCTGGCAGCCCACAGCTCAATGCTGCAATGCCATTCCTTATGATTTAACACCAGAGAAAACCGACGATAATCCAGTTCACTCAAAGCCTGTTGTAAATTGGGGAAACGATTAAGATAGTCAATCAGCCCGGCAGCGCTTTTGCTGCCAGTAAAAATGACAGGATAACGTTTTAACCATCCGGGCTGATGAACGCGAATTTTGCCTTGCAAAGGATAATCGATTGCGCCTTTCACCCTAAATTCACAGCTGTGAATACTGGCCATAAATAACCGTTTTTGCTGAACACGACAGGTAATTTGGGTAAAAGCATTCAGATGCAGCACGGCGCTATGCTCGGTCAATTTTTCACAACGCCAGCCGCTCAAATCACGTAACACCATGTTCATTAATGCGCTCTTAAACCAGGGGACGGAGGACATCGGGCATCATCTCTTCATTGTTTCGCTTTTCATAATTGCTCATTGCCCGTTCCACGACCTCTTCTACGGGAAGCGGGAGGAAAGGATTAACCCGTTGAACACATAATGTCCAGAACAAAGCATAGGAGGCAGTCAATCCAAGCATAATACCGAATGGTATAAGTACATCCCGACTGTTCATTCCTGGCGGTGCGATATTAATAATCGCGATAATAATACCCACGCTCGAAATAATCTGCGGTAAGGGGAACCAGGGAGCCCGGTAAGCGCGTGGCAGATCGGGACGTCGAATACGCAATATAACTACCGACAACGTTACCAGCAGATAAGCGACTCCCCAGGCGCAAACCGCGGCGAGGATCAGCGGAACGATGTGGTCGATATCACCGTTCAGATACCAGGCGTGTAAACAGGGAATCGCAACACCGAAAGCGATGGCGATTACCGGTGTTTTAAAGCGGGGGTGCAGCCAGGTCAGAAACCGCGGCAAAGCGCCGTCCAGCGCCATGCCGTATATAATACGCGGTACTGCCGCCATCAAAGTATTAATCGTCGCACATCCCGCCAGCAATAAACCCACGCCCAACCAGTATTGCCCGACATGTCCCATTATACGATTGGCGAAGGCGGGAATAGCCATCGGCGTATCCAGTAAAAAGATATTGTTTGCCGCATCGACGACCACATTATTTACCTGACGGTTAATGGCGGCGCCATAGAGAAACATACAACCAGCCACCGCTAAAAGACCAAGCGCCATCGCTCTGGGAATAGTACGATGCGCTTTTTTAATTTCCGGCGCCATTGGCGTTACCAGTTCACAACCGACGAACATAAACATCGCCATGCCAATATAACCAAACAGACCTGAGAGATTCCTGACATCAAGCGGTGCGCCAAACCACCCAGTATGGTGGGTTATCGGGGATAACATAATGCCGCACAAGCCGAAGATGGTCAGGGTCGTCCACATACCGAACGTAAGAAAGACTTCCACCTTGCCAAATATTTCAACACCAATGGCATTCAGTATGCCGAAAACCACAACCATGCCGACGCCAACCATCCAGGTATTGTGGTGCATGGCTACCTGTTCGTTAACAGACTCGAAATTCACCAGCGCCATAACGCCAGCGAGAATCGTTTCTGCCGTTCCGGCAAAAATGTGTACGATCAGGTAGGCGCAAAGCGCGCCGGTGATAGCGAAAAAACGCCCCATCCCGCAGGAAATATAGTCGTAGACGGAGCCAGTAGTTGGAATGAGCGTTGCCGCTTCGGCAAAGGTGGTAATCTGCGCTTGCATCATAATAAATGCCAGTAATACCGCGAGAGCAAAGGTATCGCCTCCTGAGCCAAAACCACTGGTCACGGTCAGAATCACCGGGCTTGCCATAATCAGTCCGACGGAGCTGGCAAGCGTCGTGGGGAAACCGATAACGCCACGTTCAAGATGGCTGGCAAGTCTGTTTTTAAACATGGTCAACCTCTTCACTATTATTACAATAATAAATTACCGCTCCGGAATAATGTTTATTTATGGCAGGCATCCCATCCAGTGGGTATCGTTCTGAAGATGGATAACGGTAAACAACTTTGTGACGCAATCGCCCGCACGCGGTAATAACAAATGGGGAGCGGGTTATTCTCCCCTGGAATACCAACGGTACTGACGAACAATTAAAGGATTCAGCCCAATTTATTGCTTTCAACTTTTGCCAGATAATGTTTTACAAAACGGGGAGTCAGAACTTTCCAAGCCACTTCGGTCCCCTGCTCAACAAACCAACTGTCGCCTGGTGAAAAACGTATTGGCTCCTGTCCTGCGACCGTTAACTCTACTTCCCCTTCCAGCACGGTTGCATGTTCGGTAAAGGGGTAAATCATAGTGAAACCGCCGCGGGTCGATGAAAACAGTCCACAGGTAAATACATCCTCAGGTTTACCGTAAATCATCGCAACGGCGACCTGAGGGTCGCCTTCTGTTGGCGACGCCCCCAGCAGGCTGACACTTCCGACTGGCTGTAATTCAGGAACAGGTTGATTGAGCTTAAAAGCATGCATTAATGTTCTCCTGGTTAATTCCGGCCTTTCCAGAAACCGGCGGTTTGATGTATTAATTTTCCAGCACTGACCAGCAATAGACGTAGCCTGTCGCGACCATAAATTGTCGCGTGAGGAATGCCACTCATCAGACGATACCGTTCGGAACCGCCATTTATTCCTTCAGCCAGGATTTTGCATACGATATGGGAGGGCGTGACCCCAAAACCGGAATATCCCTGGACATAAAAAACATTATTGTGCTCACGAAGCGTGCCAATCTGCGGAAACAGATTCGCGCTACAGGCCATCGGCCCTCCCCAGGCAAAATCGATTTTAACGTCCTTCAAATAAGGAAAAATCTCTGTTAACAGAGCACGATTCCAGGCAGCAAAATCGTGAGGCGTATATTCAAGAAACCTTGTGGCGCTGCCAAACAGCAGGCGATTTTCTTTTGTGAGACGGTAGTAATTGATAACCGGGCGGATATCACTAAAAGCCCCGCGCAAGGGACTGATCCGCTCAACAAGCTCACTGGAGAGAGGTTCTGTAGCGATCTGATAAGAATAAGTCACCAGCGTTTTCTTATAAATTTCTGGTTCCAGATTATTGAGAAAACTATCGCAGGCCCACAGCAATTTGGCCGCTTTTACGCTGCCCATCGCAGTACGTACCTGCACAGTTTTACCGTAACTGACCTCAACCACTGGTGAATATTCGAATATCTTCACTCCCAGCGAATTCGCCGCTTGAGCGGAGCCCAACAATAAATTCAGCGAGTGGACATGCCCTCCGCCCATATGTTTGAGAACACCGCAGTAGACGTCGGAACCGATAACCTGTTGCACATCTTTACCGGTATAGAGCTCAATATCGTCTTCCGGCGTAGCGGCTTTGAATTCTTTTTCCCATTGTTGCAGCGTTTTTAACTGCCGCTGGTTGTAGGCCAGATAACCATATCCGGGGACAAAATCAGCATCAATATGGTATTTACGAATTCGTTCCCGAATAATGCCTGCGCCGAGGTTAGCGATTTTAAACAGTGTCTCCATTCCCTCTGCGCCTACATATTTTTTAACGGCTTCGATGTCGTGACCTATACCGGCCATCACCTGGCCGCCGTTTCGCCCGGTGCCGCCGTACCCAAGATGCCGGGCCTCGAGAACAACGACATTGTTGATCCCCTGCTCCGCCAGTTCCAGCGCAGTATTGATGCCTGAAAAGCCACCACCAATAATCACCACATCGGCATCAATGTCCTCTTGCAGAGCAGGAAAATGCAACGGGTATTTTTTCGTCGCGCCGTAATAATTCAACGCATCGATTTTTGTATTCATCGCGTTACCTTGTCATCACGCTTGACTAAGGCCGCTATCACAGCACGGTAGCGTTTTACAGAATATCGTCCGGAAGAATGACGTTCTTTGGAACGATATTCAGGCCCGGTAAAGTATGTTGTGATGGAAGAACTTATATTCCTGAACTACAGGCACCTTTGATGAGCGACGTGACATTACTTGCCGAAGTAACCACTTTTTTACGTCAACGACACGGGCAATTTATTGCAGGAGAACGTCAGGCCGGAAACGGCGCGAAATTTACGGTCACTAACCCAGCCACCGGCAAAACCATCGCCGAGGTTGTGTCGGCAACCCCCGCGCAGGCAGAACAGGCCATGCAGAGCGCCAGACTGGCGTTTGATGTCTGGCGTAAGATGTCAACGTTACAACGCGGCGCATTACTGCTAAAACTGGCTGATACTCTTGTTGCTCATCGCGAAGAGCTGGCTCAACTCGAAAGCGTGTGTTCAGGTAAAACTATTATGCTGTCGCGCGGTCTTGAACTCGATCAGTCAGTGGCATTCCTGCGTTATTTTGCCGGTTGGGCAGGAAAAATTACCGGTGAAACACTGGATGTCTCATTGCCATCAATGGGGGAAGAGAGATACACGGCTTTTACCAAACGCCAACCCATTGGCGTGGTTGTCGGTATCGTGCCGTGGAATTTCTCAATTATGATTGCTATCTGGAAGCTGGCAGCAGCGCTGGTATGTGGCTGCACCATCGTCATCAAACCAAGTGAATATACCCCGCTGACACTGCTACGAGTCGCTGAACTGGCTAAAGAGGCGGGTCTCCCTGATGGTGTGATTAACGTGGTAAACGGTGTTGGCGGTGAGATAGCGCAACAGCTGATCGCGCATCCAGATTGCGCCAAAGTCAGTTTCACAGGCTCGGTTGCGACAGGAGAGAAAGTCCGGCGTTCGGCAATATCTGCAGGAAAACGCGTTACTCTCGAACTGGGAGGAAAAAATGCGGCGCTGTTTCTCAATGATCTCACGGCACAAGCCATGGTCAACGGTATCCTTGAAGCTGGCTATCTGAATCAAGGACAGATTTGTGCTGCCGCAGAGCGTTTTTATCTGCCCCAGGAAAAACTGGATACGGTCATGACGCTCCTCAGACAACGGTTATCGGAGATCGTGCCCGGCTCGCCTTTAGATGAAAAAACGGTGATGGGCCCCCTGGCGAATCAGGCTCAGCTTGAAAAAATGTTACGTCTGATTCAACTCGCACGGGAAGAAGGGGATACCATTGTTTACGGCGGTGAAATTTTACCCGGCGAAGGGTACTTTTTACAGCCGACGGCGGTAAAAGTGCGTAGTGAAAACAGCCCCCTGATGCACGAGGAAACCTTCGGTCCACTCTGCAGTTTTATCGGTTATCAGAATGAAAAAGAGGCGCTTTCACGTATTAACGCTTCGCCATTCGGGCTTGCTGCAAGTGTATGGTCGGAAAATATTTGTAAGGCATTACGCTACGCTGAAGATATTGATGCTGGAATGGTATGGGTAAATATGCATACATTTCTCGATCCCGCAGTACCTTTTGGAGGGATGAAAGGGTCAGGTATTGGCCGCGAATTTGGCAGCGCGTTTATTGATGACTATACCGAACTTAAATCTGTCATGATCCGTTATTAACAATCATGAAAATGTTGTATGTCCTCGTAGCAATATTAAGCGAATCGACGTTCTATTCGCGTCAATAATGCGCTGAAAAATGATCCAGGCAGATCGACCATACCGAAAGTTGGGCGATTTGCCTGATTATCGGGTTCGCTCGCTGCGTTTTTTTGCTTTTAAGGTAAATCGCAAGGTGTGTAAAACGCCCTACCCGGTGTTCTTTCCTACGATAACTAGCGCCATCTACCATTATAGTAAGTTATATCCAGTCTTAACGGTTCAGGCTCATCCTGTAATATCGCTTCCAGATACAACGCCAGCGGCTGATGATAAGCATCTTTTACACTGACTCGCAGGACGTTGATTCTCGGCTCATAACGCAAAATAGCAGCGCGAAGTTCACGGCAAAACCAGTTGAGAACCCGTTTGTCACCCACATTTAACCCGTGCCATTCCGGCATACCCCGGGTAAGCAGCGGTGGTAACGTCTCGCCACCTGCCGAAGCGCAAGAGTTGAATAAACACATCAACTTCCGGCGTACCAATTCGTGTGGGCCTATCCCCTCAACCAAGAGCCTGTCGAGTGGCGAGACCGGAATGGTCGGCGTCATCATCATTTCCCTTTCTGACTTATCTCCAGATCCCATACTGACGAGCCGGAGTCCCATTGAGCGCCTTCTGATTTTTTCGTGAAGTTCAGCGACATCGTTTCCAGCGGTTTACCGCCAGCCCCACCACTAACATCATTACTTACCTGCGTTGCCACATTTTGGCTATAAGACATGGCCTCTATCTGATCTTTAAAGCCTTCAGCCTGGCTTTTGCCTTTGATATTGTCGAGCTTTAAAAAAACCGCGTCCATGATTTATCTCCTTGTTGATCAGGCAGCAGTTCAACGGTCAAGCGAATAAACGTGGCCAACGCTTGTCACACTCATTGAAAGCGCAGTTACCAAAAAACACAGACTGAAAGGCGACAGATTTGCAGAGATTCTGCTAACATTTACTCGCGTCTGGTGAACGTTACTCCGCCGGTTACAGCGTTATAGATGATTTTGACCCGCAGAGGCCAAATACAATTGAGGTTATACTTAACGCTCTCTGCCATATGCAATCCCTTTTATCGCAAAGTATCCTTGGCGCCTGTATCACAGGTTCGTTATTCAAAAATCGACATTTCAGAATAACAACCAGCCATATATAAAAAACACATCACAAAATAAATATCAACTTAATTTTTACTTATTCGATAAAAAATCAAATTTGACCAATATCAATTAACACGCACACAAACATTAAAAATCAACGCGTTATATAAAACTCAATCACTATTGAAATTTTATTTTTATAAATATTCACATTATGAATGTTATTTACTTCACTGCGAACACTAAAAAATGATTTAAATCAAAAAAAACAAACAATCCTGGTTAACTATCGTTTTGACAGAAATAAAAAAGGGTTTTATACAACTCTGGATAGCCGCCTTTTCTTATGGAAAATATTAATTAATGAGCGAGCAAACAGGCAACTTTTGACCGGGTAATCCGTTACCCGGCTGATATTATTCGCACTGTCATGGTGTGGTATCATTTACCAGGCCAACCATAATCATCCGGAACCGGCGCTACGCCACGAACATCAGGACGGAGCATTTTTTGACGATCCTCTTCGTCATCCACCCATACACGAGCAATCTCCTCACAGGTCGCAAACCATACACCATCATGTCCTTTGATATGTTCAATCAGACGTGACAACATCATCATATGATGCCCATGACCGATTATCTGCGGATGAAGAGCCATCGCATATAAACCGTTTTCCTGGTGGTTATAAGCATAGGTAAAAATATCCTTCCAGCGGCGAAGAACGCCATCAGTATCGCTCATTCCCTCCTGGTTGCCGGTATACGCCAGTGCGGGAAAATCATCCAGATACCAGCTGACTGGAATTTCCAGAATCGCGCTGGCTGGTCCTGCGATATTTCCCGTCTCCCAATTCACCTGCCAACGTTGAGGATGGTAAGGCACAAAATCTCTCGCCATCAGGCTACTGTCATATATAAAACCGGCTTCCTCCAGAAGATCCAGCGTATTCTCGCTATAATCCCAATAGGGAGAGCGGTAGCCCGCAGGACGTATGCCGAAATGTCTTTTATAGCAGGCGAATGCCAGATCCATAAGTCGGCGTTCTGTGTCACGATTTACCAGTGTCGGGTTTTCATGGTAGTAACCATGGTGAGCGATTTCATGCCCGGCATCAAAAATCGCTTTACTGATTTCCGGGAAGGTGTCTACAGAGTGTCCGGGAATAAAAAAGGTGGTTCTAATATTATTTTCTTTGAACAATTTCAGAAGCCTCGGCACGCCAACTTGCGCACCAAATTCTCCACGTGACATAAAGGATGGCGATGGTCGATTAAATCCGCCAAGCCATAAAGACTGAGCATCTACATCGACACCAAGATTAACCGCAATTCTTTTACCATCTGGTAATTTTAAATATCCCATAACAACCTCCAGTTAATATATAGAAGGAACACATTCTGTTATTTAATGTGTGATGGCCAGATATTATATATGCCTGCTTTTCTACGTCTGTCCTTGAACGTTGTTGCTGCACCCTCAAGTCTATTTTCATATAAGACATCGAGGTTAATCTCTCCTGAAATGACATCCTCTTTATTGACGTGCGCCTCTGCGATAATACCTTCTGGATTTTTCCACACGACATCACAGGGACTTAAAATTGAACTTCGGGCCCAGCACCCTGGCAATGGTCCGCCAGGATTTCCGCCCAGGCAACAGTGGACAAGATAAATTTGATTTTCAATACAACGTGAATGGCAACAATGCCTGACTCGCCAAAATCCCTGTTCAGTAAACGTGGCGGAAGGCGTTAAAACTAACTCTACACCCTGCTCCGCCAGTGACGCGGCACACTCAGGGATTTCTGCTTCATAGCAAATATTAAACCCCACCTTTGCAAACGGCAATTGAAACACGGCCATTTTATCGCCTTCCTGAGTATACCATCCACGTTCAGCCGGAAATATATGCGTCTTACTGTGGGAATAATGTTCGCCATTTGGGCCCCATATATGCGCAACATTTTCATATCGTTCTGCCCCAGTCTGCTCCAGATGAGAACCGGCAACGATGAACTGTCCTCTTTCTTTCGCTTCCTGTTGAAAAAGCTGCTTATAGGCATCCGTGAACTGATCAATTAAAATAAGATGTGAAATGGGTCTTTCTTGCCATTTTCTCAACAATGTAAATAATTCAATGGTAAATAGCTCAGGGAAGATAACAATATCAGAGCTCTTACTTTTATTAAGGAGCGTTCTTACTTTCGTTATGAAATCTTCAAAAGTGTTTATTTCAGTAACAATATACTGACAGGCTGAAATAGTAAAATTACGTGTCATCGTTATATCCCCAACATAAAAAATCAAACTCAAATTAACGTATAGTATATGGTAGATATTATGGAGCAGGCATTTAGATGTTATGCCATCTTTTTGTGAGGCTGCGCAAAATTTATGGAGTAAAGAGTACAGGTATTGAACCTTTATTTACATAAGCAGTAATTTATTTATGATCACCGTCCGTGAGACGGTCAATAAAAATCAAGGCCGAAAACAATAGTCCTTACCACAATATTATTTTCAGCATCTGAAAATAATCAGGCAAACTAAATGATAACCCGCTTGTATAAAACGAACGCGTATTTTTGCCGACAACCAGCTTGCAGAGTTGCTACCCGACAAAATACCATCCATGGTGGCCAATAGTAGTCTTGCCGCCATTTCTTTATCCACATCGGCGCCAATTTACCCCTTCGCCTGCATAAACGTGTAAAGGAAAAATTACAGATAGCGGCGCTGGGCGATCGCCTGAATTACCGGGATGTGAAAATGAGTATTCAGTAAGATTTTATGCTCAGGTCAGATGAAGACAGCCACCCTACGGTGGCCGTTAGAGCCTGATGGCGCTTCGCTTATCAGGCCTGTGAAACCGATACGACTTTAGGGGTGAGCCGCCAGCGGCTGCTCCGTTATTTTCGGGTGGTGCTTTTCTGGATCTTTAATCAGTACCCACAGAATGATGGCGCCGATAATGTCGAACAGACTCAGTGCAATGAAGAATGGACCGTAACCGATAATAGCTACCAACGCCCCCATAAACAGGTTGAAGCTTAACTGTCCCAGCCATGCCGCTGATCCTGCCAGACCCGCAACCGTCGCGACCTCATTTTTCTTAAACAGGTCAGCGCTCATGGTAATAACGACTGTTGAAAGCGTCTGGTGCGCAAAACCTCCAATACTCATCAATGCAATGGCAACGTACGGGTTAGTCGTAATGCTGACAAAACCGATAGAAACCATCAAAATAGCCCCGATGGTAAAACTACAACGACGCGCATTGATCGTGGTCATATGCATCTTTTCCATGAAGAACTTCGCCAGGAAACCGCCTGCAACGCAGCCAAAGTCCGCCGCCAGGAACGGCAGCCAGGCAAACATGGCGATCTCTTTCAGCGGCAGATGCATCACGTTAATCAGATACAGTGGCATCCAGAAACTCAACGTCCCCCATGCCGGGTCAGCCAGAAAACGGGTGATTGCCAACGCCCAGAAATTACGCTTTTTAACGATCTCTTTAACGGCCGGTTTTTTGTTGTCATCCTGGAGATAGCTTTCCTGGCCGTCCTCGATATAACGCAACTCTTTATGGGTAATCCATGGGTGTTTGTTTGGCGAGTTATAAATTAGGAACCAGGTGATGGCGAACAGCACGCCGATACCCCCGGTAATCACAAACGCCATTTCAGTACCGATGCCGCTATCAGCAAAGGCCAGCATCGCCCAGACCACTAGCGGCGGCGCCAGCATCGCGCCAATCGAGGTGCCGATATTGAACAAGCCTCCCGCAATACCACGTTCCTTCGTCGGGAACCATTCGGCGCTGGCTTTGATCCCGGCAGGAATAGCCGACGCCTCGGTCAGCCCCATCAGACCACGCAGAAATGCCAGACTTATCCAGCCGCCGGCCAGAGCGTGCGCCATGTTGATCAGCGACCACAACAACGCAAAGATAAAGAAGCCGATTTTCAGTCCGATGACATCCATCAAATAACCAGTGATCGGCTGCGCAATGGTATAGCAAAGCTGGAAGGCGCTTACTACCCAGGAATATTGCTGCTCATCAAAATGGAGTTCTTTCATCATCGCTGGCGCCGCAACGCTAAGCGAGCTACGGGACAGGTAGTTTACGATGGTCCCTACGCAGACCAGGCCGATAATCCACCATCTTAATTTTGTCATCTTCATGATAAAGCCTCGTTAAAAAACATTATCTCCACGCCGTCTGACCTGTAGCGGGAAAAACTGAAATTACACAAATTGGTTGACCAATAAATATTTTCTCATCCGGACCGGTCAAAATCTGGCGGCAACCCTCGCCATTAATATTTTTGAAATAAATACATCAACCCATTTCAAGTTGAATGGTGAACGTATTTTACCCAGCAAAAATTGACACAGATCAAATAAATAAAATTGGCAGACCATATATGGTGATATTTGTGATTTGGTTATCCAATTCAGACAGTAAGGTTGACATGAGAAATGTTTTGGTTGAATTTAGGAGTCAGAACGGGTTTTACAGAGCACATTTCGCTGTTGGCTAACAATAGGTCAACCACGAAGACATCATTGCAAGAAGAGGAAACGAGACATGAAACAAACCTGGCGCTGGTACGGACCTAACGACCCGGTAACGCTTTCAGATGTACGCCAGGCTGGCGCAACCGGCGTGGTGACAGCGTTACACCATATTCCGAATGGAGAAATTTGGTCGGTAGACGAGATCGAGAAACGTAAAGCTACCGTTGAAGAGGCGGGTCTGGAGTGGTCTGTGGTAGAGAGCGTACCTATCCACGAAGACATCAAAACCCACACAGGGCAGTATGATTTGTGGATCAAAAACTACCAGCAAACACTGCGTAATCTGGCGCAATGCGGTATCTACACGGTTTGCTATAACTTTATGCCGGTGCTGGACTGGACACGTACCGATCTGGAATACGTATTGCCGGATGGTTCAAAAGCGCTGCGTTTTGACCAGATTGAATTTGCCGCGTTCGAACTGCACATCCTGAAGCGTCCGGGAGCAGAAGCCGACTATACGGCAGAAGAGATTGCTCAGGCAGGTCAGCGTTTCGCCACCATGAGCGAGGAAGACAAAGCGCGTCTGACCCGCAACATTATTGCCGGTTTACCTGGCGCGGAAGAAGGCTATACGCTGGATCAGTTCCGTCAGCACCTGGCAACGTATAAAGATATCGATAAAGCAAAACTGCGTGAACATTTCGCCTATTTCCTGAAAGCCATTATTCCGGTTGCCGACGAGGTGGGCGTGCGCATGGCCGTTCACCCTGACGATCCGCCGCGCCCTATTCTCGGCCTGCCGCGCATTGTCTCGACCATTGAAGACATGCAATGGATGGTAGAGACCGTCAATAGCATGGCGAACGGTTTCACCATGTGTACAGGGTCTTACGGTGTGCGCGCCGACAACGATCTGGTTGATATGATCAAACAATTTGGTCCGCGTATCTACTTTACGCATCTGCGCTCTACGCTGCGCGAAGAGAATCCGAAGACCTTCCACGAGGCCGCCCATTTACACGGCGATGTGGATATGTATGAAGTCGTTAAAGCGATAGTGGAAGAAGAGCACCGTCGTAAAGCCGAAGGTAGCGACGATCTGATCCCGATGCGTCCGGATCACGGTCATCAGATGCTGGACGATCTGAAGAAGAAAACGAATCCGGGTTATTCCGCTATTGGCCGTCTGAAAGGGCTTGCGGAAGTTCGCGGCGTTGAACTGGCTATCAAGCGCGCTTTCTTTAGCAAATAACCTTCTCTCGCATGGCGCGACGCGTCATGCGATTTCCCCTACGCAATGCAATAGCAACATGCCTCGCCCCGGAGACCGTGGGCGAAGACGTCGAATGACAGGAGTTTGCAATGGAACAGAATATCGCCACCGCCCAAGTTTCCGTCGACCGCCCAAACTGGGATAAATCACGTCTGGTATCCCGTATTGTGCATCTGGGATGCGGCGCGTTTCACCGCGCGCACCAGGCGCTCTTTACCCATCATCTACTGGAAAAGAGCGACAGCGACTGGGGCATTTGTGAAGTGAACCTGATGCCAGGTAACGACGCACGGCTGATCGCGAACCTGAAAGCGCAAAATTTACTGTACACCGTTGCAGAACGCGGCGCAGAAAGCACCGAACTGAAAATTATCGGTTCAATGAAAGAGGCGCTGCACCCTGAATTCGACGGTCATGCAGGGATCCTGGCGGCAATGGCGCTCCCGGAAACAGCGATCGTCTCCTTAACCGTGACCGAAAAAGGCTACTGCACCGACCCTGCCAGCGGTGAGCTTGATGTCAATAATCCACTCATCCAAAACGATCTTGCCCATCCACAGGAGCCTAAATCCGCTATCGGTTATATTGTCGAAGCGCTAAACATACGCCGGAAGCAAGGACTGAAAGCCTTTACTGTGCTGTCGTGCGATAACGTGCGCGAGAATGGCCACGTCGCGAAAGCTGCCGTCCTCGGTCTGGCGAAAGCGCGCGATGCCGCCCTCGCCGCATGGATTGCCGAAAATGTGACATTCCCCTGCACCATGGTTGACCGTATTGTTCCGGCGGCGACCGAGGAGACGCTGCAACTGGTTGCCGACCAGTTGGGCGTTTATGATCCTTGCGCTATCGCCTGCGAACCCTTCCGCCAGTGGGTCATTGAAGATAATTTTGTTAATGGCCGCCCGGATTGGGACACTGTCGGCGCGCAATTCGTTGCAGACGTCGTACCGTTTGAAATGATGAAGCTGCGTATGCTTAACGGCAGTCACTCTTTCCTCGCCTATCTGGGTTATCTTGGCGGGTATGACACAATCGCCGATACCATGACCAACCCGGCTTACCGTCGCGCGGCGCTCGCGCTAATGCTTGATGAACAAGCGCCGACTCTGTCGATGCCGGAAGGCACCGATCTGGAAGGATATGCGAATTTGTTGATTGCGCGTTTCACTAACCCCTCGTTGAAACACCGCACCTGGCAGATCGCGATGGACGGCAGTCAGAAACTGCCGCAGCGTCTGCTGGACCCGGTACGCCTGCACTTGCAACAGGGCGATGACTATCGCCGCCTGACGCTGGGCGTCGCCGGATGGATGCGTTATGTCGGCGGTGTGGATGAACAAGGCAAGACCATTGATGTCGTCGATCCGCTGCTCGCGCAGTATCAGGCGATTCATCAGCAATATCAGACGCCGGAAGAACGCGTGCGGGGGCTATTAGCCATTGAGTCTATCTTTGGCAACGACCTGCCGAAGAACCAAGAATTCGTGCAAGCCGTTACCGACGCTTACCAACAGCTATTGCAGAACGGCGCGAAGGCTACAGTAGAAGCGCTGGGCAAGTAAGGAGGAGATAAATCATGACTACGTTTATGACTAAAGATTTTCTACTTAAAAACGACATTGCCCGGACGCTGTACCATAAGTACGCCGCGCCCATGCCGATTTATGACTTCCACTGCCATTTAAGCCCGCAGGAAATCGCCGACGATCGCCGTTTCGATAATCTCGGACAGATCTGGCTGGAGGGCGACCACTATAAATGGCGGGCGCTGCGAAGCGCAGGCGTAGATGAATCGCTGATCACTGGTAAAGAGACCAGTGATTATGAAAAATATATGGCCTGGGCTAATACCGTACCGAAAACGCTGGGTAATCCGCTGTATCACTGGACGCACCTTGAGCTACGCCGCCCATTTGGCATTACAGATACTCTGTTCGGACCGGATACCGCTGAAAGTATCTGGACGCAGTGTAATGAGAAACTGGCGACGCCGGCCTTTTCCGCGCGCGGTATTATGCAGCAGATGAATGTGCGGATGGTCGGAACAACCGACGACCCGATAGATTCTCTGGCGTACCACCGTCAGATAGCCGCCGACGACAGCTTTGGTATTGAAGTCGCGCCAAGCTGGCGCCCCGACAAAGCTTTTAAAATTGAACTGGACGGCTTTGTCGATTATCTGGGTAAACTGGAAGCGGCGGCGGATGTCAACATTACCCGTTTCGACGATTTACGTCGGGCTCTCACTCGCCGCCTCGACCATTTCGCCGCCTGCGGCTGCCGCGCAGCCGATCACGGCATTGAAACGCTGCGATTTGCGCCGGTGCCCGACGACGCGCAGCTTGACGCCATTCTGGGCAAACGTCTGGCTGGAGAAACGCTGAGCGAACTTGAGATCGCCCAGTTTACCACGGCGGTGCTGGTCTGGCTGGGCCGCCAGTACGCCGCGCGCGGCTGGGTGATGCAGCTACATATTGGCGCAATCCGTAACAATAATACCCGGATGTTCCGCCTGCTGGGGCCGGATACCGGCTTTGACTCCATTGGCGATAATAACATTAGCTGGGCGCTCTCCCGTTTACTCGACAGTATGGACGTGACGAATGAACTGCCTAAGACTATTCTCTATTGCCTGAACCCACGCGATAACGAAGTTCTGGCGACCATGACAGGCAACTTCCAGGGGCCGGGGATTGCCGGAAAAGTGCAGTTTGGTTCCGGCTGGTGGTTTAACGATCAGAAAGACGGAATGCTGCGCCAACTGGAGCAACTGTCGCAGATGGGGCTGTTAAGTCAGTTTGTCGGGATGCTGACCGACTCCCGCAGTTTCCTTTCTTATACGCGGCATGAATATTTCCGTCGTATTCTCTGTAACCTGCTGGGACAGTGGGCGCAGGACGGAGAGATTCCTGATGATGAAGCGATGTTAAGCCGTATGGTTCAGGATATCTGTTTTAATAACGCCCAGCATTATTTCGCGATAAAATAATCGCTATTAATGCGTGAGCATAACAAACAGAGTCGCCGTGGATATCCAGCCCGGCGGCTTTTTTATTCTCACGCCAGGAAATAAATGGCGCAGCATGACCTGCCCACCGTGGCTGAAAGAGATGAGCGGCCGCAGCCAGACGTCGATTATTGACATAATATATGACGGCCCAATGGTGTAGGCGGTAAAAGGGAGGGTTGTTGGCTAAAGGCGTCATACCAGACAGGAGCGTGACCCGGCGTAAATGCCGGGTCAGGTGGGTCAGCGCTTAATGCGTTACGGGGGCCGTTTCTTTTAATAAATCGACAGCCAGCATTTCCAGTTGGTTAACAACCTCATTACTGGAACGCTCCATTCTGTCGAGTTCTTGCGACATCGCATTCATATCGCCTGCGGCAAAATAGTTCAGCGCAGAGTGACCAGCCGTATGCACCTCTTTATGCGGCGCTTCCAGGCTACGAAAACTGTAGTAATTGCTAAACTGCTGACCTTCAAAGCCGTAATACCATTTCCCCAGTCGACATTGATCGTGCATCGTTATTTGACTGTTTATGTCTTTATTTAAGAGTAATTTGTAGACTTCCATTTTCCAGATAACATGGTCAACTTTGACAATATTCAAAAACTGCACCGTAGAGATGTACTGCATGACCGATTTCATGCTCAACGATTTATCAATGACGATGCCAATAGACTCCACAATTTCATTTATGTTGGTCGTAATATTATCAATAACCGGTTGTTGATTATCAAGCACCTCACTCACCCTGGCCGTATTATCTTTGATTACAGATGTCAGCGTACTTACACTTTTCGAACTGTGTTTAACATCCTCGGATAAGTTTTTTACTTCTTTCGAAATAACGCTAAAACCACGTCCGGCATCCCCTACGCGCGCGGCCTCGATCGCGGAGTTAATCGCTATCAGGTTGGTCTGGTTAGCGATTTTCTGTATCTCTTTAATACAAGCGTTAATTTGCGTTAAAGAGGTATTTAAGTCGCCCATACGACAGCCAATATCTGATGAAGTAGTGCCAATTTCAGTAATGAATTCCACGAGCGACTTTAATGAACTTCTGGCTTTATCATTCTGTTCGTTAAGTTCATTAATACGTTCTTTTTCAATGTTTAACTGTTCACAGGACTTTATGATGGCATTGCGAATGATGTCGATCGTCGAGATCCCCATCAGAATTTTTTGGCACAGTATTCGCTCATAAGGCTGAGGGGTGTCCAGCGCGATGTCAGACGCATTAGCGCCAGATTCTGCTGGCGGCGGTATTTTTACAACATTATTATTCCAATGGCGCAAGCCTAATACTTTTTTAAACATATACCATTCTCCTTATTATATGTGGACATCCTATTCTATGCCTGGATAAAGTATTATCAACTCATGCTAACATAATGAAAAATAGAAAGTCATCTGCCATAATCATATGTTCAATAGAATAAGACAAAACGTCCACTAAATTTAAATAATTACAGAATAAACTATTCAATAATGCTCTTAATAGCAATAATGTAAAGATTTTTATGTTACCCAGAAATAGTGCTTACAAGGCTGTGGGCCATGTCATAATAATAATTAATTGCATTTAATTAGTTTTATCTGGATATCTGTCTGAAGATTGCAGTCAGGGTTAAACGCAAATTTTTTGGATAGAAAAATAACTTAACGTAAACTTTTTATATGTTCAATAATATTATTCGGACTTGTCAAAATATTGTGTTGTCCGTTTACCAGGAAAACTGGCATGATCTAAACACAAAGTGTGCTAACAACGTAACCGGTCGCAAAGAGCACCGATTAGACGAAAATCAGGAAATGTATACGTCAACGCAGATAGCGTCGCCGCCCGCACCAGAAACGTTAAGAATAATTTATGATAATATTTCTCAGATGCTACAAACAAATAACAGGCAGACAACCGATTTTCGTTAAGCACAACCGCCCAGGATATCGGCACCCATGCCGATATCCCGACGAGAAAGACCCCGTTACGTCTTGATGACGATTAGTGGTTCAATATCGCTCTCTTTTTTAATGACGAGTGATTCATCGCCACGCAGACACGTACCGCCGTAGTTACCGCCCACGGTAAAAGTACAGACCTGAATATACTTCCCGGCGACCTTAGGCAGGCACCATAACTGCTGATAGATATTTTTTTGCGTCGCAAATTTCCCACTGGTTTTATCCAGTAGCTCTTCCTGATGACTCACCAGATCGATATTACTACCGCAACGTCCGGCAATCGGTTTTACCGCGTAGCCGGTCTGCACCAGTTCATCGTTGACGGTAAAATCCGTGTCGAGCAGATAGCGATGATGCGGAAAGAGCGACCACAGGATGGGCAGGATCGCTTTGTTACTGGGGATAACCGTCCAGAGAGGTTCAAACACCAACACTTCCGGGCGCAGTAATACGTCAATCAGCCTGACTTCATTTTCCGGGTGTCCGGTACGAATAGGCACTGCGGCGTACTCCGTCTCGCTGACTTCGCGGATCTGCTCTATCGCTGTTTCCCACGCCCAGGTTTTCCAGACACAATTCACCAGCCGCCCGTCGCCGTCGATCAACTGACCGGCTTCATCCCAGCGCAGCTCGCCAAGCCCACGGAGGATTTTGCTATCGAAACCGGCCTGATGCAGCGCCTGCTGCATAAACTGCGCGTGATAGTCCTCCTCGATATCGTCATCCTGCATGATATGGACGAAAGGACGCGCTTTACGGTGTTTCCAGGCGCCCGCTAGCTCGTTAATTAACCCCTCCGCCGGGTTATGTCCTTTGTCGGTATAGCCCTGCTCGGCCCATTTTTCGAGAATTAATCCCGCTTCGGTATGACATGATGCGGAATCGGCATTGTATTCATAGACTTTCAGCCCTCGTTCATCCATGCAGAAATCCATACGACCAGTGATCATATGGTGACGACGGCGCTGCCAGGAGAGACGCAGGCGCGGCCAAAGAATTTTGGGAATATCGAATAGCGCCAGCAGGTTATCATCTTTTAGAACTTTATCCGTGGCGTGCAGGTACATCAAATGCAACTCATTGGTCGCTTTGATAAGCTCCTGTTCAGCGCTTTCGGTGATCGTAAAATACTGGTGCGGGTCCTGATTAATAACGTGTCCGTTCGCCTGCACATAGGCTTTTTGTAACGGATCGGGCTCATCCAGCCACTGACCGTCAAACTGACCTTTCTCTGGCAGCCTTGCGCCGCGAATTGCCAGCGACTGATTCGCGATGTCAGGTTGCGACAAACTGTATTGCGTGTCATCGGTCTGGATCATCCAGCCTAAAATTGTCGTGTCGTCAAAGGCGTCGCGCAGGGTGTAACACCCGTTTTCGACTACCATTTCCAGTTCGCGAGTCCACTGCTGCCCTGGCGGCAATGGCGTGTGGATAACGTTTTGCTCAGCAATACGAATTTTGTTATCCAGGAGTTGGGTGATAATCGCGACGTGACCGGTTTCGTTAAACTCGCCGCCCTTTTGCCAGATGAGCAGCGCCCCGGCCTCCGGCGCGCGCGGCGAACCATTCGGGAAGGCCTGCAATGGCAAAATATTTCATTCACGACCTCGCGCAGAAAACGCAGCGAGAAGATTTCCCACGCCATGCCGACGTCAGTAAAAACAACGCCATAATTCAGAAAGAGAAAACGGCGGGCACATATATTCATCGTCAATGTAGCTACGAAAAGCGGCATCGTCGTCGTCCCGCAGATCGAGGGAGCTGTAATCTGAAGAGTAGATCGCTACGCCGCCGGGGGCGTAGCCCAATAATGTCCCAAAGGGGGCATCCTGACTGGTGGTTCCTTTGCTCATGCACCTTACCTCAAAACAATACCGCCTGAGCAGCCTGGCGTGATTTCGCTCTGATTGTCTGCTCTGTGACACTAACCGGACAGAGGTCGACATAATCATACACCTCAATAAGGTACGCTGAGGCCAGAAGGTTAAGATTTCACTCGCCGGAATGTCCCAATCGGTTAAATACCAGGTTAGCGAACTGCTACACTGCTTCAACACCCCCACTTTGAAGGCAGGTCAACATGGCAGACAATACTTATCAACCCGCAAAAGTCTGGACGTGGGATAAATCCGGCGGCGGCGCGTTCGCTAACATTAATCGCCCGATTTCCGGCCCGACGCACGACAAAACGCTGCCCGTCGGCAAACATCCGTTACAGCTCTATTCGCTGGGAACGCCTAACGGCCAAAAAGTGACCATTATGCTGGAAGAGCTCCTGGCGCTGGGCGTGACCGGCGCCGAATATGACGCCTGGTTGATTCGCATCGGCGAGGGAGATCAGTTCTCCAGCGGCTTTGTTGACATCAATCCGAACTCAAAAATCCCGGCGCTGCGCGATAACTCACATAATCCGCCGATTCGGGTTTTTGAGTCGGGCGCGATTCTTGTTTATCTGGCGGATAAGTTTGGCTATTTCCTGCCGCAGGATCTACCTAAGCGCACTGAAACCCTTAACTGGTTGTTCTGGCTACAGGGCACGGCGCCGTTCCTCGGCGGCGGTTTCGGTCATTTCTATCATTATGCGCCGGTAAAAATTGAGTACGCCATTAATCGCTTCACCATGGAAGCCAAGCGTCTGCTGGACGTTCTGGATAAGCAACTGGCGAATAATCAATACGTTGCAGGCGATGTGTACACGATTGCCGATATGGCGATCTGGCCGTGGTTTGGCAACGTGGTGCTGGGGAATGTCTATGACGCAGCGGAATTTCTGGATGCCGGAAGTTATCAAAACGTGCAACGCTGGGCGAAACAGGTAGCCGAGCGTCCAGCGGTAAAGCGGGGGCGTATTGTCAACCGAACCAACGGACCGTTGAACGAACAACTTCACGAACGCCACGGCGCCAGCGACTTTGATACAAATACTGAAGACAAACGTCAGAGCTAACCCATGATGCCGGATAAGATTTTAATGTTGACATCCGGCATTGTATTGCCTGATGGCGCTTCGCTTATCAGGCTTACGAGTTTGTGTTATTCAGCGTTTAACTAAACCCATGTTGCACGAGAATCAGCCTCGCCCGTAATAACAGCAGAAAATCGGCAAGCCGATTTTCTGCTACCGAACAGACAAAGCCATATTCAGCCACGGGATTATAATAGAGGTGATTAAGAGGGTTACGCGCTGGTGATGTCATACTCCATGCGGCGCAGCGCATCTAAGGTAGCTTTCGCTTCGTCTTCGTCAATAATGCTCATCGCAAAACCAACGTGTACCAGTACCCATTGCCCCACCAGCTCGGCTGGCTTACCTTCACAAATCAGAGCAATATTAACATCACGTTTGATGCCACACACTTCCACCTGCGCAAGCTGGTGAATATCATCACCGACGGCCAGCACCTGACCGGGGACGCCAATACACATAATTAACCACCTGGAATAAAATGCGGGTTATTCGACCTCAATACTTTTTACTTTCAACGAATCGCCGGTATCCACCCGCAGGCGATCGCCATGGCAATGCGGACACTGCGCGTCATGCCTGAGAACTTCCACCACCTGACTGCAATCCCAGCACCAGGCTTGGGCCGGTCTGTAGTCGATGTGCAATTCGCACCCTTGCGCTAAAGTCCCCTGGCAGGCGATGTCAAAGCTGAAACGAACCGCTCGCTCTTCAACGCACGAAAGCGCGCCTATCTCCAGCCATACGCCGGTAACGCGCGCCACGCCGTGCTGTTCCGCCTGCTGTTGGATAATTTCAACGGCGCTTTGGCAAAGGGACAGTTCATGCATTTGCACCGCTCCGACGGCCAAACAGCAACGCACGCCGACTTGTCTGCGGCGCATCAGGATTGCTTACCGGCAGGGACAACAGCATTCGCGCGCAGTCATCCGCCAGCCGAACGCCCTCTTCCGGCGACAGACTATGGGAAAGCGGCGACATCAACGAGCAGGCGAGGTATTGCGAAACGCCTTCCAGTTCGCCGACGGTAAAGGTCATCGTGCCATAAGGCAGTTGCAGACCAAGTTTTTCACCGATGGTACGCACTGGCCAGATCTGGTCCGGGCCAGGGAAGATTAACGCGCTTAACATCCACGGCGTAATTACCGTGCCCGTCCATTGCCCTTCAAACAACGTAAAATCAGAGACATGCACCGGCATATTCGGATGCAGAAACGAAAGATCGTGCATCGAACGCTGGGCTATCTCTTCAAACGCCGCCTGAACCCGGGCGACGGGCGCCGTATCGAATCCCGAAAACTCTTCAGACATGCGCCGTCTCCTTCGGAATCGCTTCCACGCCGGATTCACGCAGCGCAGCAAGAACCTGCTCAAGCGCAGGTTCAATCATCGCTTCTACGGTTGGCGTTAAGCCTATGTGCGGTTCCAGCGACTGTGGAATAACACCGACCAGGGTCAGTTTCTTCGGGAACTCGCCGGTAAAGCGGAGGGCCGACAAGACGTCGGCCAGCCCAAGCTGATGTGGGGAGATTTTGTTGGTGAACAGCGCTGGAACCTCATCATCGCGCAGCACCATAATGGTTCCCGGCGCGTTCTTTTTCGACACGATGGCGTCAGCGATGATCAAATGATCCCGACTCGCCATATCGCCAAGAAGTTCCATTCCCGCCGTACCGCCATCCAGAATCTCAACGAAATCCGGCAGGGTGTATCGCTGCTCTAACGCTTCAACAATACGCACCCCGATGGCTTCATCGGTCAGCAAAATATTGCCGACCCCTAAGACTAATATCCGCATT
>JGI2924J29684_1078137_pt1 | contig 32487 bp, 51 predicted proteins | sample BenlonsequencITS_FD_29684 | JGI IMG/M metagenome (IMG submission 29684)
CCACTCCCTTGGCTCGCGTCACCTCTGCGGCAAGATTGGTGGTCAGCGTGGACTCGGCGGCCTCGGCGCGCGCGGTCTCTGCGCTGATCTGCGTGGTAACCCATGCGCTCGTACCGTAACCTCGCGTATTGCCTGCGCTATCCACAGCGATCAGGTTGCCGCTGGCATCCAGGGTCAGGTTGCGGGCATGCAAATATCCGCTTCCTGGCGCCGACTTGATCAGGTCATAGGCGACATTCTGCGCACTCGTCATGAAGGGTGCGTCAGAGGCGATGTTGATGCCAACCAGGGCTACACGCTGATTCGTCCCATCACTGGCCGACGCAAGCGTGTTGGTAATGGTGGACAGCGCTGCCGGCAGGCCGTTCACCATGCTTTCGGAGAGGGCTGCATCGGCAATGGATGTCGACAGCGAGACGTTCTGCGATCCATCAATGTTGATTGCGCCAGTCACCGTGCCCGTCAGGGCGAGATTGAAGGTGTTGGCCAGCTTGCTCGCAGACACGGCATTTGCCGTTGCATCCAGTTTCGCATTCAGCGCAGCCTGCAGACCCGTCACCTGGCTGATTGGATAGTCCAGCGCCTGCGCGACAGCCTGAATGGCCGTGACCAGGTTCGCCTCAATGGTACTCACGCTCCCATCATCGGTAACCGCTACCGCGGCCTTATCCACGATCAGGGCGGCAATCACGGCAGCCATCGTCGAGGCCTGACGTAGAACCTTGTTCACAGACGCGGACTTTGCGATACCAGACACAAACCCCGTCCCGGTCGTGGCTGCATCGGCATAAGTCGCCTGGTCGTCGACATTGGCGCCAGATCCGGTGGCGAACGGCAAGAAATCATTTTCAAGTGTGGCCATGGTTTCCTCTGGGCACAATAAAGGCGCCTCAAAGGCGCCTGCAGGGGTCGCGTTTCAAACGCGGGCCTATGCGGTGTAGGTGTAGGTCACGGCCATGCCGGCCGGAACGCACTGGATGTATCCGGCATCGACCAGTGTCATGAGCAGCTTGGTCGGCTCGGTCCCGGTCAAATTGACGTTGTAGGTCATGTCGCCGTTGTCGACGATTTTTGCCGTCGTTCCGCCTGGGCTGAAGATCGCGCTAAGGATGGGCTCCAGTCCCTCGATGCTGCCGTCCCAGTGATTTGCGCCTACCTTTGCTCGCAGGATTGCGCGATAGGTGGTGTCATCCATCTGGGTGACACCCGTCGTTGGGTCGCTCGGGGTCTTCCAGATACCGAGATCCAGCCCGATGCCATCCACATCGTCGTAGGCGAAATACAGATCATCGATCGGCACGTTGATGTTGCGGGTAATGCCGATCCACCTGCCGAGAATATCCAGCTGATCGCCGACCGCAGTGTCGAGATTCATCGCATCAACGAGCGACTGCATGGCGTTCTGGTAATCAACCCAGCACTGCGCCATGGCCTGGACCATTGCGGAGAATTTGGGCTTGTCGGAGTGCTCGGAGGTAATCAGGCCGGTGTAGTCGCTGACATAGGCCGTCATGAGGTCACCGCCAGCACCACATCATCAGCGGTGCAATAAGCCGCTGAGTTGAATGGAATCGCAAGATCCGCGGTGCCGAGCGCGCCCCCACTGATGCAGATCTCCAGGCTGGTGATCTCGTAGGTGCTGCTGCTGGAATCTCCCGACAAATTCGCCGGGATGTAGAGGCGATTCCAGACCACCGGGGCGCCAATGTCCAAAGCATTGATCCAAGCAGCTACCGCCTCCTGAATAAGCTCGCCCACGGCCGAGCTATATCCCGACCCGGCCTTCAGACCGATGGCAACACTGATGGTCGTCTCGCCCAGAGCATAGAAGTTGATCGGTACACTGCTCCCGCCCGGAGTGGTGACAGTCTGCGTGGTAGTGCCAGCCGTGGGCACACCCGGCGCTTTCCGTAGGGCAAATGCGCTCGCAATGGCCTCGGCATCGCCACCCTCCACCACCAGAGCAAGCGTATAGGCCGGAATGCCATTACTGTCAGCGGCGCTGGTGTTGTTGTCGTAGAGCTTGACCCGAGTCACCCCGGTGATATCGGAGATCGCGCCGACAATGCCGTCGGCCGGCCCCTGGGAGGGGGCCATGGTCGAGTTGGCCTGGCGAACCCTGAGCTGGGCATCGGTTTCGACAGCATCGCCCAATGTCGCCGCCGCTGCATTACTGACCGACTGCCACCCAAGCGTCGGCGTGGCGATAGTCGTGAGCGACGCTGCGGCCGCCACAGTGGCGCCCTCGGTCTGGCAGGTAGCGGTAACGTCGACTGTGCCGGATGACGGAATCGTAACCTTGCTTGGAAGGCTCCACAGATTGCCGGATGCATCCTGCACTGAGCCGCCAGAGATGATCGTGCCGGCCACGCCCACCAATGTGACGGTGACCGTGGAATAGCTCGCCACGTTCCGGGTAAGCCCATTGATTTTGACATTGTTCGACAGGGCCGAGGTCTGAGCAGTGGATGGGCTCAGGCTGTTGTATGCCAGTATCGCGGCAGCATTCGCATCGCTGATCGCCAGCGCCTGAATGGCGATGAATTGGCCATCCTGACTGTCCGGGTCGATATAGATGTCGTCGCCATAGATAGCCTGCATCTTGGCCTGTAGGTAGGCGAGAATCTCGGCATAGGTCGGCGCGCTGATGCCCGAAGCACCGATTGTCGGGGCCGTGGTCGTGATCAAAGCGATGCCTCCACGGTCGTGCTTCCGTATGCGGTGGTGATGGTTGCGGTGACTGACAGCTTCCGGTCGGACACCGAGCTGCTGTAGCAGTCGATGGATTGGACGCCAGTGGTCCCGAGGATGCGATTCTTGATCACGCTGTCGTAGACCGACGATGTGCCCTTGCCAAGTATCTGGGTAGCCCAGGGTGTGCCGGCAGTTGTATCAAGGAACCACTCGCCTACCAGTAGGCGAAGTCGAGTCAGTACAGCTTGAGCCACCGCTTCTGGAGAGTTTTGGTAAAAGTCGCCCGGGCCGGCGCCAAACGAGTAGTCACCAGCCGCGTTGAGTTTTCGGTAAATCATGGCTACCCCTGCGGCTTGCCGGTACTGCTTGAACCTGACTGCACGCCTGAATGAGTGTGGGTGGACAGTGGGATGCCGTTGCCGGTGATCTCGCCCGATGCTGTGACTGTGCCACTGCATTTGACGCTGGGCGCATCGATGACCAGGCCGCCGGGCGCAGTGATTTTCACCACTTGGCCAGTCGGGTCCAGATCAACATAGGTTTTGCCATCCACACTCCGCAGCTGCGCTGTGGACGTGCTGATGTTCTGCAGCCGAGCAGGCTTCGACAGAGAGCCGGGGACTGCAAACGCATCGCTTATCGCCTGCCGTCGCTTGCTGCTCGGCGGCTGGATGCCACTGGACTCAAACCAGCCATCAATCGCACGGTCCACGATATGCACCGTGCACTCATCTCCCTCGGCAATGGGGAACGTGAGCGCCGCACCACCACCCCGCGGGAACTGCACCGGCACATCGACCAGCACGGGATACGGCACGGCCGTCGATACGCCGTCACTTGTTTGCTGGCCAGCGATCCCAATCTGCACGACGGCGGTGCATGTGCCGGCATCGAAACTGACGAAATGCCCAGGCATGCATGTCCACTGCCGAGTGCGCGCAGAGCGCATGATCTCGCGCAGGACATGCTCGTGGTCCTCGTATCGCTCAGTGGGTCGCATTATCCGGGCACCGCTGTAACTGAGGGGCCAACCATGGGCCGAGCCTGATTGGGATCGACCGAATAGCCGATGATGTAGGTGTAAAACTGCTGCCCCCTGGTGTCGCCCGTATGCGTCACGCACGCAACGCGATAGAAGCCATCCGCATCCAGGCCGGCAACCGGCTGCAAGCCGTTTGTCGTATTCGTCGGCACGCGGTTGGCCGCCTTGGCGATCTCGGCATTGTTGAGCTTCACCGCCCCGCCCGCCTTTACCAGGGGATTGAGCAGGCACTGCACCTCAATACCCTCAATGGTCTGCATTGGGATACCCACCATACCCGTCATGCCATTGATCACCGGCACGTTGCCTGGGATATATCCATCGGACGGAATCAGGTGCAGGAACCCGTCCTCCATGATCCAGTCGCAATCCATATCCTCGGCGAGGATCCGCATCTCATCGCGGACCATGCCGTACATGGTGATTCCGCGCGGTGCCGGGCTGTTTGTCCGGCTGGGCGAGAAGCCAGGATTGACCCCGTACTTGTTCAAAGGCCGCATCAGCGCACTGAACTGATCCTCGTAGGTCCAGCCCTTGGCCAGCGTCTTGCTGATCACCGCCTGGTTGTAAGCCGTGTCAGCATCCTGGGCCAGGATCTCGGTGACGGTATCGACCATGTTCTGATCGCGGCCATACTTCACCTGACAGATCTCGCCGCGGAAGATCATGCCCATGTTGTTCGGGTAGCCGGCATGCAGCTCGATGTAAGTGAACTCGTTGAGCACCTTCGATGCTGTGGCCTTGGCCAAATTGAAGATCCGGATGTTCGCGGACTTCAGGGTCTCGACCGAAGCTGAGCGCACATTGAAGGTCACGCGAAGATCAGAGACATCGACCGCCGGGCCGCCAGGGGTGCCGATCACCAGCTGTACCTGGCGCAAATACTGCTGGGCAGACTGGCTCATGAGGTCACCACGAAATACAGATTGCTAGTCGTGCCAAGGTTTTCATAGGTCGGCACAGCATCGGGGTCGGCATTGGTAGCCATGAGCAGAGATCCCCCGATGCCCAGGTATCCGTACTGGCCCAGAAGATCCACGCCGGTGACAAGCGGAATGCCCGACACCAGGGCAGTCCCATCCGTAGAGGCAATATCTAGCACCCAGCCGGAGAATTTCCGCCACTGAACGGTGAGCTGATACTGCACTGAGCCGATCATCGCCTGGATGGTCTGGCCGGCCGCATCCAGGGGAATCTGGTAGACAGTTTTTGCCATGCTTTACCCTCCAGTAATCGCGGAGAATGCACTTTCTACACCCGTCCCGATCTTGCTCAAAACCGATGTATCGGTGACCACCGTCGCCTGCTTCACCCCGCCATTGGTCGTGGCCGCTGTGTCCTGCGGGCTGGCCTGATCCTCGGCTGCCGCCATGGTCGTTTGCTGGGTACTGACAATGATCACCTCGCGCATGACCACCTCGACCATCAGTACATTGGCCGTCGCCGCATCCGTGGTCACGTCCAGGGATCGGATCAGCATGTTGCTGTACTGTCGACGCGGGGTCGTGACCGTGAACGGAAGGCGCGATTTCTGCAGGGAAAGCAGGTTCTGATAGGCCTCGTTGGGAGTAGATGCGATCTGCAGACTGTCGATGTCATTGAACAGCGATCCGCTCTCACTCCATCCGCAGCGCATGGTCAGCTCGGCCGGTAACTTGTATGAGTGATCGGTGACGACCTCACCCGAATCAACGGGGTTGTCCGTCATGGCCAGCTCGTCGTGCATGCGCTCCGAGATGGTCACCTGCGGATAAATGGTCCCGATTCGCCGCTTCTGCGTGATCAGGATATCCGCCACGGTTCCGCCGACAAGAACGGCGGCTGTGCTGAGTATGCTCATGTCGCCGTCCCTGCCGTCATGTTCCGAGTGACCCGCTCATTCACCGATTGCTGCCGCTCCTGAATCGCTTTGGCCGTAGCCTGCGGATCGGTGGCGCCATGCACAACAATGCTCGTCTGCTGGTTCAATGTGTTGCCTGACCGTGACGCCGCAGGCTGGCCAGCCGCTGCCGCAGTGGATGCGTCTGCAAGTAGCCGAGGTCGCGACAGATCGTCGAGGCGCTGCGTAAGTGCCCGAGCATCGAACTGCTGACCAGGTTGAAGCTTCTGGATCTGCTGCACCGCATCTGCAATGGCTCCGCTCAATGCGCCATTGTTCTCTGCCTGGGCCGCCGGGTATGCATCCATCAGCGATGAAAGCAGACCCTGAATCTGTGGTCCCTGCAGGTTGCCGTGAATGGTGCTGACAAGCTCGTGGAGCTTTCTGAAGCCATCAGCAAGCTGTGCGGAACTTGATCCTCGATCCACGCCCACTGCCTTCGGGTATGCCCCCTGATTGGCAATCGCCTGAGCGAACAGGCTGTTGTCATAGGGGTTCCGTCCGCTGTTCTCATGGCGCGTCACGGCCTGCATGAATGCCTGCATCCGCGCCGGGTCAGCAAAATTCAGGTCAGCATCTGGATCGATGCCGGTCTGCTTGGAGACGTCGGCGATGTAGGCCTGTGTATCGTTTCCATCCTTGGGCGGTGCATACGTCGAAATGATCTGACGAATGGAGTGCAGTGCCTCATGGTGCGCGGTGGCGGACCTGCCCGAGTAGTACAGGGCAAACTGGTGAGCCATTGCTGTCAATCCATCAAGCGGCGTGGCATACACATTGAACGATCCGCCATCGTGACGGATGTTCAAGGGATTGTTGTTGCGGATGCCTCGTGGAGCATCTGGGCCCGGCCGGCCATGCTCGTATGGCAGGCCTGTGACCTGATTGCGGATCTGGTTAGCAGCAGCGGCGAGTGCCTGCGCGTCCTGCCCGACCTGCGGGGATCCGCCGGTGGCCCAATCCCAGATGGATTTTTGGGCCTGAAGGGACCATTGCCGCGCGCCTGAGGTTGCATCCCAAATGCCATGGGCAATCTTTGAAATCTCGCCAAGGCCAGCGGATCGAATCTTTGCCGTCTGCTCCCAGAGCCGCTCGAACATATGCACCAATGCCTCGATGGCATGGGTGATTAGGTGAATGCCTGCGCTCGCCAGATCGATTTCTGGCTTCCATTTACCCCAATCAATCAGGCTTGTTCCGCCCCGCTTCCAGACCTTGAAGTCATTCCATAGGGAGGCGACTGCCGCAGCCAGAATCAGCACCAGCGTGATCGGGTTGGCATCCATGGCCGCGTCAAGCGCTACCCATGCCGCAGCAATCGCGCCAATGGCCTCCACGACATGCTTCGAATTGGCATCGAGTCCACGAAACCAGCCAATCACGCCCTCGATGGCATCGGCCACCACCATGCCGAAGCTGGTCACGATGTCGACTGCCCACAGGATGCCTTTCACCACTGACTCGATGATGTGCGAGATTTTCCCGAAGTCCGCAATAAAACGGACCCGGAAGCGCTCAATATCGTCGCCAATACCCTGTGCCAGATCCGTGTAGACCTTCTGGGAGAGGATCTGCAGCCACGCCGCTACCTCTCGCAGCTGCACCATGAAGCCATGCGACGCGGCTGCCGCCTGGGTCGAATTGAGGCCGGCCACGCGCAGCATCTGCTGATACTGGTCGGTGAACTGGCCCATGCCCGAGCGCAGGGCCATGAGCGTGCGCTCATCGAACCCGAACATCGATCCGTACTGCCGAGCGCGGTAATACGGCATGGCCGCCAAGCGCTTGCCGAGATCGCCCATGATCTGGGTAGTGTCGCGCAGCTGACCATTCGCATCGCGGGTAGATACACCCAGGCTACGAACAAAGTTCTCCCCGTTCGGGTTCTCACGCATGAAGCGCGCCAGCGACTCAAGCGAGCCGGCAGCGCCCTCGGCGCTAGATCCCATCTGGGCGGCTGCGTACTGCAGGGCCTGAATGCTCTCCACGGCCGCATGGGTCCGCTGAGCAGCGAAATACAGCTGCTCCATGCCGCCGGCAATCTTGGCCACGCCAGCAACAAATGCCGTCGCTGCAGCCGCCATTGCGACTCCCAGGGCCGCAACATCTTTGGCGGCCCCACCCAGGCTTTCAGTAAATCGGCGCTCGCTGTCGCCATCGATCTTGTAGCCGAGCGACACCAGGTATTCGCGGATGACTTCCGAACTCATGACTGTTTCCGCTCCGCTTTGATCCGGTTCTCGTCGACGACATCGAGGGCGTCATTCATCAGGGCGATGTGCTCTAGGTCGAGCGTCCCATCGATCAGGCTCTCGAATTTGCACATGCCTCGCACGACGGGGCGCAGGAGCCAGTCCTCCCCGTCGGGAAGGCAGGCCCATGCATCCGTGCTGCCGGCCGACCCTACTGCTTCGGTAGGGGTGCGGCCTTTGCGGGCAAAAAACCGCCCAGGTTCTCCTGGATCACCTTCGCCGCGATCTGGAGCATCTCGCCCAGTTCGATCTCGTCGAACTGCAGGCCTCCGGATCGGTTGGCGATCTGTACCCACGATCCGGACTGGTTGAGGCTGACCACGGCCAGACAGGCATCCAGCACGAAATCGCAGTCTGCATCCGGCATGGCGGCGATGGCCGATGCCAGCGGGCTCAGCACCGACAGATTGTCGACTGACCCACTGGCCGCGACTGCGGCGAGCGAGCCCATGGCCGGGGCCAGCCGGCGGGCGACGTGGAACTGCTTACGGGTGTCCATCTTGGCCGACTGGTACTGCCGACCATTGATTTCAAACTGCATCGGTCATTCCTCAGTATTCGCCAAGAATCGCGTCGATCTGGCCGGCATCGAACTGCCACTCCATCACGTTCGGGTCTTTCGCGTAGGTGTTGCTCGGCGAGCGGCGGAATGCCACCTGCGTACAGGCGATCACGTCGCCCACGGCCGAGTTGCGGATGCTGATGACGTTCTGGCCCCAGGTGGCACTGGACAACGACTGGGCGTCATACATGGCCTGCAGCTTCGCATTCTGGGGCGACGACTTCAGAAGCCGGATGGTGATGTGACCGCTCTTGCCGGCATGAAGTGCGTGCAGCACCTGGCCATCGGCGCCCACGGTCATGTTGTTCTTGTCTTCGGTCATCTCATACGAGATGCCTTCCTCAGCCACACCCGCACCACTACCGAGGCGGAAAGATCCGCCCACACCGGTGATCGTGGCAGCCACATCGAGAAAACTGTACGTTGCCATGGTCTACCTCAGCGGTTCACGGTGATCGAAACATCGACCGAATGGATGGCGCCGGCCAGCTTGGCGGCAACCTGGATGGGCGGGGACTTGCGCGCGGCGCGGTCGGCCGTGGACTGGCTGGCGATGGTCGCGGCGTAGACGTAGTATCCCTTGGTCAAGGTCTGGCCTTCCGACAGCGATCCGAAGCCGGTCGTATTCCAGACACCCTGGGCCAGCAGGCCATTGGAAACGCCCTGTTCGCACTGGTCCTCGACGGTGGTGCAAATCTGGGCCACACCGGCATCGGTCTGCGGGATCTTGGTGGTAGACGTGTACAGCAGATTGAAGATCGCGGTCTGGATGGCGTTCTGCAGCCAGTCCACACCCTGGATCTCGTCGAATAATGCGCCGCTGCTCATCACGCCCTGCTCGAGAATCGCCGAACCATTGGCGTAGTTCACGAACACGTTGCAGTTCTTCGCCTCCAGCGCATTGGCCTGCGTGGTGGTCAGGGTCTCGGCAGTAACGCCGGGCTCCTGCTTGAACTTCAGGGTGATCGCGGTGTTGTTGGCGTTGAAGTCCACGGTCAGCGCACGGCCGAACAGCGAGGCAATCGCATAGGGCGAGCTGCTGGAATACTGCAGGACCGTGCGATCCAGAGCTAGGCCGGCGAACACGGCGGCGATATCGGTGGTCGATGTCGGGTCTAGGACCAGGCTGTCCTGCGTGGTGATGCCGTACAGATGCAGGCGCGCCGCGCCCTGGATGTAGCTGGCCACTGCCTCGTGCTGCGCGATGGTCAGCGAGGTATCGGCGAACATCGAGGCGTACCAGCCGCCCGAGGCATCATCCAGTGCGGTGATCGCGTCCACCGGCTCCTCGGCAGCAATACCGTCGGATGGTGCCGATGCTACGCCCGAGGTCAGGCCCAGCAGAGCCGAAATGTCCGTGCCCGTGGACGGGGCCGAGGCGTAGCCCACCGAAGACGTGGCGCCGGTGGTAGCACTGACCACCTGAAACTGATTGGTGGCCGAGTTCCAGGTCACGGTGGCGACGCCAGCCAGGGCCGTGGTGACGGCCGAGGCGACACCGTTGAGATTGGTCACGGCGGACAGATCGATCGCACTCAGCGATTTGGCCGTGCCGTCGATGGTGATATCCATGCCGCCCGCAGACACGGCGGTGAAGTTGGCAATGGCCTGCGCGGCACTGCTCAGGACACCGCCGGACAGCTCGCCGGCACTGGCCGTCTTGGCCCAGCGGCCGATATACAGCTCGCTCGGCCGGGGCGACTGGTCGAAATAGAGCGCAGCGGCCAGGTATTCCGGCGCACTGGTGCCGAAATCCGATGCAACATCGGCCAGAGAGCCATAGGAGCGAAGGCGCTCGTTGATACTGATGACCGAGCTTGCGCCGACGATCAGCAGCGAGTTGAAGTCCGCGGTCGCGACGCCGACGGATGCGATGACCGCGCTCATATTGATGATGCGTGATACGGGAAGGCCTCGGGCCATGATTTACCCCTCGTGGGTGTCAGTGTGCACATCCGCCTCGGCTGAGAGGATGGTGAGGATGTCGTAGTTCTGGATCGTCTTTCGACGAAATCGGATGGTCAGGTCGTAGCGCCGGACCCACTGCTGATTGACGAAATCCATGGCTGCTATCGGCTTGCCGGTATCCGTCAGGTTGATGCCTGCTGCGAGCAGCCCCTCGCGGTTCTGGGCGACATACAGACCGTTGCGCAGGGCCTTGGCATTGGCTGCCGCCTGCGGGCCGTACATGGTGGCCAGCACCGTGATCGTCTCGTGCTCGATCAGATCCGACCCGGTAGCAGTTTGGTCCTGCACCGGATAGTCGTCGGGCTCGGTATCGGTGACGCCGATGGCGCACCAGTCGGTATCGATGGGCGGCTGCTTGGCCACGATGGGCTGCCAACGTGGGCGGACCAGGCTGCCCGGTAATCCGGTGATGCCGACCACTGCCTGCTGGATGGCGTCATCCAGGGCGTTATCGAAGCTCGGGCCGCCCGCCGCCGGCAGCAGGTATCCGCCAGTGGAAGAGTCATTACCCACTGTCAGCACCTCCCTGCAGGCTGAGCGGATTGCAGATGGCCTCGGTGAAGCCCTGGCCGTAGGTCGTATAGTCATTGACCATCGACACGGTGTACTGCTGGCCGCGCCACCGCACGATGTCGGCATCCAGGTCAGGGGTGCCCGACGTGAGCGGGGTTTGCGACGTGATCAGGATCGATCCGGACACGACGCTGGCCGCCGGGAAGCGGCGCAGGATGTACCCGGCATCGTTCGTCACGACGCCAGAAAATGGGGTGCTGTCCTGGGCATTCACCGCACGGCCATCGTCTCCGACGGTTTGCGTGTTGCGAATGCGGACGAGTGAAGTGTCCCGGAACTCTCGCGAGGCCAGGACACGGGAAACATTGAGGCGCATCAGTCCTCCGTGGATCGCACGACGTAGGTGATCGAGTTGCGAAGCTGGCCGGTATCGACCAGGGGTTTCGCCAGATCCGTGCCCGGCGCATGGCCGGCATCGCGTCGATCCAGCTCTTCCTGAGCGCCGGCGCGTCCACGTGCCGCGCGGGCAGCCAGGGTGGAATCGGCAAGAGGCGTGAAATTGCCCGAGTTGATGACGTTCTTCACCGCACTGGATGCCACGATGCCGGCAGCATCAAGAGCCCTTTCTCCAGCCGCGTGATCGCCATCCAGCACCCCGGTGATGCCCTTCTTCATCTGCACCGCCGCGCGGGGCGCTGCATCATCCATGCCGGGACGCATGAACGGCCGGGCCGGGATGTTGTTCGCCGGCGATCCGTTGTCTTGGATGTAAGCGATCTCGGCATTGGTGATCGGCTGCGTCGGGTCTCGGCGGTCCGAGGTGTCCGACGGCACGCCGATCATGACCTGCTTTCGCTCCATGCCCTGCAGAGACCGCAGGATGGCGTTCACCTTGTCCTGCTTGACCTTGATGCTCATAGCTGGATACCGCCCGTGCCAATCATGCGCGCGAGCTGCAGGAACTGAATGCCGTAGCTGCTCATGTTCCAGAAGCCACCGTCGGTCAGTGCGACGGACTGGGCGTCGTAGCTCACAGACACCTTGTCCACGCTCTTGGCTGTCGCCGGGCCCGTCACCTCACCCGGATCGCCGCCGGCCGCCACATCCGCGATATCCCGCGCCTGTAGCACCAGGTTATGAGCCACGAACAGCTCGGCGCCGTACTGCAGGAGCTTGCCCCAGCGGGCCTCGTTGAGCCGGATAGCTGCCAGCTCGATCCAGAAATTCACCTGCGCATCGGGATATGTCGTGGTGCTGGCCAGCGCTGGAAAGTCCGCCCTGAACTGGTCAGGCGTCAGTGTCAGAGCCATCGGCCTTCCTCGTGCGGCGCGGCCGCTTTGCGGGTGTGTCCGTCTCGATCACGTCTGCATCAGCTACAGGCTCACTGTGCTCATGCGCGTACCAGTGCCCGGCCACGGACTCGGCGACCTCGTGACAGCCCACCGGGAAGCGCTGTCGCTCCCCGGTGGCATGGGTGAAGGTGAATGCCTTGGTCACGTTGATCCTCGGCATATCGACCTCCTCAGTAGCCGTCGGCGTAGGCCAGGGTCTCGGGATACACGAACTCCACAGCACCCAGGCGACCGAAGTAGGTCACCAGCTGACGCAGGTCGCGGTATTCCAGCGGGGTGCGCTGCAGTGGCACATACGGGAAGCGGACGCGGTCCATTTCCTGCGTGTAGGCCACCATGCGATCGGTGCCGCTGGTTCCGCGGCCCGCCAGCCACTTCACCGGCTGGATGTCCAGCGGACGCCCATTCACGTTGTGCGATATGCAGTTGGTCCGAACATACTCGAGAATCGAAATATTGCCCGCCTCAGAAACCGGCTGGGTCAGGATCGAGTACTTCGCCGGAGCAATCAGCACCTTGGTCGGGCACACCGCATATGCGGATGCCTCCCACGCAAGATTCAAAATCGCATTGAAGTCCGCAAGGATTTCCTTCGGGGTTTTGCTCGACCACAGCGGCGATCCGCTCGCACCGTTGACCACGTTGGTGGTGGTGACGGCCGAGCTGTTCACCAAGCCCTCCAGGCCCAGCACGGTATCGCCGATGTACACCTGCTCGTCGATGTCCATCTGGTGTTTCAGATTCATGCCGGCGAACTTCTGCTGATCCACCGGACGGCCCAGCTGCTGCGCCGAGGCCAGTTCCGGGATGGTCCAGCCGATCTGCATGGCCCACAGGGACAGCGGATGCATGGTCTTGCCGATGTCCAGGCCCAGACCGGTGATAGCGCTGGCGTCCTTGCCGACCCAGGCCTTGCCGGTCGGGGAGATGCCGCCCGCGGCAGCGAACGAACTGTTGGTGAAGCTCGACATCTCGTCGGCCATCGAAACATCTTCGCGCAGATGGATATCGCGCGACCAGGTCACTGCGGCCAGCGGCTCGTGCAGACGGTAGTCCAGGCGCTCCAGCTCGCCGACCAGGAACGCACCGGAGCTGTCGATGGTGCGGCTGTCGAAGGTCTGCAGGCCATCGCGGGTATACGCTCGCTTCACCGAGCGCGGGAGAATCAGTTGACTCATCGGGGGTTTCCTCGAATCGCGCCCACAAAAAAGCCCCGCTCGATGGCAGGGCTTCGTTGGCAGGGCTTTGTGGGGGATTACAGGTTGTAGGCGATCTCGACATTGCCCGAGGCATCAGCCGCGGACATGAAGGTGCAGTTCGCCAGCTCGATGGTGTTGCCGGCCGTGGCGTCGGCCGCGGCCTCGATACCACCAATGGGCTGGGAGTCCGTGGCGCCACCGACGCGGACGTAGACCGGAGCGCCCAGCGCGGCCACGCCGGCATTGAGCTTCACGGCGATGTAGCCGCGGCGCAGGACATTGCCCATGACGCCAGCCAGCGGGGTATCGGCACCCAGCGCCTGATTGACGCCGTTCTGGGTCGGATAGGCGCGGACCAGGAAGCCGTAGACCTTCACATCGGTGTCGCCGGATGCCAGCGGCACGAACTTGCCACTGACGATCTTGCCGGGGATGCCGAAGCTGGCGAACGGATTGCTCGAATCGGTCGGGACCGGCTCGATGGTGGAAACGGAATAGCGGGTGACGTCGCCGGGGATACCCGACGGCATGCGATACAGATAGGCGGGCATGTCAGCTCCTCAGCGTGCGGCGCGGTCGGCCCAGTAGGCCTGGCTGCGCTTGTTGATGTCGGCGATGCTGTTGGGCATCTGCCGCTGGTTGGGCAGACTCATGCTGCCGTGGTCGTTGTTGCGACGGCGCAGCAGCTCGGCAGCTCCGGTGAAAGCGGCATTGACTACGGCCATCGGGGCGGTCTGCGGATCGAGTCCGCCGAGGAACGGGGAGACTGCACTCAGACCGCCGTCGGTCTTCATGGCGTCGCCCAGGGCGCGGCGCTGGCACGCGCAGAGCTTCGCGGCAATGGCCGCATCAGTGGTCTTGGCATCGAAGGTCGGCATCTTGGCGCCGGGCGATACGATTTCCAGCCGCTGCCGGAACTGAGTGCGGGCGTCACCGGTGTAGATCTTCACGCCATCCAGATCGACCTTCGGGGAGGCCTCGGCACTGGTCAGGTCGCCGGCGTCGTTGGTCTCCGCCTCTTCCTCCTCTTCGCCATCACCCTCGGCGTCCTCCATCTTGCACATGCGCTCGTCCAACGACTTGAGGCGCTTGTCCATCGATCGCAGCAGCTTCAGCGTGGCGGTGTCGCCGACCTTGTCCCGGCCCTTGCCATCGTCGCCGTCATCATCGTCGCCGGAATCTTCCGACTCGCGCCGCTTCTGCTCTTCCTCTTCGGCTGCGTCCTCGGCCTCCTGGGCCAGCTTCTCGGCCTCGTCGGCGTCCTTGGACATGAAGGCGCGACGCAGTCGGTCGCTGAACGACAACTTCTTCCCGGGCTTGACGGGCTTGGCCATAACAGTCTCCTTGTCCCCAATCGCGCAGCGCGGGCCACAACGCCCGTACCGCACCAGGGCGCAGTGATTCACGATGATGTTCCGCTGCACCCCGCGGCCGGGTTCGGTTTGCTCGTAGTCGGCTTCGTACCCGAGCGAGACTTCTTCGATGCCATCGGCCTGCACGGCCTTGATAGCCTCCGCGTCGGTAATGAGCAGGTCGGCGAGGATCACGTCCTCATCAGCTCCAGTGCCGCGCCGGATGTTCTGCATCGACCCCATGGACAGTGTGCGCGACGTTTCAGGCGTCACGAACTCGTCAGGATGGTCGAGCGTGATGGGCTTGCCCTGGCAACTGGCCAGTGTCTCGGCACGGAATACCTCGTCCGGCGTCCGGGTGATCCGGATCAGGCCGTCCATGCTGCCCTCGATGGGCACCTCGCCTTCGCCGTAGATCATCTCGCCAGTGCGCGCCACCGGCACGTCCAGGCACAGCAGGAAGCCCTCGGGCGTCAGCTCGCGCTTCGGTCCGAGCTTTTGGATGGTGTAGAAGCGCATATTTGGCCCATAAAAAAGGCCCGCGCAGTGCGGGCCTTCGTTCTACATTGATGCGATGGATCAGACTTTCTTGAGAATGTCATCGGCAATCCGCTTTGCTCCATTCAGCATCCCGGAGTACTTGAGGTTTGCGCGCCCATGGCCGATGGCGTACAGGGTCGCGCCATCGATGGCACCTGCCAAAATCTTAGCCATGATGTCCGCTTTAAGTTTCTGATCTTCTTTCAGTTCGGTAGCCATGTCATGCCTATGTTGCGCCGCAATATTGCGGCGCCGAATCATGCCATCAACTGGTGTCTATTGGCCAGCTTTTTAAATCTGTCCAGTCTGCTCAATCACGGCTCAAATTCCAGTCAGGATGAATGCGGACCATGAACTCACTCCGCAATAATCGCATCCGCCCAACACCTGCAATTCCAGATGCAGCCGGGGTGGTGGTGCATGATTCTCGGCTTGCTCGCCGTGCCCTCATTGATGCCCGGCGGACTTGCCCATCTGCAAACGGTGCCGTTCATGGCCCTATGCCCAGGCCGGACGTCGCCATCCTGCGAGGTTCGCCAGATGTACTCCGTCGAACCGACATGCTGGGCGCGGGCCTGACTGAGAACTGATGCCGTGCGGGACACCTCAGTCCGAGCGATCAGGATCGCCCGCGATGCCGACACCTCGCCGGATCTCGCAATCTCCTTGGCGATGTCCTCAGCACGCCGGCCGCTGGTCAGGCCCTCGGTCGTCAGGTGATGCACGCGCCTCGCAGCGTCCAGCGGCAGGGATTGGATCAGGTGGACCTGCTCCGTCAGCCGTTGATGGAATGCCTGGCCGGTCGGAGCATTCAGCAGCTCCTTGCGAAGTGCGTGGGACATGTCCCGCGAGTGCTCGCGCCATGCTTTCAGATCGCGGGCGTTGACGTCCTTGATCATCCTCAGGCCAGTGCGATGCGCCCAGTCGCCCAGGTTGTAGCTGTACTGCTCCAGCCGAGACTGGATATCAGGCAGCGCGCCGATATCGCCAGGGTCGAAGCCAGCGATCAATCGACCGATCGCGGCCGCCACCTGTTTCAGACTGGCCGCGTACTGGATCTCCGCCTTCCGGGTCGGCACCGGGCTCCGGCGGGTATGGATCTTCGCCAAAGTCGCCCTCTCCCGGATCGGGCGGCGCATCGTCGGCCGCCTCGATATCCTCGTCGCTGATGTTGGTCCAGATGCCGGTCTCGTCGCTCGACTGCTGCAGCTCCTTCAGAGCCACGCGCTGCGAGATGAGGCCGGCATCGAATGCCTGGATAACGGCATCCGTGGTCGTTTTCGAGACATTGGCCTTTTCCTCGGCCGTCATCTGCTTGAGATGGACGAAGTCGAAGTCCAGTTCTTCCGGTGCGTCGATGCCCAGCACCGACCGGCAGAGGATGCGCAGGATCGTGTCCACCGGCGTGCGCAAACGGCGCTCCTGCCGCTGATGGATGCCATCGCGGTACATCTCCATGTCCGACTCGCCGGTCGAGTTCAGTCCAGCCGGAGACTGACCGAACAGGCGGACCAGTGGGATCTGCAGGGCGCCAGAAAGCTGCTGGCCGAACTGCAGCAGGATGTCAGCCATCCCGGAGAACGAATACTGGTGGGCTTCGTACTCGTCGGCAGCATCCATGAGGGTCATGCCCTCGTTGGTCTGCATCCGGCGGATCATGTCGATCTGCTTGAGCAGGCCCTCAAGCGCAGGGCCGCCCATGGCAATCACTTCGCGCAGGCCTGGGACCTTGTAGGTTCGCAGGTGGGCCTTGTAGACCAGCTGGGCCGCGCCCTGCGTCGTGCTGTCGAACGCCACGAGGCGGTCATACAGGCGCTCGACGACAGACTGCCCCCACAGGTTCTCGCTGATGCGCTGCCAGTACGGCAGATCCACGCCATCGAAGCGCACAACGCGGGTGTAGTGGATCCGCTGCCGGCGCAGGGCCATGCTGTCGGCCACCACGTCGTAGAACTTCGGCTTGCCGATGTCGGGGCCGTACTCGGTGATCAGCTCTTCCATCGAGGGCTGCACCAGCCAACGGTCCAACGGCAGGATGCCCTTGAACTGGCCGCGACCAATGCTGTCGATGTTCAGCGGCGTCTTCATGTCCTGGCCGTCGATCATCAGCACGCCGACCGCGCCGCCGTAGAGGCGTGACCACTTGAGCGTGTCGCAGAGCTGATCCCAGAGCTGCATCTTGGTCATGGCCTTGAGCAGTTTGGCCTCGTCGCTCGGGTCCAGCTCAGACCGAAGCTCGATACCGGCCTTGGTCATGTCCTCGGCCACCACATCGACGGCCTGGCCGACGATCCAGCTGGACCGGTACATGGCCTCCATCTCGACGCGGTTGCGCGAGACGAAATCGAACGTGTAGCCGGCACCGCCCGACAGGTTGCCCGCCTGGATGCCGACCCGAGCCTCGAAATTCTCGAAGCTGTCGATGGTCTTGCGCCTGGCCTTGGCCGAGTCGCGCGCCATTGCTGACGTGCCGAGCCGTGGCGTTTTCCGTTTGCCTCGGCTCATTGGCCCAGTTTCTCCCAGACGCTCAGCACCCTGCCGGTGCCCAGCAGGTTGTTGATGGCATCGACCATAGGGTCGATCTGGTCATCGTGTGCATGGGTGTTGTCCGCCGTGAAGGCGTCACACTCGGCGGTGAAGTCGCTGATCCATGGCGCATCCTCGGGGATGTGCACATAGCCAGAGTCGATATAGCTGACCACGTCCATGACGCGGGTCAGCTTGTCGGTGTTGCGCTGGATACCTTCGACCGGGATCAATCCCGATGCCCGGATGTCCTGGATCAGGCCTGTGCCCGAGGCCTTGTCCTCGACCATCAGCTTGACCAGGGCGCCATTCGGCCACGCCGGCACAGCAAGGTGCTTGTGCCAGAAGTCGATGGCTTTGCGCTTCAGCTCAGGCGCCTCCCATTTCCCGCGGAGAAGGTCCAGCAGGTAGATGCGTCCGTTCTTGCCCAGACCCCAGCATTCCAGCACTGAGTAGTCGTTGCGCTCGGCCGTCTTCTGCGCCGTATCGGCGAAGATGACCCGCTTGACCATCTCCGGGACCACCTTGTACCGGCCAAATTTGGCCGACTGGATGATGCCGCCGCCGAGCGGGCTGGGCCGCTGCATGTATTGGCCGGTGAACACGAACCGGTCAGCCCGTTCCATCGCCAGCAGATCGTCCAGTGGCTCCTTGTAGGGCCAGTAGCTGCGCCGGCCGTCCTGATCTGCATCGCCCTGGGACGCCGCGTCTTGCAGATCCTCGGGCAGTGCGGCGATGTATGCATCGTCGATCAGCGCAGGGATCTCAATGAACTCCCAGTCACCCGGCAGCTTGCCGGACTTGATGAAACCGGTGGGGTCTTCCTCAGCCAGGCGCTGCATGATGATGATGATCGGCGTGTCCGGGTTGGCCTTTCGGCTCTTCACCGTGGACAGCAGCTTACGGTTCGCCTTGTCGCGGTTCGTCTTGCTGTACGCATCCTCGACCTTGAGCGGGTCATCGATGATGATCGCGCCCTGCCATCCGGGAGCCATGTGGCCGGCACGGAAGCCAGTGATCTGGCCGCCGAGCGAAACCGCATAGACGCCACCCAGCTTCTGGCCATTGGCCTCGACGTTCCAGCGCTTCTTGCTCTTGGCGTCTGAGGCTATCGAGAGCGGCCACAGCGCCTGGTATTCCTCGGACTGCACGATCTCCTTGGCGGTCTCGCTGTTGAGCAGCGCGAGGTCATCCGAATAGGAGATATGCAGGAACCGGGCCCGGGGATTGATGGCAAGCCCCCGGGCGATGAGATTGATTGCCACCAGCTCCGTCTTGGAGCTGCCCGGCGGAACGTTGATGACGACGTTCTTACGTCGACCAGCAATGACATCCTCGACAATCGAGCAGATCCGGCGGTGGTGCCAGTTCTGCAGGAAGCGGATGCCCTGCCGGTGCTTGAAGAAGTAGCGACTGAAGAACAGGTGATCCCGCTCGCACAGCTGCTTGATGATCGCCAGATCGAGGGGAAGCCCCTCAGAACTCGGCGTTGAGTCGGTCGATGACCGCTGAGACTGTGCGCTCATCGACATGGGATACCTGCTGCTGGATCGGCTCACCGTTCTTGCCGGTCAGCTCAACCTTGGATGCCTCGGCCAGCCCATAGGCATCACGCTCCAGCGTCACGAGCTTCTGCAGCGAGTCGGCCAGCTCCTTCATGGTCTTGGTGCGACCAGGTAGTGAGGTCACGGCCTGGAACATCGTCAGCAGCTTGGCGTCGATGCCGTCCTCGCTGTTCACCACTAGGTCGCGCAGCTGATCCACCATATCGAGGTGATGCGTCTGCGATTCCAGCTCAGCCAGCAGGGACATGGCGAGACTGCGTGCCCGACCAATATCCTGCCGGTGGGCCATGCGGACGTTGGCGATGACCTCGGCGTTGGCCTCAATCAGTTCGCGATCCGAGATTGCGCCCTCAGTGCGAACCTGGGTGCGAACCTCTGCACTGCGAACCTTGGACTCGGCCTTTGCCCGGATCTTCTCGGCAAGGTCTCTTTCCCAGCCATGGGCCTTGGCCCGCTTACGAATGGCGGTATCCGTGATCCCATGATTGCCAGCGATCTCACGGATCGACAGCACGCCAGCCCGGTAGTCCGCCTCGATGCGTTCCCAGTCAGTGGCCGGCTTCGTTGATTTGTTGCCGGCCATGACTTACCTCGATCAGCTGGACGCAGCCAATGCGCCCGATGCTTGGAGCGATGCGATCAGCGCATTGAGTTGGGTGGCGACGGCATTGATGGACGTTACCGCACCAGCCACATCCGTTGCGGTGGACTCGCCGGCATTGGCGACATACGCGCCCTCCTTCACACCGCCCAGGGCAGAGCTGGTGGCAGCCGGGAGGGTATAGGAGGAGCCGGAGGCATCACTCGGGGTGGAAACCTCGGCGATGGTGCCGTCTTCGGTCACGACATTGACAGTCATGATCTACCCCCTTACGCCGCAGCGCTGGCGACGGTGGTCGACTTCGCCGGATCGACGATGTCCTTCGCCACGTTGTAGGCGCCCTTGATGGCGTCAACCAGGGACGATGCGCCGGCTTCGATGCTCTTCCAGTCCTGCCCCAGGGCCTCGGCCACGGCCTTGGCGCTCGCCAGCACTGCAGCCTTCTTGGTGCCGCCGGCATCGGTGACGCCGTCATAGGCCTTTTCAGCCGAGTCCATCAGCGGGGCGACGGAGTTGTAGACGACCTTGATCGCATCGCCCACGGCCTCGGCGGCGGATACGGCCTCGGTGATATCGGCACCGATCTTGGACAGGGAAAACGACATGGGGATAACCTCGTCAGTTGATAAGGCCGCGCTGGCGATAGCCGGCGAGACAGGAAAGGATTGCGTTGTATCGGATGGCGAGCTGGCCGTACTGACCGGCAACGCCGATGGCCCAGACGTCGCGGGCTTTATCAGCGGCGAGCGGAACCATTCCAGGCAGAGCTGGATAATTCGGGAGGGGGTCACTTTGGAGATCTCCCATATCACACAGGACGGTCGGCTTGATGGTCCGAACCTGGATTAAGTTTTGCGTTTGCTGCGGCGATGGCTCGCTGGACGACTTGGTCAGCGTCTTGCACGCTCCCAGCGGAAGCAGCATCAGCAGCAAGGTGGTCATTCTCAGTACGCGCAGCATTGGCTGACTCCTGGACGGATGCGATCGACTGGCGGGCGATGCTCGCCGTCTCGCTCGATTCGGTGTTGGTGGCAGCTACTGCCTGAGTGGCGGCATCCTCGGCGCCCTGCCCTGCCGGCTTCTTCTTGAAGGCGCCGATCAGGTTCTTGCCAAGGGTCCAGATGCCATTGAGCACTGCGATGATGGTTGCGATGCTCATTTGCAGCCGAACCTCCCTGTGCGCTCGATGTGCAGGTATGACGACATGGCCATGTAGGACAGCACCAGGTTGATGACTGCCACCCAGGCAGGGACGCTGCGAAGGTCTGCGGTCTGGTAGATGCACACCATCTCGGCAATCGCCATCAACACATGACCGCCAGTGGCTACCGGGTGGCAGCGGAATGACAGGCGCCGAGCCGCATCGATGGACACGGCCAACACCAGTAGGGCTGACAGGATGTTGATCGTTGCGAGCATCATTTGGAGTTACCTCCATGAAATGCGCTGGTGATCATCGCCTGCACCCGGAGTGCGACCGATAGCCCGCAGAGGCCGCAGACGAACGCGATTGAGTTGGTCATGGGCGCCGGCAGCTGGTAGTGCAGCACCAGGTAGTCGGGCAGATAGGCGGCACAGCCGGTGCCGGCAACAATGGCCGCCAAAGCACGGGCCCGGGTCATCTGCTCGGTGACTGCGATATGCACCACGCTCCCCGCAAAACCAGCGACGACAGCAGATGCCCGCACGCCGATGGATGCGAAGATGCTCAGTGACATGTGTGATTCCCAAGCGCTGTGAGCGCTATTCGGTAATTGACCTGCCAGTGGTCAGGCCGTGGGCCGCCGGGCCGCCAGTTGCGGTAGTAGTACTTCCAGGCGCCCTCGATGTCGCCGAGGGCCGGCAATACGCGGCGATCAGTCCACAGCAGCAAACGCGCAACCTTGGCGGCAAGGATGTCGTCCGTCAGCAGCGCCTGATAGATCGCCTGAGGAGTGGCCGACACGCCATGCTGCGTGAGGACTGGCAACAGCAGCGGCCGACTGAGCGGGCTTCCCAGTACTGCGCTGCATCCGCCCGTCTCGAACTGGAACAGGCCATGTGCAGGTCCGCCATATTGCTGACGGGTACGCAGGCCCGACTCTTGGATGGCAATCGCCAGCAGCAGAACGGCGGCCTGATCGCTATCAAGGGCACGGGGAAGCTGTTCAAGGGCTGGGTCGATGACAGATGCCAGTGCCACCTGCGGCTCGATTGGCAGGGGAAGAGGCATAAAGCACCGATTAGCTACAATAAATACAGCTACGGCTGAATCCGAAGCTCATTTCGTTTGAAAATCAAAGAGATTGTGAAAATGACTTATGTGAAGATATTTGAAATGCCCATCAGAACCGTATCTGGAAAGTTCGGAACCATTGACGGCTACAACCCATCGAGCAAAGACGAGACATTCTCGGGGTCGATAGATATCGAGGCAGTCGACACGGGATGCTCGTGGAACATCAAGGGCGAATCAGTCATTGGCCCGTCACCTCATGATCTAGACATGGACAACATCATCACTGCATCATCAGTAAGGGAAATACTTGATCTCTTCAACCATCTTCGCAACAGCTGATTAATGAAGTCAAAGCCCCGCCAGTGCCCGGCGGGGCTTTCGTCACGATAGGGAATTTACCCCAAAAACTGTTAGTGCTTCACACTAACAGTCTAAGCGGCTGCACGTCCGAATCGTCTCTGAGCAATGCCGACCTCATTCGCGCAGTGATCAAGCAGCCACTCGTAGACTCGCTTCCATCCGTTGGTGCTGTAAGTGACATTCGAGCGCTCGATCATCTCAGCCCGATCACGGTCACTCCATGCGCGGCCTGCGCCTGAGTCAGCATCACCAAAATAGCCTGCACGCAGCTCCATAAGCACGGCGTCCCTGATCCGCACGTAGACCTCTGACGGCTGCAGAATGCCCTGCTCCATCTTCCCCCAGCTCGGCCAGCGCTCCTTGTGGGCCTGGGCAAAGGCATCCTGCGCCCGGCGGCGGCCAACATCGGGTGTTGCGACCATCAGCATGGCGTCCAGCTGTGCGTCCTCACGGCGGCGCCACTCTTTTGCCAGCAACTCCATGATCGCCGCATCCAGTTGCGCCCTGGTGCGCTCAGCACCTCCAGGCCACCAGACGTGGCACAGCAGCTCGCGACCGAGGCCTGACGGCACGAACGCCAGCGCCCCGGCGATATCCTGCGGGGTGAGTTCGGGAACGCCGCCGGAGGCATCGGTGAAGGTCTGCGTCTTGGGGTTCAGCCGCCCCAGTAGTTTGCCGATATGCGCCATGGTCAGATCCCCTGTTTTGATTCAAATTCAACGCGAACACCGAATTTCCCCCGCGGGCACTTCGCCTGGGCATAGGCCCAGCTCACGCGCGGATCCCGATCATCAATTCCCAGCCGGTCGGCAATGCCATCCCGGACTGATTTCAGGGCACTGCGCAGGTTGTCGTCATCCAGCGTGCCGGCCGATAGCCGCGTCATGGTCACGGTGCATGGGAGGCTGGCCCGCGGGCACAGCACGAATGCATCCGACCGCTGCCGGCGTCGGCGTGCGGCAGCCGGCCGCCAGTTGCCCTGCGATCCGTTGAGGACCGATACAGTCTTGATGGGCATCATGACCATCACTGCCTCCACGCCGGCCGTGCGAGCTTTCGGGCCCGCTTCTGCTCTGCCCGGATCTGCTCCTCCGTCCGTTCTGCCGCTGCCCGGTAGATGCTCTTGAGCGCCGGATGGCCCGGGAGCATGGCCGCGAACATCGCAAGGCCCAGCCCGATATGCAGCATGATCGCCCTCATCGGCCCATCTCCCTGATCGCCTGTTGGGTGCGCATGACGCCCTCCGCATGCATGAGCTTGATCGCACCACTGGAGAATCGATCACTGGAAAGGAGGCTGCCATCACCACCAGAAATCCATGAGTACTTTGGTCGAACCCGCCCATCCACCACGTCATGACACGCCGAGCAGGCCCATGCCCCCATTTCGTCCGGCGGCTTCATTCCGGTGCCGCTATAGCCGGCAAGCCGGTAGTGAGCCAGCACCGTCGTCTCAGGGTTGCCATTGCAAATGCCGGGGATGCGGATCATGCACGGCTGCCCCTTGGCCAGCTTGCGGGCTTTGGTCATCTTGGGTGCGCTCATCGAAATGCCCTCTGGCCGCCTTGAGACCAGTTCAAAAACCACGCGATGTACGCATCCCTTGGCGTTAAGCCTCGCCCTCCGCAGTCGTCAGAAAAACAGATCCACTGACCAAAGATTGCGGCAATCCGTGGCTTGATCGGACAAACCTTCATGCCGCCCACCTCCCGGCGTCCCCATGGAACGGATCGGGATCCGGAATGATCACTCCCATGCCGGCAGCAATGCGCTGCACAGTGGCGTAGAAGTCACTGAAAGTCCGGGCGTCGATCAGGTCTCGCTTACCATCCTCGCCGGTCGTCGTGGTCCGGATCGGCCGGCTGCGGGGATTTCCCATCACCTCGTACTCGGTCCATCCGAAATACTCACCGCAGAAATACTCGTGAAGATCCTCGACACTGTGGCCGGTGGCCTCGCGCAGCGGCGGATAGGCCACGGCCCACAGGGCTGCGTTCTGGTCGAGGGTGCGGCCCTTGCGGGACTCCTTGATCTCGACCTTCCAGCTCTTGGATCCAGGTAATCCGGCAATGAACCGCACAGCGCTGGCCATCACATCGGCGCGCTCTACCCCGCCGGCGTTGAGGGTGAATGTCTGGGTCATGCTGCTTTCCTCTTGGCTCGGCGGATCTTCCACTGCATCTCAAGGCGCGATTGGACTTCGCGCTGGCAGTTCCGGGTGGTGCAATCGTTGCGACCGCAGTCGGCGGGGAGCTGGTTGACCTCGGCACGCCATTGGGCGCTGGGCAGCCGGCCGATGCGGGCGATGTGATGGGCGCAGGCGAAGGCAGTCATGCGACGGCCTCATAGGTGACGCAGTAAGATCCGCCCTTCACCGAGTGGGTAGCCGATACTTTCCCCGAATTAACCAGAAGGTCCAGAGGCTGGCGAACACTGCGGTTGCTGCAGGACAGTTCCGTCGATATCTGACTGATCGTCATCGGACCCATTTCTGCCAGAATCCGGTAGATGAGAACGTCCATATTCATGCGGACATCGCCTCCCGACGCTCGTAATCGTGCCGGCAATCGGTGTCGCACCAGCGCAGGCCATCCGGCAGTGATTCGCCGCAGTTGAGGCATTCGCCGGTGGCTGCGGGACCTTCGGGCTTACGGAACTGAGCTGCAGCGATCCGGGCCATTTCCTCAGCTGCGCTGGACATATCGTTCGTGTCGGAGATGCGCTCGATCATGCCACCTCTCCCGCACCCAGCTGACGCTGGATCTCCTCGATCCTCTGCCGTGCAAAATCCGGACTGGCCGGCACATGCTCGGGCGCCGGGTCTACAGCAATCGCCGCGACGGGCTCGGCGGGCAGCTCACCGCCGTCCATCACAAATCGCACCGTCAGCTCGTGGGCGTCACGCATCATGCGAGCGGCCTGATCAGCATCGGCCGAGCGGAACTGGAACGAGTCGATGTAGGTCCAGGCCTGCCGGGTAAACGGGTCGGTGGCACCGGTACGCATCGCGTGCTGCGTGGCGGCCAGCGACGGGATGCCGATGCACATGGCGCGGAACCGCGGAGCGCTCGGCGGCCAATCGGAACCCAGTGCCAGCGTCTCCCGCATGCCCTGGGCGATCTGCTCGCCAGTCAGGCCAGCAAGAACGGTGCCCCAGGTATCTCCCGCCAACCCGGCAGGATTCGCGCCGTACTGGCTCACCCAGCTATGCCCGAACATCGTCGCCATCCGCGCCCAAAAAGCATTGACCATGGTCTGCGGCGCCTTCGGCTGCGATGCATGCTGCGCCTGCAGCGTCCGCTCGTGCTCGTTCGTTTTCTGCAATGGCTGCCTCGACCTGTTCAACAGCGCTGAGCTTGCGGCCTGATGTGCGGTTTCCACGGTAGTTGACTCCGGTGCGGGTGCTGGATCCACCGGCCGTATCGCCGGCGCTGGATTGGTGATTGTTTTTGCGGGCCGATGCCCTGGCTTTCATCTCGGCGTGGATGTCCTGCAGGTCGCGCCAGCCGCGGAGCACGGCGGCCTCGATGACTGCCTCGGCGTCGCCCCCATCACGGACGATGCGAAGGACCTGGAGCTTGGCGGCCTGCAGGCGGGAGATTGATTCCTTGCCGTCGCTCTGAAGCTGGGCGATCCACATCGACCAGTGGTCGTCGCTGATGCCGTCGGGACAGGAGATCGAGGTCGCCTGGATGCGCCCGACTCTCTCCTCTTCGTTTGTTATTTTGGTTTTATTACTGTTAGGGTCCGCCTGGCGGACTCCTGAGGTCCGGGAGACGGACTTCTGAGGTCCGGGAGACGGACTGGTCCGGGAGACGGACTGGTCCGTCTGGCGGACCTGATTCATGGTGTAAACGTTGTTCCGCCCCGATCGATCCACGGTCAAATAGCCGTCTTTTTCGAGGGACTTGATCGCCTCAATGATTGCCGTCCGACCGTAGTTCGTCCAATCCTCCAGGTCGCTCATTTTGGGCCAGCATTTCCGGTCATGATTGGCGCAGTTGGCCAGCCAGATCATGACGGCCTTTCGCGTGGGGCCAATCTTTAGAGGCTTGACCTCATTCATCATCTCGATGCTCATGCCATCACCCACGAGCAGACCAGAGTCCCGCGCACTGAACAGACGCGCATGGGACCCTTCTTCAGATCGCCGGCTGTCACGCACTCGGGCAGCCGGCGCGCAGCCTCGTGGTAATCAAGGCCCGCAGCCAGGGCAATCTCGGCAGACGTCATGTCGTCGTTGTAGCGGCGAACAGCCTCGACGACAGCGAGGCGGTTGGAGTGCCTGGAGCCGGAGCGCGTGACGCGCATCTCTGCGTCGTGCGACGACACAGGATCGGTGGCGCGAGATGCAGGCGTATGGATGACTCGATCAGTCATGAGAGGGACCTCTTGGGGCCCTTTTGAGGGCCCTTATGGGCAAAACTGATCCCCGGTTCTTGGGCAGCACGTAGCGCTCATTGATCGCTTCACGGGCCAGCTTGGTAACGGCCTGTTCGACGGTCAGGCCCTGTTCTTTCGCAAACGCTGAGATCCTGTCCGCCTGTGCAGGCGTCAGGTCGATGGGAAGGTCTTCTGTCATTTAGAGGGCCCTCCTGAGGGCCTATTTAGGGTCCTTCAGGCGGCGCTCTGCTTGGGGGTATCCTTCGTCACGACAGCAAGACCCTGGATCACCAGGTCCCTCAGGAAGACCGAGGGCTGGGTCTTGTTGATGCGGGCCAATGCGTCGACGAGATTGCGCTCGTCGGCGTTCAGGCGAACCTTGATGATTTTGTCGCGGATATGAGTAGGGTTCTCGTACATGTCGGATACCAAGCTGAATCTGGAGAGGTTGGTTCTTGATCTCTATGCGCGGTCACTCGCGCAAGACGCGGTGATCAAGGCCCTGATGATGGATACGTGCGACGCCCCGCACTGCCGGCGTCGGATTGATGAGTGCTTGTCTGAAGCTGTTGCCACTGCATCGATCGCTGCTTCGTGCGGACAAATTCCACGCGGGATTTCTGATCTCGTGACCGAGATGACCGGCGAGTACACCGCGATCCTCGATGAGCGCATTCAGTGGGAGAAGGACAATCCTGTTGAGGAGGATTGAGGCCGGCGGCGAGCCGGAGGACTGAGGACAAGACCTGACGCTGAGAGGCGTTCATGCAGCCTCCTTTTTCTCAGCGGCAATCCAAATAAGGCGCGAAGCCTTCAGGACGCCACCAGAACCCTTTTCCATTCGGCTGGCCAGGGACCGTCCGATGCCTCGATTGCCATTCATCACCGCGGCGAGTGTCTGGTATGGAATATCAAGCTTGCGCGCAGCAGACGAGATGCCGCCCGCATCACGGACGTAAGCGGAAAGCTCTTCTTTTTCGGTCATGGGCAGGTATTCGTTTCGCATATGTTGCAACTATACGATTCGCATACTTTGCGCGCAAGTGCTCGCGATACCCTGACAACATCCATATGGAGTCTCAGGATTTGAGTCAGTTCATTGCTAATCTCCGCGCTCGGCGGGAAGCCCTAAATCTTTCAATCGAGCAGATCACGGACGCGCTCAACACTCGCGGTATCGCTGTTGCGTATCAGACGGTGGCCGCATGGTTCAATGGCAGTCGCGGATCGAGGTGGAAAGTGGACGAACTGAGGGCGCTCCTGGATGTGCTGGAGACCGATTTGGATGCTATGGCAGGCAATGCAGAGCTCGTAGAGGAGCCAATTGCGGCATCTGTAGCACGTGAAATGAGAGGCCTATCTGAAGCCCAGCAGCAGGCGATTCTGGCAATGATCAGGAGCATGCGGCCCTAGACCGGCCGCTTATTGGGGAAAGGTAATGCGCACAGACTCTACCCTTGGCCTTGAGGGCGTACCGGCCAAGGCCTTCTCGTACATCACATCCATGCTGGTCCCGGGTGAGTCCGTAAGGGCATCTACTGTCCAGAGGCGCATATTTGCGATCACCCATCGAAGAGCTCTTTTGGCAGCGACCACTGGTCGTATTATCGGTATGACGCGCGGGCTTTTCGGTGGCTTTACGCCAACTGACATCCGCTGGCAGGACGTGAAAGATGCCAATATCCGGGTCGGAATTTTCAGCAGCTCAGTCATCATCCGGCATCTCACTCAGCCCGATCTGGCAAGCGGCGGTGTTGTGGTCACATACCGCATCGATGGGCTGAGGAAGGCTGAGGCCCAAGAGGTTTACCGAATGGCCCAGGCTCAGGAGCAGTCCTGGCGCGAGAAGCGCCGGCATCGTGAGCTGGAAGAGATGCGGGCGAAATCTGGTGGATTTCAGGGTGGATTTGGATCAAGCCAACCGGCGACCGATCCCGATCCCGCGGCACGACTAAAGAACGCCAAGGAGATGCTCGACCAGGGTCTGATCAGCGACTCGGAGTACGAGACGATCAAGGCGCGTGTGATAGGCGAGCTCTGATGAGGCTCGTCGCGCTTGTATTTATTTCAGCGCTTGCCTTTTTTGCAACTATTTCCAATGCACGGTCGGCGACTATTGATGAGGCCATACATCCAGACGCAGTACAGCAGCGCTTCTTAAGGATTTTTTTCTCTAACGATCTTCTGACTTTTGTCCATGGTGGCAAAAGCGAACATGCCGAACTATGGCGAAAACTAGTCATTCCTAGCACGCGCGATTTAACTATCGCCACTGAATTTATGCAGAATCCAATTGGCGCTGATGCCAAGTACCGAAACAAGTACACTTTTGTGAATGGATACTTTGGAGGAGCTGAAAAATTTAGTGATGATGATTTTATCATTAAAATGCAGATGGTAACTGCATATATTAGCGTCCGAGACTCGAAGTTCCTTGAGATGGCAAAACCGGGTGACCGCATCGATATGGCTTGCATCGTTCACGGCAAGGGCGTCGAGTTCGTCGAGATGGGGTCCTGTGTCCAGCAAGATGAAGTGATTACTGAACTTGCAAAGATCGCAATGGACGCCTTCCTTCATGGACCAATCAACTTGGAAAGAATCATCCAAACTGAAATGGCTATCCAGTTTGACGAGCTAGAGCCGAAGAACACGTTATGTCGACATGGAGACGATAAGTCATGCATCGCAGACATGAACAACATGTCTGACCGCCTGCAGGCCGCACTGATAGCCTGGGGTAAGGCCAATGCAAACAGCCTAAAGCCCCTATTAAAGGCTGTACCGAAGTGAATCGCTGGTCCGAGTGCCTGATGCTGGCGGAGTGAGGTGTGCAATCCAAAAAAAGAATCGATATTTCACTTATATATTGCAACTCAGTCAAGGCAAATGAATGAACGATGGTAAATCGAGAATACTATCACCGCCAGTTACATCTGTAACTGAGGAAGATTTCAGAAGATTTCTTGGAGAAAAAACATTAAGCCCTAATTGCTCGTGCTGCGGCGAGTCAGCATGGTTCTATATCGGAACAGAAAATAGATTTGGGCTATTCACAATGATCCCTTTCGCAGAAAATCCAAGACCAGATAGTGGGATGGTAGAGCGACTGGGTGGGAGCGTAGCAGGAAGGGCAATAATATCTCTTGGATGTGGTAATTGCGGATATATCAGGAGCCATGACCTATTCGTCGTGTCGCAGTGGGTAAGGAGAAACCCAGAAAAGAAGGCCGCCGACGATGCCTAAGGTAACTTACCTTCCTGGCGCCATGGATCCGCTGCAAGCGGCAGCTATTGGCCCAGCACTTGCAAATGGCGGTGGTGGAACACATGATGGAGGTATGGAACAGCGCCTTACCACCCTTGAAACACGGCTAGACACCATCTTGCCTACCTTGGCCACCAAGGCAGACATCGAAGGTGTGCGCAGTGATATCAAGGGGTGGATGCTTGCGACGGTGCTAACAATCATTGGCACACTCGTCGCAGTGGTGGTTGCTATGAATACCCTGTGGAAGCCGCCATCGACGCTCTCAGCGACCCAAGCTGCCCCCATCATCATTCAAGTTCCAGCATACGCTCAGCCAACAACGGGCATGCAGCCCGCGGTACAGGCCAAGATAAATCACTAACCCCGCTCCGGCGGGGTTTTTCATGCCCTACCCCATCTCCACCTCCTCCCCCAGCCGCAGGATGATCCTTGGATCATCATAGTCGCCCGTCTCTGAGTCCGCCGTCTGAGCAAAGACCATGACCGCGGCCTTATCCTCCTCCAGCCTGTAGGCCCGGCGCACAGCCGCATCCTCTGCCGTCATCGGTATCGGCGGATCGGCGATCAACTGCCCGCGTTTCCCCGCCACCCACGTCTGCACCACGTAAATCGTCTCTTTGGCCATGTTTCCTCCTGGTGGGGAAATGATGGCCTGTGCGCGTCTCACGGGGTGAGATTTAGATAAATGGACGCTGAACAGTATGCGATTCGCATCCATAAATTATGCGTTTCGCATTGCCTCGTTGGTATGCGTTTCGTATAGTCAACCCGCGCCGCAGCGAAACGCTGACCCACGGCCTGGGATCTTCCACAACCGAATAGCTGCCGGTCACGGCGGGTCAAAGCATCTGAGGGATGTTCAGCCAAGTGACGGATCGGCAGAGACTTTGGCCCTTGGTAGCAGGGGCCATTGTGATGGGATTTGAGGTTGCGCTGACCGAGGCGCTGAACACTCGGACTTCCTTGTTGGTGAAAAATGTGGCCGTAGCGGGCCGACAGACCCCATCACAATTCAACGCGCAGAGGAGCGCAAATATGCAAGCACACAGCTTGAGCCTGTCGTCTCTGCAGGCATTTCAGTCGCTATGCCACGGCGCGGCCGTCGATGGCGGCTGGTGGAACAGTTTGGCGTGGCGCGATCCCGATGCAAGGAAGCACTTCATCGCCGGCAAGCTGGCCCTTGTGCATTCCGAAGTCAGCGAGGCGCTGGAGGCGTTCCGCAAGGATCTGATGGACGACCATCTGCCTGAGCGCAAGGGTATGGAAGTCGAGATGGCCGATGCGGTGATCCGGATCCTCGATCTGGCTGGGGCCCTTCACCTCGACGTGTTCGGCGCGGCCATGGAGAAGATTCGCTACAACGCCACGCGGGCCGATCATCTGCCTGCAAATCGGGCGCTGCCTGGCGGTAAGTCGATTTGATTTAAGACCCGGCCACTGATAGGCCGGCAATACCCCGCCACTGGATGGCGTTGAGCCGTGCGAGGCCGGCGCAATACCCAGCCACTCATTCTCTATCGGTGCGGCACATGCCGTATCTACCACTTTCAAGCCGGCCATGAGCTGGCTTTTTTTTGAGGAAAGTTCATGGCAAACGAAGTGATCGTGGCTTACAAGGGCTTTGACAAGGATCTCAAGTGCCGAGATTTTCAGTATGAGGTCGGCAAGGAGTATGTCCACGAAGGCGAGGTGAAGGCCTGCAACGAAGGCTTCCACTGCTGCGAGTATCCGCTCGATGTGTTTGGATACTACCCGCCCGCAGGTGCACGCTTCGCAGTAATCGAGGCATCCGGGAAGGTGGATCGGGAAAGCGACAAGCTGGCCTGCGAGAAGATTGGAATCAAGGCTGAAATCGGATTGCCGGGCATCATCAAGGCGGCCATCGATTTTACGTTCAGTCGGGCAAAGAAAGCGGATGGCGATCAGTCCAAGGATGAGCGCGGCGCAGCCAGCTCGACCGGCGACTGGGGCGCAGCCAGCTCGACCGGCGACTACGGCGCAGCCAGCTCGACCGGCTACCAGGGCGCAGCCAGCTCGACCGGCGACTACGGCGCAGCCAGCTCGACCGGCGACTACGGCGCAGCCAGCTCGACCGGCAACCGGGGCGCAGCCAGCTCGACCGGCAACCGGGGCGCAGCCAGCTCGACCGGCGACTGGGGCGCAGCCAGCTCGACCGGCGACTACGGCGCAGCCAGCTCGACCGGCGACTAC
>JGI2924J29684_1078136_pt1 | contig 32477 bp, 30 predicted proteins | sample BenlonsequencITS_FD_29684 | JGI IMG/M metagenome (IMG submission 29684)
ACACCAACTACCGGATATCAACAAGGGCAATCTTATGCCAGAATTACGAGTTTAGGGACTAAACTAAATTTGACAATTCCAATACCCAGAGGTTCGGACGCGCTCGCGAACCGTCCAGCGAGCCAGCGGCGCAACTCGCAGACGCGTGCAGACAAGCGCTCCGCCCCAAAGCTAGACAGAAGAACCGTCCCCTGTCTCCCAGGAGGTGTCTTCAGGCTAGTACAAAAAAAAACGCTTTGAACGGGCTTAAAAAGACGTTCAAAAGCGTTTTTTCTCACTATTAAGAGTCTATAACTGGATTGCTAATCATTCTTTAGCTAATCCTATCCCCCATCCCCTGATCCTTGGTATAAATCAATACCGCCTCTAAGCGGGATTTAGCGCCTAACTTTGACAAGATATTGCTGACATGGAAATCCACAGTGCGGTTTTTAATCTCCAAGGCAGCTGCGATCTCTTTATTGCGCAAGCCCTGGGCAATTAATTCGATGATTTCTTGTTCCTTGGGAGTCAGAAATGTACCGGATATTTTTTTTGACTCCATGGTATTCGTTCTCATCTCTTCGCCGACAATTACAGATCTAAGATAGGGGGCCATGTTTTGAGAAAAATAGTACTGACCACTACTGCTTGAGACCTGCAAGATTGCCGCTGTCATTTCACTTTTTGTACAGTCTTTAAGCAGAAAGCCATTAGCGCCTTTATTTAAGGAAGCATTAACATACCCCTCCGGGCTTTGTCCCGTAAGCATAATAATCTTAACATTGGGAGCTATCCCTTTAATTTTTTCGATCAAATCAGTTCCGCTGAAATCCGGCAGATTAATATCCAGTAATACCACGTCCGGATGTTTTGTCTGCACTAGTTTTAAACATTCACTGCCATTCTTAGCCGTTCCCACGACAGAGATATAGGACTCAGACGAAAGCAATGATACAGTACCTTCCGCAAAGAGTGTATGGTCATCTACTACTACAACTCTTAAAGATTCCTCCAAACTAGAAGCCATAACTTCCTCCCTCAGTAATTTTAAGTAAGTACACTATCGTAATTAGACTATAACCTGTGAAACCCTGACTCTGTGAAATTGTCAGCTCTATCACACTCTAAATCAGAATAGACGCCTTAAGCATCACTCCCTGACCGATCTTTGAAGTGATAGAAAACTCCCCACCCAAGCTTTCTATCCGTTCTTTCATGCCAATGATTCCGAAATGATGGCCCGTTAATGACCAATCGGCTATCTCCTGGGGGTCAAACCCTTTACCGGAATCCTTCATAATCATTTCGATTTTCTGATTGACCAAGGAAATGGTGACATTAACTCTGGATGAACCAGAGTGCTTGATAACGTTATTAATTCCCTCTTGCAAAAATCGAAAGGCTACCAGTTCAATATCCTCTTTAAACCGAGCCTCTCTACTCATTCCCATGACTTCCAGGACTATAACCAAAAGCTCTTTTTGCATTATTTGCTCAAACATGACCTCGACAGCAGGAATAAGACCCAAATCCCGCAAAGAAGATGGGCGCAAATTACTGCAAATTGAACGAAGTTCATAATTCAAATCCTCTATCATATCCTGCATTACTGAGATCGCTTGAAAACTATTACTTTCACTGGAGAAATTAGTAATTAATTCTTTCATCCTGCGGTTTAGATCTAAGCCTATCTGTAATGATCCGTCATGTATTTCCCGCGCCAGAACTTTCTTTTCTTCCTCAAGGTTACTAAATAATAAGCGATTAATGACTTCCAATCCCTGGCTTCTTCGTTGTGTTTCCCGAGACTTTTTCTCCATGACATTTATTTCCCTGGACAATTGCTTCATGAGATGGATCACTTGGAGGCGTTGACCTAATTGATAACACGCAGTAGTGAGTAACAGTACTTCATTTGCTTTAAATTTGATATAAGAACGACGATGGCCCAGGAACATTCCGCAGGTAAACTCTTCGGAAACAAAGGGTATGTACAATTCCGCAGGAAAATTGCCAGAAAAACACTCGATGGAATGCCCCGTGTTTTTAGCTATTCGATAATAATCTTCCATGATGGATTGTTCTGTTGTATTGCCCAGATATCGTCCTGCCGCACTTTTTGTGTACCACCCTTTCTGATCCTCTGCTATAACAAAGGCACCTTCCAACCCCAGCTGACTCACTAACTCTTCGACGATTAAAGCTTCATTCATCGAGGATGGATTCCCGTGTAATTCAACAATTTTAGTTTCAATCCCACAACTTCCCTGAGTAAAGACGCACTTATCAGCGGCATAATCCACGAAAGCTTTAAAAAGGTTAAAGATGACCAGGGCCATCCCGGTTAACGACAACCATAATAGAAAAGTCTCAAGGTTTAAATCCTTAATCACTCCTATTAGAAATAAAAAATAAGTAAAAAGCACACATGTCAAAATACCGGAAACCAGAGATATAATGAGGGACTCGAGAAACATACGGCCATCCGGCAAACTCTTATTTAGGACAACATAACTAAGGGTAATTGGAACAATTACAATAAAAAGAGCACTAACCTTCGGATTAGCGATAAGCGGGGCATCAATAAGGATAGGAACCGCTGTAAGGATTACAAAGGGCAGCAACCCCATGGCCAGACCCGCAAGCACAATGGCTCCCTGATTCTTCTCCGGCTTATCAGCGGGTAATTTAATAAGCCAAACTAAATTCCCTAAAACTGTAACCGTACCGATCAGCCCATTAACGAGGGGGAGCTTTCTAATTTCAACAACCTCAATAACAACCCCTAAGCCATTTAAAACAAGGATCGTAACAACAAGGGCTGAAATAAGGCCTAAGACCCAAATGATAAGTTGGTTTAATCGATTAACCTTGTTAGTAAAGACAGAAACAAACTTCACTAATAGGACCGGTACGAGGGAGAAACCAATGGCCTCTAATTCTCTCGCCAAGACTAATCCACGACTGGAGACTGGGGCTAAGATTATGACCAATCCGGCCAGCCAATTTAACCAGAACAGAGCATGAGCTTTTATAAGGAAAGGACGCTTTAATACTGTAACCAGGCCTATCAGCCAAAAGATAACTCCTAAAGCCGCCATCGGGAGTTCACTTAACAATGTATAGGTAAAAGGCGGGTTCTCTATTTGGACAACACTCATGGGCATTTCAGGACTTTTTACCGTAAGGGTTGAAGCTCCTTCTGCCTCCCCCCACTTTTTAGTAGAAGGATACTTTCCCGGTTCGTCGTTGTTAACTTTTATAACCATATCCCCTGCACGAATTCCCAATCGATAACCCTCGCCATGGGGATCACTAAACTTTACGGTCCAGTTACCGTCAATACTTTTAAGGCTTAGGCCTACATAGGGTTGATTGAACAGAATAACAACATAGACAAGACAAACTATAATAAAGGCGACATTAGCAGTTCGAAGTGCTAGCCGCCTAAACATTTTATCCAACAAGCTGAATCAACTTCTCTTTTCTTTTTTCCGAAATTGGGATACGGTTTAAAATCTCCAGCGCACGCTGCTTATACATCTCGTGAATTACTGAACAATAATGACCAGCCCCCTCATTGATAACCAATTCTCTTAACTGTCTTTTTTCATTGGTCCCGAATTTAGCTAAACCTTTGCTTGCCAAAGTACTAAGGTACTTTAACTCTTCAGCTTCTATCTCATTAAGAACATTAAGAAGATAAACAAAGGGGAGAGTTTTCCTGCCTTTAATGAAATCACTTTTAGTTTCCGGATTTAGAAAGTCATCGAGATCATTTTTGATTTGACTCATGATTCCTAAACACATTCCGAATTGTTCTAACTGATCGACAAGTGCTTGATCAGCTCCTCCTAAGATCGCCCCAATTTTACAAGCGCCGGCAGTTAAGCCGCCAGATTTTTTATGAATAATCTCAAAATATTCTTCAAGAGTAATTTTCTCTTTACTGTCATTCAAAAACTCCTGAATTTGTCCGTCACAGGCTTGTAACCCCATCTGGTTAAGAACCTTGCTTGCTTCCTCGAAATACCTGGAATTAGATAAAGTCGAAAGGGCTTGGTAGCTAAGAACCAGGATACAAGCAGCGAAATTAACCGCTTGGGCAGGAGGAACTTTACGCCAGGGCAGACTGTTATTATCTTGGTCTTGAATATCGTCCAAAATATCAGCTGCCAAGGCGTAGAGTTCCATAGCAACGGCTCCCTGCAAACCTTCTTCTAAGGCCCCCCCAGTGCTGTCGCAAGTTATAAGCGTTAATTGGGCCCACCCATACCTGCCCTTGATTCTAAAACCGGCATCAAGCCAACAATCAATTATGCTTACGACACCCTTGCTAAGCCCTGATCTGCTCAAAAGCAGTTCTATTTCCTTCGCAATATTTCCGTCCATATTCATGGTATAACTTTGTCCCCTTTTATACCCAATAGAGAGTCGGTTTCATGATAGCCGCTGAAGAATTACCCGACAATTTTTCTTGCGAGAACACTTTTGCTATGGCGTTCAATTCGCAGTTAGTCATTTCGCGGTTAGATTTTAACTTTGGTATTTCTACTGAGCTGCGATTTGGGTTTTTAGCTAATTCGTGAACTAATTCAGCAATGTTGTCAAAGTTCAATTAAATTACCCCTTTCTCTTTAAATAAGTTTGACATCCTTTCCTAAATTCCTCCTATTTCGGGAAATATTACGAAAATCTACATATTTGTTTCCTTCTACTCCACTCATTATCTACAGATCAGACATCTTGTTCCCCTTCTTCTTCCTATCCTCTAAAGAGTTATAATAGTTGTAATAGTAATACTCATTGGTATCCATCTCCACTTTATTGAGAACCGCCCCGAGGATCTTAATCTCCAACTGATCCAGCAGTCCCTTGGCTTTTTGCGCATAACCCTTGTCCACTTCCCCCGAGGCTAAGACCAGGATGACACCATCAACCTCCTGGGCGAGAATCAGTGCATCTGTAACGGCAATAACGGGAGGAGTATCGATGAGAACCATGTCAAATTCCCCACTGACTTCCTCGATTAAACCTTTCATCCGGTTGGACCCCACAAGCTCGGCAGGATTTGGAGGAATGGGACCAGCTGGAAGAAGCCGAACACTTGGCACAGCTGTATCCCAGACAGGTTTTCGATAGTCCTGATCCTCAACCAGGTAAACCGATAACCCCACTCTATTATCTACCCCAAATAGTTTATGTTGAGTGGGATTACGTAAATCAGCGTCAATAATCAGCACAGATTTTCCGGATTGAGCGATACTTACCGCAAGATTAGCGACGGTATGAGATTTTCCCTCCCCGGGACCTGAGCTTGTTACCGCTATTATTTGAGTGTTTGAATCCACACTCGTAAACTGAACATTTGTTCTAAGCGCCCGATAGGCCTCCGAGATTGGAGATTTTGTTTGCTCAAAGGTGATTAACGAATAGACCAATAAAACCGTCTCCTCTTGCCCTTATTTTCCTATTTTATAATCTGGAATGATTCCCAGCACTGGAATCCCTAAAAGCTTCTCAATATCACTTGAGGTCTTAACCGTGTTATCCAGATATTCCAGCAGGAAGACCAAGCCAAGAGACGCCATAAGACCCGCAACAAAGGCAATCAGTATGTTCAGCAATTTATTGGGCTTAATGGGCTTATCCGGGATCACTGCAGTATCCACAATGCTTACACTATCTACTTTTTTAATTTCAATGACAGCCTTAGAAAACTCTTGCGCCATTGTGTTGGCTATCGAGGCTGCCAGCTCAGAGTTTGTATTGCTCGCCTGGATTTCCAAGATTTCTGTCGTCTTCACTGGATTTATGGAGATCAGACGGTCGAGTCCTTCAACCGTAAGCTCTAAGTCCAGTTCATCGATCACTTTTTGTTCGACGGTGCGACTCTGCGCGATCAGAGCATAGGTTTTGGCAAGTTGTTGGTTCGCTAGAAGTACATTATTATCGAGCATCTTGACTGCCTCTTGCCCAGACTCCGCAGCTTTCTTTCCCACGATCAAGGTGGTTGAAGCTCGATAAACCGGTTTTATGACATAAAAACTAATAACCCCACTGGTGAGTGCCGCGATGAGTGGCAGAGCCACCACGATGATCCATCGTTTTCGCAACAAATCCCAATACTGCCTTAAATCTACTTTTTCTTCCATGTCGACCCTCCCAAAAGTTATACTTTCTGCCTAGTACAAAAAAAGCAGAGAGCTGGAATCCCCAACTCTCTGTATAATCCGATATGTCTCCCGCAACCAGCGTATGCAGTACATGCGTTGAGGCAATCAAATTAATTAACAGTCACTGCGATCCTAATTAATTCGTTCGCTTCTACTTGTAAGTCATTCCTCCTATAGGCAGTAATGAATGTTGTACCTTTTGTAGTACCGGCTTTGATAGAAGAGCCGTCCTCAGCAACCGTTACAATTGCTGAATTATCAGATTTCCAAAACAGCAGACTTCCAACATTTAAGGAACCGGTATCTATCCCTTTAAGAGAAAGAGCAAGTTTGGGTTTATTAGCACGTTTCTTCAAAGTAAGCGGCGTCCAGGGATCAGTGATAGTTCCATTGATTTTGCATTCGATCTGAGAACGGATAACAGACATAGCCATTGCCTTTTGAGCGGCATTCGTAGGGTCAATAACCGCCCCTACCTGTTCTTGGGTTTCAACAAGTAACTCGATATTCCAGTCAATATCTGCAAGCTTTTGATTAAAAACGTAATACTTACTATTTTCACGATCCGTAACCTTGTGTAGGGCTGTTCTCAGTAATTGAACTAATTTGCCCTTGATTAGCTCAGCCGAGATTTCTGTACTGGAATAGCCTAGGATTGCCATTAAACCGAAGGGATTTTGTTTGACTTCTTGTTTGATCTCTTTTTGCAGCTCATCTTGGGTAGCCAGTATAAAACTATAGAATAGTTCAATTTTAAAATCATCTCCGAAAAGCGTCCTGAATGTTCTCCCATTCTCAGTTTCAAACGATATGAGCGCACTTTCCATAGCAGCCTTATCATCAGAATAATTGAGCCCTTGAAGATCTAGGAGGGATTTAACGATTGCCGCTTTTGCATCCTCTCTCGTAGCCCCTTTTGCTTCGAATCTTGCAACCACTTGATCCGTCAAAAGTCCATCCAGGGCACTGCTTAACGTCCCATCTTGCACTGCAATCAATAAGTTTGTTCTAGCTTCCTTCAGGGAATCTTTTTCACTGGGATTAAGATAGCCACGGTAGGACAGCATTTCAGTTACGATTTCCTGAAGAGATGCCGTATGTGAGAAACCACCACGTTGGGCGATTAGGGACCCAATTTGGGTTTCAGTTTCTGCGCTTGGGCTAGGGAGAGTTGGGACTGTACCCTCAGCCACAGCATTGAATGGAATCATAGTAAGTACCATACCCGCAATAGCTAATGAAGCTAAGGCTTTTTTTGTTTTTTTCATGAAGTGAATTTCTCCTCTCATTACTTTGAAGATTATCCTCTTACCATTTATTCACTTAAACTACATTGTTTAAAATTTATTATAGGATTGATCCGATCTTTGTACATCCGTATAAACTACAGGTAAATAAAAAAAGAACCCGGTGGTTCCTACAGGTAGAACTATATTCTTATGATATTTAACTTTAAAACTGCCGTAAATAACTCTTTTTTTATTTACAGTATTTCAATTAACCCTTCAACGTTATAAGATGCAAAGAAGAATAAATCATATTTAGTTTAGAAAGGGAGTATAGAAAATTGTATAAGAAGCTTCTTAGCTTGGTAGCCGCAATAAGCCTTATCGCAACTACGTTCATTGCTCCAGCTGGGGCAGCTCCGACAAAAAGCACTTACACGATTGCATTCCAGCAACAAATTCCCTCTGACTATGATCTAATAATTTCTAAAGCCGGCGGCAAGGTACTTAGGGTATTGCCTGAGGTGTCAGGACTTGAGGTACAATCCGATAACCCATACTTTTTAGATAATCTTAAAATGGTTAAGGGAATCCAAGCCGCAGATGTTGCCATGGATTTAAAATTAGATATGGAAATGAACTCAGTAACTGCTAACGCTCAACCTGTTACAGATATTCCCCAAGGGGATCAAATAGCTAGCTACTGGGACTATCAATGGGATATTCAGCGAATTACACATAACGGAGATTCTTATGCACTGGAGACCGGCGGTGTGGAAAACCTTGACGGAACAGTAATCCACAAGGCGGTTGTCGGTATCATAGACTCAGGGATTGATTTTAACCATCCTGATCTGAAGCCTAACATTGTTGGCGGGCAGAACTTCGTACCGGCCAATGCGGAGGGAGACCTGACTGAAACCGGTGATCCTAATGACTATAGGGATCGCTTCGGACACGGTACCCACGTTGCCGGTTTTATTGCCTCAAATGGCAAAATGAAAGGGACTGGGCCCAATTTAGGAATCAGGGCTTATCGGATCTTCTCTGCAGGCGGGAACACGTCAACTAGCTGGATTATTGAGGCTATCCTCCAAGCGACTAAAGACAAAGTAGACGTCATTAACATGTCCGTGGGTGGATTCGATAGTATCTCTCGTTATACCTACCTGGATGACAAAAATGCCTATAATGACGTTGCCGATGCACTCTTATACAGGCGAGCCATTCAATACGCAGTCAATCATAATGTCACAGTTATCGTTGCAGCTGGGAATGAGTCTCTTAACTTAAACAACCCAAAGGAAATCACAAATTACATGAACCAAGCCTACGGGTACTTAGGACTCCAGTTTAAAGGGGCTGCACGCCAAGTCCCGGGACAGATCCCGGGAGTTATTACCGTATCCTCTTCTAACCAATGGTCTAAGGATAAAATTGCTTTCTACTCTAATTATGGATCCCGCTCCATCGATGTAGCCGCCCCGGGTGGTGACAATGGATCCATCTATGCCCAAACCGGTGATCTCAACCTACGGGACTTCCACTACCACACCCTTAGCACCTACCCGACCTACCTCGAGCCCTATTACACATCAAATCTGCGGGGCTATGCTCTATTGCAAGGTACCTCAATGGCTTCCCCGAAAGTTGCAGGGATTGCAGGAGTCATTAAAGCCCATAATCCAGGATTAACCCCAGCCCAAGTCACTGCCTTGATTCAACAGACAGCGGTCGATTTAGGCAAACCCGGAACCGATGCTCTCTTTGGCGCGGGCGAGGCCAATATTTACAATGCCTTAACCCAGCGCACAATTTCACAAGCTCCTCATATACAACAAAAAGGATCTCTTCATTGACCATGTACTAAGTCTCTTGCTTCAAACTAGTTTCCTGTCTTGAATCTTAATGACGCGGCCAGCGGGGTGTTTGTCGTGGGTAACAATGACAAAAGCGACACCGTACTCTTTATTTACTTGTTTAAAAATGCCATAAACATCTTCTGAACTATGTAAATCCAGGTTTCCCGTTGGCTCATCAGCCAGGATGACCTTAGGGTTATTAATCAGCGACCTGGCAATGGCGACACGCTGCTGTTGACCCCCGGATAGATCAAGGACATTGGAGCAGCGATACTTATATAGCCCTAACATATCTAATAAGCGATTCGCCCTTTCCTTTATCTCAGATCCGTTGTTTCTTTGTATTGCACTAGGCAGGAGAACATTGTCAAAAACATTGAACTCCTGTAATAAAAAATGGAATTGAAAAATAAACCCTATAGACTGATTCCGTAACTTAGCCAACTTATGCTGCTCCATAGTTTTAGTATCAGATCCGTCGATGATGACTTCCCCACTGGTGGGCCTATCCAGAGTACCCATAATATTTAGAAGGGTCGTTTTACCGCTTCCGGAGGCCCCGACAATCGAGTTAATGCTGTGTTCCTTGATTTCTAAATTAATGTCGTAAAGAATTTGCGTCTTTACTCGGGTTCCAAAGATCTTGTTAACATTGATTAATTCAATAACATTAGGCATATTTATCCTCACTCACAAACTGAACATACATTTGTTCTTATTTTCTCATTTCATTGTATGAAATTCTATCTTGACCTCCCTAGCTGTCTAAAGCTTTATGGTCATCGATAGATTTCCCAGAACACTGCCATTTTTCTCGAACTTCCCTTGAATTTTAACACTCTTGCTGTAAAACGTCCTAAAGCTTCTTAAGCTAATTCCATCTCCGCCTTGGGTTCCCGGAATTAAGTCATCGAGGTTTATTAAGGTGGCCTGTCCTCCTGAAAGAGGAATGGTTTTATCGATCATATTCAATTTCAAGTCACATGACTTGTCGACGGTGATACTAAAGCCGGTCACTTGAGTCGTATCCGGAGCACCACTCAGGTTAAAGGTTGAGTCATTACTCATGTCACTTGAGTTGTAAGCAGGAACGGTTAACACTTGAATGTTAAGAACCTTAATGGGCTGAGTTGGAGTCAACGTTGCGGGGAAGAAGATTTCTACTGATAACCCTAAAACCCACGCCAGTCCAATAGCCATGCTTATGTAGAATAGTCGTGGCCATTTTTTACCCATGTTGTAAATTATCCCCCTAAACATCTGATAAGTTAATGCGAATCAGTCTCTAAAGACTAATTCAAAAACAGAGAGCTGGAATCCCAACTCTCTGTATCATCGGATATATTTTCCCCAACCAAAACTACATGCTCAATACCTATTATAGGATTGTTCCGATCCTTGTACATCTGTATAAATTACAGGGAAATTAAATAAATTTCCAGGCAGTTTCTACAGGGTCACCTATAATTCCATTGTTGGAAATCCATATAGCTTAAGGTTTCTAGAATCCCGTTCTCAATCTTTTTACTTGCTTCCTCAATTGCAGCCAAAGAATATACAGGCTAAGGCGGCCATCTCAGAGGAAGTAGCCGCTCAACTCCCCAATGTCAGGCGTTTTTTGGCTTAGATCAATATCAAACAGGTATAGCCATAGCCACGAAGCTGATGAGAATTGCTCCTTAAGGATCTTGCTATATGACGAACAATAAAAACCAGGAACCTTCAAGCTTCTCTTGAGGGCTCCCAGTTCTTCCCTTGCGCTGATTCAGAGACAAGGGATTACTCCCTGAGTTCCTGCAACTCTACTGTTCTAGTTTCTTACTATAAACAGTCTTAAATGAAAGTAGTCTTTTTTGCATAACATATGCTCACTTTAAGCTAACATACGTTTCTCTTCCATTAACTTGCCATCCCGAATCCTAAGTACACGTGAACATATGCTCAAGGCCGTTAATCTATGGGTAATAACCAAGCAAGTACAGGGATAGCCCAAATTCTTTATCCCCATCAAAACATCCATTTCTGTCTCCATATCCAGAGCAGAAGTAGCTTCATCTAAAATCATTACCGGGGCTTGCTTTAGGAAAGCTCTGGTAATGGCAAGCCTTTGGGCTTGTCCCTCAGAAAGCCCAAGACCATGCTCCCCGATGACAGTGTGTAAACCTTCAGGCAGCTCTTCTATGAAGCTCCAAGCACATGCCGCACGGGCAGCTTTTTCGATCTCTGCCAATGAAGAATCAGATTTTCCACATCTTATATTATCTTCAATAGTCCCACTAAAAAGAGTGTTTCCCTGTGGTACATAAGTTACCCATTCTCTGGTAGCTGCCGAAGCTTCATAACATCCACCCGAAGTATCTGTAAAGTACACCGTCCCTTCTGAGGGGCGAAGCAAGGCCAGGAGAAGTCTGACAAAGGTCGTTTTCCCCTCGCCGGAGTGACCAATTAATGCAACTAGTTGACCCGGCAATATTTCCGTTGTGATATTATCCAACACCGGTTCACCAGCAGAATAATAGAAGCTAACCTTATGAAAACTCACTCCCACATCTTTAAGTCTCGGAACATCATCTGAACTATTTTCCATTGGCATTGTTTCCAGTTCCATCAACCGACCTGCTGAAGCTATCATTGTAATAATCTGAGGCACAGTCCTGGCCAGTCCTACAAATGGGGTTTGAACCTGCTGTACCAATTGAAGAAATGCAGTCATGGTACCAAAGCTGATCGCCTGCTGAGAAAGCCTAACTGCCCCCCACCCAAACGCCAAAAAATATCCTGCCCAATATCCTAAGGACATTGCATTATTTGCAGCAAGGGTTATCCGATTTCGTTCAAAAATCCATTTCATGCGATTTTCATGAAGGGCTTGTAAGGAATCGTGATTGTGTTTCTCCAAACCAAAACTCTTAATAATAATGAAATTTTGAATTGCTTCTTGAATATAAGATCGATAAGAACTCTCCGATTCCTGAACCTTCACCTGAAGGTGTTTAAGCTTTCTCCCCCATAGCCGACTTAAAATTACGGTAAAAGGCCCTAATACAAAGGCCATAACTGCAAGCTTCGGTTCAAAATAAAGTAAGGTTAAAAAAGAAGCTCCTAGTTGAACCCCGAGAGCAAAAAAGCCCGGTATAACATTGACCAGACAATTTGTAATGTTATTCACGTCACTAGTCAACCGTGTTAAAAGATCTCCACTATGATACGCAGAAAGGGGTAACCATTCCGTTTTTAACAATCGGTTAAAAAAGCGTTGCCGTAAAACATTGGAAAAGGACTCCGAGATACGTACCGAAAGAAGTGATTCCCACACCACCATTAGCATACTCATAATAACAAGCCCGGCAAAAATTGCTCCCGCTATACCCGCCATATTAAGCTTAGCTTCCACGGCATAATCCACCATATTTTTCGAGGCAATAGCAGTGGCTACACTCATTAAGGCCCCTAAAACATCTATCAGTAGAATAACCGCAATACCTGGTAAAAATGCCTTAATTTCAGGCTTGATCCATCCTGCGAATTCCCATATTTTAAGTATTTCACTTTTTAGGATCATACTCTTATTTTCTCCCCACTATTTCCGGAATACCAGTATGAAGCCCCTAACCTTGAATTAATTTCCGCTGGAATCTTAAAATAAAGCCCCTGAAGGGCCGTAGATAAAGCCAAACCCTAGAAAGCACAATCCACCTAAAGTCTTGGCAGGCAATTCGATTATCTTTTCTCCATATTGCAGTTACCATCGCTACCACTTGGTAAGGATATAGTGGTCCCTCAATCCATTGTTGAGCATCACCAACCATGAAGAAACAATTCTTGTCTTTCCGAATTATTCTGTGCATAACATAGTGACCATCAGTTCTATGAACGATAGCAATGTCTCCCTTAGACAATTTCTCAAAGCTTCCTTTCGTTAATTCCACACTATCAATCCCTTCCCGCAAGAAAGGATACATACTATTGCCGGATACAGTGATTCTGGCGTTCTGACCCAGTTCAAGTATTCCTGAAATTAAAGGAAGCATGCCAGCAGCTTTGATCGTCTTTATCGGAAACATTTGTAGACCAACTCCAGCTTCTTATTATTCAATTAACTCTTTTTCCCTTATATCTTCAATAAATTCTTGCACATCCCTTTGGGCAGTCTCTGCGTCAATGCAGTATTCCGTGAGTAGGGCTTGAACCAACTCTTCTGCCGAAGCATCTTTCTCTAATAATTTCCATAATAATGATCCGCTCTCACTAAGCATCATGATCCCATTAAACTTCACAACTCGTTCTCCCAAAGGTACTATCACCCACTGTCCTGCAACTTCATGCAGCATAAATCCATCTCTAACCTTCAAGATTCTTTCCTCCCAGTACTTTAAAAAATCTAAGTCACCAAAACTATAAATTACCTCGACATTGCTTCTCTTTCTACATACTACAATATAAATATCGTTGAATATTCGACTGTTAGCGTACACGAGTTAGAGGAGGAATCTCTATTGAAGTATCCTGAAATGCATTATGAGTCAAACATTCGTGTACTAACTCTACTGCCTGGAAATCCGGTCTGCACTTGAGCAGATAGACAGGAGTCTTCGCAAGCATCTGTCCTAAGTTATTAAGACACTTCTCCATGATTGCCTGATTATAATAAGGCAAAAAACATCTTGGCATAATATACGGAACTACCTTAGTTACAGGCATTCTACTAATTGAATTTTGCGACGCCTGTTCTAAGAGAATTATAGCTGTCAAAGGAGCACTCTCGTTCAGAAATAGTTCCTTTTTTCCGCTCCAGGGTGTCCCGTGAACATAGGTCTTATCATTGTCTAATCTTAAAGCCGGTCTGTCATCATTTAGAATCCGAGCACCCTTGTACTTAGTCCAAAGCTCCGCCTGTGTAGACTTTCCCGTTTCAGATGGAGCAGTAAAAATAATCCCTAACCCCTCCCAAGATATCGCCGCAGCATGAATTACTATGCCTTGGTAGAAAATAATACGATTTCTTAAAATTATTTCACTAAAAAAATTAAAAACTCCAACTTTAGCGGTTTGATTATGTTTCAAAAAAGTTATTTCCGCCCGACTCCAATCTTGATTCGCATCTGCCCTGCCTAAAATCTCGCCAGTATTTTCATCACAAACATAGATTGAAGTATTATAATAACCTTCAGAAAGGCAAACCCATTTGGCTTCATTATCAATTAAAAGTAATCCTTCGGGCTTTATTATTTTTTCACTGTCTTTTGTCACTATTTCCAGATTTATTTCTTTGGAGCCTTCTGCCAAAAAAGGTTCCAGCGAATTAAAAATTTCACTTTGGTAGGATAATATCCTTACTGAAACACCGGCGATATTATATGAATTTACCCTGATGCTTATCCCCCCTCTCCATAAAAATATGACCTGACATATGTGCCAGGCTGAGAATAGAGTTATCTTTTCCCCGGACGGCCCGGATGACCGGGGTGACCAGGATGACTGGGGTGACTGGGGTGCCCGGGATGTCCGTGACCTGGGTGACCGGGAAAACTCGGTGGGATTGGTGTTGAGGCTGTACAAGCCAAACTTTCTTCTGCTCTAAGTTCAACATAATATACCCTGGGTTTAGTATAAGTCTTCATTTTCGCTCCTCGTTTCTTTTCTTATTCTAAAGTTAATCATTTGAGTTTCCATTACATTTAAGATTCACCCTGTTTCCTCTGTCTTTTAAAGAAAATATCTATTTACGAAAAACTTTCATCCAAAAAAGTACAGAGTTCTCATTATTTAGTGGTTCCGATAAAGAACCTCTTTCCCATAAAACCGAATTGGAAGCCATACTTGCCAAGCTTTCTTCTACTCTAAGTTCAACATAATTAGTTGTCGGTTTAATATATTCTTTCATTTTTAAACCCTTCTTTATCAATTGTTAGCAAATTATATGCTGATACTCAGTTTAAGTATGCTAACTCTTCCTCATAACTTGGCTGCATTCTGTGGTGGTGCGATGTTGTTATAAAAGCGCTTAGCATTGAAGAAGTAATTGTAAGACCCAAAATACTTTTTATAATCACGTTTCTTAACTCTATTTAATACAACTCCTAAAATTTGAACATTCGAGTCTTCAAGCTGTACTTTGACACGCTTTAAACATTTTAGAGTAGTTGAACCCATTCTCACAACCAACAAAGCTGCGTCAACGTTTGAAGCCACAACAGCTCCATCACCAACGCTCATCAGGGCTGGAGTATCAAAGATTACGATATCGTAGGCATTTCTCACGTTAGCCATTAAAATCTTGAAATTAGTTGAGCATAACAATTCAATAGGATTCGGATGTGCATTACCGCAAGAAAAGTAAGTAAAATTCCTAATGTTAGTCTCACTGAGGGCATCAGTCAGTTCAACATCACCCATGAGATAATTAGAGAGTCCAACATTTAACCCCTGATTCATCCTCTTTGCAGCAGCCGGCTTACGCATATCCGCATCTACAAGCAGTACCCGCCAGCCTGATTGGGCCATCGAAATAGCAACACCAATGGCAAGCGAAGTTTTCCCCTCTTCTGGACTGCAGCTTGAAATACAAATTGTCTTTAAAGGTTTCTGGTCGTTACTAATAAGAATGTTAGCAGTTAACATCGCGTAGGCGTCATGAACAGCTTGATTTTCATGATCGTATACATAAAATGTTTTCGTTCCCATTAAATTATCTCCTCAATCAGATATTATTTTCAGGAATAATTCCGATTACCCTTACTAGCAAACCCTTCTCAATGTCTTCTGCCGAGCGTACTGTCGTATCAAAGTATTCAATAATATAGATTATCCCCAATGCGGCTAATAATCCCAGCAGCAACCCTTGAATAATCTTCTGCACACCCTTATTGACAGGATAGTCTGGTACCAAAGCTTCATCTAATATTCCAACACTATCACTATTCGAAAGTTGACGAATCTGAGTTGCAAATACACGTCCCGTTGCATTTGCAACATCCGCAGCAATAGTTGGTTCATACCCTCTGGCGCTAATAGTGAAGATATTAGAATCTTTCTTAAGCTCTATACTAATCATTGACAAAATTTCGCGTTCCGACAGGTTATGTTCCTTAACCTCCTTGGCAACTAGTGAAATAACCGATCTACTATAAACAACTTCGTAATACTCCTGAACCAATCTCTGACTAAGTTCTAAATCCGAAAAATCCAAAAACCTATTCTCTGCCGACACTTTATCGAGATTCATTATGTATAATCTTGTTTCTGCCTGGTACAACGGCTCTGTATAATACACATATAATGAGCTTATTCCACCACCTAGTACTACTAAAAGAACAATCAGCCGCCACTTACGGGCGAACGAATCTAAAAGCCTACTAATCTCCATTTCATACATCCCTTCGTGATATGAATACTATAAGTTGTCTTACAAAATGCAAACATACTAACTGGTAAATTTTGTAAGTTATTAAGTTAAATATTCCATATCAAGGGCTCATATCCTTTAAGAAATCTTGGGATATTTTGCTATTCTTTGACTAAATCTTTGGATTCCTATGTCTCAAAACCTTGACCCAGCCTAGTGCTAAAGACGACAATATTATAATATAATTAAGTTTAGTACTTCATTTAAAGAAATCTCCACAATAAGAGTAGACATGGAGGTCCCTAATGAATGCATCTCAGGAACAACTCTTACATTTACTAACATTAATGATTCATGGTGGAGAACCAAACTCCGGATTGTTTTCCAAAGTCAATGAAAACGAACTCTTTGAAATAGCCCTTCGACAAAATGTGTCTTCCTTATTACACCCTATCATAGAAGCATATTCAGCAGAACTAAATTTGGATGAACAGATTAAGAGGGATTGGAAGAAAAGCACAATCCTTATAGCCGTTCAGCAATTGCGCATTACTTCTCAACTAGATCCTATTCTCAACCTTTTTAAAGAAAATAATGTATCCACAATATCTCTTAAGGGGCTTGTCTTTAAGCAGCTATATTCCCAGCCTGAACTTAGAACTATGTCTGATCTAGATCTGCTAATTAGCGTTGAGGATATTCCAAAGTCGATTGAACTATTGAAGAGGTTGGGTTATGATGTACCCGATAATTTCAACGTTAACGACCCTGGCCATATGCATATCGAAATGTACAAGCCCGGATCCCTGCCTGTAGAACTCCACAAAACTCTCTGGAATCCTCGATATATGAAAAAAAGGGATAATCAACAATGGACAAATCAGCTATGGAAGAATAAACGTCTTACCGAAGTTGGGGGAATTCAATTTACTGCTTTAGCTCTAGACGATGAACTGATAAATTCGGTCATACATATGGCAACCCATCTAATCTACTCTGGTATCAAGCTTCGGCACCTCTGCGATTTTGCACTGTTTTTAAAAACCTACCGAGATAAATTCGACTTTGAGTATATCAATAGCACTCTAAAATCCATGGACCTTTTTTCGTTCTTCAATTACCTTCTCCTAACCTGTAATTCTTATTTAGCTTTGGAAGTCCCTATTGCTATTATTCAAAAAAACCAATGTAAACTACTAATAAATGATATATTCGCCACCAATAGTGTTGCAGAAGCTGAAGGTTGGTTAGAGCTTTCAGGTCGTTATCCTTTTTATAGAAATAATCGTCTTCTTTTCCCTCTTGCCTTTTTAATAGAAGTTTGCAGACAACTAATTAAGAAACGAAAAAGCATGTTTATTAGTATCTCCTACTCAAAGAGATCTTTCAAAGCATTTAGTACAAGAACCCACCTATTACGTATTATTGGATTACATGTCAGAATTAATAAATTCTAAATGCCGGATATCCTACGGGCTTGTTCCCTTCTTGAGATACTGGTACTGCGCAAAAGTATATTGCGAAGAATTACGTAAACTAGATACATAGAATTATATATCTTTCTTTGTTGCCCAATTAGCTTTAGACTAAACCTCTCAAAATTCCCTAAGATATTCACAGCTTTATTCATGCTATGTTCGTTGATAAAAGTAACTATCTCTTCTATTCTGGGTTCATCTTCACCTGATATTTTTACTATCAAACACTTGTTGTAAAAAGCTAACGCAGAGGAAATCAACTGTTTGTACATCTGATTTTTGTATTGCGGTATCACTTCTTTCAAATCATTATAACGGTTCTGATAAGCTTTAAATAAATCGTAACTGTTATCCAGAGTCTTTTGGTTAGAAATGCCCTCTTTTCGAAACAAATAATAATATTTATATTCATTAATTAGAACAATCTTCTCAGACTTAGCAAACAATTTATAGGTAGTTGCCATATCTTCAAATTTAGCCCCAACGGGATATCTTATTTGGGCAAATAACTCTTTTCTGTATAATTTATTCCAAGTGTAGTTCTTTACTTTTGTGTCATGAATTAATTCCTTTAAAGCCTCTTCCTGTGAATAAACCATGTCTGTTTGAAGAACGTAAGGTATCTTTATCTTATTTTCTTTTACTATATAATAGCCGCATATAGTAATATCGGCCTTAAGCATAATAGCGTTTCTATGTAATACCTCGAACATATCACTTTCTACCCAGTCATCACTATCCACAAAACCAATATAATCACCAGTCGCTATATCAAGTCCGCAATTACGAGCTTCAGATAACCCTCCATTCTTTTTATGGATCACTCTTATCCTATTATCACTGCAGGCATATTCATCGCAAATTGAGGGACAGTTATCTGGAGAGCCATCGTCAACCAGTATAATTTCTAAATTAGAATATGTTTGCTTAATCACAGAGTCGATACATTTTCTTAGGAATTGTTCCACCTTATAAATAGGTATTATTATGCTTATCTTGCAATTGCTGAATTCTAGTAGCTTGTTACCCATTTTATTTCTCCCTGTGTCTTTATATACATTATTAATGTCCTATCCATAAAGAATAAGGCAAACAGCCTTGAGCATCTCGAACCAGATCAAGGGCAAACAGCAAAATAGCATATACATAAGGAACCACCTGATAGTCATACCTTAATCCTTCTTCTGGCCGACTTCCCGACCTGGCCAACATTGATAAGGCAATTATTATGAATATCTGGAAATATAACGAAACTCTCCCTCCAAAATTAGCAAGACGGTATTCCGTAAGAAAGAATATAGTAGCCAAAATTGTAATTTGGACTGTAAAATACTGAAACTTTTCTGAACTCCTTAACAAGCCTTGCTTGTAATTGTTATAAAATAATAGGCAAATTATGAGCATTGCCATAAAGCCAGAACCTATTGTCATATCTGAGGTTATTTGGTAGGTAAGAGAATACTTTTTATAGGGATCCCATAAATTAATAAGTAAATCAAATAAGGTAATTAAATAGTTCATAAAGAATAAAATAATTACGGGAAGGATATATTTTATAACTCGAATAATTTTTTTGATATTTACATGATCTAAGGCGAGGGAATAAAGAACAAGGGCAATTATTGCAGATTTATGAAAAAAGACAGCCAACAATACAAATAGCAAGTATTTTAGAAAAGACTTATTAATAATATATTTACTTGCAAAGAAGATGATTGAAACAGCTAACATCTGCCTAGTAATATTCATCGTTAAGAAAAAAAACAAACAACTATACATAAACATCATTGTGCTCATCTTAGTTTCTTTGCGATAAAAGTAAATCCCTAACAATATAAAGAAATTTGTTAATGCTGCATAGACTGCGAATAACAGTTGAGGTGAACCGATCAAAATATATGAAATAAGAGATAATACTCTAAAAGAATACTCTATAGAATATTGGGGTATGTCCGCAAGGCTGCCAGATCTTACTATTACGTTATACATATCAATATACCCAAGGTAATCTATGCCCACATCGTACCTTAAAGCAGATGGTAATGTAATAACTAAAAATGCCAGAATTAAATATATTTTTTGAGAACTCCCTCCTTTTTCAGCCAGACCCATTAATACTGTAGAGAGAATTACTATAGTAATATACAGCAATACGCTTTCGAGTACTGACAATTCCATGTTTCGTCCCCTAACAAGTATTTAAGTTTACTTATAACAATCGATAAATTCCAAATGACTTTATTAATTGAAGAGTCCGATTAAAACCCATTCTATTAGTAGCATATCTATTCTCCTTAAAACGTTTTTTATATAGGTTGTAACCTTCACCATAATCTCTCAAGCAGAATTTGCATAATTTAACTATACGCAAATAAAACATAACCATCGAAATAGCTAATAAGGCTCTTGGTAGAGTAAGTTTTTTAACAACAAACTTATTAATTAAGATATTAAGATTAATTTCAAATTCGTTAGCACGGGTAAGAAGGCTCGGATTATGTATTACCTTGATATGGGGATTGTATTCTACGTAATATCCTTGGTTATACGCACAAATACAGGCAAAAAGTTCCTCACAACCATAAAATAGCTTTTCCGGATATAAGTGTTTCGTTGTGACATAATCCTTCCTGATGAAATGACTAGCTCCAATAAACGAAAAAACGTTATTTGGATTTTCCCTACTCCCTATATCTCTAAGCAGACATTTTTCCTTCAAATCATATATTTCCGTGGCAATTGCAAAAACACCATTATTCTTAAGCATATAATCATAGGCATAGCTTAACTCTTTGCTATTATCATCAAAGTAAGCATCGTCATCCAAAAAGAAGACAACCCTGCTACGGGCCATATTAAAACCATAATTTCGGGCTCCGGCTACACCAAGATTGCTATTCATAAAAAAAGGCCGAATCTTAATATGGGGCGGCGTGATAATTTTATTCAGCATTTCCTTGGTATTATCACTAGAATTGTTATCCACTATAATAATCTCGCAGTTCATATCTGCGAAGGTAATGCAGGAATCAATGGCTCTTTTTAATTCCTTTTCTCGATTACATGTAATAATTACAATGGATAATAAGTCGTTGGTATACACTTTTCTCACCTTTATCCTTTGAATCAAAACTTGTTCTTTTCCAGACCCTCAAACTTGAGAGAAATATTCATTTATATGTTCAATATGTGTTTTGGCAATATTCTTCATGGTATATCTTTGAATTTTATTGAGATTATTTACCGACATCATGCTTGCAAGGCTGTCAGTTTGCATAATTTCACTAATCTTTTCAGTCAAGGCAGTTGCATTATCAACGGGAACAATAAATCCATTAATACCATTTTTAATTAGTTCTACACCGCCTATACACTGATCTGTCGATACAATGGGCAACCCACAAGCCATAGCTTCATTAATCACAAGCCCCCAAGTATCCTTTCTCGTTGGTAAGACAAATAAATCTGCTGCTTGATAATACTTAAAAAGCTCTTCTTTAGGCAGGTATTCTATTAGTTTCACATTTTCTAATCCATTAGTTCTAATAAACTCAAGATAACTACTTTCCATACTCCCCCCTCCTATCATAAGGAGCTGATAGTCACCTTTAACGTTTTTCCAAGCCTCGAGTAAGACATCAAATCCTTTTCTATAAACAAATTGACCTACGGTTATAACAGTTTTTTTATCCTCTAGCTTTAACTGTCGTTTCAAAATTTGTTTTGCTTCTATTGATAGAGGCTTTCTCAATATGTCTGCCTCCGTCAAAGAGGTAAATTGATGATAGCGAATATTTTCCTCTCTGGCACCAAATGTTCTAAAATATCTCCTGGAAGATTCGCCGGATCCAAAACATAAGGCGGCTCGTTTTATTAAAAACTTTTTAATAGTATTTTTGAAAAAGTTCTTTTGAATAAATGCACCATCGTTATTTATAAAACACGGGACTTTATGATAAATACTGGCTAGCATTAACCGCACCCCATTAGGCACAGCAAAATGATAATCTAAGACAAAATCGTATTGCTTTAAGTTCTTAAGGCTCCGGTTAAATCTCGCTAAGGCCTCTGGAGTATCAAGCACACAATAATTCAGACTGGAATCTTTCACCATATAATCCACATGTCTTTCTTGATTAATATGTTGATTAAAATAGACAGACAATTCATATTCCTTGGCAAGTTCCTCAAATACTCTCACTCTATATGGTGCAGGAATCTCAGCAAAAACTATGGCTCTCTTCATACTTCCCTCCGAATAGGACTTCGAAAATTGTAATCCGCGTCATCAATTCATAAAAGACATGTCTGACCATCGTATTTATTTACACTAACAGGATACATAACAATACGATCACGTTTTTGTCCATCCGGGAACTGTATGTTTCCGAACTGACATAACCCCATTGGCAGAAAATCCTTTTTGAGAGCAATTATGTCCTGGAATCCTTCGCTTAAGTTCCCTACTATAATATGAGATTTACGGTCCTTTACGCCTTTCGCTAACTCATAAGAGAACAAATTGCGTATTCTTCCATATGCTCCGCTTGGTTCGACAGATGTAGAAAAGATAAACTTGTCAGCATTTTTAGTACCATACATACAAGCACCGGGCATGTCATAGAGTATCTCTGTTTTCCAAGCACTTGAATCTAATGAGGCTAATACAATTGAATTATTTTTGTGAGCTGAATCCATTGCATATAATATCCCTTCCTCAATTGGAAAAGCTACACAAACCCGATAAAGTTGACTTCCATAAAGAATTGGTTCAACCTCACGGAAATCATTTCTTGCCCTCCATATTCCAGATTCGCTATCCTTGTCTCCAGTTAGTATAAGTACACAATCCCTGTACTTATCAGCAATGATGCCGTGTATATGCCTAATTTTTCTTTTCGGAAAGGTGAATTTTTTCTCCCAGGTCATGCCTCTTCTCGTATATACTGAAACCTCTTCCCTACCTGCATTTCCCCAGTATTCTCCATAGGCAATACAATCATGGAAACCCGTAATTCCTTCTATTTTGCAAAAATTCAAAGGATTACTCATCCCTTGACGAAATCTATGTTCACAAAGTATTTTTCTCTTTTGAATATCTACGAAATATATTGCTCCGGCAAAAGATACTAAATATTTTCCTTCGCTTATTTCTAATGTCGTTCTGGGCTCTAGGCGCATTATTCTTTCAGTTAACCTTTGCTTAGATAGGATTTTCTGCATTTTGGTCATTGGAAGGGCTCCCAAATAGATAGGCTTATCAGTAATCGAAGGGTGGTAGTACAGTTTGCCCATTCTAAAGGATAAGCATTGTTTATCTCCAATATATAAGGGCTTAAAATTATTAACTATCCTGACTCTCATGCTTTCCTCCTTCGACTAATAGACCAAGACCCGTACTAAGACCTAGCCCAGTTTTTTAAGACTTAACCATTTGTAACAGTTTCATGAATAAGCGATCACTATTAAAGTTTTCAACGGCAAAGGTATATCCTTTTAAGCCCATTTCATAATTTGGCTCTTTAAGAAAATTAATTAAAACCTTGGCAATTGCTTCCGGAGAATCCGGTTCCACAACAAATCCGCAATCAGCCTTCTCGATTATCATCTTACCTTCCCCTCGGCCTGCATAAACTATGGGTCTGCCGGCAACCATGTAATCCATTATCTTGGACGGCAGAGCTGAATCATACATGTTATTCCCCCGCAGGTGGGCAAACAAACAATCGGCCTCCAGATAAAATCCGCTCAGCTTACTCTTGGGGACGGAAGGATAAAATTCCACGTTGGTTAGCTGAAGACGTTTAACCAACTGAGTTAAATACTCTTTTTCAAGACCATCACCAACGATCTTATAGATAATATTGTAATCTTTGGTCAGCTTAGCAGTTTCTATCAAAACATCCAGCCCTTGAGGAATCCCTACTAAACCTGTATATAACACTATAAAGGCGTACTCATTAGCTGACTTAGGAGTATAAGGCTTAAGTTCACTTTCCATAAATCCATTGTATAAGATAAAAACAGAGTCTTCGGCAATACCGTTCTCTAATAGAAAGGACTTTTGTATTTCGTTAGAAACAACGACAATTTTACTAGTTGACGCTAGTTTTAACATGGACTTCTGAACTATTTTTCCAACTATGTTTAGCTCCCCAACCTTATTAACAAACGCGTAATTCCAAATTAAGTCGCGAATTTCCAATATGAAATAGCTGCCCTTTAACTTCGCCAAAAACCAACCGGCATACCCTAACATCACTGAGGGTGTACTAGCATAAACATAGTCTGTCTTCTTTGAGAATAAACCCGTAAGAAAGCTAAAAAACCCTAACCATAGTTCAGATATCATTCTTTTGAACATCTTTTTTCCGATAATGGGTTTGAACCGCATTATCTTTGCAGAAATTTCGGACTCTTCCACAAAGAACTTTCCCTTGTATCTCTCTGGCAAAGTTCTGCTGGGATAGTGAGGAAACCAGGTGATCACTGTAGTGTCTATTTTGTTCTTTCTAAGGCAATCAACCAGGCGAAAAGCTCTGTAAGAGGCAGCGCCTGTCTCTGGCGGGAACATTTGGGTCAACAATGTCACAGATTTCATCGGACATATTCCTTTCAGACCATTATCAAGATATATCCATATCAAGGTAATAGTTCTTTTTATCTAAAGACAAGTGAATTGACCCCTGCTCTTGTGCTATTTTGAAACATTCCACTTGATAAGCTATGAGTACATAGCCAAAATACAAAGCACTCGTACCCATACGTAAAGTCGAACGTTCTTGTTTTAGTCCGAATTCCGGGAAATACAGACTCTTTAATATATCCAGCTTAAATCCGGCATCAATAGCAAAAGGCTGAATTACTAATTGATCTGCAATAATACCCGTTGGAGTTAGGACAGGATCTAAATCAGGATGGAAATGTAAATGGCTGAGATGCAATCCATCTCCTTCTCCTTCTTCCTCTCCCTGAACCCTATCCAAAATAACCCAAAACCCATCCTGGTGCCCTATTACAGTCCTCCTATGTAAAGAGTCTTTGGAGTCATACTGACTTCTTTCAGCACTCACAATGCAGTATTCATTTCCTTCCTTCCAACCGCAGCTTTTAATTTTCCCACGCCTTGCCATTCGAAAACTTGCCCATAGTTCAGATTGTTCCTTACCATTGATTGCAACAGTATTATGACTAAAGGTAGAGCGACAATTATCTCTGAAAATGCCCGGCTGGTACTCATATACGCCGGTATCAACGAGGTAACGTTTATCCTTAAGAGAAAGCTCAAAACTCAACATATCATTATGGGCGTGGGCCGGTAAATAATCCGGAGCTAAATCACCACAGTCTAGAATCATTTTGCCGAAGTTATTATTCAAGCAAAAATATCCGGTATCCGGTCTTGCCGCCAATCCTCCGTGTCTCAGTTCGCTCAAGTAATTCATGTTCTTCGTCGGATTTGACAACAAGTAACTGATCCTGCCTGGCCGGGCATAAATTGACGGGGTTTTATTCAGCAATCGAGCGCCTACAAAAAGGATATCTGATGATTCGGCAGCTATATTAAAAGCTGAATCATTGAATAAGCTAATATCTCCATCCGGGTGGGTCATTACCTCTAGAAAATCCAGCATTAATCCTAACTTCTCTATTAATTCTTTAGGTACCGGTATATCTAAGAGCCTCATAAAATAAATAATCTCAATCATATCCTGGGTGACAATAGCTTGGTACATTGGCGATCGTTCAAAGTGACCGCCATCTTCTAAAATCTGCTCCTCTAATTCTTCTAAGAGTTTTGATACAGATTCTTGAGCTATTTGAATAGACTTTTTAGTTTTGAAGAAAAACCCCAGCACGATTAGAGCTTTTAAATTTTTGAGAAGATGATTACCTTTAATGTCCAACTCCAGATTTTCAGATAAATAGAAGAAATCCCTATATAGATAGGTCATTAAACTTGATGCCGAGTTGAAAGGGGCTTTCATACAATTATTCGTCAGCAAAATCATAAAAAGGAAATTCACTAGCCTTAGGCTTACCACATACGGTGAAGCAATTACCTTATGTTTATAATCGTAGGCCTCTATCCAGTCACCTAAAATAGATTTTAATTTTTCCCACTTCACCATATCTTTTTCTACATTGATATAAATAGATATAGGAAGTAAAAAATCAAAATAGTTTAGATTGTAACCCCAAAGTGTCGAGGGGTAAGCATTTGTCCAATTTATTTTATTTGAGAATCTGACCTTATGATTTAAGAACTTGAATACCCTATTTTCAATTATCTCTTCTGCTGTAGTAACAATTTTTTGATATAGATCTTTATCTTTAATTTCCTTATCAACTTTAATTGAGCATTTCTTAATGTTTTTTTCAACTATTGCTTCGTTAAACCTATGGTTAAGGAGTAAATTCTGGCACCTCTTTGAGGGGTCAAAGATTCTATAATAAATATTTCTTTTGATTAATAGTTTAATCCGAAAATATATTTGACTAGCTTTATAATGTCTTACTGTATGGAGATATAAGAGAATTCTATTCTTCACATTACTCTCTCTTTCTAAATATCCCATTATAGTCTAAGAATCTAATATATGGATAATCCACAAGCTTTATTGAATAGAATTCCGAATGACTTACCAGAACGACTACGATTGTGGCCTTAAGTAAGGCTTCTTCTAAAGTGCATAATTTAACATGACTTAAATTGATATCATCTGGTAGATTCTTAATATGTGGTTCAACTATCAAAAAATCTCTATCATCTTCTGATAATACATACTTCCTTACAATCTCTAAGGCCGGCGATTCTCTAAGGTCGTCTATATCGCTTTTATAGGCCAATCCCAAAAAGGCGATTGTCGATTGTCTATCAAATCCCAGAGCTACTTCTTTAATTCGATCATAAACCCACATCGGCTTCGAATCATTGACCTCCCGAGCGGTACGAATTAGCCTTGTCTTATTGGGCATTGAATCTACGATAAACCACGGATCGACGGCAATACAATGCCCACCTACACCTGAACCCGGCTGAAGAATGTTAACTCTGGGATGTTTGTTGGCCAAATCTATCAAGTTCCAGACATTGATATTATACTTTTCACAGATGAGTGAGAGCTCATTGGCAAAAGCAATATTTACATCGCGAAAGGCATTTTCCGTCAACTTAGTCATCTCAGCAGTTCGGGCATCGGTTAAATGAATCTCCCCTTTGACAAAAACCTTATATAAATCCTTTGCCCTCTCCGCTGCTTTGGGGGAAAGCCCTCCGATAATCCGGTTGTTGTTAACTAGCTCGTGAATTATCTTGCCGGGTAACACTCGTTCCGGGCAAAAGGCAAAGAGCAAATCCTCTTTACCTAAATCCGGCCGAGCGTTAAAAATAATGTCAGCTACTCGTTCAGTTGTGCCGACAGGAACAGTTGACTCCAAGATTACAAGGTTATCCTTCTTCACAACCTTTGAAATACTTAGAGCGGCAGCCTCAACGTATCTTAGGTCAGGTTGCTTATATTCATTAAAAGGAGTAGGTACTGCTATGATATAAGCATAAGCTTCTACCGGATCTAATCTGCCAATCAGCCCACCGGATTCAACTGCCGAAGCGACTACGTCTTCGAGATCTGGTTCAACTATGTGGATTCTACCTTGATTAATAGTATCAACAACTTTAGGCTTTACATCCACACCTATCACCGTAAGACCATTCGCCGCAAACATTGCGGCAGTTGGCAATCCAATGTATCCCAGACCAGATACACATAACGTTAAATTCATAATCTTCTCCCCACGTTCAAGAATTCACACTAACTAGCCACCTGACTGCAACTATTCGGAAATTATGTCTGTACTTTCTACACAAATTAAGGATTAATGTAACTGTAAAATTTTGTAAGTTTGCAATGAACTACTTCTACGTTAATATAAATAATCCTTGTTAATCTATAAAACTAATTATTTCTATATTTATACATATAAAAACAAGATTCTGTTTTCTTGATTATCAAAATTACAAAATTTGAGTATCTATTATCACTTTCTTATTTAATACAAAAAAAATACCGCCATACCAGCGGTTTAAATTGACGACCCTCATATTTATGGATTAGAAATATGTCTTCCCAGAGAAAATAGTCTTACAAATAGTTTTCTAGTTAAATCTTGCAATTCACGACGATATAAAACAAAAAGGCATCCCAATATAATCATTTGTATACCTAAGAATCTATTACCGTAGTAAGCAAGCATCATTTGGACAATCAATAGCAAATATGTCGCAAGTTCTTTGGGCAAATTATTCTTTATTCGTATATATTTAATCATGATATTATACCGTATTGCCCAAACAAGAGTAAAACCCACTGCTGTTGCAAGGGCTGCACCATAACCGCCAAGTTTCGGGATAAACAGAAAATTGCCTGCTGAATTGATCATTGCCCCAACCATTGCAGTATGGGCAATAATTTTTGTTTCCTTAATTGCTACAAATATATGTTCACAAGCAAGTGAAAGTTGGCTCATACACGCCGCAATTAAGAGTGGGGGTACAAATTTCCATGCCACATAAAAATCTTTTGCAAAAAGAAGCTGGGCAAGGGGAATGTTAAAAACCATAATTATCGAACAACATGCAACCATCCCAAAACTGATTGCAGAATAACTATTTCCTAGGAAATGATCTGAATCCTGTGAATCGAATTCTTTAATTGCAGAGATGGAAAATGCTTTTGCTATTACATTTCCCAAAACAGAAAGAATTGTTGGGATTTTATAAGCCACAGCAAGGACACCTGTAGCAGATACTCCACAAAAAAAGGTCAAAACGAACTTATCTAATGAATCATTAATCCACCAGGATAGCGCACTAAATATCATTGGAATACTAAAATATATCATTTCTTTTCTAAAGACGCTGTCAGCAAAACCTATACGCACGTAAAGGAAGAGCCTAGCCCCAAAGAAAAGCAGTAAGACACTTGCTGCAGAACCAATTGAATTTGCCATTAAATAACCAAAAATTCCTAAATTTAAAACTAACAAGAATAGAAGATTGCAACAAATATTAATTACTATCGCTACAACACTACTGACTGTTAATATTTTGATCTCATTAATTCCACGACAAAAGTAAGAAAAAATATTATTCAAGGCACCTAAAAAATAACTAATGATAATGAACAACAGATAGATCCAGTTTAATGGAAAAACGTCCAGCATTTTTAGACAAATGCATCCAACAATTAACACTGCTCCACCAATAAAAGATATTGTTATACCCACGCCAAATACATCACACTTATCGTATCTATTATCCATGGCATAACGCATAACTGCATCTTGCACTTGTAATGTCAAAATCGGCAATACAAGTTGAACTACATTCGTCAATAAATCAACAGTGCCATAATCTGCCGTAGAGAGACAGCTTGTATATAAGGGAACCATAAAAAAGGATAAAACACGCGGCAAAAATCCGGCCAAAAAAAAGAGACCTATGTTCTTGATAAGATAACTATACTTTTCCTTCATTATGTTTGAATCCGTCTTTCTTAAGTAAATCCATAACCATTTCCGTATTTGCCCTATGTTTAATAATCAACCGAGTTTGTTAGCTAATCCAAGCTTTTTAAGCATATATAACACTGTGTTTTTTAATCCTATAGTACTAATTTTTTTCTTAACTCTAAACGGGAAATCAATTATACGTGTAATTATGGAAGCACATTTCTGTCCAATAAGTCTTCCTAACTTTCTTTCAATATTATGATACATAATTTCTTCTTTTTGCTTCCAGGACATCTGATAATGGTGTATTGATCGTGTATTATTTGTAATTTTTGTATCTCCCGTAAAGTAATCCATAGGACAAAAATACTCTTTCGGGTATATATAAATACCCTTCACACATTGTATTCCCTCTCGATTAGTCAATCCATGATGTTGGAGTATTTGGGTTGTGTGCTTAACAATTGTTGTCTGATTTAATGACCCATCGGCATTTCTAAAGTGTATATCATTATAATACTCAAGTATTGCTCCATATAAGTAATTGCGCTTTTCAGCTGCTAACCCCAGGCCTGGAGCTACAGTTCCAGGTACACTATCTGCCATATCTACTTCGAATCCCATAAAAGGCCCCCGCGACACAAGATCATCAATGTTTCCGATTAGTTCAACATCTGTGTCAAAATACAACCCGCCTTCATGAAACAAAATCCAAAACCGCGCATAGTCGCTTACAAAAGCCCATTTTTTGGCCTCGTAAGCCTCCTTTACATAGTCACAACAATCAATTTTAAAGTTGCTTTCATTCCACTCTTTAATAACATAATCAGGACAATACTTCTTCCAACTTTCAATACACCTCATAGTTAGTTCCGGTAAAGGATTCCCCCCAAACCAGCAGTAGTGAATAACTTTAGGTATCATAATTTCTCCTTAGATAGGGTTAATAAAAATGTAAAATTTTTCAAATTATCATTAAGCTACTTCTACGCGAACATAAATAATCCTTGCAAATTATCAAAATTAAATATTTCTATATTTATACATAAAAAGACAAGATTCTGAGTTAGCAATAGAGCGAGCATAAAAATAAGTCACCTACTAGCATTATTTGCTTGAGGGTGACTTATTTTTATAACATTCCCGCCCTGTTTTCAAAATTTGTGGGTATCTCTTCTACTTGGTAATATTGAACGAACTAGCTGGCAGTACGGCATGAAGATTTATCTTGAGCATCTAGAGAGAAACTTTTCCCATTAAATGAGAATGATTTTGACACATTAATACCGAGTGAGGTTAGTAATTCTGATGTTGATCCCAAGTCTGTTTCATTGTATTGGTTAACTGAAATAGACCCATTTGCAACTGAATAATGAAGTCTAAATCTATTAGCCATTAAGCCCGCTTTTTCCTGTTGAGCAGGTGAATAACTAAAATACACATCGGTAGCCAGCTTATTCCTAGGACTATCAATAGGTTCCTTATCGGTAATTGTCATTGAAAAACTAGTTGAAGCCATACATTACCATTTATGCACTATATCGTCTCAACCTTTTAATCAAAGGGTAAATCAATGCACAGTTCAACCAAACAGCATAAATTATGCAAACCATGCAAAGAAAAATGCAAAGAATCAAGCTATCAAAAAGCATTGTAATCCCAATCAATACCAGACATAGTCCCCCTAAGAGGATGAACTCCTTCCAATTCACTGCCAGAGTAAAATACCGTTTCGTATGCTTGAGCCGAATGATAAACAGGAACTGATATGCCGCAAAAGTTGAAAAACTTGCTGCCTGCAAACCAATGAACCGAATCAGCGCAATATTGATAGCGACATTCAATAACGCAGCCAATATTGTTGTCGCAAGACTTCGCTTCGTTTCTTTAGAAATCTGATATCCCAAACCCAGAAAACTACACAATGCACTAAACATAGCTCCCATAAATAAGAAGCCTGTATAGAGCCAAGCCGATTTATATTCAGTAGCTACGAACAGTTCGATGACGAGTTTTGTTGCAGGAATAGCACACATACACAATGAGAACAGTAGCACATAATATCTGTGAAAAATATTGCTGAAAAATTCATTGCGGTTCGATGTTTTGTATTCTTTAATAGCTGACTCTTGCCATGCTAAGTAAAAAATGCTTGTAATGGTCGTTAGTATGGTTGGGAACTTGTTGGCCATAGAATAAATTCCGTTGAACTCCATGCCTAAATAGAACAGGATTATATATCTGTCACATGAGTTCACCACCCACCAGGAAATCGCGTTTGGAACCAAGGGTGCAGAATATCGCAGCAGTTTTTTAGCTACAACCTTGTCCAATCCGTATTTCAGAACGCCGCGCAGTTGTTTTATCCAGACAAACAGAAAGACAATGCATGCAACATTTGCAATAATCATGGAAATCAGCAATGCAATCACGCCAAGTCCCAGTACCATTAGTCCAATGACCTGACAAATCAACATTATTAGGCTGTTCAATATACCGCAGAATGCATATACCTTGCTCTCACCCAGGCCGCGAACAGTGTCTTGCAAATAGGTAAAGAACATCATGCTTGCGAAATATAGTCCGATCCAGCCTGCATATTCCAAGTGATATACCCATACTAGCGCAATAAAACATAGTCCAGCTGCACTTGTAGTCAGGCAAAGGAACTGAAATCCGGTGCTTAGAATTTTCTGCCTATTTTCATTTTCTCCGCCTATCAGATAACGATATACGCCGTCATTGATTTGAAAAATGATAAGCGGCTGCAGCAATGCAACAGTAGCAAGGATCAAGTCATAGTATCCCATATCATCCGGCCGGATAAAATTAGAGTAAACCAACACCATCACATAGGCAAGGACTTTCGAGCCAAAATTGCCAATTGCAAATAC
>JGI2924J29684_1078135_pt1 | contig 32426 bp, 24 predicted proteins | sample BenlonsequencITS_FD_29684 | JGI IMG/M metagenome (IMG submission 29684)
TTATTATGGTCCGTTGGTCAAGGGGTTAAGACACCGCCTTTTCACGGCGGTAACACGGGTTCGAATCCCGTACGGACTATAGCTATTTAGTAACTTTGGTTAAAGTAATCGAACTAACTTGGTTGATTGTATTTTAATGATAAAAAGCTTAAATTTGTTGTATAACAAATTTAAGCTTTTTATTGTTTATTTTTAATTGCAGATTGGGGTTTAAAAGACACTTTACAATGCTCTCAAGTCATGTGTTGTTGTAGGTTGTATGCATATATTACAAATCCCATTATAAAAGAAATTGTTTAATTAATGGATAGTAATGGATGGTATGGAGATCTTAATGTGGTTTTAATGGTAATTTTAGCAGTTATAGTAAGACAAAAGGTGACTTGGAAAAGTTTATGCAGACGATTCTTAACTCCCACAATATCTTCTGTCAGATTTTATTAGACTTCTTCTCAGTGTCATTTTTGTCTGTTTTACGAACGTGCAGGCTATTCAATTGCTTCTTAGTTTCTAAAGGATTAAACCGAGTATAAGCGTAGCCATTATCTGCGAAAAAACCTGAAGACGACGAGAATAGACATTAATCGTTTTAAGGATAATCTCAGGGTTATGGACGGTTTTCAAGTTTCCAAGAAGATGATTGAGGCCGATGGTATCGTTTTGTCTTGAATGATTCCTTATTTTAGTGGTTTCATTTTCAATACACGACGTCAAGCGTCCTACATACTTTGATAAAATTCTACCTAAAAGAGGTGTCTTGTCAGTTTTGGTTACAACATCAAGTGCCAAAAGACTTTGCGACTTAACAAGACACTTCTACTTTAACGCAAAGAAAAAGTAGTGAGTACTCTCTTTCGTCGGAGATTTCCTCGCTACTAAACTTAGTATTTTTTGATACTTTCCTTAGGTAGTGCTTAAGGCAGCGACTTTCTTTGGAATTCCATGCCTTATTTTTGAGATCCTAGGCTCAAAAATGCCAAGTGGCGTCAACATTAACATTGACGCCACTTTTACCACAACGAAAAACATCTGTTTTGGCTCACTCCACACGCAGAAATAGGAAATTGGATGTCAAATCAGCAGAGCTGTTCATGCTTTTTGAGCCTAAAACTGAGTTTGTCTGCGTTCTGAGCACTCCTTGGGAGTGCTGGACAACTCTTAACGATTCTTCAGTTCAAGATAACGTTTGTACCAAATAGTGATATAGGCCTTGGAAAATGGTCCTTTTTCATGATTAATCCAATCAACCAATATTTTGACATTTTCTTTTAGGATAAAGTCCATATCGGCTGAATACTGCATCTCTTTTTTATGAATCTCGTATTCATCAACATCAAGTAATCTCTTTTCACCATCCGCAAAGACTTTGACATCTAAATCGTAATCAATGTATTTAAGGGCCTCAGTGTCCATCATGTATGGACTAGCTAAGTTACAGTAATAAGAGACGCCATTATCTCGAATCATGGCTATAATGTTAAACCAGTATTTTTTATGAAAGTAAACGATTGCAGGTTCGCGGGTCACCCATCGTCTACCGTCACTTTCTGTGACAAGAGTGTGATCATTAACTCCAATGAGGGCATTTTCAGTTGTTTTTAGTACCATAGTATCGCGCCAAGTACGGTGCAAACTACCATCATGCTTATAACTTTGAATTGTAATAAAGTCGCCTTCTTTAGGTAATTTCATGCCTTACCAACTTTCTACAATTAAACTTATCCTCTATAGTCTATCATAAATGTGTGAAAAAATCACTTCTTTTGTCAGTCTATAAATAATTTCTTAACTTGCAATTAATGTCGTCGCTGTTGTAGCCTTTTCGGTAGAGAGCCTGATAGAGCTTTTGCTTTAAGGTATAACCATCATATTTGCGACTGAGTTTACGATATTGTTTGTCTAATTCTTTGTCAAGAAGATCTTCTATTTCTTGATTATCTTGGTCAAAATTAAGGTGATTGAGGCTATGTTTAGCTAGATCGTATGAAAAGCCTTTGGTCAGTAATGCTTGGGTGATTTTATCTTTCAAGGCTTTTGGTGGCAATTTTTCTTGATATTTGTCAAAGAGTTTTTGGCTTACTTTTTGAGCGAGTTGGCTAAAGTCAGTTTGAGATAAGATAGGATCAATGTCATGACTTGCAATGCCTTTTTGTAATAATTTTTGTTTTAAGACTTGGGGACCTTTATCACCATTTAACTGATTTTGGCGAATGTAGGTATCAGCCAATTTGGTGTCGTCTATCCATTGTTCTTCTTGGAGTTGAGTGATGATGTCAGCAATAATGTGTTCTTCAATCTCATGCTTGCGCAGGTAATCAGCAACTTGCTTGTTGCTGCGTTGTTGAAAGGAAAGAAAATAAAGGGCTAAATTTTTGCCGTAGGACAGTTGGGCAAAATGTTTCATGTCTTCAAGCTGATCATTGTCAAGGACTTTATCTTTACTCAACATAAACCGAACAATAGTATCTTCTGTTACATAAAGGGATTCGTCATTATCCAATTCGATAAGGTAGAGGCGTTTTTTCTTTTCAATTTTAGTGATTTTCATACTTTGATTATATCAAAAATGGTAAAATAGAAGACGAAAATACTGCTAAAAATGTGTTGCTTGTGAATGCTTTTGGTGGTGAGATTAGGATACTAGAGGAAGTAAGGGGAAGAGATGGTCGTAAAGGTTAAACAGAAAATTCCTTTAAAAATTAAGCGAATGGGAATTAACGGTGAGGGGATTGGTTTTTATCAGAAAACTTTGGTATTTGTCCCTGGTGCTTTAAAGGGAGAAGATATTTTTTGCCAAATCACGGCGGTTAAACGGAATTTTGCAGAGGCCAAACTGTTAACGGTAAACAAGGCTTCTAAGAATCGTGTCAAACCAGCTTGTTCTGTTTATGAAACTTGTGGTGGTTGCCAAATCATGCATCTAGCCTATCCTAAACAGCTAGATTTCAAAGATGATGTGATTAGGCAGGCCCTTAAAAAGTTCAAACCAACTGGCTATGAACAATTTGAGATTAGACCGACTTTAGGAATGAAAAAGCCAGATCACTATCGGGCCAAATTGCAGTTTCAGCTGCGGTCATTTGGCGGGACGGTCAAGGCTGGTTTATTTTCCCAGGGAAGTCATCGCTTGGTTCCTATTGACAATTGCTTGGTACAGGATCAACTAACGCAAGATATTATCAATAAGATTACGCAGTTAGTGGACAAGTACAAGTTGCCCATTTACAATGAGCGCAAGATTGCTGGGATTCGGACGATAATGGTTCGTAAGGCACAGGCTAGTGATCAGGTACAGATTATTGTTGTGAGTAGCAAAGAAGTTAGGTTAGCGAATTTCATTGGCGAATTGACTAAGGCATTTCCTCAGGTTAAAACGGTTGCCTTGAATAGTAATCGTTCTAAATCGAGTGAGATTTATGGGGACGAAACGGAAATTCTATGGGGACAAGAGGCGATTCATGAAGAAGTTTTAGACTATGGATTTGCGTTATCACCGAGAGCTTTTTACCAACTTAATCCACAGCAGACAGAAGTTTTGTATGGTGAGGTGGTGAAGGCCTTGGATGTAGGGAGCAAAGATCATATTATTGATGCCTATTGTGGGGTTGGCTCGATTGGCTTTGCTTTTGCAGGGAAGGTCAAGTCTGTGCGGGGGATGGATATTATCCCAGAAGCGATTGAAGATGCACAAAAAAATGCCAAAGCCATGGGCTTTGACAACGCTTACTATGAGGCAGGGAAGGCAGAGGATATTATTTCTAAATGGTATAAACAAGGTTACCGCGCGGATGCCGTCATTGTGGACCCACCAAGAACTGGTTTAGATGATAAATTATTAAAAACGATTCTTCATTACCAGCCTAAACAGATGGTTTATGTGTCTTGTAATACCTCCACTTTGGCCCGCGACTTGGTGCAGCTAACAAAGGTTTACGATGTTCACTATATCCAAAGTGTAGACATGTTCCCCCATACAGCTAGGACCGAGGCTGTCGTGAAGTTACAAAAACGTGTATGATTGAGTGGCAATAACAACTCAAGTTTTATAAGCTCAGGTAATGGGTTTGAGCAATAGCTTGACATAGTAGGGATGTCAAAAACGGTTTACTAAGCATAGTCATATTATTGATAACTCTATGTTTATTTTAGAAACATTCATGGTTAAAAAAGTTTGTTAGTTTGTCACTAAGTAGGGTCTATTTGAAGAGCAAGTACACACAGACAATATTAGGATAATTGGTTGTTGAAAAAAAGCTGTTTTTTGCTATAAATTAGAAAACTGAGTGGTCAGGAGGTTACATTACCAGAAGTTATTTTAGTATGCTAATATGAACGATGATATAGAGGATTTATCCTGATTTAATCTTTTAAGCTGTAAGAAACCTTTGCAAAAACTGTAGGCTGTGTGAGTCTTTATGTGTTAGATATTAAAGATAAATGCAACACTTTTTTATAATGAGATCAACAACTGATAAATCTGAGTTGATAACCAGTAAAATGATCGGAATGTAGAAAAGTTACTTAATCAAGCTTTTCGTAATTTAACTGTTAGAATGACAGAACTTATGATAAAATAAAGAATATGATTAAAATGAAAAAGCTCAGTTTATCTATTACGGAGTTCGAAATGAAAAGAAAATCGAGATGTGATAACATATTTTGAACGAGAAGGAGAAGGATAAATGTTAGAAGATTTTCTTCAATTTTTAGGATTTATATTTTTAGATATTATTGAAATTATGTTAACGTTAAAGCTTTTTAGCTTTGTAAGTGCAATTCCGCTTCGCCTGAAAAATATTTTTTATTTATCACTTAGTATGGTTTTGTTTCAAGTAGTTTTTTGGGCTTTCTTTCCAGACCATTTCATTCTTGATGTTGTGATGTTGGCTCAGTTTCTTTTCTTTGCGCTTATAGCCCTATACTATGGTAAATCAATAAAAGCTAAGTTTTTAATGTTTTATGCCTTTTTTCCACTAGTGTCTATTAGTTTGGTTAAGCGATTTATTGTATTTTTTGTTATGCCATTGTTTGGTATGCCTTATTCAGTTGTTAAACATAATACACTACTGATTTACAGCATTACTTGTTTTAGTATTTTTTTGATTTATCGCTGCATTCAAGTTTTTCATTTCGATTTTTCAACCTGGCGCCAATATTTTCAATCACATAGAGCTAGTAAACTATTAGTGTTTACTAACTCTTCGATGGCTCTATATTACTTGTGTGTCCAAGGGATAGATGTGATGTCGCCTTCTTTATCAGGACTTGCTACAACGACTGCTCGTTCAATCATAGTGCTCTTTTATTTCATTTTGTTTCTTACTTTATTAATTCATTTAGAGCGTTATGTAAAACAAAACTCTATTGAGGCAATTGTGCAACAAAAAGAATATCGTGAGCTGATTAATTATAGTCAGCACCTTGGATTGCTGTATCAAGATATTCAAGAGCTTAGGCGGCTATTAACTACCGTGTCTAGTCGTCTTAAGATTGGAATCGAACAAAATGATATCTCTATTGTGAGACTTACTTATGAAGGTATCTTGAATGCTGAAAAGAATAATGCTAAAGATGACAGACTTGATTTAACTTGTTTAGATAAATTACAAGTTGAAGCAATCAGACATATTGTTTTAGCTAAATTAATTGAGGCAAAAAATAAGAAGCTTAAGGTTGAGGTATCGATCCCTAATTGTATTGCAACGTTTTTTCTAGAAGTAGTAGATTTCACTAAGCTATTGTCATTTTTGTTAGATAATGCTATAGAAATGAGTTTGGAGACAAAGCAACCTTGCTTATCAATAGCATTTCTGGATCAAAACCATAAACTTGTCATAGTCATTCAAAGCAGTACTAAACAAGGACAAGATGATAGTCAAAGCGTGTTTGCTATACCGGCTTTGAAAAAAAGAGATGACTGGCAATTTGACTTAAGGAATGTCACGACCATTTTAAATCGTTATGACTATCTCACAATTAGCTCGCAGATTCATGATGGCATTTTAACCCAGTTAATAGAAATAGCTAAGCCTGACTGATGTTAAAGGTATGAATAATCACTCAAAATCAACTTAAGAGTCTGAGACAATAGTCCCAGACTCTTTTTGAATATGTTAATCTATTACTAATGATAATAGTTTATTGTTTCTTCCAAGCTAGAGTTAAAATTTCCGCTTTGCCAAGTTGGCTGGGTGTGCTTTGCTTGCTGTCTTTTTCTAACAAATTAGTGACCTTGGCATTGTAGTTTGGCAGGCTTAGGCTAAAGTCACAAGTTTTATCGTTTGAGAGATTATAGCTGCGCGTGATAAGGGCATTGTCTGCTAAGCGACGTTTGAAAGCTGTGAGGGCAACTTGGTCGTTTGTACCCGTCAAATAGCTATATTCTGCGGCTAATGTTCCCTCGTGTTGGTTTGTTTGTGTGGTAATAACAGGGACTTGGCCTTCTTGAGCTCGCCAGTAGCTGGCAAATTGTGTTTGCTTAGTGATGCTTTCAAAACTATAAGAAAGGCTGTGTTTGCCAAGACACTGGGCTTCAGGTGTTGGGAAGTAACCCCAGTCGCCCATTTCGCCAACAGAACGTAAGAGAGTGATGGCAATGGTGTTGGTATCTGGTAAGATCTCATATTCGTTGAGGCCATAGTTACCAATAGTGACTCCATTTTCACCATCAAAGAGACTCACAAAGCATTCTTGGTGCTGTGGGTTACTTGGATTCTTCCAAAAGGTGGCATCTGGATGATTTGGACGTTTGACAGTTTCAAAAATACTGTCAGCTAGATGATGGTCTGTTTTAAGGTGCGTTGGGAATAGGACGCGCAAGCGATGATTAGTCATTTGGTTATCAAAACGTGTGGTGAATTGGAGGCGAGGATTATTTTTCTCCATGCGGATAAGGGTTGTTAAGGTTAGCTCAGCCTTTTCTTGTGAACGTCTTGCTTGGCGTTCTGTGATGTCAATGACAGCCTCCATCTCAGCCTGTAAGAGCTTATCTGCGGAGATAGGAATGGCAAAGGTTTGCTGGATTTCAAGTTCAGCAACTTGAGCGGTGTTGCTAATGATGTTAAGCTTGATGGTCCCTTGATCCGCATAGAAAGGTTGGTCATGATTTGGCTGGCGAGAAATATATTCATTTCCAATATCGCCACAATCTTCAAACCGCAACAGGTCTTGATAGATTAGTCCAGATTGTTTATCGGTGATGGTTAGACGACCATCGGTTTGTATCATAACTTTTAGAAACCCATTTTCAAGGCACTGATTACTGTCATCGTAGAGGGAAACGGTTTCTGAAGGAGTTGTTTCATTTCCTAGCTTTAATGCTAAGGTTTTCCAAGACATGGCTGGGAGAGTTATTGGTAGCCGTAATCTCACTTTGATGGCGAAATAAGGTTCGCGGAAGGATCTCTTGGGCAAATCGTAGTCAAAAGCGATGCTTGTGCCTAAAATTTCTGCTTCGGGTCTCACTTGTCCACTAGTGTCAATAATTTGGAAAGATTGGGAGAGTCTTGCCAAATATTCTTGAGCTTCTTGGTAAACCTCTTTAGGAAAGCGTTGGCCAAAATGATATTTTTTCCAGGTCAGGCTGAGCTCAGCAACACTTGTTTTGGAATGGCCGCTGGTATTAAATAAGACGAAGGGTTGGCTATCCATTGGAAAATCCCTGGTATCAATGGCGTCAGCAATTTGCTTAGCAGCTTCTTTTGCTAAATAGTGTCCGACTTCATAGGCTTTTTCAAAGCGCGTCATCATTTCCCGATGAACGCTATCAACACTACAACCACAGATAGAATCATGAGGGTGATTTTGCATGAGGGTTTTCCAAGCGTAACGCAGTTGGTCGTGAGGGTAGGTACTTGTTACCTCATAAGCCATTGCTGCTAAGGGTTCGGTGATGTTTTCGAGTTGGCGAGAGACTCTGGTATTAGCCTGTTTGAGGTAAATACGAGCAGAAGCCGTGTTAGCTAGGGTATACCAGCCATCGGTTTCTTGACTGGTAATCTCTCCTTGGACGGTTGAAAGGTTCTCTGGTAAATCATCTGCGAGATCAGCCAAGTAATCTTCAAAGCAGGAATGCACAAATTCGTAGTCAGGATAGAGTTGGTTGGCTAAGGCGATTGCCTTGGTGACATCAAGTTGTACGGGTTGATGATCACACCCGTTCATCATCAGAAGGTGCTTGGTTGAGGCGAAGCGTTCGGCATCAGCAAGTTTTTTATCCCAAAAAAGACGCGCCTCAGCTTCTGTTGTCGGGATCTCATTGCCATTGCTGTACCAGTTGGCGAAGAGGAGTCCAAGAATACGACTGTTATCTGGGCCTTGCCAACTGATTTCAGAGAATTGGGAGCTGTATTTTTCACTGGTATCCACCTGATTGTTAAATCCAGTTGGACGAATGCCACGACCAAAGGCAGCAGCTTGTAGGCCGGCTTTTAACATCAGCTGTGGTGTTTGTCCCATATTTCCAAAGGTATCAGGAAAATAACCAAGTGGCACACTAGCGCCCCATCTGTCACAATCTTCCTTACCAATCAGCATATTGCGCACATTGGATTCACTGCTGGTCAAAAAATCGTCCTGTAAGATATAGAAAGGTCCGATACGGAGTTTTCCCGAAGCAATGGCTTGTCTAATCTCAGGTTCTCGTTCGGGGCGTACTTTTAAATAATCATCTAGGATAATGGTTTGCCCATCCAAATGAAAACTATGAAAATCAGGATCCGTTTGAAAAACTTCTAACAGGTCATCTATTAAGTTAATCAGACGCATGTGGTGTTGTTCGTAAGCCATGTACCACTCGCGATCCCAGTGACTGTGTGAAATAATATGTACTTTTTTAGTTGCCATAGTGGCCTCACTTTCTAAGGAGCAATACTAAAGCCCAGATAGTCAAGAAGTAGTTCACAGAACATCATGTTAGCCCAAGAGAACCACTCACGAGTGTATTGATAAGGATCATTGACATCGAAACCCTCGTGCATTAAGTGGGTACCAGCATCTGTTGCCACAAGCAAATCAAGCATCTCTTTTTTACTGTCTTGGTCAAGAGCGGTCAATCCTTGTAAGGCAAGGGCGATATGCCAGATATAATTTTCTGGTGTATGGGAAGAACCGATGCCTGCTGCTGCATTTCCCTGATAATAATAAGGGTTTTCTTGGCTGAGAATGGTGCGGCGCGTTGCCAGATAGATAGGGTCATCTTTAGTGCAAAAACCAAGGTAAGGTGCAGCAAGGAGGCTTGGAATATTAGCATCATCCATGATGGAAAACTGTCCCAGACCATCCACTTCATAAGCGTAAATGGTTTCTCCCTTGCTGTTTTGAACAAGGGCATGGTCTGCAATACCCGATTGAATAGCTTCTTTCAGCTGCTTGGCACGAGTAGCTACTGGTTCATTGTGAAAAAGGTTGTTATATAAATCTTCTAGATAGGAAAGCACAACCACTGCAAACATATTTGAAGGAATGAGGTAACCATATTGACAAGCATCATCACTTGGTCTAAAGCCTGACCAGGTCATCCCTGTTGGTGCGACAGGACTTCCTTTTCCAGCATGTGTTAGGGTATCTTCTTTGCGCCAAGTATCGCGTTCAAACAAGTAAGGGGACTGGGCGTGGTCTTGCTCAACTGTCCATAGGTCAAGAATGAGTTCTACCCCACGATGAAAATCGTCATTAAACTGATCGGTGCTTCCTGTTTCACGATAGAGCAGATAAGCCAGTTGAATAGGGTAGCAAAGGCAATCAATCTCATATTTGCGTTCCCAAATCCAAGGGTTCATTTGGGTATGATCTGTTTGGTGTCCTTTTTCGTTAGCTTCTTCGTTGAAGGCATTGGCATAGGGATCGATACAAATGTAGCGGAATTGGCGTTTGACCAGACCGGCAATAATCTTTCTAATTTCTTCATCTTCCTTGGCGAGGAAGAGGTAAGGTTTCATTTGCGCAGTGGAATCACGTAACCACATGGCAGGAATATCGCCAGTTAAAAGAAAGCTAGTGCCATCTTCGTAGGTTTTTAGGGTTGTCTCTAAGGTATTGGTAAAGCTGGTTTTGAAATTAAGAGCCCAATCAGGGTGTTGGTCTCCACAAAGGCTTTCCACCTTGGCCATAAATTGGCTGACGCTAGTTGGGATTGGTCGTGTCATGTCATATCCTCCAAAATGATATATCATTTATCTTCGGTTTCATTATAAATGATAAGTTAAACTTTGTCTATAGGTTTTTGAAAAGGTTTACAACTCTTTTTTGACATGTTATACTGATAACAGGAGTAAAGAATGACAAAATTATTATACAAAAAGATATATCATTTCATTAAAGAGCAGATAGCATCAGGTCGTTTGCAAATTGGTGACCGCCTACCTACTGAAAAAGAATTGTCAGAACAGTTCTCGGTTAGCCGTATCACTTCTAAGCGAGCGCTTGTAGAACTGGAGCAAGAAGGCTTGATTACGAGAAGTCGTGGGAAAGGAAGCTTCGTAGCTAAAAAGCAAGTGACGTCCCCTGAAGCGAATAAGGATTTATTGTTGATTCTTCCTTTTGCTTCTGATTATGAATTGGGAGATTATGCTAAGGGAATTATGACCTCCATTGCTGAAACAGGTTACCGTCTCATGGTTCAATTGGCCAGTACAGTAAGGTTAGACACCCTGTCAGACTATGCTGGGATTATTTATTATCCTGAAGATGTCAATCACAGTATTGATTTCCTGTTTTACTGCGACCATCATCACATTCCTCTAGTCTTGTTGGATAAATCTCTAGATCTTTTTCAGTTTCCGTCTGTTGTAGCGGATAATAAAGGCGGTGCCTGTCAATTGACTCAGCACTTGATTGAGCAAGGCTGTGACCAGATTAGTTTTGTGGCAACAGGCTCTTTTGGAGAAGTATCATCCGTTAGAGACCGTTATTTGGGTTACTTAGCGGCAATGGCAGAATCGTCTCTAAAATCCCATTATTTTCCTAAGACAGAGACTGAAACAACAGATGCTTATTTGGACCGTTTGGTGAAAACCTTATCGGAGACGACAGCCACTAAAAGGGGGCTTGTCGTGGAAAACGATTGGTTGGCTATTCAGCTGATTCAAAAAATCACACAGGTAGGCTTATCTATTCCTGATCAAGTCGCTATTGTAGGCTTTGATAATAGTCAAGCCTCCCGTTTGTTGAGTCCCAAATTAAGCACAGCAGCTCAAGATTTTTACCAAATGGGGCAAGAAGCAGCTAAAGTCTTGTTGCAGATTATTCATGAGCCAGACCAAGCAGTGGTGTCTTGCCAGTTACCTGTTCAAGTATTTATCAGAGAAAGTAGTCACTAAAAAAGACGTTACTAGCATGAGCTGGTTAGCTCAGGTAAAGGAGACCAGAAATGACCATTTATCACGCCTTAAAGGATTATCAAGAAGTCATGACAAGAGGAGACTATCTTGTCTTTGACACGCCATTGACTTGCCGATTTATTGGCCGTTTTTTCCGCTTTGAAAATCAAAAAGCCCTGCTGGCAGAATTGGCAACGTCAAAGTATTTTCAGTGGATTGAAGAAGGCCAAGCAGAGGTGACGATGAAACACTTTTTTAACCGTCAGCTGGCTAAGGATGCCTTTACCCTGAAGATTTCAGAAGATAAGGAAATCATTATTGAAAGCCAAAACCTTAGAGGTTTTCGTTACGCCCAAGAAGCTTTGCTTAAAGTCATGACCTTCAAAGGGGATAAACTTTATTTGCCCATTGTTTCTGTCAAGCACAGCCCTTCTTTTGCTATGCGGGGGATAATTGAAGGCTTTTACGGAACACCGTGGACACGAGAAGAGCGGTTAGATTGCCTGCGTTTTATTGGAAATAAAAGGATGAATACTTACATGTATGCTCCTAAAGATGATGATTACCAACGAAAACTGTGGCGCGATCTTTATCCTGAGGATTGGGTGACTTATTTCAAAGAGCTACTTGCAGTAGCCAAGGAAGAAGGGCTTGATTTTTGGTATATGATTAGTCCGGGGCTTGATTTTGATTATACCAAGGAAGCTGACTATCAGTTGCTCTATCAAAAATTGCAACAACTTCTAGCGTTAGGTGTTTGTCATTTTGGGCTTTTGCTGGATGATATTGACTACCAAATTGTAGATGCTGTTGAGAGACGATTCAAAAAGACTGCCTATGCCCAGGCCCACTTGGCAACTGAGGTTCATCACTTTTTAAACCAACAACATGCGGCGCCAGAATTGGTGATCTGTCCGACAGAATACGACAACCACCATGATTCTATCTATTTGCAAGAGCTGTCAGAAAGGATTCCTAAAGAAGTCGCCTTTTTCTGGACAGGCCCAAGCACGCTAGCGAGTCAAATCTCGCAAGCAGATATTGAAACTATGGCAGCAGTATATCAACGGCCTATCATTATTTGGGACAATATTCCTGTTAATGATTATCAAAAAGATCCAGAACGTCTCTTTTTAACCCCTTTTGCCAATCGCTCGCCATTTTTATGCCAGCCAGACTATCAGGTCAAGGGGATTGTTTCTAACCCTATGATTAGTTGGGAATTATCTAAGCTTACCTTGACAGATATGAGCCATTATCTGTGGGATGCTAACCGTTATCAGCCTAGTCATTCTTGGCTAGAAACCTTAACAGACTATACAGAAGATACTGAATTAGCCTTAGCTTTACAGGCATTTGCTTGGCATAATGGCAATCGTCATCTGCACAGGGACCTTCCTTTTGAAGTGGAAGAAGCTCTCCTGGCTAAGGATGTATCAACGTTATCAGCTTGGGTAGCTGAATTGGTCGAACGTGTCAATACGTTGAGAAAGCTAGATAAGCCAGCGTTTCAACAAGCTATTGCTCCTTGGTTTGAACGGGTGGCCAAAGACCAAGATTTTTGGCAGGCTATGTTAAATCAGGAGCCTCAGTTGGAAACACTCTATGCTGACTTACAAGAAGATAAACACCGTATTGGAAGTGACATTCCAAGTCGTTACTATCGCATCTACTATCAACAGCAAGATAAACTAACAGCTAATCAAGGTCAAGTTACCCAAGCAAGACCGGAAGACTATGCTTAGCATACGAGCTAGAAAGGAATGATATGTTAGCATTTCCAAAAGAGTTTTGGTGGGGAGGAGCCACCTCAGGCCCTCAAAGTGAGGGGCGTTTTGCTAAGCAGCACCGCAATCTCTTTGATTATTGGTATGAAGAGGAGCCTGACTTGTTTTACGATTACGTGGGACCTGATACGGCTTCGGATGCCTATCATCAGATTGAATCTGATTTGACCTTGTTAGCTTCACTAGGTCACAATTCTTACCGTACCTCCATTCAGTGGACACGTTTGATTGATGACTTTGAGCAAGCGACGATTAATCCTGATGGCCTTGCCTATTATAATCGAGTGATTGATGCTTGCTTGGCCAATGGTATTCGTCCTGTTATTAATTTGCATCATTTTGACCTGCCAATTGCCCTCTATCAAGCCTATGGTGGCTGGGAATCAAAGCATGTTGTGGACTTATTTGTCGCCTTTAGCAAGGTTTGTTTTGAGCAGTTTGGTGATCGGGTTAAGGATTGGTTTGTCCACAATGAACCTATGGTCGTTGTGGAAGGCTCTTATTTAATGCAATTTCATTACCCTGCTATCGTGGATGGGAAAAAAGCAGTCCAGGTCGCCTATAATCTAGCCCTAGCCACAGCCAAGGTTATTCAAGCTTACAGGCGAGGTCCAGCAGAACTTAGTGATGGGCGTATTGGAACCATTCTCAATCTGACGCCAGCCTACCCAGCTAGTCAATCAGAAGCGGATATGGCTGCTGCGCATTTTGCAGAACTTTGGAACAATGACTTGTTTATGGAAGCTGCTGTTCATGGGAAATTCCCAGAAGAATTGGTTGCGGTATTGAAAAAAGATGGGGTTTTGTGGCAATCAACGCCAGAAGAGTTGGCTCTTATTGCTGAGAATAGAGTGGATTATTTGGGATTGAATTTTTACCACCCTAAGCGCGTGAAGGCTCCTGATGCCATTCCAGTGATTAGCCCATCTTGGAGTCCTGAATGGTATTATGATCCCTACCTGATGCCTGGCCGCCGCATGAACGTGGATAAGGGGTGGGAGATCTATCCTGAGGCTGTCTATGATATTGCCATCAAGATGCGAGACCATTACGACAATATTCCTTGGTTCTTATCTGAAAATGGTGTAGGGATTTCAGGAGAAGACCGTTACCGTGATGAAACTGGTCAGATTCAAGATGATTATCGCATCCAATTTTTGAAAGAACATTTAACCTATCTCCACAAAGGAATAGAAGCAGGCTCGAATTGTTTTGGTTACCATGTATGGACACCAATTGATGGCTGGTCTTGGCTCAATGCCTACAAAAACCGCTATGGCCTTGTGGAAAATAATATCCATACCCAAGTGCGACGACCTAAAGCTTCAGCTTATTGGTTTAAAAAAGTAGCTACTCATAACCGCTTGATTTCATTAGAAGTAATGGAGGAGTTTGGAGGCTCTGCTTCTCACCTCAGTGATTGAACGTGTGAACGTCTCCTTTGAGACAAGTGAATAATGATGTTACCAATGATTAAACAAGGGCCTTTTTCCTCATGTTAAGAGGATCGAGGCTCTTGTATTTCTTTGGAAAGTGTTGGTATTTGCCGAACTAGATATAAGCGTTCTGTCTGGTTTAGCATCAACTACCCATCTTGTTTAATTTGACTCTTCAATTCTTTAGAGTATCTTGGCTAAGGATGCTTGTTTTTCATCTTGGTATTTTAGGATTTTCTTTCATATTTTTGGGCCAGATAAAAGTCCCTTATGGTTTCTAGTGACTGTTTGTTATGTCACTGTCCACGATAAGGGGACTATATGAGTGAGTTATTAAGTGAGGCTTTGCTTATTGGCGATAACTAGCATAGCTTCTAATAGCTCGAGCATTAACTGATGACCAATTCCTTTAACAGAAGCGTCAGCAACAATGACATCAACAAAGGGACCAGGCATCAGGCTGTGTTCATCAGCAGAGAGTCATTTAGGCAGAAAGCCAGTATCGTTGTAGCTAATCAGCAATCCTTTTAGGATGTCTTTGTAGATGTCAGAGGCGATTAGGGACAATAGGGGATAAGAGGGATTTAGCGGTCCATGGTTAGGCCTCCTTGTGTTCTTGGTAAAAATCAATGGCAGCTCCCAGAAGATTAGCTTCGTTTTTAAAGTGACAAATAGCTAATTGGGGTCTAAGGTCGGAGATTTCGACGGCTTGGTAGAGTTTGTCTAGTTCAGCTTCAATCGCTGACAGTAGAAAGTCAGCTTGGGAAACACCACCCCCGATTAAAATCAGTTGAGGATCAAAGGCGTGTTGAATGTTAAAAATACCGATGGCTAAACTTTGGAGAAAGACCTGCCTTTCTTTGAGTGCTAGGGGATCTCCTTGTTCTGCGAGGGCAAGGACAGCTTTGCCAGTATAATCTTTTCCGTTATTGACGATTGCACTATAGCGCTTGGCCATATTTACCACTGTCCCTAACTGACTAAAGGTTTGGTAGCGGTCGTTCATGATCATGAAACCAAACTCGCCCCCAAATAAGTGGGCACCATGGTAAATCTTGCCATCAATGACCAAGCTTCCTCCAACTCCAGTACCAAGAACGAGCATGGCTAGGCTACTAGCGCCTTTTCCTGCCCCTAAGGTAGCTTCAGCTAAGGCGGCACAATTGGCATCATTTTCGATAGAAATAGGGTAATGTAGCCGTTCTTCTAAGGCCTCTTGTATTTTAAAATGGTGAATGTAGGGAATAGCGCTGGCGCCTTCGATAACCCCCTTTTCTTTATTGACTGCCCCAGGTGAACTGATGGCAATACCTGAGAAATGGTAAGCAGAGTAACGAGCAACTTCTTGGTCGAGTAATTGGTAAAACTTTTCCAGACTAGAGGGAGTGGGAAAGCTGCTTTGCTGGCTTAATTGGCCATTGTGACAGAGGGCAAATTTAAGGGAAGTGCCTCCTATATCAATACATAACAAGCTCATGAGGTGTTCTCCTTTATTATAGTAGAATAGACGATCATGTCTCATCTTAGTATGACAGATTTAAGCAACAATGAAAAGGCTTTCTAAGTGATTCTATACTTTGTGTTATCATACCTATAATTTGTTGCTTTCAAATAATGAAAGCGCTTGATATACTGTAACTATAACGTGATTAACACAAAGGGAGGTTGGGAAATGATAAGACAAACCAACAAAAAGACATCCTTTTGGAAAAATGTGATTAAATACCGGGCCTTATTATTAATGGTATTACCAGGTTTCATCTGGTTCATCTTTTTCTTTTATATTCCAGTTTTAGCCAATGTGGTTGCTTTTAAAGATTTTCATTATTCAGCAGGGGGCTTTATGGAAAGTTTGAAGGAGAGCCCTTGGGTTGGTTTGGCTAACTTCAAATACCTCTTTGCTTCCAAAGATGCTTGGTTGATTACCAGAAATACCATTGCTTACAATGTGATTTTCTTACTCTTTAATGTTTTCTTTGCGATTGCTTTTGCCATTATCATGAGTGAGTTACGAAATAAGAGAACGGTTAAGGTCTATCACACCATGTCCTTATTGCCTTATTTCTTATCATGGGTGGTTATTGAATACTTTGTTTCTGCCTTTTTAAATACGGATAAAGGTTTCATTAATCAGCTCTTGACCGGAAGTGGAGCAGATCCAATCAAGTGGTATTCCAATCCCACTTGGTGGCCCTTGATTTTACTTTTCATGAGTGTCTGGAAGGGGCTAGGCTACAATAGCATTATCTACTATGCTTCAGTCAAAGGGATTTCTGATACTTATTATGAAGCTGCTATGGTGGATGGTGCAAGCAAATGGCAACAAATTAGGAACATCACCATTCCACAATTATTGCCAATGATGTCTATCTTATTGATCATTAATATTGGTAATATTTTTAAATCTGATTTCGGACTTTTCTACGTTATTCCTAAGAATTCAGGCCCACTTTATGACGTGACCAGTGTGTTAGATACCTATGTCTACAATGCCTTGACTGCTACAGGAGATATTGGGATGGCATCGGCAGCTAGCCTTTATCAGTCAGTAGTTGGGACCAGCATCTTGTTAGTCACCAATGCGATTGTTCGTCGCATGGACCCTGATGCAGCCTTGTTTTAGGAGGAAAACATGGAGAAAAAGAAAAAAGTCGAAAAGGTTAATGTTAGAACCTTTGATCGAAAAACCAATGCTATCTTTAATATTCTGATTGGTCTGTTTGCCATCTCTTGTATCATTCCTTTTATCTTCGTGATTATTATTTCCTTCACTGATGAAAGTTACTTGATTAATCATGGGTATAGTTTTTTTCCAGATGTCTGGTCAACTAAGGCTTACCAGTATATTTTTCAAGGAGCCATGTCCCATAGAATCATGAGGTCATTTGGGATATCCGTGTTTATTACAGTGGTGGGAACCTTTATTAACACGACCATGACATCAACCTATGCTTATGCGATTTCAAGACCTTATTTCCCATACAGACGTTTTTTTACTGTTTATGCACTTATCACCATGCTCTTTGCACCAGGGATGGTTGCTAATTACTTGGTGGTCAGCAATCTCCTTCATTTGAAGGATACGGTTTGGGCCTTGATTTTACCAATGGCTCTGGGCCCATTTGGCATCTTGGTCATGAGAACGTTCTTTAAAAAGACAGTTCCAGATAGCATTATTGAGTCGGCTCGTATGGATGGGGCTAGTGAATGGATGATTTTTATGAAAATTGTCTTACCATTAGCTGTTCCAGGGATTGCCACCATCAGTTTATTTTCTGCCTTAACTTATTGGAATGATTGGTTTAACGCCTTGCTTTATGTGCAAAGTGAGAATCTTTACCCAATGCAGTACTTACTGATGAAAATTCAGAGCAACCTACAGGCCTTGGCACAAAATGCTGGCATGAGTGCACAAATGGCAGATAGCTTAGCATCGCTGCCAAAAGAATCAGTTCGTATGGCTATCGTGGTTATTGCAACCTTGCCGATTGCCTTGACTTACCCATTCTTCCAAAAGTACTTTGTCGGTGGTTTGACCATTGGTGGGGTGAAGGAATAGGACTTAAGGAACTGGTCACAAGACCAGATTTTATCTAATCATTAGTAACAAAAGAAAACATTTTTTAGGAGGCTTCACTTATGAAAAAGTGGCAAAAAATCGTGTGTGTGACTGGAACTGTGCTTGCAGCGTCTAGTTTAGCAGCCTGCGAAAGCAAGTCAGCATCAAAGGATAGTGATGTCAAATTATTGATGTACCAAGTTGGTGACAAACCTGATAACTTCGATGAATTGATGACAATTGCTAACAAGCGCATCAAAGAAAAAACAGGTGCAACGGTTGACCTTCAATACATCGGTTGGGGGGACTGGGATGATAAAATGAGTACCATCATTGCCTCTGGTGAAAACTACGACATTGCTTTTGCCAATAATTATGTGGTCAATGCACAAAAAGGTGCTTTTGCTGATTTGACAACGTTAATGCCAAAATACGCTAAGAAAACGTATAAAAACTTAGACCCAGCCTATATTAAAGGAAATACTATTGACGGTAAACTCTATGCCTTCCCAGTAGATGCCAACGTTTATGCCCAACAGATGCTTTCTTTCAATAAAGAACTAGTGGACAAATATGGCCTTGACATTTCAAACATTAAGTCCTATGCAGATGCTGAAAATGTCTTGAAACAATTCCACGAAAAAGAACCAAATACAGCAGCTTTTGCTATTGGTCAAGTCTTTAGTATGTCAGGTGACTATGACTACCCATTAACCAAAACCCAACCCTTTGCTGTGAAAATTGATGAAGGCAAGCCAACCATCATTAATCAGTATGAAGATGAGTCCTTTAAAAACAATCTCCGCTTGATGCACAAATGGTATAAAGAAGGTTTGATTCCAACAGATGCAGCGACCAATACAGAAGGTTATCCCCTTGAAGGAAACACTTGGTTTATGCGTGAAGAAACCCAAGGTCCTATGGACTATGGCGATACTATCTTGACCAATGCTGCAGGAAAAGACATCGTGTCTCGTCCATTGACTAAACCGCTAAAAACCACATCACAAGCACAAATGGCAAACTTTGTGGTATCAAGCGTATCTAAAAACAAAGAAAAAGCAGTTGAAGTCCTTTCTCTTCTTAATAGCGATCCCGAATTGTTAAATGGGCTTGTTTATGGTGTCGAAGGCAAAGCTTGGGAAAAAATTGGCGACAAGAAAATCAAACTGCTCGATGGCTATCAACCAAAAATGCACATGGGTGCTTGGAATACTGGTAACAATAAAATCCTTTACACTCAAGAATCTGTTACTGACGACATGATTGCTAAACGTGACCAATCAATCAAGGATGCTAAAGAATCTCCAATCCTTGGTTTCACTGTTGACACAAAAGTTATCAAAACGGAATTGTCAAATATTTCAAATGTCATGAACCGATATAAAGCAAGTATCAATACTGGTACAGTGGATCCTGACGAAGCCCTTCCAAAACTTCTTGCAGACCTCAAAGGTGCTGGTTGGGACAAGGTGCAAAAAGAAGTTCAAAAACAATTGGACGACTTTGTAGCTAAAGACAAGTAAGGCATTCATTTTCTTGATTATAAGTTGAGGGCTGGGAAATCTCAGCTCTTTTCTTCTGATGAGTGGAAAAAACGGATCATCAAATAAGTGGAAGTTATAAAGGGAGAAAAATTAATGTCAATAATGTTACTACTCTTAGTAAAGCGGTTTCCAAAAGCCTATAAAGTGTGCTATATTAGAAGAGTCTAAACTATTAATCAGAGTAAAACTAATACCAGCATCTTACTGGGGGTGCTAAAACTAGTCTCGTAGCTGCTGGTCCCTGAAACTGCTATAAGTGTTAACAAGAAAAAGAGGACTATCATATGAATGGCATTGAAAAAACCTGCTTTTTAATTTGGAAAATGATCCAATTGACCCTCATTTTTCATCTCTTGTCCTTAGCTGGACTGATTGTGTTTGGGGTGGGGCCAGCCTGGCAAACCATTGTCACCCTATTTTTAAAAACACCTCAAGAAGAAAACCACTATTCTTTGAAAAGGGCTGTTCAACTTTGGAAATCTTATTTCAAAGAAGCTAATCTAAGATTTGGTCTTTTTGCCCTGACTTTCCTTTTTTTAACCTTTAATTTGCATTGGGCAGTACAGTTTCCATCCTTGTTTTGGTTTACCGTGTCTTTCTTGATTGTAATAGCCATGGTTTGGCTAACCATGACCTATCTTTACATGGTTTTTTATGCAGTGAGCTATGAGATTAACCTTTGGAATAATATGAAATTAGCCTTTATCAGCGTCTTTTTAAGTTTCAAATCCTTTTTACTCATGCTGAGTGTTTTGTTGGGAATTACCTTAGTGACTTGGCAATACAAAGGTCTTTATCTCTTTTTAACCTTCGGAGCTCTAGTCTTTTGCTTGGACTTTGTCACTAAGGCTAATCGTCGACTAGTAGATGGAGTGATTGATGAGTGTTAAAACATTGGGAAGGTATGTGACTAACCACTTTAAGCAGGGTTTTTTGATTAATCGACTGATGAAATTATATAGCCTGCTAATTGTAAGTTTTTTCACTTTAGCAGCTATTGGCTTGAGCAGTTATTCTATTAGTAGTACTTATAAAAGGGTGGATGCTGAGGCGCAGATGCGATTGGAGGAGACTCTAGGTAGATTGCAGTCACAAAACGATATTACCCTACGGGTTTTAGACCAGTTGGTTGGCCGTTCAGAAGATTACCATAATCTCTATCAATACATGACGTTAACCCCAAACCAATATTTTTCAAACGTTTTTGAAGACTGGGAAAAAGGAAAAGACACGGTCCTATTTTCTGAAGAGGTGAGGCGTCTTTTTGACTTGTACCCTGATGTGACTTCTATGACCCTACTGCTAGAGGACAGTAGTGCTTATCTGTACGCCGATAAGGTCATTAAGACGGGTCGTTTGCTTTATAGCAAGCCTGAAAAAGTAACCGGAAATGTTTTAGTTCGCTCTATTCGAAATCCAGAATCAGGAGATGTGACAGGTCGTCTTTACCTGACCTTTGACAAACCACCGACTTTGGTAGAGACACAGCAGGATCACTATTTAGCTACTTTTGCTTTTGATTACTATGGCCGCAAACTCTTCCATCAAGGAGGTCGGAGATTTCCTCATTTAGAGGCTGAGGTTAAAAAGGCTATCAAGGCAGATCGGGCAGCTGATCTTAGTAATCTTAGCAAGGCTTATCGGATGCAGTACAATCGCTCGGGAGACCTCTTGGCTTATGTGGCTGTCAGAAAATCCTATTTATTAGCGGAAGCTGTCAGGACAGTTTTTGTGTATGGCCTTGTTTCTCTACTTTTAGCTTGGCTGTTATTGCAGTTGCTCTTTAGGGTTTTCCGAAATTATATCCAGCAGGTTTCTGAAATTACGGATACTGTTGAAATGGTTGCAGCAGGCGATTTGTCTTTAACCATCGACAACAGCCACATGGAATTGGAACTGTATCATATCTCAGAAGCCATTAATCAGATGTTGGCCAGCATTAAAGCTTATATTGACGAAGTTTATGTGTTAGAGGTAGAGCAACGAGATGCCCAAATGAGAGCTCTGCAGTCTCAAATCAACCCTCATTTTTTATACAACACGTTAGAGTATATTCGGATGTACGCCCTTAGTTGTCAACAAGAAGAATTAGCAGATGTCATTTATGCCTTTGCGAGTCTGCTTCGCAACAATATTAGCCAAGATAAGATGACCACCTTAAAAGAAGAACTGGCTTTTTGTGAAAAGTACATTTACCTTTATCAAATGCGGTATCCAGATAGCTTCGCTTATCATGTAAAAATTGATGAGAGTGTTGCTGACTTAGCCATTCCTAAATTTGTCATTCAACCTCTCGTTGAAAATTATTTTGTGCATGGGATTGATTATAGTCGCCATGACAATGCACTAAGCATCAAGGCTTTAGATGAGACGGATCATCTCTTGATTCAGGTGCTTGATAATGGACGTGGTATTAGTCAAGAGCGCTTAGCAGATATGGAAAAAAGGCTTCAAGAGCACCAAACAACAGGCAATAGCTCTATTGGTTTGCAAAATGTTTACCTCCGTCTCTTTCATCATTTTCGAGACAGGGTTTCTTGGTCCATGGCTAAGGAGCCAAATGGTGGCTTTATCATTCAAATTAGGATTAGAAAGGATGCTTGATGTATAAGGTACTATTAGTTGACGATGAATACATGATTTTACAAGGGCTCACCATGATTATTGATTGGCAGGCACTTGGATTTGAAGTGGTTCAAACAGCAAGATCAGGCAAGGAAGCCTTAGCCTATTTGACTCAGTACCCAGTGGATGTCATGATTTCAGATGTTACCATGCCTGGAATGACAGGACTGGATTTAATAGAAGCAGCTAAAACCTATCATCCTCAGCTACAAACCTTGATTTTATCTGGTTATCAAGAATTCTCCTATGTGCAAAAGGCTATGGAATTAGAAACCAAGGGGTATTTGTTAAAACCTGTTGATAAGGCAGAATTACAGGCTAAAATGAAACAATTTAAAGACTGGTTGGATGCCCAGCAGGCAGAATCAATCCGGCAAGAAGCCTATCATGACAGCCTTTTGACCCTTTGGCTTACAGATGAATTGAGTGAGAAAGAATTTCAGCAGTTAAGTCAAGGCTTGCCAGCGGCTGCTTTAACTGGTTTTACAGTGCTGTATTTGGACTGTCAAGAGTGGCAAGCAGCCATCGATGCTTATTTTGAACGAGAAGGTCAGCCTTTTTATCTCAAAAAAGAAGAAGATAAGAAGGTTTATCTGGCTGTCCTACTTGGTAAAACTGATCAAGCCAAGGCGTTTACCTATGATCTACAAAAGCGATTCTCAAGAAACATGCATCAACTTATTTTGGGAGAAACAGTTGATGACTGGGAAAATGTTTATGAAAGCTACAATCAGGTGCTTAAGAGCCTCTTTTACAATTGTGAAGTGTCACCAATTAGAGCAAAAGATAAGTCCAAAATTGAACTACCAGAGTCCCGTTTGCAGTTCTTTGCTTTTAACAAGGCGTTGATGATTGGGGACGAACCTACAATCTTGTCTAAATTAGAAGCTATTTTTGACGAGATGAAGACCTTGAACTTTTCACCAGAGGATGTGAAGCATGTTTCGTTCTTGTTGTTTTCTGACATTTATCGTCAATTTCCCATTTTAGATAAAATGACTTATCTGTCCATGGTAAAAACTATTCATGACAGCCAATCCATTGATTGCATTTTGAGGGAACTAAAAAAAGTGTTGGATGTCACCAATCAGAACAATTCCCCTGAAAAACGCTATTCAGATTTAGTTAGTGAAACCATTGATTGCATTCGCAAGGAATACCATCAAGAATTAACTCTTAAAGCTATCGCTGATAGGTTACATGTCAATGGGGTTTATTTAGGGCAATGCTTTAAAAATGAAACCGAGCGTAGTTTTACCCAGTACTTAAATCATGTTAGGATTCAAAAAGCGCAACAGTTATTGCTTTACACCAACCAATCCATCAATGAAATTGCTTATGAAACAGGTTACAATACCAATCATTATTTTATCAAGATGTTTAAAAAGTTGAATGGTTTATCGCCAAAAGAGTTCAGAGATCGTTACAAGGACAATTACCAAGCCATCAAGGGCGACCAGTAACGTCAAACAGGAGATTGATATGACACCAGATAGCAAGGAGCAGACAGTGACTGGCTACCAATACCACTATATTGATCAAGAAGGAAGAAAGCAGCCCTTTAATCAAGGCTGGCGTTTTCTTATGGCAGATGTGGCGTGTGCTCAGGACCCTTCTTTTGATGATTCGAACTGGCAGGTGATTCATTTACCACATGATTTCAGTCTTACGCAGCCTTACACAAGAAATGGTGAAGCTGAAAGTGCTTATAAATTAGGTGGTGTCGGTTGGTATCGGCATTATCTCGTGTTAGATGAGGTTTTAGCTGGTTGTCATGTTGCCATTACTTTTGAGGGTTCCTATATGGAAACGGAAATTTATGTTAACGGGCAATTCATTGGCAAACACTTAAATGGCTATCAGGAATTTACTTATGATATCTCTGATGTTGTGACTTTTGGAGCTGAAAATCTTCTGGCTGTCCGGGTTGAAAACAAGGTTCCCAGTTCTCGTTGGTATTCAGGCAGTGGTCTTTATCGTGAAGTGAGTTTGTCTGTTCTTCCCCAGCTTCATTTTGTGGCAGACCAGGTAGCAATGACCTTGGCTGATACTGCTGTGCAGGAGAAAGGGCAACAGAAAGTTGATTTACGCTTTGCCCTCAATCAGTCTATTCAGACTTGCCACTACCAATTGAGCCTCTGTTTATGGGAACAATCACATTGCTCAAAAGACAAGAAACTCCTTTATCAAGAAACAGAAGTGCCTCTAGCTGATTTGGCTTTCCAAAGACAGTATGGTCTTACACTGTCTTTGGAAGAACTCCAATTGTGGTCACCAGATAATCCTCACCTCTACGATTTAGAACTCACTCTTTACTATCAAGGTCAGGTCATTGATTGCTTTTGCCTTGAAACTGGTTTTCGTCAGCTGACTTTTATGGCCAATCAGGGGCTTTTTGTGAATGGCAGAGCTGTCAAATTAAAGGGAGTTTGTTTGCATCATGACCAAGGAGGCCTAGGAGCTTGTGCTTACGAAGATGCCCTAGCCAGACAATTAGTCCTGTTGAAAGACATGGGGGCTAATACCATTCGTAGCACCCATAACCCAAGTAGTCCCAAACTTAGGCAACTAGCCAATCGTCTCGGCTTTTTTGTGATTGAAGAAGCCTTTGACACCTGGACCTATGCCAAAAATGGAAACGTTAATGACTTTTCAAACTATTTCCATCAGACTATCGGAACTGAAAATGCAAACTATCTTCAAAGAGTGAGGTCACCTGAAACGAGCTGGGCCCAGTATAGTATTGAGGCCATGGTCTGGTCTGCCAAGAATGACCCGTCAGTGTTGATGTGGTCGATTGGTAATGAATTGATGGAGGGTTTTTCAGCCGATGTCAGTCATTACCCAGAGCTGACAAGACAAATGTGCCAATGGATTACTGCTATTGACACCTCACGTCCCATTACCTTTGGGGACAATAAATTAAAAGAAGCTGACTTTTGCTGGCATGAGGAAGTGTCGCAAATGGCAACTCTTCTTAGTCAATTAGACCATCCTCAGGGACTCATTGGGTTAAACTATGCTGATGGAAAAGACTATGATAGGCTTCATGAGGAGCACTCTGATTGGCTGTTGTATGGTTCTGAAACAGTCTCAGCCATTACCAGCAGGGCTTATTATAAAGAGACAAAAAAAGTTCTTGACTCCGGTTATCACCTAACCTCTTATGATCATGCTAAGGTTGATTGGGGTGCCTTCGCTAGCCAGGCTTGGTATGATACCATTACCCGTGATTTTGTTGCTGGCGAATGCGTTTGGACAGGCTTTGATTATTTAGGAGAACCTACCCCCTGGAACAAGATCGACAGCGGTGTTGTAGGCCTTTGGCCTTCTCCTAAAAATGCCTACTTTGGCATTTTAGACACGGCAGGCTTTCCAAAAGATAGCTATTATTTTTACCAAAGTCAGTGGGCGCAGGGGCAGACCACCTTGCACCTGTTACCAGTCTGGCAGAAGGACCAGCTTTGTTTCGATGAGCAGGGATTGGTGGAGGTTGTGGTTTATAGCAATGCTGCCAGTGTGCAACTGATGTTTGAAGATGAGCAGGGCAACTTAACAGATTATGGAAGGAAGGCATTTCATACTTATAGCACGCCAACGGGACACACTTATCAGCTTTACCAAGGAGCTGACGCTGCTAAGAATCCTCACGAGAACCTTTACCTGACTTGGCGAGTGCCCTATCAAAAAGGGTTGCTAAGGGCAGTGGCCTACGACATTTCTGGTAAAAGCATTCCAAAAACCAGTGGACGTTCTCAGGTTAGAACCTATGGTTCAGTGGCAAAGCTATCTTGGAAAGCCTTTGAAGCACCTATTGACGCTCCTTGGGAATTGCTTTATCTGGATTTATCACTCTTGGATAGCCGAGGTGAATTGGTCAGCCATGCTCAAGATTGGTTGCAGGTTCAAGTAGAAGGACCAGCCCGTTTGTTGGCTCTTGATAATGGGAATCCGACTGACCACACCCCTTATCAGGAGCCTCTGCGCCAGGCATATGGGGGAAAATTATTAGCCATTTTAGCCCTCACTGGAGAGGCGGGACACATTAAGGTCACGGCAAAAGCCTCGCAGCAACTTAGCAGTGTTTTTCAGACACAAGTAGCCTGCCGTGCCCCCAAAGAACACTTAGTGACACTACCTTTAGAGAAATATCAGTTTAAAAAGAGCCGACTGACAAGTCAACAAGAAATTGGTCAATCTTGTCTAAAGACCACACAATTCCTTTCTGTTTTGGAGAACAAAGACACCCAGCAAAAAGCAGGTAAGGCTAGCACACCTCACATTCTTATCACTAGTTACCAGCACTATTTATCTCTGCCCTTGCAGGTTTGTTCTCAGGCATTTGATTTTAAAAAAGGCGACGATATCTTCTTGCCTCAGTGGCTCCAAGTCAAAGATGCCCAAGGTTCTCTTGTGAAAAAAGCTTTTTCAATGACGTGGTACCTAAAAGAGAAAATCTTTGCCAAGCCTATTCTTGTCACAGGCTATGTTTCTTGTTTTGGGCAATCAATACCGGTTGAGGCAAGGCTTAACCTAGCACAAGCTAGCAAAAGACGGCACCAGGATCTCAGTTTAGTCGCCAAGCAATCCCTGGCCGCAAGTCAAAAAAGGCTAACTTATTGCTACCAATATGATACGGTGCAAGCCATAGGAGCCATTAGCTTGCAAAATCACACAGGCACATCTCTTAGTGTTTCTGTGGCAATCAGTTATGGTAGTCAGAGCTCTATTAAGCAAGAAACCTTGATGCTAGCTGATAGCCACTTGAGCCAGTTAGAAGAGGTTATTTTCTTCGATGATATTTTGACTGTTTTGTATCTGGCAGTGACCCTTGAAGTCATTGAAGGACCTGACCTAACTGAAGACAGTATTCAAATTGGCCTTTGGGATTTAGCATGAAGCATGAGTAAAAGAAGACTTCTTTGGCACCAGGTCTGATGAATTCTGTAAAATAAGGTATAATAAAAAACAAATAGGCGTCCTTTATTACGTGAAAGGCGCCTTTACAAGGTTGAAATGGAAAGTGAGATTTCTAAATGTCAGAACGTTTATCAGGCCACACCCTGTTGGTCTCTTTGCTTGCTACCCCTATTCGTCATAGTTTGTCTCCCAAAATGCACAATGAAGCCTATGCTAAACTGGGGCTGGATTATGCCTACCTTGCTTTTGAAGTAGGGACAGAGCAATTAGCAGATGCCGTGCAAGGGATTCGTGCCTTAGGAATTCGTGGCTCCAATGTGTCTATGCCAAATAAAGAAGCTATTTTACCCTTATTGGATGACTTGTCCCCAGCTGCTGAGTTGGTCGGTGCAGTCAATACGGTTGTCAATAAGGATGGTAAAGGACATCTCGTGGGGCATATTACAGACGGTATAGGAGCGCTCAGAGCCTTGGCTGACGAAGGAGTGTCGGTAAAGAACAAAATCATTACCCTAGCAGGAGTTGGTGGGGCTGGGAAAGCTATCGCTGTCCAGCTCGCTTTTGACGGCGCCAAAGAGGTTCGTTTGTTTAACCGACAAGCTACACGTCTAAGTAGCGTTCAAAAGCTTGTGACAAAACTGAACCAGCTAACAAGGACTAAAGTAACCCTTCAAGACTTGGAAGATCAGACTGCCTTTAAGGAGGCCATCAGGGAATCTCATCTATTTATTGATGCTACAAGTGTAGGAATGAAGCCTTTAGAAAATCTAAGTTTGATTACCGACCCCGAGCTCATTCGCCCAGACTTGGTGGTCTTTGACATCGTGTACAGCCCAGCAGAAACCAAGTTACTAGCCTTTGCCCGTCAACATGGCGCCCAAAAAGTCATTAATGGGCTAGGAATGGTGCTTTATCAAGGAGCAGAAGCTTTTAAATTAATCACTGGTCAAGACATGCCAGTTGACGCTATTAAACCTCTTTTAGGTGATGAGTAACACTTTTTAAGTAAGCTTAATTATGATATATTAATAAGAGATGGAGCAGTCATCATGGGCTGCTAAAATTCTTTTTGCGAGAGCTGTTTTTAAGAGCAAAAAGCTTATTTGAAGAGCCTTATCCCTAACGTGATACAAGTCATAGTTCCTTTGAGGTCTGCCAGATAACCTACCGTTTTTTTAGAAAAGAAGCTCTTATAAAAGGAAAAGTTCAATGAATAAAGGAGAATAGCAATGGTAACAAAGGAAGTTGGGCATGACTTTTTAGCACGTCTAGGAAAAAAACGCTTAAGACCTGGCGGTGTTGAGGCGACAAACTGGTTGATTGAACAAGGACAATTCTCTCAGGATTGTCACGTTTTAGAGGTTGCCTGCAATCGCTGCACGACAGCAATAGAGTTAGCTAAAACCTTCGGTTGTCAGATTGATGCCGTTGACTTAAACCCCAAGGTTGTCAAAGAAGCACAAGAAAGGGTTGCTGTTGAGGGGTTAACCCGTCACATTACAGTATCCCAAGCCAGTGCTTTATCACTACCATTTCCAGATAACCATTTTGATATTGTGATTAATGAAGCCATGTTAACCATGTTGAACGCCCAAGCCAAGGAGAAGGCACTCAATGAATATTGGCGTGTGTTAAAACCAGGCGGGCGACTTTTGACACATGACGTAGCTTATGAAGATCCAAAAACAAGACAAGTACTTGACGAGTTACGTCAAACGATTCATGTCAATGTTGCTCCCTTGTCACTAACAGGTTGGCAAGCCTTATATCAAGAACACGGTTTTTCTCAAGTGACTTATCACCATGGGAAAATGTCTTTGATGACACCTCGTGGAATGATTAAGGATGAAGGTCTTATGAACACCCTGAACATTATGAGACGAGGCCTTAAGAAAGAGAACAGACAACAGTTTTTAAAGATGCGTCGTTTTTTTACCAGAACAGGCAAAAATCTCTGCTATATTGCTGTAAAAAGTGTAAAATAAACCTTAGACCAACCTGTCCATACAACTAAACAGACCATAGAGGAGTTCGAAGATGTCTTATATCAATAATATTGAGCACGCGAAGGTTCTTGATTTGACGCAAGAAGTAATGATTGAGCAAGATCAAATGTTAAGTAGAACACTAGTCCAAAGGCAAGACCTAGGAATAACAGTTTTTTCCTTAGATAAGGGCCAAGAAATTGGGCGACACTCATCACCAGGAGATGCCATGGTTACTATCTTAAGTGGCTTAGCAGAAATCACCATTGATCAAGAGACCTACCGGGTTGCTGAAGGTCAAACCATTGTGATGCCAGCTGGGATTCCTCATGCCTTATATGCAGTAGAAGCCTTTCAAATGCTTTTAGTAGTAGTAAAACCGGAGGCTTAACATGATTGAAAATCTCTCTCAATTGGTGCAATATCATGATCATCAGGTGGCTAGCCGATCCTTGAGCCGTCTACTGGGATTATCTCAATCTATTGTTTTATATGCCATGGCCCAAGGAGAAAGCATTAGTCAAGAGACTAGTCCAAGAGATAAAGTAATACTTGTTTTAGAAGGTCAGCTCATTTTCGATTTAGAGGATCAAAAACAGGTCCTAACTCAAGAAAGTCTCATAGCCATACCTGCCCAAAAAGTCCATCATTTAGAAGCTAAAACCGATTGTAAACTATTACAAGTGCTTTTAGATTAAGGGCTTATTGTCAACTGTATTGGGTGGCCTATGGAAAAGCAAAAGAGAAGGTGACGCTCATCTTCTCTTTTTACGTATTCAAAGCGATGACAATACGAATTTTAAAGCTTGGCTTTCTCATCTCCAGATTAAGCCCTTTAGCTTGGTTTATTTTAGAATTCACTAAAAAAACCTTAATGAGTTTCCTATCTCCTTATAGGTTTCTCATTAAGGCTTTTTAGACGAAATAATTGAACGACAGGCAAAAGAAAGATCTTTTTACGAGTGATACCGTTCTCCTATAGTTCCATAAATCCTCTTTTTGATGTTGCTGTTAGTTATTCTTAGCTAAAAGTTATATTGTTATCAAGACTTGTCTGTAGTAACATGTTTTAGGAGTTCCAGGATACCGTTATTCTCTTAGCAAGCTTAACTAGCTAGAGTGGAGTCACTATTTATAATAAACTGTCGAGCTTCTCGACAAATTGGTGATCGTCTTTGTTAATGGCTAGGGTGGTAAAACCGGTTTCTGTGGGTAATATAAAGATAATATGTTGCTCAGAATTCTTCTTATCTGTTTTAAAGACGTCAAAGAGGGATGTCGCAGAGACATCAGCTCTTTCAAGTGTTGTTGGTAACTGGTAACGTTCAAAAACTTGAAGGAGGCTATCCAAGTCCTCTTTTGGCAAGAGTCCTTTGGAAACAGCCAGTTTAGCATCAACCACCATACCGATAGCAATGGCTTCACCGTGATGGTAAAAATCATGGTGGCAGAGCGATTCAATCGCGTGGCCCAAGGTATGCCCAAAATTTAAAGACATGCGCAAACCATTTTCAAATTCATCTTGTTCAACAATCCGTTTTTTATTGGAAATGGATTGGTAAATCAGACGTTCAAGTCCCTGCTTATCGGTTTCTTTTTGAAAATCACGTAACTGCTGAAAAAGCGGTCTATCATGAATGAAGCCGATTTTGAGCATCTCACTGATGCCGCAGGAGAATTCCCGTTGCGGTAAGGTCTCCAAAAAGGTGGTTGAAATAATGATAGCTTCTGGAGGGTAAATGCTGCCAATCATATTGGTTAGACCTTTAAAATGGACTCCAACTTTGCCCCCGATACTGCTATCCACCTGACTAAGTAAAGTCGTTGGGATTTGAATGTAGGGAATACCACGGTAATAGGTTGCAGCGACAAAACCACCCAGATCCCCAACAACACCACCACCAATAGTAACAATCATATCTTTTTTGGAAAAATTTTCAGCGATGAGCTGGTCGTAGATAGCACTGACACGTTCCAAGGATTTGGATTGACCTCCCGGAGGGCAGACATGGACAAAAGCGTTGTATTGCTGAGCAAATTCTTCAAAGAGAGTCTGATACAAGTGGTAGACCGTTTGATCGGTGATAAACAAGAGTTTACGCTGCTTGCGCTCACCAAGGCAATCTGCTAAGGTTTTTAAAACATGGTCGGTAAACAGGATATCATAATCCTTGACCCGAGAATGGACATGAAGTGTTTGTGGCATAAGCACTCCTTTCATCAGTACTAGGTAACAGAGATAACGCAGTGATATTTAGAGCTTAATCTTGCCAAAGTTCCTGCCCCAACTGTTCTAATTGCTTATAATCAATTTGCTGGGCAGCATCTGACAGCGCATGGTCGGGATCAGGATGAACCTCCATCATGATGCCATTGGCACCGACAGCCTTCGCTATCTTAGCAGCAGGTAAGAGTAAATCTCGTCTGCCTGTCGAATGAGATACGTCCACAATAATCGGTAAATCTGTCTTTTGTTGAATAATAGGGACTGCCATAATATCAAGCATATTTCTAGTCTCCACATCGTAGCCACGAACGCCACGTTCGCATAAGATAATGTTAGATTTTCCAGTGTCTTGTAAGTAGGAAAGGGCGCCCAAATATTCCTCGATAGTAGCCATCAAGCCTCGTTTAAACAAAATAGGCTTATCGATGTGTGACAAGGTTTTTAAAAATTCAAAATTTTGCATGTTGCGGGCACCAACCTGAATGACATCGAGATAGTCATAGGCTTCTTCTAATTGGCGCTCGGACATGATTTCACTGACCGATAGTAAGCCAAATTCCTGACAAACCTCATGCAAGTAACGAATTCCTTGCAGGCCAAGGCCTTGAAAAGAAGCAGCAGATGTTCTTGGTTTATAGGCGCCTCCTCTAAAATAGTTGTAACCAAGTTTTTTGGCACTTGAAGCTGCTAATCTAATGTGATCATAAGATTCAATGGAACAAGGTCCAACAATAAAATTATTCTTAGAACAAGTCTTATTTTGAAAGTCAGACATAATGTCAATCATTCGTTTGATTCCTTTACTAATTCTGTATGGCGTGCTCTATGGGATAACGTCTTATTTAGGAATACAAAATCTCGTTGTTATCCATGAAGCACCCTTAGCCTGTGAAATGATACCATAAACAAGATGAAATAGCAAGTAAACCCTAGATTGTCTACACGCCGTACGCATGAAAACTTTCTCTTCATCCTTTTGTGCCCGGACATCAATTTTGAAAAGATTCCTTTTTAAATCAATC
>JGI2924J29684_1078133_pt1 | contig 32345 bp, 29 predicted proteins | sample BenlonsequencITS_FD_29684 | JGI IMG/M metagenome (IMG submission 29684)
CCTGCCACTTTTGGACTGATTACTTCCACTGCCACTTTGTTGCTTGGATCAGATTCCACACTTTCATTATCCTTAGCTGCAAAGATTGATTGAGCTCCATATCGGTTAAACAGCGCAACTCCACCGATAAAAATAACAACGATAATTACTAACAAGATTATTCTTTTTTTACTCACACCTTTACCCCTCCTTAGACTGCACAAGTGTCCGATCCTGAGTTTGTTTTAGCCGCTATTCCATTTAGGATAAAATCAATCATTTTTTCCCTATCAATATCTTTCTGCTGCTGGGTCCAGCAATAGCCCATAATCTGGGCTTTAAAGTTACAATAGGCTCCGATCATTTCAGGAATAAAATTTGCTGCAAATTCCCAATCGAATTCTCTTAGAATTCCATCTGCTACTCCCTTCTCAAAATTTCCCCTTAATATATTCACCGATTCCTCTCTACTACTTAAAATCATTTCGTATAACTTTTGCTTCACCTCGCAGTCCATTTCAAAAAATTTACCAAACAACATAAATTTGAAGAAAAACTCCGTCTCTTCCAAGGTTTCCTGGGTAAACTTAATAATTTCATTTAATATTTCCCGCAGCGAAAGTTTATCGCTGATCCTGCGGTTAATTTCAGCAAAGAACTGACTAGTCTCCGCCTTGGCTACCTGTATAAACAAATCTTCCTTGTTCTGAAAGTATTCATATAAGGTACCTTTCCCCAGTCCTGCCTCTGCTGCGATATCCTTCATGCTGGCATTTGTAAAACCGTTCTTTCTAAACACTTCAAATGCTGCATTTAGAATGGTTTCCTCTTTGTCTTTCAACCTTGCCATACTAACCTCCATTCAACTTTTGTCCGACCGTTCGGTCAATTTATGGAAATTATAACCACATAATACTCCTTTAATGTTATGAGATCAATCATCAATTTTATTACAACCCTTTAAGCTCCTGGGATTACCCGGTCTTCACCGAATTAAAACAAATAGGTTTCATATCCTTATTTCAAGTAGAACTTCACTTAATATCTAAAGTAAAGTATTGTATAAGTTATAGAGTGTTTCCCTATCAAAATTGCTTCTTTCTATAAATAAATTGGCCTACCGAAGCGTAAATGCTGGGTAGGCCAAAATAGAAAATATTATAATGTTAAATTGGCAAAACAGTGATCAAATAACCGCCCAATACAAGGCTGGCCAGATTTGCAACCAATACATAAGAAACCCGACGGAATCTACCATGTTCTTTGATAAAAACAAGAACACCTACAAGTTCAGCGAAAAGTACAAAGAATTCCATCAAAATCAGGTTGAAAATCAAATAGCTAGCAAAAGGGGAAGCCCCGTTTAGGGCTACATTTAAAATCCCTTGTGTCAGTAAATTCATCATCAGGAAGGCAATCCAACTCTTTTTGTCACGGAACCTAAACAAAATGAAGATTACACCTTCAATCACTAAGGTGAATAATACCCGCTGGGTTACTAAAAGGATTGATCGGGACAACATCTTTCCGGCCGCTATGGTTTGCGAGGAGAAATCCAATGTGACAATGCTATTGTAACCGGTTAAGAATTCCTTCCCAACAATTTGATCGTAACTTACGCCATTTCCCGATACCCTAAGTAAGATTTCGTTATTATTTCCAATATCTCTATTTGTAGAAAGCATAGTAGATTTCCCAAGCAACCTTCCTTTTTTTCCCTTCCTGAATAGAGTCTGCGGAAACAATGGAAACCGAGACATCTGCGGGAGCATTTTTTAAAATGAGTATCAGCCCAGGGGGCTCTGCTGAATTGGCATATGCAATTGTTGGTAAAAAAGAGAAAATCACAAAAAATATTATTAGCAGCATATATGATTTTAGTTTCAACTACACACCTCCACTAATTTTGAAGCACAAAAAGTATTGATTTTCATAACTCCTCATTCACTTTTTTACATTTTATGTCTAGTTATTCATTTTTTTATCAAATAATTTCTTCGCCTTTATTGCCCAGATAGCATAGCAGAGTCCACCTATTGCAAAGAACAAGATTGGTATTAGACGAAGTGGCATAAAGGGAAATTCAAACCAGAATGCCCTCCAAAACTTAGTGCCTCAAACACTTTAAATTTTTTCATTTTCTAAGTCCTCCCTATTAGAATCCATGATTCTGGGCTACAAGAACCAGATGCTTAAGTCTTTCTGTCTCCAGCTGTAAAATCTGCCTTCCCTCATCTGTAATCAGATAAACTTTTCTTCGTTTATCCTCCGAAGGAACTGCCTTAATTAATTTCTGCTTGATTAAGTTTTCAATTGCTCCATACATGGTACCGGCTGCTGTTCTTACTTTTCCGCCACTCATTTCTTCCACTTTATTCATGATTGCATAGCCGTGCCCTGGTTCTGTCAAAGCCATTAAGATATAAAAAGTAGTTTCTGTTAGTGGTAAAAATTTTTCTAGGTTCATAAATTCCTCCCGCTCATACAACAATATACAGTTTGACTGTATATTGTCAATCCCTTATTACTAATCAAAAGAGCGAACTTACTTATTCATGATTAAGGTTATTACATTCTGATACTAAACAAGTAATTCATTTTAGAAGTGTTGATGCCTCTTTCTCCACTGTTGCTATGCTTAACTTGCTGTTGGGGCAAAGCCAAACCTGTGGACATGTAGTGATTTTTGAAAGGAAGGATAAATATAAGAAAAGTAATGCATAGAACATTCTTAGCCCCTAAAAAATTATTTCTCTAAGGGCAAAATAAAGGCCCAGTTCACAAAATGAGCTGGGCCTTAACGATTAGAGTTCTAACCATCACTGCCTCCATGACCTAAGAATTTGATTCGTCACTAACTTTTGGGGAACCGGAGATTTTTACTTTTAAATCTTCTCTCTTTAATGTCTCTTCAATGTGTTTTATATCTACTATTTGCTGTTTATAGATGGATACATCCTCTAAATCAACCCTATGTTTTATAAATTCAATCTGTTCTTCGCTAAGGGGTATACGGATAACGTTTGGGGGCTCAACTTTGTGTTCCGGGGTAGCTGAAACAAAGTCTTTCCTCTCTATTACGAGCTCTTCACGCTTGATAGGCACAGTAAAGCTTTTTTCTTGGATGAAAGATTCCCTAAAAATTTTAACTTCTCCAGTTTGCATCCACTTTTTAGCTAAATCAAGTTGTTCTTCTTTGATCTGAAGGGTCACGTTATTAGTGAAGTTTTGTTTCGGTGCGCTTGTTTCTGGTATGTATTTAGCGTTATTAATATTTCCTGTGGAATACAATGCCCAAAGTCCTCCAATAAGACCTCCTAGTACAATACCTAATAAGGTTGAGATAAGCAAAATATCAATTCCAATAAGCAAATCAATCAGTACTCCTACAAATCCTCCGATTATTACTCCTGGAATTATCCCTTTGGTAATATATGTTTTATGATGATATACTAATAAGTTCTTTACCATACCTTACCCTCCACTTATTCTGAAAAACACCTCACCAATCGTGTATAGGATTGGTGAGGTGTTCCCTAATTATTTATTGATGATCTGTTATTACACTGTCAACGACATCGGGGTTACCAATCTTATTTACCAGGACTTCTTCTCGCTTAAGAGTTTCATCTATATGCTTTGTATCACTTACATTGCGTTTATAAGCTGACACTTCCCCTGTTACTACAGTACGCTTATTTACATTAACTATTTCTTCACTGACCGGAATACGAATGGTTTCCGCCTCTTCAGTTATAGGCGAATCACTTTGTTCATTGTTTAAGGATCTTCTTTCTATTACGACTTCTTCGCGTTTTACCGGAACATCAACTGTTTTTTGTTCTGATATAATTTCCTTGCTAAACTCTACTTCACCTTTTTGCACATTACTTTTGTCAATATCAAGCTCTTCTTTGCGGAGAAGAAGCTTTGCGTTCTCATCTCCAGTTTCTTTTCCAGTGTCATCTTCGTTTCCGAAAATATCATTTAATAAACCCATATAATAAATACCTCCTTTAATTAACATCATTGTTATATTGCCCTTCAAAGATATTTATTATCTATTTAAAAGTTGGGAATTAAGAGCTGTATAAATGAGTTGGTTCCATAAAAAAAACTTTTCTTAGCAATTGAAATCAATACGATAAAAAAAGAATCCCTATCTTTGTCCCAATTAAGCCAAGCTATGCATAATATGGACTATCTCTCAAATCCAGATGGAGAGTCTGTAAATATATAGGGAGGCACAAAATGGATATTGACAAATTATTTTACAAACACCTGATGAAAAACCTATTTGCCGATCCTTGTGAAGTTAACTTCTGGGATGACGAGCTTATTAAGTATGGTATAGGAAATCCGCAGTTTCGAATTAATTTTAATGAACCTATTCCAAAATTGAAAATTATCAGAGATCCATATATGACATTTGGCGAAGGTTATATGCTAAAGAAGTTTGATGTTGTGGGAAGTGTCCAAAAAGTCATTGAATCTATTTATAAGAATCAGGATAGCTTTCTTCACCAGAAAAACGGGTACACTAAACTATTTAAAGTGTTTACGAGCAATATCAGGGAAAATATAGAGAATATTCAATTTCACTATGACATTGGAAACGACTTTTTTAGATTATGGTTAGATGAAACCTTGACCTATTCCTGCGCTTATTTTATGTCCCCTGAAGATAGTCTGCTTCAGGCTCAACGTAACAAAGTCACACATATTTTGCGCAAACTAAATTTAACGCCCGGTCAAACTCTACTCGACATCGGTTGTGGATGGGGAGAACTTATTCTTACTGCAGCTAAAGTTTATCGGACTAAAGCTCTCGGTATTACCCTGAGTTCGGAACAATACACTAAAACCCTTAGAAGAGTTGAAAATGAAGGATTACAAGATCTGGTTGAAGTCCAACTCATAGACTACAAAGAATTAGAAGGCAGAACTTTTGACCGGGTGGTAAGCGTAGGGATGATTGAGCATGTAGGAAAGGAACATCTCAATGATTATTTCTCTACTGTAAAATCCCTACTAAATGAAGACGGAGTATCTCTCCTGCACTGCATCACAGCATATAAAGAATCTCCGACGAACAGTTGGATTAAGAAATACATTTTCCCTGGCGGATATATTCCTACAATACAAGAATTGGTTGCACTAATGGCCGCTAACAACTTCTACCTCATAGACGTTGAAAGCCTTCGTGAGCACTACACTAAAACCCTTGAGCACTGGATCCAAAATTTCGAGAATTCCCTTCCGTTAATCATGAAAATCAAGGATGAAACTTTTATTCGGATGTGGCGTCTCTATCTTAACTCCAGTGCCGCGTCTTTCCATTCTGGCAATCTTGATCTCCATCAATTCTTGTTTACGAAGGGGGTTAATAATACTTTGCCTTTGACCCGAAAGAATATCTATTTTTAAAGGATTTTTCATAATCTTAACCCCCCATAGGCGCAGTGAAAATGCTTCAAATAAAATAGGCCATCTAATCGGATTCTCAAAATCCAATCAGATGGTCTATTTTTTTCTTCGTTTCTTTTCAGTTATTTTCTTAGTTTTCTAGCCTTTCAATATAGAGAATACCGTCATACCAGCTTGACGTATGGCCACTTTGCGATTTGCCTTCTCAGGTTTCATTGTTAAATCAAGGGACTTTTATCCCCTTTGTGATAAATTACCAGTCGATGAAGTGCTCGTGTACAGCCAATGTACAGTAATTGTCTATCAAAATCACTTACATAGTTCTCCTTATTAACATCGTAGATAATCACAACATCAAATTCTAATCCCTTTGCCATATAAGTTGGAATGACTAGAGCACCTTTTATAACTTCCCCTTCTTGAGGTTTAATAAGGGTTAGTTGCACAGATTTTTTCAAGCGACTAAACACCTTTTCTGCCTCTTTTTGAGTTTTACATATGATGGCGACTGATTCATACCCTTGCTGGGTATAATTCCCTATGTCTGCTATGATGGACTGATCAATTCCCTCTAATGTTTCTCGCTGAATAACCTTAGGTTCCTCACCATATCGTTCAATAGAACAATAATCGTGTTGGTTTCCTTCACCAAGCAGCTTCTGTGTGAAGGCGTTAATTTCACAAGTTGACCTATAGCCTTTATTTAAAGACAGCTTAATCGTCTTACCTTTATTGAGTATCTCGGAAACATCGTCATATAGTGAATAGTCTATTGGTTTTTCGATCGCTTGACGTATGTCTCCTAAAACAGTGTAGGTTGCATTATCGTACAAGATCTTAAAAACCTCGTATTGCAGAGGAGTATAGTCTTGGGCTTCATCAATGACCACATGTTTAATACCAGAAACCACATTATTCCCTTCAACTTTCAGTTTCAGGTAAAGAAGCGGAGCGTAATCTTCATAGTGCACTTGCCCCTCTTCTAGATTCTGAAGAGTTGTTGAAATGATTTCGTTAATATTCTCCGGAAGTGTTAGTCCTTGGGCCAATTTATGCAAAAGCCCACGGTTCTTGAATAACTGCGTATACAAGTCACCGTAATCAACCTTCGTGAATTTTTGAATACGGTCCCGAAAAGCCACGGCTTGTTTAATAGCTAATAAGCGGCTAAAGGACTTTATTTCAAACTCATGCCCTTCACTTTTTTCCACAATCTTTTCTAAACGTTTGAGTCTCTTTTTCTGTAAGGGGTGAACCTTTTGCAAAAGGATCGTCTCGATTTTATTGAGCTGTTTTGCCATGGGAATACCAATTTCATTGTGTAGGAAACGGTTCTTTAGCTGCTGCCTGGTCGCAAGAATTGTTCCGTTATAATAGACGTCCTCAAATTCAATAAGCCGATGGGCGTAGTGCCATAAAAGTCTATCAAGAATTTTCTTAAATACCCTCGAACCCTTAAAATCGATGCTTTTCTTCCGACCTTCATCCCCAATCTTCACGCGGGAATGTATCAAGGCTTCAAGCTGCATCTCCCTTGTTTCCTTACCAAACCTGCCCTGCAAAACCTCTAAAACTAAATCGTCAAAGATGCTTTGCCTTACGTTTTCTTCTCCAAGCTCAGGAAGGACACTGGAAATATAATGACTAAAAACTGAGTTAGGAGATATTATGATCACATCCTTAGACTGCAGATTGGTATTAAGCCCCTCATAAAGAAGGAAGGCAATCCTATGCAGAGCAATTGATGTTTTTCCACTACCCGCTACACCTTGCACAATTAAGAGCTCATGATCCCTATCCCTAATAATTACGTCTTGTTCCTTTTGAATCGTTTCGATAATATTTTTCATTTTGGCGGAAGTATTATGACTTAGTACTTCCTGTAGTATTTCGTCGGTAATCCTAACACTACAATCGAAAAAGTATTTAAGCTGTGAGTCTCGAATTTGATATTGCCTTTTCAAAGACACATCTCCCCGACTAACCCCTGCCGGAGTGTCATACATTACTTCACCTAATTCATATCTATAAAATACACTTGAAATAGGTGCGCGCCAGTCATAAACGTAGACTTCACCCGTGTTTTTATCCATTAAATTGTAAAGTCCAATGTATATCTTTTCTTTTTCATTAAAACCCTTTTCTATAAAGTCAAAGCGGCCAAAGTAAGGTGAGTTTATCATTTTCTTGAGGTTCTTGATGCGCCGTGTGTCGTAACCCGATATATGATTATTGACTTGCATAAGATGCAGGTTAATATCGACAAGACTCTCAAAATCGCTCGCAATATGAACAGTGTTTTCATACATATCCTTTTTGGCAGCTATTAAATCACTCTTTTTCTCTTCTAAATTTTTCTCTTCCTTTTTCACTTCTTCTTCGATAAAGGCTAATGTCTTCTTAAGATACTCAATCTCCTCTTGATGATTTTCTTGGTAACTGTCCATTGGATCACGCTCCTAAACAAAAGAATTTTGAGAAAAACCGTTTGACATTCCTGTGGTCTTTATGATATAGTATTAGTAAGGGATATTATATATAATTATTTTTCGAAGAAACCTTCCTTATTATATATCACATGCCTCTTCAAGTCTAGTAAAAGACAAAATATAGGGCAGTCATTTCCAAGCCGGAATGACTGCCCTATTTACGTACTACCGTATAGCAAACTATGCTCTCCTGGCAAAGAGATGCGTCAATGAATATTCCGTTAGTCATACAAATAATCAACCACCGGTTCAAGGGGATCGACCATATGGTCATCTTTCATTTTATAATTTATCTCCTTCCCCACCAAACCTGAAAGGAATAGCATTATTCTTTTGTTTATATTATTAATGTACGGAGGAATGTCATGTTCAACAGCTTGAATGATTCCTTCTGAATTGATAGTCAACTTACATAGTAAATCTGCAGCATCCCACTTATCTTCATTGTAATAGTCCTTAAAGACAAAGGTCGTGACTCCATCCTCTTCGAATATTTCATGATCTACATAGCCTTCTACAGGCATTACTTCTCTCAGCATCTTCTTTAATTCTTCGAGTCTAATAGTTAAATCATCAAAGTAGCTATCTTTAACCTTTTGGATAATACTGTCTTCGGTCATCATATAACCCCTTTTTGCAACATTTATCTTTAGTAAATTATACGCATTCAGTAGAAAGGCTATACACATGCAAACTACCTCCATGGTAGTTGAGTATCCAACTTTAAATTCTGAGTCAGAAAGGATTCCTTTGACAGGAAATGCCTTTCTGATTAATTATTATTTTGCCACAAGGCCTATTTCACTTGACGGATGTTCTAAAACGATATCATTATCTTCAAACACTTCTGGGTCAGAAAGGATTTTTATAGCTTCAGCAGTAAATAATCCATAAACAATATCCGTTAATAAGTAACTAAAATGTGTTTTAGTTAACCGTGGTTTTGCTGAATATAACTGTATTTTACCACCTAATCCATAAACTAACCCCCAACTCATTGCACCTATGAAAGCTCCTTTCATACGGTGATAATTTATACCTGTGGCTTTTAAACAGTACATAATGGGGATACCCAGCCCAATACCCGTGAGCATATGCCAAATCTGTCCTAGTAATTCATTTTTCGGTTGATTAACTCTTATTTTGTGTACAAACATTGATCCGCCTACATGAGCTAAGGTATTTTCCGATTTTTTAGTGATAAATAATAATATGTTTATCATATCCATGGAAATTACTCCAACTAACCCACCTAGCATCGAAATAACCATTGAATCTTTCATTTTACCTACTTTACGAGTAAAACCTAGTAATCCAATAATCAATGATATAATTTTTTCCATTTAAACCTCTCCTTAAAATTTTTATACTCGCAACTCTTATTGTTTCACTCTATATAAAAATAAATTCAGAGGTTAAAAATGTAAAAATCGTAAAAACATCCATTTCAAGTGAATTACTTAAAGTGAAACTTCAACAGGATGTTGCATTTGGCAACAAAAGGTCAATACCCAATCCACAGTCAGTCCATTCAAGCGATCTACGAAAAATACCTCGATGCTAGAGAAAATGCCCATAAAGCTAGATCCTTGGGATTCACCCAAATTCGGTACCCGTATAAAGATAAAAAGCACTTCAATACCAAGTGGCTTTCGGATTGATAAAAACGAAGAATTGAGTTAAGTTTGGGGCTTTTCAATAGCAGACGCCAAAACCTATCTCGGTTTGGGTTAAGGATTTGCCTCCCGATAATCAAGAATATCGTTAATCACCTTGTATAGTGATTCTGATGACGTCTTAGAGACTCTTATATAATCAGTTTTTTATCAGATAATTCTGACATCAGAAGAATCAGGTCTAGTTTTTAAAATGTTATCTAGTATTTTGAATTGACACTTGATTGACAGAAGATTTCAATCTGATAGCACCTTTGTAACAAGTTGAGGTGCAACCGCGATCTGGTTACGTCCTCCTTTTTTGGCACAATAAAGTGCTTCATCAGCTAGTGACACAACTTTCTCTGGTGATGCTAAACGGTTCGTGTAAACGGTTACAACCCCGAGGCTAACCGTAACACATTCAGCAATGTCGGATGCAGCGTGTGGAATAGCAAGCTCTTCAACTGCTTTCCGGATTCGCTCTCCCAAAGATTTAGCCCCATTTTTGTCTGTCTCGGGCAGTATAACAACAAACTCTTCTCCTCCATATCGTGCAACAATGTCAGGCGCTCGCCCAACAATCGTTCTTAATGTAGTTCCAACCAGCCGCAAGCACTCATCTCCGGCTAAATGGCCATAGCGGTCATTGAATTTTTTAAAATAATCTACATCTAGCATGATTAGCGACAAAGTTGACCCAGATCGCTTCATCCTGTAAAACTCTGTTCTGAGAGCCTCATCAAAATATCTACGATTCGCCAAACCTGTCAGACTGTCAGTAATCGAATTGAGCTGAGCGGTATTCTTCTCGATTTCAAGCTGTTGAACCAGCTTTTGTATTTGCTGCTCTGCCAGCTTGCGCTCTGTAATGTCACGAATCACACTAATAATATGGGGTACTGTGTTAATCTCAATGATCCTGCCTGAGATCATTCCCACAAACTGACTTCCATCTTTACGTTGGAAAAGAAATTCCTCGTTTACACAAATTCCTCGATCATTCAACTTAGTTGTGAAAGACTTTTGATCCGCGATATTATGCCAGATTATTTTTAATGTAGCAGTTCCTATGACCTCGGCACGAGTGTAGCCACTTAATACTGAAAATCCAGTATTGACGTCAACAAATAAGCCATCATTCAATCGCGTTATCAATTCGGCATCTGGACTTGTGTTAAAGACCAATTGCAACTTTTCTTTTTCTACTTGATTTTCATTATTTAGCCTCTGATTTACCATGATAATCAACCCAAATGTCCATAAAGCACTTGTGATGATTGGAACAATAAATCCAACGATAAGAGTCGCCGCTTGGTCACTATATGAGCGCATAGGAGGTAACATAATTGCCAAAAAGGTACGTAATGTTGAAAAACATCCATATACGAGAAAAACAGTGGCGGTAAAGTTGGCTGAGCAAGAGATAAGTCTGTCATTTTTGAAGAAAAGCTGGTATGAGATCATAAATGAAATAATAGCTATCGTAGCTTGTACGACAACTGTACGTGAAGAAATATCATTATTGAAATACATGTAATTATAATAGGAAAGAGTAAAAAATAAAAAAATCGAAATTGGTATCCATTGATTCAATTTCTTATTTAGGAACTGTAAAATGCCGATATATAAGAAGATATGCCCTAAAATCACCAGTGGGTTAGCGATCCTGGCAAGCATTTCGAGGGATTTTACGGTTAACAGGGGCATAAAGATAAATCCCAGTGCCATTAAACTAGAACCCAGCAGCCAACATCCAATTCCACTGTAGGTTTTATTCACTCTATATTGGAGAAAAAGAGCGCTAACCTGGGTGACCAATGTCAAACTGAGGATAAAAGCAAGGGTTAGAATGTCAAGTTTTATAAACACCCCTCCTTTCAAGGATCTTGACATTATTCTCCTTCAACAGCCAAAATCCTTTAATTAACAACAAATCTTCCATCCTCTTCAAGCGTTATTATAAATTGATTTATTCTGAAAACCGCCCCCAGTTCTATACTGAATATTAACCATCTCAGAATAAAAGATATCCTTTCTCAGAAGTAATTCGAGAAAGGATATTTGGGAGGAAGCCTTCAATTGTTTATAATGGTAATGAGTGATTTTGTGAAATCTTTTATCAGGACGATGATTTTTGGAACTATTGACATAGAGTTTGAGAACCTGTTTTCGATCATTCATCCGGAATGGGGAAAAGTGTACAGATAGTTGTCCCACCGGAACTAGAGAATATCTTTAGCTTAGCTTTATGAGATTCTGCAATTCTAAAGCAAGTTGGTAGACCCAACCCAGTCCCACTGTCTTTAGTTGTATAGAAGGGGATTCCTAATTTCTTGAGGTTTTCTGGTTGAATGCCAGACCCCTCATCTTTAATTGAAAGCACTACCGTACTGTCCTCTACATAAGTTTTAATAGTTAGAGAACCACCCACCCCCATTGCTTCAAGTCCATTGCGTGTTAAATTCAGTAACAGTTGACAGATTTCTCTTCCGTCAAGATCCAAATTGGGAATTTCACCGGGAATAAAACGGATTTTTTTGTTTTGCGTAAAAGTATCTGCCTCTAGAAGTGGGTATAAATTAGTAACAATGTCGTTAAGATTTTGGGATTTAAATTCAGTAGGTTTAGTTTGAGCCAGCGCAAGAAATTCCGAAATAATAAAGTTTGCACGATCTAGCTCCGAAATCATCAAGTTGAAGGCATCCTTCTGGTCTGCATAATTGGGTTTTGCAGATATAAGTTGAAGATAACCCCTAACTGTCGTCATCGGATTCCTTATTTCGTGGGCTATACCAGCAGCCAACTGACCCACCAGGTTTAAACGCTCAAGATTAGCCATCTCTTTTTGAATACGCTTTTGTTCGGTAACGTCCATAATCCCCGTTATATGACAATGCTCTCCGTCCAAGAGGTTTTCTTCTGCTGACTTACGACTTGTAATATCACGGAAATAACAAGCTAGTCCATTGTCTGTAGGGCAAGCATTTATTTCTAACCATTTATTGCCTAGAGCTTCAGAGATGATTTCAAAAGTTATTGGGCAATTTTCGTAAATTACTTTATTATAGTTCAATAGGATGGTTTCATTAGCCTTAAATACTTGAGTTATTTTTTTGCCCAATACCTCATCCCGAGATTTACTAAAAGCAACTTCAGCTGCGCGGTTTACATAAGTGAATTGAAAGTCTCTATCTAAGGCATAAAAACCATCTGTCATACTTTCGACAATTGAAATTGTCTCTTCTTGAGCCTTAATTAATTTCTTATATGCTAATTTTTGCACGATAATATCCTTGTAAGCTAACACTATCCATATTGAAACGCAGCAGAAAAATAAGACCACTATAACATAGGTTATAAAGTCATAGGGCGTAATAACTACCTCCTTTTAACATTTAAAATTATGTTCATCGCACCTCAATTTTCAGAAGACGTTGACTGTGAAAAAGCGAAATTTTGTTATCTATATTTGTATTCCTCTGAGCTCTAGAAATTTAATGCCATTGGCGACACAAATATTATTTGATATTTGGACTCATTAAAATTATTGCAATAAATATAGTAAATAAATTGCCACCCGCATGAAACGGGTGTTTTTTGTTATGAAATGTAATTTTAGACGGTTTTAGGTGTTTTTTTGTAACGGTTTTAGTATAATGAAACAAATATTGGAAGGTAAATCTGCTGACATAATTAAAATCGGGAGACGAATAGGAGTTAGCAATATGATGGATTATATAAGATCGGTTCTATCTTTTATTTTCGCAATCAGCGTGATGTATATGCTTTTGGATTGTGAGATAATGCGCAAAAGAGACCGCTATCTGTTGGGGCTTTATGTAGCTATCATGCTAGTTTGTGATGGGTTGGTTTTGCTCAATTTAGGGTATGCACAGTTTATGAAACTATATCCCCTTCTTGTCCACCTTCCGGTATTTTTAGCATTTGTGTTCATCTCAAAATTCAAACCAATCAAGGTATTCTTTATTCTTTTGACACTCATCGCTATAAGCACATCATTCTCTTTAGTAGGACTTATTATTTCATCTTTTTTTGACTCCAGCAGGGAAATCGTGAACATTGTTTGCTATATCCTGTATCTGCCCACAGGATTTATAATTTACAAGTATATCCGTCCGCCATTTCTTTACATGATGAACAACACCGATAAAGGCTGGTTTGGCTTTTGCATTATACCGCTTTCATACTCTATACTTATTTATTCTATTGCAAAATATGATTTGGACAATGTTATCATTCGGCCAATTTTAAAGGATGCTGTGCTACTCTTTATTTTGACTCTTTCAGCCTATTTTCTGATTCTGCGCTTTTTTAAACAAACCAGAGAACAGATTACCCTCCAAAACGAACAGAATTTATTAATGACTCAAGTAGCCGCAGCACAGATTCATTTTGAATCATTGGAAGAATCACAAGAAAAAACAATGCTGTATCGCCACGATATGCGGCACCACTTGAATCTGATCAACTCCTATCTCGCAGACAACAACCAGGAGGCGGCGCAAAAGTATATTACAGAGGTCGAAGAAACTATTAACTGTGCTGTGGTTGAAAAATATTGCAGGAATTATACGGTCAATTTAATTCTATCTTCTTATATAGCGAGGGCCAAGAATGAACAGATTACTGTTGAAACTCAGATTAATCTCCCTCAGAAAAACGTCGTTTCCGATATGGATCTTTGTGTTATTTTTGCTAATGCCCTTGAAAATGCTATTAGTGCCTGTAAGGGTATTTATGGCACAAATGACAGAATCATAAAAATCGTCTCCAAAGTCAACAATAATAAGCTCTATATACAAATCACCAACAGCTTTGATGGCACGATCATATTTGTTGACGACATGCCGATAAGTACGGATACGAATCATGGCTTTGGCACAAAAAGTATCGCAGCGATAGCACATAAATACGGCGGGATGTATTCCTTCACAGCCGAAGACAGAATCTTTAAGACAAGCATTATTCTGTAGTAGCGTACTGTTGTAGAGTGATTTGCTTAATAAAAGGGTACAACAAAAAAGTCCTCATTAAGAAGGACAGTCTTTGCTTTAGTCCCTTTGAGCACAGCGAAAGGAATGGCACTTTTTTATGCTACATATTGCTATATGTGATGATAATTATAATGAATTATTACAGATAAACCAAATCGTAGAGGAGTTTAGAGCTTCTCATAGCTCTAAATACAACATTAAATGCGACATCTTTTCCAGCAGCTTGGATTTGCTTGCGGCAACAGAAAATCGTAAAAGCTACGATCTTTTAATTTTAGACGTTGTGATGCCTTTGATGACCGGTATTGAGGTTGCAACAGAGATTAGACAGAAAAGCAACCTATCCAAAATAATATTTTTAACCTCGTCACGCGAGTTTGCTGTAGATTCTTACAAAGTAGATGCTTTTTATTATCTTCTAAAGCCAATCAGCAAAGAAGAGCTTATGCCCATTTTAGAAAAGGCTTGTACTGAGATTGCTGATGAAAAGGAAAAAGGAATTCTTGTAAAATGTAAAACTTGTTTAACTAAAATTTTATTACATAATCTTGAATATACCGAGGTTTTAGGGCGAACATTATTCTTTCACTTAACAACGGGTGAGGTTTTGGAAAGCTATGGAACTATGAGCCAGCTTGAGAACGACTTGCTTAGGGATAAACGGTTTATTAAGCCCCACCGCTCTTACATTGTGAATATGGACAGTATTCACCGTATTACGGATAAAGACATCATCACCTTTTCAAATAAGCCTATTCCAGTCTCCAGAGAGCTCTATAAGACTATTAAACAGGCATATATCGATTATTCCTTTGAAGGGTGAAAAAAGCAGCCTTTTAGCTTCAAAAAACCTGCACATGGAGTTAAAAATCAAATGGTGCATCGATGCACCATTTGCCCTCTCTTTCGCGACGGAGGAGTAACCATGCCGAATCCATCGGCCTCAGGATCACGCAAACAGAAATTTTATATGTTAGTGTGTTAATGGTGGAGATGAGCAGCCTCTTAAAATGTATCAAATATAGAAGGAAAAGCAAAGGATAGAACATAATATTCAGTGTGTTAGCTCCTGGCGATCGGCAGCTTGCGGAATCTGTTCAAACCAATTGTTTTCAATTAATATTTCGACTCCATCTTTGGTATATTTCATAATTTCAATCATAAGACGAGTAAAAGCTGAACCGATATCCTGTCTTGCAGTATTGGTTATACCATGGCCATACGACTGGGCAATATATCCTATCATCACGGTCACATGATAGAGCATAAGCCTGTCACTATAGGGCGAATCTATGGAGTCAGTCACTCGAAAATCTAGGATTTCAGGACCCGGTAAGTCTTCTTTATGGAGAAAGGAGACCAATATGTCCAATTGTTTATCGGCCATATGAAGCCCTTTGATTAAATAATCTCTTATTTTTTCTGATTTTACCACTTGAGCAAACCCTAGTTTTAGAGCCCTCATATTTCTCTTAAAAGTCGTAATGTTAAAAATATTGCTGATCTCAATGGCATTAATCGGTCTATTGGCACCAAATATTGAGCCATAATAACCTTTGTTATTGATGAAAACAGTCTTTTTCGGTACTGGGATATTTGGCTGTTTAGTTAAAAGACCTTTAGCAATTAAGACATTATCAGCTGTCGCAATAACTGCCTTAGTACCATCTATAAAACCAGAAAATAACTGCCTGAAGTCTGAGCGGGTGCAATCACTAAAAGCAAAACCATAGTTAATCAGAATATATTTAGACGTAAAACGTGTGTACATGACACAAAATTCTTCAGAAAATAATTGTGGGGCATTAATATCAACATCTTCTTCTCCAAACCCGTAGGGTATCGGATGTAAGATTACATTAAACAAGTTCTCCATAGAATCTACTCTTTGGCTTGAAGTATTTAATGCAAATTGCAAAACCTTATGAAATGCAGGGTCTTTGGATTTAGCGACCATATGTTTTAGAAATGCAACGGACATACATTCAGCCATATAGCTTGACCAAAGATGGCATATCTCAGTTGCAGTCGGCATGACGTTTTCTAAATTATGATCAACTTCTGTAAAATTGACTTTTTCGGAATTAGTTTGAAGAGTTGTTTGTATGTTTTCCATCCTTACCTCCTGAAACAAGTAATACAATAATAATAATTCCTCGTAAAAAATTCTTTCAGGAATCTCAACCATATCTCATCTTTAATTCTATGAATTAACCTATTACGATCAATCTCAACAAGTCTATTATTTACTTATAAGCCTAATATTAATCAGATTCCCATGTAGAAAATATTAGCTTAGGACTATCCTATTAATGCGTTAGGTGAGTATTGTTTGGGTATATTAACTGCGGAGATAGCAAAAAAAGGAGGTGTTGCCTATATGACTATTATGAATAAACCCAATAGACTATCCAAGGAAAAATCACCCTATCTACTCCAACACGCAAACAACCCTGTAGACTGGTTTCCTTGGGGAGATGAAGCTTTTCAGAAAGCGAAAGCAGAGAACAAGCCAATTTTCCTATCTATTGGGTATTCCTAGTGGGTCACGAAGTTTACATGTCACTGGTGCCACGTAATGGAACGGGAATCCTTTGAAGACGATGAAGTTGCAGCCTTACTAAATCGCTACTTTATCTCTATCAAAGTCGACCGCGAAGAACGCCCGGACGTGGATCATTTGTACATGGCCTTCTGCCAAGCTCTCACAGGATCAGGGGGCTGGCCGCTGACAATTATGATGACCCCCGAGAAAAAGCCGTTTTTTGCCGGGACATATTTCCCAAAAACAGAGCGCTATGGCTATAAGGGAATGCTGGAGCTTTTAGAACAAGTAGGGACTCTCTGGGCAACTAATGAACATAAATTACGTGAGTCTGCGGATCAGATTGTGAATGCTGTCCATACCGGACGCTCAGTACCCAATAAAACCTCTCCAGTCTCAAGTAACCCTAATGATACCTCGGAATCCATCCAATCCTGGGGAAATAACGTTATCTCCCAGGCATATTCCGTCCTTGACCAGAGCTTTGACTCACGTTACGGAGGTTTTGGAAGCGCCCCAAAATTTCCAACTCCACATACACTAACCTTTCTCCTACGCTATGGGGAGGATCATCCTCAGGACCGAGCCCGGGAAATCCTCCGTAAGACTCTCGATGGTATGGCTCTCGGCGGGATCTATGACCATGTGGGATTTGGATTTGCCCGGTATAGTACCGACGATAAATGGTTAGTACCTCACTTTGAAAAGATGCTTTATGATAACGCCTTATTAGCCCTAGCGTATTTAGAAAGCTATCAAGCAACCAACTTTTCTAAAGATGCTCAAATCGCCCAAGAGATTTTCACCTATGTACTGCGAGATATGACATCGCCCGAGGGAGGTTTCTATTCAGCAGAAGATGCCGACGCTGAGGGGGAAGAGGGAAAATTCCACGTCTGGACTCCCCAGGAGGTTGAAGCCGTTCTAGATAAAGAGCTAGCGGCTAAGTATTGTGCTGTATATGACATCACTCCTAAAGGAAACTTCGAAGGAAAAAATATACCCAACCTTTTATTGGGAAATATCAAGCAGCTTGCCCAGGAGAACTCTTTATCTGAAGAGAAAGTATTGCAATCTCTAGAATCCGCACGGCAAGCACTCTTTAATGCACGGGAAAAACGAGTCCACCCTCATAAAGATGATAAGATATTAACCTCCTGGAATGGTTTGATGATTGCTGCCCTAGCAAAAGGGGCTCAAGTTCTGGGAGACACTTCCTATTTGAAAGCAGCTGAAAGAGCAACAGACTTTGTACTTACTCAGCTCCGGCGAAGTGACGGCCGTCTGATGGCCCGTTACCGTGAGGGTGATACTGCCTATTTGGGATACTTAGATGATTATGCCTTTCTAATTTGGGGTCTTCTGGAACTTTACTCTGCAAACGGCAAACCTGAAGTCCTCCAAACCATCCTGGAACTTCAAAAACAACAAGATTCTCTGTTTTTTGACGAAAAAGGCGGCGGATATTGCCTGACAGGCTCAGACGCAGAAGAACTTCTCTTTCGCCCCAAAGAAAGTTATGACGGTGCCCTTCCTTCTGGCAATTCCATCACTGCCCTCAATTTACTTCGTCTCGCCCGCCTAACCGGAGATGAACATTGGGAACAAAAGGCCCAGCAGCAATTGCTGGACTTCCGAACAGTTCTTGAAGAGCATCCTTCAGGGTACACAGCATTTATCCAAGCTATCCAGTATGCGCTTCATCCTTCTCAAGAATTGATACTGGCAGGCTCCCTTAACTCCACTGAACTTCCGGAAATGCGTAAACTTTTCTTCTCTGAGTTTCGTCCCTATTCATCAGTTTTGTACCAAGAAGGAAGTATTAGTGATATTGTCCCTTGGCTTCATGATTACCCTGTTGAGCCGGATCAAACGACAGCGTATTTATGCGAAAATTTTACCTGTCAAAGACCTGTTCACGAACTGGCAGACTTCCAAGCACTTCTGAACAATTCATAACAAATGATCGAAAACCAGGGCTGGCGCTAAGCTATAGGCTAAAAGCGACTAACCCTGGTTTTCCATGTATGAGATCTGCATTATCATGATAAATCTACACTATTACACCACAAAAAAAGAGCCTTCTAACTCATTTTGATATACTTCTTTTCAGGGCAGAACTCCACGCCGCTGCCGTACAGCACCAGCAGGAGTATTCCTCCTTCTACCTAAAGCAAGCATATCAGTCTAAGAAAAAGGCTCTACTTTTTTACAAATATTTAACGATTGTCCACAGCAACAATCATCAGAGAGGGACATTCTGCCAGGTTATAATCCATCGGCGAAGCAAGTTCCTCTTCATTCTCATAGAACATCCTGACGAAGGGCCGGTTAGGGAAGGCGGGGTTTTGTTTTACCACATTTCCTCTTTGTCCATTACTCAATAGAATCCCAGAACCTGACGGGTATACAGCAATATGTTTTTTAAATACTTCTAAAGTTCGAGGACAAAAATGGGAATTAGATTGAGAAACAATGTATTCATAAGCCTCATTAGGCTCAATAGCTTTGCGATAAATCCGTTTACTGGTCAAAGCTTCATAAACATCCGCTACTGCAGCCAATCTGCCATATTCATGAATTTCGCTTCCTTTAAGCCCTCTGGGGTAACCCGACCCATCCCACTTTTCCTGATGCTGAAAGGCCACATGCGCCGAAAGTAAACTGAAATCGTTATTTTTCCGTAAAATATTAAATCCATCTCCTGCGTGCTTCTTAATCTCCTCAAATTCCGCCTCAGTTAGAGGGGCTTTTTTATTAAGGATATGTTCTGGTATTAATATCTTTCCAATGTCATGCATGAGAATGCCCATACCAAACTCGATTAATTTTTGTTCAGAATATCCTGAAGCAATTCCTAAGACAAGGCCAACAATCGTTGAATTAATAGAATGGTGAAAAGTATAATCATCATACCCTTGCATGTCGGTCAAATTCCCTAAAATATCTGCACTAAAAAGTAGGTCGTTAATCATTTGCTGAACAGTTGATCGTACGTCAGCCACGACTAAAGTCCCTTCTTGACCACTCTCTATATAATTGCTGACATGCTTAATCGTTTTATAGGCAACTTCCCGAGTTTGGCCGGTAATCGACATATGAAATTCAACGTCTTCCAATCGATTATCCTGAATAAAAAGAACATCGTAACCCATGGTTATTAAACGTTCAATATAAGAAGCAGTCAGGCGAATGCCAGTCTGCAATAAAATTCTACCTGAAGAATTAATTACAGGACGTGCTAAAATCGATCCTTCCTTGACATAACGAGTACTTACCAACCGCATGAAAATTCACCCTATCCAAGATTTGTGTCTGTCTTTGTCTTATATATTTAGGCTTAATAGACTAAGTTCGTCAAATATCACTAAAAACCTTTATGAATTTATATTTTTTTAAAACTTTTCCCTTTAGTCCTAGAAAGTTTTACACTACCCTTGACAATTTAGAATATTATAGTTTCTCTCCAACCATTATAATCTACGAAAAGGATCACCGGCAACTTTTCTTCTTCAAGCAAAGGCAATAGCTACTATTGTTCAAATCCAGATATTGATCCCCTTGTTCCTAAAAATAAAAGAACTGCTCCCCTTTCGTAACAGATTTCATTATTTAATCTGTCTACTATTAGGGAGCATACCAATTCTAAAGATGGCTTAAATGCAGATCTAAAAGTTAAGCCTAACTTTCTAATACTACATCTGTTAACCGAAACTGTTCTACGTCAACCAAGCCTAAATCTGTAAGTTTTAATTCCGGGATAACAGGCAAAGAAAGAAATGCCAGGGTCATGAAAGGATCAACCATTCGATTAATTCCAAGACCGACTGCTAACCTATGTAACTCAGCTAAATTCTGAGCTACAGTTTCGGCATCCTGGTCTGTCATTAATCCGGCAATTGGCAAAGGGAGTTTTCCGATTATCTGATGGTTATCGACAAGACAAAGACCGCCACCCATCTCAACACAGGTTCTAATGGCTAAGTTCATTTCCTCGTCACTCATTCCAACGACAACTAAATTATGCGAATCGTGAGCGACTGTCGAAGCAATAGCTCCTTTGGTTAGGCCTAAACCTTCGACAAACCCTACCCCGATATTGCCAGTTCCATGATGACGTTCCAGCACAGCTAATTTGGCAATCTTTTGAGTTAAATCAGTCATAATCAGTCCATCTTTGACAGGCAGTTCCCGTATTAGGGCCCTTGTAACTAGGGAATGCTCTTGGACTCCAATGACCCGAACTTGAGCATGGCTCAAGGATTTGGATTTGCTATTGGCAAATACTCTAAGCTTTTTGGGTACCCAATCCGTTAAATGTACACTTTCAGTAAGTCCAGAGGCATCAGAGCGTGGAAATTTTGGCCGCTCGCCCTTTGGGCTTACCTTTGTTCCTTGCCAGTATACTTCCTCTATTGCAAAACTCTTTAAATCATTTAACACAACAAAATCCGCTTGATAACCAGGCGCTACCGCACCTAAGCGAGAGAGCCCAATTGCTCGGGCAGCATTGATCGTAGCCATCTGGATTACTTGAATTGGATCTACTCCTGCCTTAATCGCCAGGCGAACAAGATGATCGATGCTTCCTTCATTTAGAAGATCCCTGGGATGTCGGTCATCTGTGACTAGAAGACATTGTCCGGAATTTTGGCTCGTGACTGCAGGCAAAAGATCTAAAAGGTTCTTGGCCGCACTCCCCTCTCGCAACATAACATGAAAACCCCGTCGCAGACGTTCTCTAGCCTCTTCTACCGTGGAGCATTCATGTTCAGTATGTATTCCGGCTAGGAAATAAGCATTAAGATCCTGGGGAGATATTCCCGGAGCATGGCCGTCAAAGAAGGATACAGGAAGACTTAGCTTTTCCACCATATCCTGCTTAGCTTCGATAACTCCCAGGTAATCCATAACTTCTCCTAAACCTATAACTTTAGGGTGTCCGACGAATTGTAGGAGATCTGCAGCTTTGAGGCGGGCCCCGGACGTTTCTAAATCTGTTGCTGGTACACATGAGGGAAGTGCTACAAAGGTATTAAAGGGTAACCCATTAACACTATCCAGGATATATTGAATCCCTCGACTTCCTAAAACATTGGCAATTTCATGAGGATCTACAACCGCTGTAGTTACACCATGGGAAAGCAGAACTGAGCAGAACTCCTCCGGACAGAGATGCGAGCTTTCAATATGAACATGTCCGTCTATCAGGCCCGGAACAACATATTTACCGCACAAATCCAGCTCTTTTTCTGCTTCTGCAAAGGTGCCAATGCCGACAAAAGCTCCTTGATGGACTCCAATCTCTGTTTCGTGGATTTCTCCCGAAAAGACATTAACTAACATTGCTCCTCTCAGAACCATGTCAATCTTCACCAGGCCCCGGGCTTCATCCATTCTTTGTTTAAAGCTCGACATATGCTCATGCTCCATTCACGTATGATAAGGCTTCAATTTTTCATGATGTGCAAATAAATTTAAGGCTTCCTACTTGCATGCTTGATCTGCTTGCTTAATAGGAAGTGCCCCCTCTTGCCATCCAGGGCTATGGGGACACTTTTCGATCATTAACATAGCAATAAGAGGTAGTTTAAACAAGTCCCACCCGGTGCAAGACTCGATTCAGACTGCGGGTTGAGCTTACTTTAAGCTTCGGAACATCAATTGTTAACAGTTGGCGATCTTTCATGACAATTTTGCCGTCTACCATTGTCAGGCGAACATCAGAGGAAACCGCTTGATAAACCAACTGCGAATAAACATCAACATGTTCATTTGGCCAGGTGTGTAACCCCTGCAAGCTTACGACTGCCAAATCAGCTTTTTTGCCGACTTCCAGACTTCCCAAATCATGTTCGTGGCCGATAGCTCTTGCTCCACCCAAGGTAGCCAGTTCAAAAACTTCTCGCGCAGGCATAACAGTCGGTCCATGTAATGGCTTCTGAATCAAAGCGGCATGTCTCATTTCCCGGAATCCGTCTAAATTGTTGTTACAGGGTGCCCCATCGGCGCTTAGAGAAACCTCTGCCCCACGGCTCATAAGTTCCGGAATCGGCGCAATTCCAGAGGCCAGCTTAAGATTTGAAGACGGGCAATGTGAAATTCTTGTTTTGGTGCGGACAAGAATCTCCTTTTCTGCCTCATCAAGCCAGATACAATGAGCTAAGATTAGCTTGGGCCCTGTTAATCCGACCTTGTCCAGATAAATAATGTTCCTCATCCCTCGAGTACTTTCCACTAGTTCAATTTCAGAACGGTTTTCTGAGGCATGGGTATGGACAAAAGCATTCTTTTGGCGGGCAAGTTGCGAAACCTCTTTTAATAATGAATCGGTGCAGGAAATAACGAAGCGCGGAGTAAAGGCAACTTCTAGACGCCCATTTCCTTTACCGTGATATTTTTCAAACAAATCTACGCTTTCCTGCAGTGAATCCTCCGTCTTTTCTTGCAAGGAAAGTGGTATATCTCCATTGCAATCATCCATCATTACCTTCCCGCTCAAAGCTCTTAAGCCACTGGTCAGGATGGCTTCGAAGGCATGTTCAGTATGATGCACAGTTTCCATGTCAACAATCGTCGTTGTCCCACCCAGAAACAATTCTCCAATCCCTAATAAGGCAGAATCATATAAGGATTCCGGGTCATGGCCGCCTTCCAGAGGCCAAATTCTTAATTTAAGCCAATCTAAAAGTTCTAAATCGTCAGCCTGTCCTCGAAACAGAGTCTGACACAAATGAATATGAGTCTGAATTAAACCTGGTATTAGTAAATCTCCATTAAGGTCAATAACTTGATCTACAGGATCTTCGATAACTCCCCCAACTGCAACAATCTGTGATCCATCAACAAGCAGATCACCTTGGAGTATTTCCCGTTCAGAATTCATTGTAACAATATTCGCATTTTTAAAGAGGATACGCATCCAATTCCCATCCTTTCCTATATTGCTAACGGCGCTCTCCTAGGATTCTAAAAACGCCGAGCATTAGGTGTCTAGGCACTCTACTCTATTGAATTATAAAATTAAAATTAGAAGTTAGAAACCTTCAATTATTAGTATGCAAAAAAACTACTAATTGTTTGAGAATATGGAGAGATGTGTCACCACATCTCTCCCAGATTTTAAGTTAAAATCAGCCACCACCAAGTATAAAGTGGACGATAAATAGGACTGTTAAGGTATACGTGACTGGATTGTTATCCTTGTGTTTTCCGGTAATCAGTTTAATAATCGTGTAAGACATAAATCCAAAGGCCAAACCTTGAGCGATTGAGAAGGTTAGAGGCATCATAACAATTGTCATAAAGGCCGGTAACGCTTCGGTAAAGTCATCAAATTTAATTTGAGTGACTTCACTCATCATTAAAACACCCACTAGAATAAGAACCGGAGCAGTAGCTTGTCCAGGAATCAACCCGACAAGGGGAGCAAAAATTAAGGAAACCGCAAACAGACAGGCCACAACAACCGCTGTTAAACCACTTTTTCCGCCTTCGGCAACCCCGGAGGCACTTTCAATATAGGAGGTTACTGTAGGAGTTCCCATGGTGGCACCGAACATTGTTCCCACAGAATCAGCCATCAGGGCTTTACCGGCACGAGGCAGGTTTCCGTTCTCATCTAAAAGACCGGCTTTACGGGAAACTCCAAGCAGAGTTCCGATATTATCAAATAAGTCAACAAAGGTAAACGCAAAGAGGATTGAGATAAAGCCATAGCTTATGGCTCCCATAATATCCAATTGGAAGGCAACCGGTGCGATAGCTGCTACAGGATTAGAGGTAGCAATAAAGCTGGATATTCCCGTCGGAAATGGTGAAACGCCCATGATCATGCTAAATGCGGTAGTTGCTGCGATTCCGATTAACAAGCCGCCTTTAACATTTTTAGCCATCATCCAGCCGGTAACGATTAGTCCGAAGACAGTAACCAGAACCCCAGGGGACTTCATATCACCCAAGGCAACAAAGGTTGCCGGATCCGCAATAATTAGTCCGCCATTTTTCAGTCCAATAAAAGCAATGAATAAACCTATACCTACTCCAATAGAAAGTCTCAAGACCTGAGGCACACCTTCGATAATCCATTCTCGAACTTTTGTTACTGTCATAAGAAAGAAGACAAAACCAGAGATAAAAACCGCACCAAGTGCTGTTTGCCAACTAAGTCCCATTCCTAAAACTACTGCGTAGGTGAAAAACGCATTTAGCCCCATTCCCGGTGCCAAAGCAATCGGATAATTTGCATACAAACCCATGATCAGAGTACCGACTGCCGCCGCAATTGCCGTTGCAGCAAAAGTGGCAGTTACCGGCATTCCGGCATCCTTCAAAATATTCGGATTAACGAATAGAATGTAGGCCATGGTAACAAAGGTGGTTATACCTGCGATGACTTCTGTACGAACATTTGTCCCTAATTCATTGAGATGAAAAAACTTTTCTAAAAAGCCTTCTGGTTGACCTGAAGGTGGATTTTTCTTATTTGTAACGGTTGACATGGACAGCCCTCCCATTAAAATAAACTTTCCCATTGTAATTTTTTCATTTGTTTTTCTAGTTTAAGCTAAATTCATTGATTTTATTAAACTTTGTTTGGAATACTTCCTTACTGAATAAGTGCAACATAAGCTTAACCTTAATTGATGACTACTGGGTTATAGTTAACGATTCACCTCCCCATTTTTTTCAGCTAGCGCTTTTAAGATCTTTTCAGGCGTCGCTGGTATAGACGTAATCCTTACTCCCACAGCATCATCAATAGCATTAATGATGGCCGCAACTGTCGGAAGCATTGCAGGTTCACCAAGTCCCTTAGCGCCAAAAGGACCAGTGGACTCTGCATCTTCTACAAAAAATGCTTCTATATTAGGCACATCTAAGGCCGTGGGAATCAAATAGCTGGAAAAGGCTGGATTCTTAATTTTCCCCTCGTGCAATTCTAATTCCTCAAGCAAAGCATACCCAATTCCTTGAGTTACTCCGCCTGCAATTTGCCCCTCTACTTGAGTCGGATTTAGAGCTTTCCCTACATCATGAACTGCTACTACTTTAAGAACCTGAACCATACCTGTTTCAGTATCAACTTCAACTTCAGCTGACTGACATCCAAAAGAATATGGCCAGTAAGGAGCTCCTTGCCCGGTCTCCGGATCAACTGGGGTTGAACGAGCAGTCGAGCTTTCTGCACTAATGAACCTCTCGCCCCGTAAACGAGCTTGAAAAACCAGGTCTGCCAAAAGCATCTTACGAGTAGGATCACCTTTTACTCCGATAAATCCCTCTTTAAGTTCAATGCCTTCTGGAGTTGGGCATGAAAACTCACGTGCAGCATAGACCAGCAACGAAGATTTTGCTTGGCGAACGGCCTTTAAAACAGCATTTCCCGTATTGTAAGTTTGCCTTGTTGCTGCCGTTGTTCCTGAATCCGGAGTAGCATCCGTATCCCCGGAATAGACACAGATATCCTGAGCCTCCAGCCCAAGTTCTTCTGCCGCGATTTGAGCAAAGATCGAGTTACTTCCTTGACCTACATCAACGGCACCTGTCAATACTGTGGCCGAACCGTCATCATGAATTTCCACAAAGGCACTGGAAACATCCGGGAAGCCATTCCCATAACCTGTGCCATACCAGGAACACCCTAAACCGATTCCTCTCTTTTTCACTCGGACTCCCCCCCTCTTTGGAGATAAGGTGTGACTTTTGCCAGGCACTGATCCAGCGGAACACTGCTGGTCAACACTTGTCCGGTTGCTGTAGTACTTCCAACTTTGAAGATATTTCGCAAGCGAATCTCTAAAGGAGAAATTCCGATCTCCTTAGCTAACAGATCCATTTGGCTTTCATAGGCCAAGACAGTTTGAGCTGCCCCAAAACCTCTCATAGCTCCTGTAAATGGATTGTTGGTAAACACAGCGTAACTATCAATTGAGACATTAGGAATGACATAAGGACCGGTTGCATGGACTGCAGCCTTACGCAAGACGTTGATACTCCATGAAGCATAGGCACCTGAATCCCCAACGATCTTGGCTTCCATGGCCACTAATTTGCCATCTTTTGTTGCGCCTGTCTTATATTGCATCCGCATGGGGTGGCGTTTGGAATGGGAATAAAATGACTCTTCACGAGTGTTTTCCATTTTCACCGGTCGAAGGGTTTTCCAAGCCATTAAGGCGGCAATGATCTGGAGTGAAATATCTTCACGTCCTCCGAAAGCTCCTCCCACCGCCAAGGTTTTGACTTGCACCTGACTAAAGCGCAGCCCTAAAGCATGAGCAATCTCCCCGCGATCATAATGGGCGTATTGAGTAGCTGTTTGAACTACCAGGTGTCCTCGTTCATCTAAATAAGCCAACACCGCTTCAGGCTGCAAAAAGGCATGGTCCACATGTTGGGTACTATATTCCTTTTCTATCACAACATCTGCTTTGGCCCAGCCTTCTTCCATTGATCCCCGTCTTATGGGCATGTGATAAAGAACATTCGTTGGCCGCAGGGCTGGATGAAGAGGCAGGACATCAGGCTTCATGGCCTCCTCCGGGTCAAAAACAGTAGGCAGAACTTCGTACTCTACTTGGACACGCTTAGCGGCTTCTCGGGCAATTTCCTCCGTCTCAGCTCCCACAACAGCTACCGGATCTCCTACCATCCGGACATACTCAGCCAAGACAGGTTGGTCACGGAAGAGTACCCCGTGGGCATTGTGTGGAACATCTTTTGCGGATAGAACAGCCACCACTCCGGCCATTTCCAGGGCATAGTCGCTGTTAATGCTTAAAACTCTGGCATGGGGATGGGGACTGCGGATAACCACAGCATAGAGTTGACCCGGCAGATTTACGTCGGCAGGGAATTTTGTTTGTCCAAATACTTTTCCCCAAGCATCTTCTCTGGTAACTCGTGAACCAACCACTGAAGTTTTCATTGTTTTCCCTCCTCAGCGGCAATTTTCACAGCACGCAAGATTTTATCGTACCCAGTACAGCGACAAAGATTCCCAGACATGGCAATCCCTATCTCAGTTTCACTGGGGCGAGGGTTCTTATCTAATAAATTCTTGGCTGACAAAACCATGCCCGGAGTACAAAAGCCACATTGAACAGCTCCAACTTCTACAAAAGCCTTTTGTACCGCATGGGGAGAACGACGATTCCCTACTCCTTCAATGGTTGTAAGCACACTCCCATTGGCTTGAGCAGCCAAGACAAGACAGGAGTTGACAGTTTTACCGTCCATAATAATGGTGCAGGCTCCGCATTCTCCTTCCCCACACCCTTCTTTGGTTCCCAGGAGCCCTAAACGGTTGCGCAAAGCATCAATGAGACGTTCACTTGGTTCTACGTTCAAGGTATATGGCTTTTCATTGACGACAAGTTTAATCTCTATCATACTATTGTCCCCCCCTCAGGAATGATGGATGTCAAAGCCTCACGAAAGACTCCGGCTACAGCTACTCTCTTATAGGGCGCGGAGGCACGAGTTCCTAATGCCTCTCGCACAATCTGCTGAACTTCTAAAACACCCTTTTCCAGCAATTCATTATTCAATTCTTGTCCACTTAATTCTTGACCCAGAGCTTCACTTAAGAAAGCACGTCTGCCAACTGCCCCTAAAGCAACGCGAACATTATCTGTTCGACCTCCATTTAATTGGACTGAGATTGCAACACTGAGACGAGCAATAGCCAGGGCTTTTCGCCTGCCTAACTTAGCGAACCCAGTTTTCTGTCCATTCACGGGAATGCGGAATCCTCTGATCAGAGTTCCCTGCTCCAGCAGAGGTGTCCGGCTCAGAAGAGACTCTACGGATAAAATCTCTTTTCCTGTCTTTGTATTTAGACAGACCTCCGCTCCTAAGGCCAATAGGGCCGGCAAACCATCCGCTGCCGGGGAACAATTACCCAGGTTTCCGCCTAAAGTTGCTTGATTGCGTATTTGCGGAGAACCCATTGTTTGACAGGCTTGCCAAAGGGCATGGGCCTTCTGAAAAACAAGCTCACTTTTTCCTAATTCAGCAAAGGTTGCCATACTTCCGATCTCCAAAGATCCTTCAATTTCCTTTATTTCTCGCAGTACTGAAATCTTGCCCAGGTCTATCAGACCTAAGGGCTGGACTTTTCCCGTGCGCATATGAAGTACAAGATCTGTTCCTCCGGCTAAGAAAGTTGCCTCAGATGTATGAGCAATTTCTAATGCCTCTTCTACGCTCTGCGGTTGAAAATACTTCATTTTCTCACCCCTATTATCATTCTAAGAGTCCTGTTGTTAAGTGTTTAAATTTTCTGTCAACTTTTGGGCACACAAAAAAACAACCTCTATTGCTGGATTCTATGAACCATCTCTGGCTCATAGAGAAGCAATTACGGTTGCCTCGTAGAAACCCCCGATCCAATTATCAGGGATATATGAGTAAAAGAAACAGTATTCAATTATTCTAGGACTCTAAAATCAGTTCGGACTCAGCGGGTAACAAAACATAGAGAATTTGTATAACAATAAAGTAAATTCATTCTATAATATACAAATTCGATATGGATCTGAAATATCCTTCTTTCTAATTCAAAAAATAATCTTACAAATGATCCACTATTTTCTATGTTAAAGAGGCCTGCATTAATTTGTCTCAATATTACAGTTGTAGACCAATCATAATAACAAGCCACCTGAAACCTTCTACTTATTGAGGGTTGGGCTAATTAAACCGGATTCCATGATACTCAATAAAACGGCTGCCCCTATAGCACGTGCTTTTTCCGAAATCGTCCAACAATACTCTTTTTGCCCCCGAGGATCGATATCCCCAACTTTAATGTTTGCTGAGATTTGGGTATTAGTCCTTAATAAACCTCTTAAAACCCCGTCAATCAAGGTAATGACCTTTGCAGTCTGTATGCCGTCCTCAATTTCACCTAAACAATCTCCTGCCGAAACCTGTTCCCCAATATCTCGCTTTGCTCTGAAAATCCCGGTAATAGTTGAATAGACCACACGGTCTTTCGAAATACCCTTGACATCCCCCGGAATACCTGTATTAGGCTGGGCCGGTCCAGAATAAATAATCCTGCCCAGATTATGCCCACGATTAGTTTCTATAACAAGGTCTACGTCTTCACCGGCAGTAAACCCTGGTCCCAAACCGATGGTCATTGGGGCCATATTCCGCTTTGTTCCTAAGTTTTGCTTGGCCATGATAGCGTCAACCAATATCTCCGGTTTAAGCGCCGGTAACACCTCTAAATCAGGATCGACTATAATCGGAATCTCTCCAGCTTGCCAAGCAGTTTCCCAACCCAAGGATGGTGAATCTACACGGCAAGCAGTAATCCCTTCAACCTGCCATCGACCTTCTTCAACTGCCGTCCCATAACAAACCGGCCAGCGCACCATTAAGGGCTTAGCGACTTCCGTCATTACCACTCGAAACCCCGCTTTGGCCAAAGCCCAACCTACTCCGGAAGCTTGTTCTCCTGCCCCACGAATTAAAACTACCGGTCCATTCATCACCAGTTTACTGTACATGGCATACTTCTCCTTATCCTAAAAAACATTATGTTGGCTAAATAAAGCTTGGTATTGCTCAGGGGTATCAACATCATTTAAACAGCTTTCTTCAACTGGTAACTTCCGCCATCGATCCGGATAACGATTTAAAACCACTCTTCCCCCTTGTTCCCCTTGAAGAGCGAACAATTCCGGAACATATCGCTTATGAAAAAAGACGGGAGATCCAGCTGTTTCCCCAGTCATTGGTACAAGAAAGTCGGGAGAATACTTAATAACCTCTGCCAAGCAGGCCGACAACATCTGAGCAGTAACGCCTACCTGATCACCTTGTAAGAATGCGTAACTGTGAACCTCACTGTTCAGATCTTGTAACCCTATCTTAATGGTTTCGGCCAAAGGCCTGGGATTGGGATCTAAAAGCCAGATCCCGTTGTGCTGATAAAACTCCCCGATCCTATCTTCCGAAACATAATTCTCAATGGGCTGCCGCGCGACTACCTGAATCTCCATCTCGGATGCCAAAGAACTTGGTTGATTTTTAACAACTGCCAAGACTGTATCTAATACATGCCCCAGTACAGTGGTATCCTTCCAGGGGAGGGCCAGCTTGTCTTTACCCATTCGACTGGCTAAACCGGCAGCCATTACCACAAATCGAACCATCGCAACTCCCCCTCTTTGGCATCCCCTACGGCTATACGCAAATTACACGGCCGCTTTTCTTCACATTCACTGTCAGTATTAAGATTCCCTTGCATTTCTTCCCATCTATCCTTGAGGGCAAGTAATAGATCTACGGGATCAATAGGATCTATTACTTGCTTATTTTCAATAATTTTCCCTGGGCCATTTAAGAGAATAACCCAAGACATTTCCCTATATTGAGAAGCAAAGACAGGAGATCTCAGAAAATAACTCCAAGCACTCTCAGCGTTCCAGACCTTTCCCAGAAGATCCTGACAGAGATGAGGTCTATGAACTTGGTCGACCTGCAGAACATTTCCCCATAGCCCACGATCTAACATTAACACTGCACAATCCGTCTGCTTAGGAATTTGCGGTTCGTAGGTCTCCCAACACTTTAGTTTGCGTTCTCGAGCCCCATCTCCCTCTATCACCCAATAAGGTTTAATTAGACCTTCGCTTCCGCACTGAACACCTGCCTGGCTGCTTTGCTGCTCCGATGTCAGAAGATCCTCAGCGATAGCTTCATCAACGGCTTTGAGCGAAGGTCCAATCCACTTTCCGCTCTCCTCCTCAGTTCTATCATACCAGAACCAAGCACCCTTTTCATTTGGAGGAGGAGGGCCGGGACTCTTCCAGGCACTCATTTGGTTCTCGGGATAAACTTTTGTTGTTGTCGTCGCTACAACTTGTAAACCCGCGGATAGGATTTCGCGAGTCAGGGATCGGACACAGGTTGTTTTTCCGCCAGCCCCGATGAAGGTAGTCACAGGTGATTTTCTGGTCATATTCCATAGGCTGCCGCTCTCTGTTTTCAGTCCGGCGGTTAACCTCGAACTACTCATAATTTCTCCTTAACCATATTTTTCTAACCGTGGTAACTGTAGAGGATGGAAAAATAGGGGTCGCTCGGGGCAGGGCGGCTTCGCCCACATCCGATCACTCAGCATTCCAAGGCTGGCCCACGCGCTGTCCTGGGAGCTCCGCCAAACCACTGGGTAATACCTGAGGTGAACCCGTGGCTCCGCTTCCCCAGGTCA
>JGI2924J29684_1078132_pt1 | contig 32329 bp, 34 predicted proteins | sample BenlonsequencITS_FD_29684 | JGI IMG/M metagenome (IMG submission 29684)
GATCCGCGAGTCGATATGGCAGGCGTCGATCCAGGCCATGAAACCGAGGAAGGGCTGGTTCATGTCCCGCGAGCACATGTTCGTCAAACCGAACGAGATCCAATGCCCGTTCTCGTCCTCGTCGGGCTGTTCCGCGAGGGACCCGTCGAGCATCGAGAACGCGGTGGACATCGCCTGCTGGCCGGAAAGGTACAGCTTCTGGTACTCCATGCCTTTGCGCGGCCACTCGTCGGCGTTCGTCCACACTCCGCTCCCGCCGGACTGGCTGAAGAAGGTGGCGGGCGCGAATGTGTCGATCCCGTTGTCAATGCCTTTCAGCCAGTGGTCGAACCATGCTCGGGCGAGCACGTCCATTCTCGGCGGGTTCGGGTATTTCCCGAGGCCGGATCCGGTCGTGAAGTGGTACCAGTCGCCGATGAGGACTTTCTTCTCGCTCGGCGGCAGCGGCAACTCGTTCAGGAGGCGCACCTCGCTGTTGACGAAGAGGTCGTGCCAGCCGCCCACCACGAAAGTGGGCACGTCGACCTTGCTCACGTCGGTGATCAAGTCCTTGCGCCACGGGGAGGTTTCGTCCGCGAAATTGGCAACATCCAGGGGAATCCGATGCGGGTCGCCTTCGCTCAGCGCCTTGTCCCGCCACGGCGAGCCTGTCCTGGCAATGGCGACCAGGATTTGGCCCATGCTCTGGCCTTGCGCTTGGCGGCGCTGCACCTCCTGCAAGATCGGCGAGTCCTCGTCAAGGGAGTCAAGGTAGTACTCCGCCACTTTGTCGATGTCCGGGGTGTTCAACGCCTGGGCCAGAAGGTCGAGCTTGACGAAGACCTCTTTGCGCCGGTCGTCGGCCCACTGCCAGTCGTAGGTGCCCCCCGCGCTGGCCGACAGGTCCGGGAGCACTTTCATGAAGTTGATCAGCGACAACCAGTAGGGCAGGAAGCCGACGCCGACGCCGCCGCCCGGGGCCACCACGTCCGCGACGAGGTCCGCGCTCGGCACGACGGGGAAGAGCGCCTTGAGGCCCTTCGGATGCTGTTGGGCCGCTTGCAGCTGGTTGATGGCGGAATACGAGACACCGGTCATCCCGACCTTGCCATTCGACCACGGCTGTTCCGAGGCCCACTCCACGACTTCCTTGTCGTCGAGCTGCTCGCGCTTGCCCAACACCTGCCAGGTTCCCTGAGAGAAGCCGGTGCCGCGCTGGTCGACCACCACCTGCGCGTAGCCCGATTGCAACAGCCTGCGGTCGACGCCGAGCTCCTGGAAGAACCCGGAGTTGAAGCCTTGCAGCAACTGTTCGAGCCCCTTCAGGCCGGGCGGCATGTACATGTCGCCGAAGAAGTTGACCCAGTTCTCCCCGTAATGGGGGATCATGATCGAGTCGATGGCCATCGAGGCCAGCTTGGTGTACGGGGTGATGTTCACGATCACCGGCAGCTGTTCGTCCACCGGTGTGCCGTCGTCGTTGAGCGGACGGTAGACGTTCGCTTTGAGCACCGTTCCGTCGCTCATCGTGATCGGCACGTCCCAGTCGATCCCGATGTTCGTGTACTGCAGGTCGTTCTCCCAGGTGTCGGACCACTGGTTCTCCAAGTCGCCCAGCGTGAACTGGTCCGGATACTTCGGATCGTTCGCGTCGGCGGCCTCCCGCTCGTCCACGTCCACGTCCTGCGCGGACGCCTCGTCGTCGGCGTCGTCGGGAGCCTCTGCCGCGAGATTGGCCTCGTCGTCCGCTTCCGCGGCGACACGGGCGTTCGACGCGATCAGGCCGCTGTCGCGCAATGGGGCGATGGGCGCGAACGCCCCTGCCCCTTCCGAAGACGCGGCGGTCTCGTCCGCCGACGCTGCCGCGCTCGCGGTGAGCCAAGCAGCTGCCGTCAACCCGGCGCTGGCGAATCCAGTGCCGAGCCAACGCGCGAAACAGCGCGCAAATCCATTGTCCATGTGCATCCTTCACAGCTGGAGTTTCATAAAAGTTGGATGAACCATAACAGATTTCCAGTGATTTGTGTAACGATGTAATAACCAAAGTGGGACGGTGCTCACGTGCTGCGGAATCGAGCCCGCCACAGGCGCGCGAGGCTCACGCCCGCGTAATCAACGCCCCAGCCGTGCAACATCCCGAGCGCGATGGAGAAAATGGCGACCACCGCGGACAGCAAGGCGCGCGCGCCGCCCACGCCCGGCTGCGACAAGGCCGCGACGCCGCCCGTCGTGACCACTTCGCCGACATTCACGAAAGAAAGCGCCCCCGGCACGAGGAACCAGAACGCCGCGATCAAGAGCACCATAGGCGGCGGCGCCCCCCGGAACCTGCCGATGAGCTGGGCGAACGGCACAGTGACCAGCGCGCCGAGGAACCCGGCGAGCAGCGGGTCCACATACGTGCCGCCGAGCTGTTGGCCGACAAGCGCCACAAGCATCGTCGCCGCGATCGCGGGCAACGACCCCTTCGGGGCGGACTTGTAGAGATAGAACCCGACCGCGGCGACCACCGCGCCGAGGCACGGAGCCCACGCGCCGAGCCCCCCGTGCGCGGGAAGCGCCCCCAGCGGGCCTCTGTGCTGCGACAACGGGCCCGCGATCCGCACCCCCACCGCCACGCCCAACGCGAGCAACAACAGTTGCGCCGCGCCATACATCAACCGAGTGGACCCCGAAATCACCTGGGTGCTGGTCAGCTCCACCGCCCCAATCGTGAGCGTCACCCCCGGCAACACGCTGACCAGAGCCGGGGCCAGGACACGGAGCAATCCGTCACCAGCCGCCTCGGCCAGGTACCACGTCGTGAGAACGGTCACAAGCGTCGCCGCGATCGGCGGGAGCATGATGGCGACCGACGGCAACCATCTGCCGAGCAGCAACAACATCCCGACCACGAGCCCGAGCAGCGCATACGCGGGCAGGCTCGCCCAGGTGGGCTGCAAAGCCAGTCCGAAACCGATCGTGAGGAGCGTATGCCCGAGCACCGTCGTGAACGCCCCGAACCTCGGCGCCCAGCCGCGGGCCGCTTTCGTGCGGGCGGTCACCTCCGCAGGGGTCGCCGCGCGGGCCTTGGCGAGCTTGACCAGGGTGTCCACCTCGCCCGCCTGGTCGAGCCGCGCCACCGCCCACGACGGCTCATCGACCTGTGTTTTCGTCTGCAACGGCGAATCCAGCTGCACTATGAGGTACGTGGGGAACACGAGCACCCGCACCTCGTGGCCCGTGTACGCCAAACCGATCGCGCGCAGCTGCGACTCCACGAGGTTGGTCGGCTGCCCGGTCTCGATCATCGCGATGCCCAGCTGGCGCAGCATCGTGAGGACGTCTTCGTCCGGATACGGGTCCACGCCCTCCAACGGCTCAGGGCGCTCCTTGAGCAGCGCATGCCGCAACCTCTCCCATTGGTGCTGCAAAACGGCGCGAGAGGTCACCGGTTATTCATAGCCGATCCACCCGAAAACCAACAGCAACACTCCCCTCCCCTCGAACTGCGCCGAAAAATTGCCCGCGCGATGCGGCCAAGGGCGCCGTCTTCCCGCGCGGGGCGCGCTCTCGGCGGTCAAGATGGCAAGATCCGAGTCGGACGCGAAGCAAGGAGAGCTATGAAAGTCGCAGTGTATTGCGGCGCAAGCACCGGGACAGATCCGGCGCACGCCGCAGCGGCGGCCGATTTCGCCAGCGCCCTCGCCCGGGCCGGGGTGCACATCGTGTACGGCGGCGGGCACAAGGGGCTCATGGGCGTCGTCGCGGACGCCGCCCTCGCCGAGGGCGGCCAAGTGCACGGGGTCATCCCCGCCAGCCTCGTCGAAAAAGAGCTCGCACACCAACACCTCACCACCCAGCGCGTGGTGGAAACGATGCACCAGCGCAAAGAGCTCATGTTGGCGCTCGCCGACGCGGCGGTCGCCCTGCCCGGCGGGCTCGGCACGCTCGACGAGCTCTTCGACGTGTGGGGTTCCGCGCAGCTCGCCTTGCACCCCAAACCCGTCGGGGTGCTCAACGCGAACGGTTTCTGGACGGACCTGCTCGCCGCCGTCCGGGGCGTGCGAGAAGCGGGGTTCATCGCGGACAGCAGCTACGACCTGCTCATCGTCGCGCAGGACGCGCAGGACTACCTGAAGCAGGTCGAGTCATTCGCCCATCCGGGCGGACGCTTCTAGCGCCGCCTCACCCCTCGGCCAGCGCGCGAAGCTCCGGCCCGCAGAGCCGGTACGTGGTCCATTCGTCCTGGGCTTTCGCCCCGATGGACTGGTAGAACCCGATCGCCGGGGCGTTCCAGTCGAGCACCGACCAGCTGAGCCGGGACCAGCCGTTGCGGACGCATTCCCCGGCCAAGGCGGCCAGCAGCTGTTTCCCGAGCCCCGAGCCCCGGCTCTGCGGACGCACGTAGAGGTCTTCGAGGTAGATCCCGTGCACGCCGTCCCAGGTGGAGTAGTTGAGGAACCACACCGCCATGCCGACGACCTCGCCGGGCGTGTCGTGCCGCGACTCCTCCTCCGGCGACACCGCGACGTGGGCGAACACCGCAGGACGCTCGCCGAACAGCGACGCGTGCAACTGCTCCTCGGTGAGATGGCATTGTTCGGGGGCCTTCTCGTAGACGGCGAGGTCGTAGACCATCGCGCGCATCGCGGGCACATCCTCGGGCCGCGCCCGGCGGACAATGCCCGCGCGCGGGCCCGGAGCCGCAGTGTTCGTCGCCATCAGGTTCCTTCCTGCCGCGCTCCACGCGCGGCGTCCTCCATCGCGTGCGACACGGCGTCCCCCATCGCGTGCAACACGGCGTTCTCCATCGCGTGCGACACGGCGTTCTCCATCGCGTGCAACACGGTGCGCAGCATTGCCCTCGGCGCGTCCCCGACCACGCACTCCCCAACCCCCTCGCCCCACGGCCCGAGCGAAGCCAGAATGCTCCCGACCAGCTCCCGCGCCTGATTTTTCGTCCGCCCGCCGGCCGAGCGGACCAGCGCCTCCCGCAGCACGTTCTTCACCTTGCCGTGCGGACGCGCGAGGACGAGCCCGCGCGGACCAGCCCCGCCCACAGCGTCGGCCTCAATGATCGCGCTGACGGAATCCGGGGCGGATTTGCGCAACCGCAGGTTCCATTTTTCCGCGAAATCCTCCCGGAGCCGCGCTTGAGCATCGGCGCTGCGCACATCGGGATGGTTGTTGTCCACGAGCAGCGCCAACTGGTCGCCCTGTTCCCACAACAGAGCGCGGAACAGCGCTGACGGCTCGTGCTTGCGCAGATCCAGCGCCCCCGCCGCAGCCGACGACTCCACCGACTGCCGACCATGGGTGTAGATCGCCGCAGGGGCTCCCCCCGAGGCGATCCGGTCGACTTTCTTGGCCGCGCTGGGGGCGAAACGCAACAGATGCAGGTCGCTCGCGCTGCCGATCGCTTGCGCGCCCTGGTAGCGGTTGAAGTCGGGAATGAGCTCTTCGACGAGGCAGTCCAGGCCGACAATGGCCTTCTGCACGGCGAGGCCGAGCGCGGGCTGGGCCTCGCCGTACCCGTACGCCACAAGCCCGCGCCCCTGCGCGAGGCACCGCAAGCCCTGGGCGCCGCGCGCGCAGAACAACGCCACGCCGTCCGGCGTGTACGGCGGGTCGGCCACGAACAGGTCGGCCCATGCTTCGAGATCGGCGGGGAACCTTTGCCGCAGATCGGCGTGGCGAACACGAAATTTCGCTCCGGAACTGGACAGTTCGGCGGCGAGGAACTCCACAAGCGCCTCGTCGATGTCCACAACAGCGATGTCCGCCGAAGGGCAGAGCTTCGCCACCGCAAGGCTGGTGAGATCGTGGTCCCCCACGAAAAGGACGCGCAGACCGTTCGTCTCGAAACGCCGCGCGATCCACGACGCCCGCCGCAGGACAGTTTCCGCTGTGGCCGCGACATGGTCGAGGTTCCTGTTCGGCTTCGGCGCGCGGGCGCGCGCCGCGCGCAGCTCCTCCAACAGCTCCGGCCGGAGTTCTGGGCGGGAAGCCGACGCGAGCAGCGCCTCGTACCCCTCCCGAGCCTGCGGCCGCAGCCCCTGCCGACCGTCCGCATCGGCGACAACGTCCTCACCGGCGACGCGCAGGAACGCTTCGACTCCTCGGCGGGAAAGCGCCGCCGCGTCGATGAGCTCTTGCAGACTGGCCCCGCCCGCGAGGAGCCGGGCGAGAACGGCGAGGTGCTGACGGTTGCACGCCGTCTGCCGCGCGAGCAGCAGGGCGATGTCAGCCAGCGCCACGGACCGCGTCCCCCGACTGCTCGCGGGAAGCCTCCACAAGGTCTTCCCTCGCCCTGGCGACCCGTGAGCGCACCGTGCCGACCGGGCAGTCGCACACCGCGGCGGCCTCCGCGTAGGAAAGGCCGAGCATTTGCGTGAGCACCAGCGCCTCGCGGCGCTCGGGGGCCAAATCCTCCAACAGCATTTTCACCAAAGACAGCTCGACCTGCGCCCCATGCTCGGCGACTTCCCTGCGGCGCACGACCGGCGCGAGGCCCGGATCGGCGCCAGGGGCCGACCTCGGCCTGGCCACCGCGGAACGGATCTGGTCGACCACGACCCGGCGCGCGATGGACAGCAGCCACACTCGGCCGTTCGAGCGGCCCTCGAACCTCGCGATGCTGGTCATCGCCCGCAAAAAAGTTTCCTGGGTGAGATCGTCCGCCTGGGTCGGGTCCGTCAGGTGGGCGAGAAAACGCCACACGTCCCGCTGGGTCTCGGCGACGAACGCGGCAAGCGCTTTGCGGTCGCCGCGCGCGGCAGCAAGAGCAAAAGCGGTGGCCCGGTCTTCGCCATCGCTCTGCAACATGCTCCCTAGGATATCGTGCGGCGCGGCCGCGGCCCGCATCGGGAATGAACCGCTCACGTCAGGCGCTAAAATGAGGTATGCGGAGCGCGCCGGAGCCATCGAGCCGAGAAGGATCCCGCATCCCGTGCGGCACGGCGCAGGAATCGCTCTCCGCCCGCTTGGACGGGGAGCGCGAGCCCGTGCCCGCCCACCGGGTCGACGCGCATGTCGCGGCCTGCGACGATTGCGCGCAATGGTGGCGCCAGGCGCAGACTCAAGCGGCCGCGTTGCGCCTGGCGGCGGTCCCCGCGGCCCCGGTGTTCGAAGTGGCGCTGCCCAAACCAAAGCGTTCCTGGCGGTCCCGGCTCTCGGTGTGGTCGCCCAAACCGGAGGAAGTCGAAGTGCGCGTGCCCCAGGGCGCCCGGCCCGGCCGCCGCACGGGGCACCTGCGCCCCGCCCCGGAGCGCCCCGAGTGACCGCCGTGTTCGAGCCGGGCTCCCTCCGGCGGACCAGATACGCCGTGAGCGGCATGACCTGCGGGGCGTGCTCCGCCAGGGTCGGGCGGGCCTTGGGCAAGCTCGACGGGGTGCGCGCGGAGGTGAACCTCGCGACCGGGGTGGCGGTCGTCGACGCGCCCGAGTCCGTCGCGCCGGACGAGATCGTGGCCGTCGTGGGAAAAGCCGGGTACGCCGCCGCGCTGATCGAAGCCAACGCGCGCGCCGCCGCCCTCGCGGAGGAAGCCGACCAGGCCGAAGAGCGCGAGGTGCAGGACCTCTTCCGCAGGCTCGCTGTCGCGCTGCTCCTGTTCTTCCCGCTCGCGAACTTGTCCGTCCTCTTCGCCATGGAGCCCGGCTTTCGGATTCCTGGCTGGCAATGGCTGCTCACCGCGCTCGCGCTCCCCGTGGTGCTGTGGTGCGCCGCGCCCATGCGCCGCCGCGCCCTCGCCGCGCTCCGCAGCGGCGGGGCGACGATGGACACCCTGGTCACCCTTGGCGTGTGGGCCGCGTTCGGCTGGTCCTTGTGGTCGATGTTCGCCACGACGGGCCAGCCGCGGCCCGCCCCGGCAGGCGTCCTGGCCACCATCCTCGCCAGCGACGGCGTGTACCTGGAAGTCGCCGCCGGTATCACGGTGTTCGTCCTCGCCGGGCGGTATTTCGAAGCGAAAGCGAAACAACGGGCCGGCGCAGGGACCCGCGCGCTCGCCGCGCTCGCCGCGCGCGAGGTCACGTTGCTGATCGACGACCGCGAAGTGCGGGCCTCGGTCGAAGACCTCGTCGAGGGGTCGCGCTTCTCCGTCCGCCCCGGCGAGACCATCGCGACGGACGGACTGGTCTTGAGCGGCGCCGCCGATGTGGACATGAGCGCGATGACCGGCGAGCCGAACCCCGTGCCGGTCGAACCGGGCTCCGCCGTGGTCGGCGGGACGATCTGCCTGACCGGGCGGCTCGTGGTGGAGGCCGCGGCGGTCGGCGAGGACACCCGGCTGGCCGGGATGCTGCGGCTGGTCGAAGAGGCGCAAATCGGCAAGGGGAAGGCCACGGAGCTCGCCGACCGGGTCTCGGCGTTCTTCGTCCCCTCGGTGCTGCTCATCGCGGCGGCGACGTTCGTCGGCTGGCTGCTCGCCGGGGCCGAGACCGCGCGCGCGGTCGGCGTCGCGATCTCGGTCCTGGTGATCGCCTGCCCGTGCGCCTTGGGCCTCGCCGTCCCGACTGCGCTCATGGTCGCGGCGGGCAGGGGAGCCCTGCTCGGCGTGTTCCTGAAAGGGCCGAGGGCGTTGGAGGCGACCAGGGACGTCGACGCCGTGGTGTTCGACAAAACCGGCGTCATCACCACCGCGAAAATGCGAGTGGCCAGCGTGGCGCTCGCAGACGGCGCCGCCGAGGCCGAGGCGGCGAGGCTGGCTGGCGCCGTCGAGGCCGCCTCGGAGCACCCGGTGGGCGCCGCGATCGCCTCGTGGGCGCGCGGCGTCGTCCCGGCGCTGCCCGAAGTCCATGGTTTCCTCGCCCTCCCCGGCTCCGGCGTGCGCGGCACGGTGGACGGCTGCGACGTCGAGGTGACCCGTCCCGACACCAGGCGCGACGCGCCGCGCCCCGACCTGCCCCCCGAGCTCGCCCGAGCCGTGCGCGAGCAGCAACGCAACGGAGCCACCGCCGTGGTGCTGCGCAAAGACGGCGCCGCCATTGCCGTGCTGGGCCTCTCCGACACCGTCCAGGACTCCGCGGCCGCGGCAGTGGCGCGGCTGCGCGCGCGCGGACTGCGCTTGCTGCTGCTCACCGGCGACAACGCGAGCGCCGCCCAACTGGTCGCGGACCAGGTCGGCATCCCCGAAGTGATCGCCGAGGTCGCCCCCGAAGGCAAAGCGGACGTGCTGCGCCAGTTGCAAGAGGGGGGGCTGCGGGTGGCATTCGTCGGGGACGGCATCAACGACGGCCCCGCGCTCGCCGTCGCGGACCTCGGCATGGCCGTGTTCACCGGCACCGACGTCGCGTTGAGCGCGGCCGATGTGATCGTGGTGCGCGAGGACCTCGGCGCGGTTCCTGACGCGATCGCACTGGCCAGGGCGACGCTGCGCACCCTGCGGGGCAACCTCCTGTGGGCGTTCGGCTACAACGTGGCGGCGATCCCCGTCGCCGTGCTGGGTTTCGCGAACCCCCTGCTCGCGAGCGCGGCCATGGCGTTCTCCTCGTTCTTCGTCGTCGCGAACAGTTTGCGGCTGCGGCGAACCGACATCCGCTAGCGCCTCCGTGTCGGCAGCGTGCGCGCCCGGTCGAAGCGGCGCGGCGAACCGGGGGCACTGGGCTCAGCGGTTCGGGGTCGCCAGATGGCGGTCGGTGAAATACCGCTGCGGGAACAAGCACGCCGAGCGCCCCTCCACCACCGCGGCGGCTTGCTGCTCCTGCGTCGGGTTGCCGACCACGCGCGGATCGACCCGCCCCCACGTGACGACAAAGGCGATATCGCCGGGGCTTCGGGAAAACGTCACCCCTGATCTGCCGTCGCTTGTCGTGAACGAATCTTTGAGCGAAGCGCCGACGGCCTTGGCCTGCTCCTCGAACACGGCGAGGGCAGCGTCTCGGGCCGGGGCGGCGAGGTCGCCTTCGAACAGGACACGGCGAACGACGATCTGTTCCGGGGGCGTCGCCGGGAACATGTGGTAGGGGTTGCAATCCAATGGTTCCGGGGTCTGCTCGCCCCAGTGCCACGCCACACCGGGGTGCTGGGCGGCGACGGCGTCCGCCGCCCGGATGAGCGCCGCCTCGACCCGTTGCGCGTCCGCTTCGGCGGGGCCTCCTCGGCGCAACGCGGCCTCTGTTTGGGCGACCTCGTGCGGGCTCGTGTGGTCAGGGTCCAGCTGGCTGCCCCAGGAGCCGAGCAAAAAGAAACCGCCCACGCAGAACACGACCGAGCCGAGCACCGCTGTCGCGATCACCAGCGACACGATCCAGAACTTGCGTTTCCTCATCGCAGCCTCAGTGTTCGGCATCGCCCGAGCCTACACGGCGAAGCTGGGAGGACCGTTGCTCATGTCACACGCAGGGCGTGAGCGCGCATGCTGGCGCCATCCCCCGACCGTTCGGCGCATGACTCACGGGCGCGGGTTCCTTCTTACTTGCCGGCCGGGACCGGGAGGTGGCGCTCGGTGAAATACCATTCCGGCAACCGGCACGGCGTGACCCCGATCAATACCGCCAAGACAGCCGAGGTCAGGCCGATCCTCGCCCCCTCCGGGCTGTAGAAGTTCACATCCCGGTTGTCCGGCTTGTCGATGAAATTCTGATACTTCGTCGCGCCATAGGACGCCGCCGCGCGGCGCACGACCGCCACCGCCTGCGGCCACACCCCAGGCGGAATCGGACCATCGAACACCAGTTGTCGCACCCAAATCTGGACAACTTGTGTATCGCTCGCAGCATCCCCTGGGCAACTAAGACGGCCCCAGTCGCGATTCCAGCTCCACTTCAGCCCGGGCACGAGGGCGACGATCTCGTCGCCCGTCCGCGCCAAAAGGTCTTCCAGGTTGCGCGCCTCCTGCTCCGCCGTGCCCTTGTCCAAGTAGCGCGCCTCGAACGCCGCCACCTGCTCCTTGGTCATATGCTTCGGATTCGGGTCCAAAGAATCCACCAACTTTCTCAACGCCACACACCCGCCCCCGCAACACACCGCAAGCACCAGCAGCACAACCAGCACCCGCTTCCACACCCGCCGCCACCACGAGCGGCGCGGAGCGGAACTCCCACCCGCGCGCATGGTGTCGTCTGTGCTCATCGCAGGCGCAAGGCGTCGGCGTTCACGCCGTCCACATGCTCGTACTGTTCGGCGGCATGGGCGACATTGTCACCGGCCGTGGTGAAGGATTCGGCCATGGCCGCGCCGCGCGCGGTCTCGGCATCAGCGTACGCGGCGAACACCCCCGCGGCCCGCATCCCCGGCCACGCGGACTTGGCGCCCGCCAGCGCCGAGTCGCTGGAAGCGAGCTTGTCCTTGGTCTCCTCGGCCAGATTGCGCAGCTGGTCCACGCCCGAGCGCAATTCGTCCAGCTCGGCTCGCACATGCGGCCCGGCTCCCGTCGGCGTGTTCGCAGGCATCTTTCCTCCTTACTTCGCGCCGGGAACCGGGAGGTGGCGCTCGGTGAAATACCGTTCCGGCAACCGGCACGGCGTGACCCCGACCAACACGGCGGCCACCGCCGAGGTCAGGCCGATCCGCGCCCCCTCCGGGCTGTAGAAGTTCGAATCATGGTTGTCCGGCTTGTCGATGAAATTCTGATACTCCGTCGCCCCATAGGACGCCGCCGCACGACGCACGACCTCCACCGCCTGCGGCCACACCCCAGGCGGAATCGGACCATCGAACACCACTTTCCGCGCCCAAAACCGACCAACCCAAGTATCGGCAGCAGGATCACCGGGACACCCGGTGCGACTCATGTCATCCTTCCAACTCCACGTCAATCCGGGCACAAGGGCCGCGATCTCATCACCTGTCCTAGCCAAGAGAGCTTCCAGTTTCTGGCCTTCCTGTTCCAAGGTGCTTTTATTCCAGTAGCGCTCCTCGAACGCCTCGGCCTGCTCCTTGGTCATATGCTTCGGATTCGGGTCCAAAGAATCCACCGCCTTTCGCAACGCCAGACACCCGCCCCCGCAACACACCGCAAGGACAAGCAGCACAATCAACACCCGCTTCCACACACGCCCCCACCACGAGCGGCGCGGAACACCACCCCCGTCCCCGCGCACGGCCTCGTCTGTGCTCATCTCACTCCCCATGCTGGGTGACATCCTTGCGGCCGTCGTCCCCGGTCATCCCGGCAACCACAGCGGCCATATTGTACCCCGGCATCCGCAATTCTCCGTTGGACCCGTTCTGGGGGTATTGCGAGTGCTCGTGCCCATTCTGTTGGATGCCCTCGTGGCGCACACCGATGCCGTCCAGGCTGTCACCGAGCGTGATGCCCTCATGGGTGGACAGCCGGGTCACCCAGGACTGCACAGAGGGGTCCGCGCCGAAATTCCCCGTTCCGGCAGCCAACTTGATGGTGTCGCCATCGCCCTGCATCGCGAAAATATGCCCGGCCTGCATGTGCAACTGCTGGGCCGAGTCCGCCTCGATCCCCGGCGAGCCGTAGAGCACCGCGTTCTGCACCACACCCGGCGGGGTCTGCTGCAAGGCGAGGGAGGTGGTGAGCGAGCCGTAGGAGTGCCCGAGCGCGGTGATCTGCGGCCCCGTGTCCGCACGCCCGTCCGACGGATGCCATGCCGCGTTGAGCCCCTGGTAGAACCGGCTGAGATCCTGCGCCCCCGCCTTCGCCAAGGTGTCCTGGCTGACGTCCGCGCCGCCGCGCGCCCAGTCGCCCCACCCGGGGCCGTCAACGTGGGGGCACTGGTAGCCGATCCACGCGATCGTCGACACGGTCTCGCCGGGCTTGCCCTGTGCCCGCAGAATTCGCTCGGTTTCGCTCTTGAGATCGCTTGCCTCGCCGACCATCCCATTGAGACTGCCACCGACGGAGGAGTCCAACCCCGGCGTGGTGACCGAAATATGGTCGGCGGTGTCCGGGTCGCCGAGCGCGATGGCGGCCTTGCCGCGCTCTCCTGACCGCATATCGAGCACCAGCAATTTAGCGTCTTTCCCGTACTGGTTCAGCGACCTGTCGATCGCGTCGAGGTCGTCGAGTTTCTTCTTCACGTACCAGAGCTGCGCGTCCTTGTCGCTGAACGCGCCGCCGAAGGGGTTGCTGTCCAGCTCGCGCTGCAATCGGTCCCGCTCCGCGGTCAATCGCGCCCGCTCCGCCGGGATGAGCGTGCGGTTGGCGGCGTCGCGCGCGCTCGCGGAGACCCCGTCCCTGCCCCCGATCCAATCCGGGTGGTTGTCGATCACCCACTGGCGTTGCTTCGGGGGGAGCGAGTTCCACCAGCCGGTGTTGGCGTCGGGGCTTCCCTTGCCCGGCGGCGGGTCCGCAACGCCGAGCTCCCCTTGCTGCTCTCCGGCGTGCGCGGCCTGGGCGTCGTCGGCGGCTCCCCCGGCGGTGATCGTTCCGTCCGTCGCTCTCTTGAGCACGTCGGCCGCTTTCTCGTCCAAGCGGTTCGCCGCCCGGATGACTTCCGCGACCTCGGCGGACAGGTTCGCGATCCGGGCGCGCTGCGCGTCCGAGATGTGCGCGTCCGGCTTGTCGTGCACGAAACCGTTGTCGTCGATAGTCGCGCCGAGCGCGTCCGCCTCCTGTTCGAGGGCTCGCAGCTCTGTTTGCAACTGGGTGAAATCGTCGTGGAGCTCCGAAACCGCCTCTCGCACCGCCGAGAGGCGCGCAATGTCGTCGAGCAGGCTTGTGTCGATGTTCTGGAAGTTCTGCGTGGCCGCGTCCTTGGCGGCGCCGCTCCATCCGGGGAATTGCGTGATCTTCGCGAATGAGCCCTGGGCGTCCTGAATCGACGCGACCCGCGACGACAGGCTCGTCGCGAGATCGCCGAATGCCCCCGTGTCCACACGCCGAATGTCCCCGAGGTTCATAGCGCCCCCTTTTTCGTCTTCCTCTCGGAAAAGATTATCAGGGACGCGCAAACGCCGAATCCCCTGGGGTATGCCCAGGGGATTCGACAGGATTCTCGGGGACGACCCGCAGACACGAAGCCTACTTGGCCCGCTCCAACACCTCGACCAAGCGCCAGTGCTTCGTCGCGGACAGGGGCCGGGTCTCCATGATCCGCACGGTGTCGCCGATATGGGCGTCCTGCTGCTCGTCGTGGGCCTTGACCTTCTTCGTGGTCCGGATGATCTTGCCGTACAGCGGGTGCCGGTGGCGGTCCACAAGCTCCACGACGATGGTCTTGTCCATCTTGTCCGAAACGACGACGCCCGAGCGGACCTTGCGGCGCGAGGTGCGCGCGGCCTGTGGCGTCGGTTCAGTCTTTGTGGCGCTCATGCGTCCTCACCCTCGGTCTTCTCGCTCTTCTTGGCCTTGGACTCTTTCTTCTCGGCTTTCTCGGCCTTGTCGGTCTTCTCGGCCTTGTCGGTCTTCTTTTCGGCCTTCTTCGCCTTCGCCTGCTCGGCGGTCGGCTCGGCGGACAAACCCAGTTCGCGCTCGCGAATCACGGTGTACACCTGGGCGATCTCCCGCTTGACCTCGCTGACGCGACTGTTCTTGGCCAACTGGCCGGTGGCGAGCTGGAAACGCAGGTGCAACGCTTCTTCTTTGAGTTTGCCGAGTTGCTCGACCAGGTCGTCACGACCCCGTTCGCGCAAATCAGCGGCCTTGGTGCGGTGTGCCATCAGAATTGCTCCTCTCGGGTCACGATGCGCGTCTTCAACGGCAGCTTGTGCTGCGCGCGGCGGAGCGCTTCGCGAGCCGTCTCCTCATTCGGGAACGACATTTCGAACAGAACGCGGCCTGGCTTGACGTTGGCGATCCACCACTCGGGCGAGCCTTTGCCGGAACCCATGCGGGTTTCCGCGGGCTTCTTGGTCAGCGGACGGTCGGGGTAGATGTTGATCCACACCTTCCCGCCACGACGGATATGCCGGTTGATGGCGATACGCGCGGACTCGATCTGCCGGTTGGTGACGTAGGCGGGCTCAAGGGCCTGGATGCCGAACTCGCCGAAGGTCACCTTCGTGCCGCCTTTGGCAGCGCCCGAACGGCTCGGGTGGTGCTGCTTGCGGTGCTTGACTTTACGTGGGATCAGCATGGCTCAGGCCTCCTGACCTGATTCGTTGGCAACAGACTCCGCCGCGGGCGCTGCCGCGACAGGCTCCGCCGCCGAGGGGTCGGACGGGCCTTGGCCAGCGCGACCGGCCTCGGTGCTGGTCGCGGTGGTGCCAGAGGCTCCGGAGCGGCGCGGGCGGGCGGCGCGGTCGCGACGGGCGCCCGCCTCTTCCGCGGCGGCGAGCTGAGCGGCGTGCTCGACCCGTCCGCCGACGATGTCGCCCTTGTAGATCCACACCTTCACGCCGATCCGGCCGAAGGTGGTCTTGGCCTCGTGGAAGCCGTAGTCGATGTCGGCGCGCAGGGTGTGCAGGGGCACCCGGCCCTCGCGGTAGTACTCGGACCGGCTCATCTCAGCGCCGCCGAGACGGCCGCCGCACATCACCTTGATGCCCTTGACCTGCTGGTGGCGCATCGCGGACTGGATCGCTTTGCGCATCGCGCGACGGAACGCCACGCGGTTCGACAGCTGCTCGGCGACGCCTTGCGCGACGAGCTGGGCGATGGTCTCGGAGTTCTTGACCTCCAGGATGTTCAGCTGCACCTGCTTGCCGGTGAGCTTCTCCAACTGGCCCCGGATGCGGTCGGCCTCGGCGCCGCGGCGGCCGATGACGATGCCCGGACGGGCGGTGTGGATGTCCACGCGCACCCGGTCACGGGTCCGCTCGATCTCGACCTTCGCGATACCGGCCCGCTCCATGCCCGACACGAGCAGCTTGCGGATCTGGATGTCCTCTTTGATGTAGTCCTTGTACTGCTTGTCGGCGAACCAACGGGAGCGCCAATCAGTGGTGATGCCCAGGCGGAAGCCATGGGGATGGATTTTCTGTCCCATTTACTCCTCGCCTCCCTTCTCGGTCGCGGTTGCCGCAGTTTTCTTGGACTCGGTCTTCTTGGACTCGGTTTTCTTGGACGCGCCCTGCTTGGAACCGGCGACGCGCTTGGCGCGGCTCGGCCGCTCGTTGGCGAGCGCGGCCGCCACCTCGATGGTGATGTGCGCGGTGCGCTTGCGAATGCGGAAGCTGCGGCCCTGGGCGCGCGGCTGGTAACGCTTGAGGGTCGGGCCCTCGTCCGCGAACGCCTTCGAGACCACCAGGGTCGAGCGGTGCAGGTTCAAATTGTGCTCGGCGTTGGCGACCGCGCTCGCGAGGACTTTGGAGACCTCTTCGCTCGCGCTCTGCGGGGCGAAGCGCAGGATGGCCAACGCCTCGTCCACGCGCTTGCCTCGGATCAGGTCGATGACCCGGCGGGCTTTGGTCGCCGAGAAACGCGCGCCTTTGAGCGAGGCGTGCGCGGTCGGGTTGTCTTGGACAGTGCTCATCGGCGCTTCGCCTTTCGGTCCTCTTTGACGTGGCTGCGGAAGGTGCGGGTCGGGGCGAACTCGCCCAACTTGTGACCGACCATCGACTCGCTCACGAACACCGGGACGTGCTTGCGCCCGTCGTGCACCGCGAAAGTGTGCCCGACGAAGTCGGGGAGGATGGTCGAACGACGCGACCAGGTCTTGATGACCTGATGGGTGTTCTTGTCGTTCTGCGCGTCCACCTTCCTCAGGAGGTGGTCGTCGACGAACGGGCCTTTCTTCAAACTACGTGGCATCAGTCAGTTCCCTTCTACCGCTTCTTCCCGGTCCGACGACGGCGGACGATGAGCTTGTCGCTCTCTTTGTTGGCACGGCGGGTGCGGCCTTCCGGCTTGCCCCACGGGCTCACCGGGTGACGGCCGCCGGAGGTCTTGCCCTCGCCGCCGCCGTGCGGGTGGTCGACCGGGTTCATGACCACGCCGCGGACGGTCGGGCGGATGCCCTTCCAGCGGTTGCGGCCCGCCTTGCCCCAGTTGATGTTGGACTGCTCGGCGTTGCCGACCTCGCCGACCGAAGCGCGGCAGCGCGCGTCGACGTTGCGGATCTCGCCGGACGGCATGCGCAGCTGGGCGTACGGGCCGTCTTTGGCGACCAGCTGGACAGCGGAGCCGGCCGAACGGGCGATCTTCGCGCCGCCGCCCGGACGCAGCTCGATGGCGTGCACCACCGTGCCGGTCGGGATGTTCTTCAGGGGCAGGTTGTTGCCCGGTTTGATGTCGGCCTGCGGGCCGGTCTCGACGACATCGCCCTGCTTGAGCTTCGCGGGGGCGATGATGTAGCGCTTCTCGCCGTCCGCGTAGTGCAGGAGCGCGATCCGGGAAGTGCGGTTCGGGTCGTACTCGATGTGCGCGACCTTGGCGGGCACGCCGTCCTTGTCCGCGCGGCGGAAGTCGATGAGCCGGTAGGACCGCTTGTGGCCGCCGCCCTGGTGGCGGACGGTGACCCGGCCGTGGGCGTTGCGGCCGCCCTTGTTGTGCAAGGGGCGCAGCAGCGACTTCTCCGGCGTGGAGCGGGTGACCTCCGCGAAGTCGGAGCTCGAAGAGCCACGACGACCCGGGCTGGTCGGCTTGTGCTTACGAATAGCCATTGTTCTCTACCTCAGTCCTATGCGCCGGCCGTCGTGAAGATGTCGATGGTCTTGCTCGACTCGGTCAAGGAGACGAGCGCCCGCTTGGTGTCGGCGCGCTTGCCGACGCCGAACCGGGTGCGCTTGCGCTTGCCGTTGCGGTTCATGATGTTCACCCGCGCCACCTTCACGCCGAAAACTTTCTCGACGGCCAGTTTCACCTGGGTCTTGTTGGCTTCGGGGTGCACGACGAAGCTGTAGGTCTTCTGCTCGGCCAAGGCGAACGACTTCTCGCTCACCACAGGCCGGATCAGCACGTCGTGCGGATCAGCCGGGATGCTTGCGATGGTCATGCCTGCACCTCTTCCTTCTTGTTGACCTTGTGGTGCTCGATGAACGTGGTCAACGCCTCGAGGCTGAAGACGATGTCGTCGCTCTTGAGCACGTCGTACGTGTTGAGCTGGTCCGGGGTCAGGATGTGGGCGTGCGGCAGGTTGCGCACGCTCTTCAGACCGGTCTCGTCGGCACGGCCGAGGACCACCAACAGACGGGGCCGGGACGCGATCGAGTCGAGGAAGGCGGAGGCCTTCTTGGTCGACGGGGACTGCCCGGCGACGAGTTCGTCCACGATGTGCACGCGCCCGCCGCGCGCCCGGTCGGAGAGGGCGCCGCGCAGGGCGGCGGCCTTCATCTTCTTCGGGGTGCGCTGGGAGTAGTCGCGCGGCACCGGGCCGTGGACCGTGCCGCCGCCGGTGAAGTGCGGGGCGCGGGTCGAGCCCTGACGGGCGCGGCCGGTGCCCTTCTGCTTGTACGGCTTGCGGCCGCCGCCGGAGACTTCGCCCCGGGTCTTGACCTTGTGGGTGCCCTGCCGGGCAGCGGCGAGCTGCGCGGTCACCACCTGGTGCAAGAGCGAGATGTTGGCCGGAGCGTCGAAGATCTCGGCGGGGAGATCGAACGTTCCGGCGCTCTTGCCGTCAGCGGCGTGGATCGTCACGGTGAGGCTCACTTCGCCACCCCTTTCTTCACAGCGGAGCGGATGAACACCAAGCCGCCGTCACGGCCGGGGACAGCGCCCTTGATGAGGAGCACACCGGCCTCCGGGTCAACCCGGAACACGGTGAGGTTCTGCGTGGTCGTCTTCGCGTTGCCCATGCGCCCGGCCATCCGGGTGCCTTTGAACACGCGGCCGGGGAAGGCGCACGCGCCGATGGAACCCGGACGGCGGTGCACTTTGTGCGCGCCGTGCGAAGCGCCCTGGCCTTTGAAGCCGTGGCGCTTCATCGTGCCCGCGAAGCCCTTGCCCTTGCTGGTGCCGGTCACATCGACCAAGTCGCCGGCCGAGAACACGGTCGCGTCGATCTGCTGGCCGACCTCGTAGCCGGAGACGTCGTCGAGGCGGAACTCCGCGAGGTGGCGGCGCGGGGTGACCCCGGCCTTCTCGAACTGGCCGGCCAGCGGCTTGTTCACCTTGCGGGGGTCGATGTGGCCGAAGGCCAGCTGAATGGCCGAGTACTTGTCGCGCTCGGGGGTGCGGACCTGGGTGACGACGTTGACGCCGGTGCGGATCACGGTCACCGGGACGACGCGGTTGCGCTCGTCGAAGACCTGGGTCATGCCGAGCTTCGCGCCCAACAGGCCCACGCGGTTCTTGGAAGTGGAAGAAGTCATCAGAGCGGCCTCACTGGATGTTCACGTCGACGCTGGCAGGCAGGTTGATGCGCATGAGCGCGTCGACTGTCTTCGGCGTGGGGTCAAGGATGTCGATCATGCGCTTGTGGGTGCGCATCTCGAAGTGCTCGCGCGAGTCTTTGTACTTGTGCGGAGAGCGGATCACGCAGTACACGTTCTTCTCCGTCGGCAAAGGAACCGGGCCGACGACGCTCGCGCCGGTGCGGGTGACCGTCTCGACGATCTTGCGCGCGGACGCGTCAATAGCCTCATGGTCGTACGCCTTGAGCCTGATGCGGATCTTTTGTCCCGCCACTAGTGCCTCGTTTCTCCTGCGTCTCGCCAACACCGCATCCGGGTTGGCGCGCCCTGGCCGTGGCTCGCGCCAAGCAGGGCTGTCCTTCACGTCGGCGCCCGCGCGGCGTCTCGCCGTCGTGAACGCACGCCAAATGGCCGCTCTTTCGCTTTCATGGTTCTGCGGCCGACTCCCTGGAGCTTTCACTCCTCCGGGCCAGCCAAGCTGGTCCGCTGCGGCAAAATCCCGACATCAGATGTGAAACTTTTGTCAAAGCTCTAGGCCGCGCGCAACCCCGCCGCCCTTGCGAGCAGCGTTGTTCAGTATGCACGAGACCCCTGCGGCTTGGCAAGTCCGCAGGTGGAAAGACTGAGGCAGCACTGCCGACGCCCTCGCGATCACGGCGTCGGCCAATACTACTTTCGGGTAGTATTATGCTCGGTCCGTCCACACGCCCGGCGGAGCCGGCCGATCCGAAGGAGACCCATGGCGGTGTTCAAATCCAAGCCCGTCACGTCGAGGACCGAGCTGGCACTGCGCGGCAGCGCCCTCGGACGGGCTTGGCTCAAGCTCGGCAAGTCCGTCCCCGGCCGCGTCGCCTTCTCCGCCGGGTACGCGCTCAAGGCGCCGTATTTCGCCACCGTCACCCCGTACGTGCGCACGATCGAGCCCGGCCGCGCCGAGGTCTCGGCCCCGTCGTGGTTCTTGACGCACAACCACATCGGCTCCTTGCACGCCATCGCCTGCTGCAACACCGCCGAGGCCGCGATGGGCCTCGTGATGGAGGCTTCCACCCCGTCGACGCACCGCTGGCTCCCCAAAGGCATGACCGTCAACTACCTGAAGATCATCAAGGGCGGCGTGCGCACGATCGCGCACCTGCCTGAGGGCTTCGACTTCTCCACGATCACCGAGGGATCCGAAGTCCCCGTCCATTTCCAGGTGATCGACTCCGCCGGCATCGAGGTCGCGAACGGGACCATCACCACCTGGGTTTCGCCCAAACCACTTGGCGCCGCGCCCAACCAGCTCCGCTAGTATTTGCGCCATGGGCATCCTCAAGAGGGCCGCCCGCGGGAGACCCGCGGGCCGGGCGGTCGTCGCCGTCGCCGTCGCCACCCTTCTGGCCAGCGGTTGCGGCAGCAACACACCCGTCGCGCCGACGACGACCTCGGCGACGAAGATCCCGGTGCACTGGTCGCCCGACTTGCCCGCCGTGATCGCCTACCAAGGCGGCGTGGGCTACGGCTTGGCCCAGTCCGAGCCCACCGTGCGCAACTCGATCCAGAACGTCGGGGTGAGCGTGGTGCACGTCCCGGTGGTGCTGGACAACAACGGCACCGCCATCGCCTGGTCGAGCACCAAGATCTCCGACGCCAAGTGCTCCATCGCCCCGGAGTCCGCCGACCCGAACGGCCCGAAGCCCGCGCCGGACGGCACAATCGGGTCGAACGTGTACGCCCTGAGCGACGAAACCGTCTTGCAGGGGATCGTCTGCGACAAGACCGACCCCGCCTACCCGAACCAGAGCGAGAGCGAGGCCTCCGGGTCCAAGCTGCGCAAGCTGGTCGATCTGCTCAAAGTCGGCACCAGCTACAACAACGCGGTCGAGCGCCTCTGGTTCGACGTCGAACTCATCACCGACCCGGTGCAGAAGGCCAACACCGCCACCCCGGAGCAGTACGTCGCCGCCGTCGTGAAAGCGATGAACGAGGCGAGGTTCGACAATGTCATCATCTCCAGCTACGACTGGCGCACCCTGCCCCTGGTGCACAGCGGCTTCAAAGTCGGCACCGAACAAATCCCCGGCCTGAGCACTGTGCCCACCGTGGCCCTGGTGCGAGCCGACACATTCTACCCCGGCAGCCCGTGGATCGGCGGCCTGAACCTGAGCGAAGTGCACGCCGACCTCATCGAAGCCGCTGTGAAACTCGGGGTCGACGGCATCGCCCCCGACTTCCTCGCCTCGCAGCCGCTGCCACAGCCCGAGGACCAGACCCCGCCGGGGCAGCAAAAGCCCCTCCTGGTCTCCAAACAGTTCCTCGACCGCGCGCACAAGGCGGGGCTGAAGGTCTTCCCGCAGGTCATCAACAACCTCAACGATATGGACCATCAGCTCAAAATCTGCCAAGGGACAGACAGCCAGCTGCACCTGGACCAATGCGTGGACGGGATCATCACCGCCTATCCTGACGTGCTCGACACCGAGCTCGGCACGCTCGGGGCCAACCGGCCCGCGAAGCTTTCCCCCCGCTGATCGGAACATCGAAGCACGGTATGAGCACTCCGCAGACGCCTGACGTCCTCGCTGCCCGCTACGCGACGAAAGAGCTTGTGGCGCTCTGGTCGCCCCGCGCCCGCGTCGTCCTTGAGCGCGATCTTTGGATCGCCGTGCTCAAGGCGCAGATCGAACTGGGCGTCCCCGGCGGGGACGCGGCCAGCGTCGCCGACTACGAGCGGGTCAAGGAACAGGTCGACCTGGACTCCATCGCAGCGCGGGAACGAGTCACCCGCCACGACGTGAAGGCGCGGATCGACGAGTTCAACGCCCTCGCCGGGCACGAGCTGGTGCACAGGGGCATGACCAGCCGAGACGCCACCGAGAACGTGGAGCAATCCGTCATCCGCGCCTCGCTGGCCCACGTCCGAGACCACGCGGTCGCCGCGCTGGCCCGGCTCGCCGAACGCGCGGCCCAATACGCGCCGACCATGCTGGTGGCCCGCAGCCACAACGTCCCCGCGCAAGCGACCACGCTCGGCAAGCGTTTCGCCACCTGCGCCCAGGAACTGCTCATCGCGGTGCGCCGGGTGGACGAGCTGATCGAGCGCTATCCGCTGCGCGGCATCCAGGGCCCGGTCGGCACCGCGCAGGACATGCTCGACCTTCTCGGCGGGGACCGCGACAAATTCGCCCGGCTCCAACGCAGCGTCGCCGAGCACGTCGGCTTCACCCAAGCCCTGGTCAGCGTCGGGCAGATCTATCCGCGCTCCCTCGACCACGACGTCGTCTCCGCGCTGGTGCAGCTCGCCGCCGCGCCCTCCTCGTTCGCGCACACCCTGCGCCTGATGGCGGGCCAAGAGCTCGCCACCGAAGGGTTCCAGCCCGGACAGGTCGGCTCCTCCGCGATGCCGCACAAGACCAATCCGCGCACCAGCGAGCGCATCAACGGACTCGCCGTCGTCCTGCGCGGCTACGCCTCGATGACCGCCGAGCTCGCCGGAGCGCAGTGGAACGAGGGCGACGTGTTCTGCTCCGTTGTGCGACGGGTGGCCCTGCCTGACGCGTTCTATGCGATCGACGGCCTTTTCGAGGGCTTTTTGACGGTGCTCGGCGAGTTCCACGCCTTCGAGCCGGTGATCGAGCGCGAAGTCGCCCGCTACTTGCCTTTCCTCGGCACCACCCGCATCCTCATGGCCGCGGTGCGGGCGGGAGTGGGCCGGGAAGCCGCGCACGAGGCGATCAAAGAGCACGCGGTGGCGCTGGCCAACGACATCCGCGAGCGCGGAGCCGAGCCGGACCTGCTCTCGCGGCTCGCCCAGGACCAACGACTGGGATTGACCCGAGCGCAGCTGGACGAGGCGCTCGCCGACCGCGACCTGTTCCTCGGCGCGGCCGACGACCAGGTCCGTCGCGTCATCGACGAGGTGGAGGCCCTGGTCGCGAAGCACCCGGAAGCGGCCGCCTACCGGCCAGGGTCGATTTTGTGACGCCCAGGGCCGGGGCCTCGGCGAAAGCCGGGACGTCGGGAGGGACGACGAGCGCCGAAAAGTATTTAGCGTTCACTATTTATTTCGTAGAGAGTGATCCTTGATTCGTATAGAGTGATCTTTATGATGATCTCCTCACGCGTCCGCGGCGTCCTCAGCGGACTGCTTCCCTTGCTGTCCTTGTCCGCAGCGTCCTTGCCCGCAGTCGCAACGATGGCCCCGAACGCCGCTGCGGCGCCCGCGGGATGCGCCGACTACGACATCTCCTTCGCCCGGGGGACGGGAGAGCCCGCCGGAGTCGGCGTCGTCGGCAACGCGTTCGCCAACGCCCTGAAGGCCAAAGAGCCAGGCAAGACGTTCAACGTCCACGGGGTGGACTACGCCGCCGACTACGACTTCGTCGCACTCGACTTGCACTCCCTCGCCGCAGGCGCGGACAATCTGTCCGCGCACCTGCAGGACGTGGCCAGCCGATGCCCGGACACGCAGTTCGTCCTCGGCGGCTATTCGCAGGGCGCGGCCCTGGTCGACGCGGTGATCTCGTTCGGGGTGCCGCTGCTCGGCTTCAGCAACCCGCTGCCGGGGGATGTGGCCAACCGGATTGTCGGCGTCGCGTTGTTCGGGGACGCCACCCACCGCGTCTTCAACGGCCTGCAACCGGTCTTCATCACCCCCGACCTCGCTGCCAAGACCACCAATATCTGCGCTGACGGCGACCCGATCTGCGAAAACGTGGAGGGCGGCCTCGACACGCAGAGCGCCGATTTCAACGCGAACCACACCTCGTACGTCTCCCGAGGCCTCACAGCCCAGGGCGCCGCTTTCGTCGCCGACCAGATCAACGGCCAGCCCGCGCAGGCCGCCCCGGCGCCGCAGCCGCCCGCCGAGAACGACGCGCAAACGGCCCCAGACGAAGACACGACCGCAGCCCCGGAGGAAGAAGGATCGGACGCGGACGGCGAGTAAGACAGCGTCGTCACTGGCCAAACGAATCGGCGGACAGGAGCGAGTGCGGATTGGAACAAGCAGTGACCCTTGTGAGAAAAATATGGCATGCTCGAAGGATGGAACACTCGCGCATTCCGAGAAAATCCACCGCTTTGGCCGCCGCCCTTTTCTGCGGCGCCGGTCTCGCCGTCCTCGCGCCGCACGCCGCCCAGGCGCACGCGGACGCCTGCCCTGACGTGGAAGTGGCGTTCGCGAGGGGCACGAACGAGCCGCCCGGCCTTGGCTATATGGGCGAGTACTTTGTCGACGGGTTGCGCGAACGGCTGCCCGGAAAGGCCATCGACGCGTACGCGGTGGACTATCCGGCCGTGCTCAGCCCGGAGAGCCTCGGCGACGGCGGCAACGACCTCAGCCAGCATGTGCAGAACGTCGCCCGTTCGTGCCCGAGCACGAAAATCGTGCTCGGCGGTTTCTCGCAAGGAGCAGGCGTGGTCGATCTGGTGACCGTGTCGCCATTGCCGACCCAATCGATCAATCTGCCGATCTTGGGAGAGGTCTCGTTGGCGGACACCGGGTTCGACCAGCCCCTTCCCACGAACGTCTTCCCGCATATCGCCGCGGTGGCGGTCTTCGGGAACCCGGTCAAGCACGTCTACGACGGCGTCCTGCCGATGCCGGACGGGCTTCGGTCGCGCACCGACGACGAATGCGCGGACGGCGATCCCGTCTGCCATCTGCCGGGCCCGGACGACCTCTCGAACTTCCACAACCACGACTCCTACATTGACCGCGGCCTGACCGACAAAGCCGCAGACTTCGTGGTGCAGCACCTGGGGCTGCGCCCCAACCCGCCGAAAACCCCGACGACGAGCAGCTCGCCCGACGACGACGCTTTCCGCCCGATCCAAACCCCGCCGCCGTCGGACGACGACGAGGAAGACGGGGACAACTGATCGGCGCCCTCCTGCGCCCAACAGGGCAGGGAAGCCACCCGGTGCGGGTCGGCCTGCTGGTCAGCCAGCAGCGGGCCCCGAGCTACTCGTCGTTGCGCGACGTCGCGGCGAGGGCGGAGGAGCTCGGCGCGGACGCCCTGTTCAACACGGATCATTTTTTCCCGTGGAGCGGCGACGGCAACGGAGCGCATTTCGAATGCTGGAGCATGCTGGCCGCCTGGGCGGAGCAGACCAGCCGGGTCCAACTCGGCGCGCTCGTCACCGGAGTCGGCTACCGCAACCCCGACCTGTTGGCCGACATGGCCCGCACCGTGGACCACATCAGCGGCGGGCGGCTGATCCTGGGCCTCGGGGCCGGCTGGCTGGAGCGGGACTACGCGGAATACGGCTACGAGTTCCCCTCCGCGGGCGCGCGGATCGGCCTGCTCGCGCAGAGCCTGCCGCGGATCAAAGCCCGCCTCGGGAAGCTCAACCCGCCGCCAGTGGGCGAGATCCCCATCCTCATCGGCGGCGGCGGCGAACGCAAAACATTGCGGGTCGTGGCGGAACACGCCGACATCTGGCACAGTTTCTCAGCAGTCGGCGAGCTCACGCGCAAAAGCGCGGCGCTCGCCGAACATTGCGCCTCGCTCGGGCGCGACCCCGCCGAGATCGCCCGCGCGGCCTCATGGTCGGGGCCTGAGCTCACCGAACAGCTCGTGGCGGCCGGAGCCAGTGTGATCGTCGCCGACACCTCGGCCCCCGATTACGACCTCTCGGCGCTGCGCGACGCGCTGGCTTGGAAAAATTCGCGCGGCTAGTCGCAATACTGGGCGAGCGCCCGGATCTTGTTCGCGACGTCGAGCGCCGCGACCTTGTACGCCTCGGACAACGTCGGATAGTTGAAGACGGCTTCGATCAAGTAGTCGACCGTCCCGCCGCAGCCCATCACAGCCTGGCCGATGTGCACCAGCTCGGTGGCCTGCGAACCGAAGATGTGCACACCGAGAAGCTTGCGGTCGTCCGTGTTCACCAGGAGCTTGAGCATGCCGTACGAGTCGCCCGCGATCTGCCCCCGCGCAAGCTCCCGGTAGCGGGAGACGCCCACCTCGTACGGCACAGCGGCCTTGGTGAGCTCCGTCTCGGTCGCCCCGACGTAGGAGACTTCCGGAATGGAGTAGATGCCGATCGGCTGCAGCTCGGTCATGCCCTCGGCGGACTCCCCGAACGCGTGGTAGGCGGCGAGGCGGCCCTGATCCATGGACGTCGCGGCGAGCGCGGGGAAGCCGATCACGTCGCCGACCGCGTAAATATGATCCACAGCAGTCTGGAAGTGCTTGTCGACCTGGATGCGGCCCCGGTCGTCCGCGGACAGCCCCGCGTTCTCCAGCGCCAGCGCTTCGGTCTGGCCCTGACGGCCGGCCGAGTACATCACCGTCTCCGCCGGGATCCGCTTGCCGCTGGCGAGCTTGGTGACGGCGCCGTTGGGGCCGACCTCGATGTCGGTCACCTCCTCGCCGAAACGGAATGTGACGGCGAGGTCGCGCAAGTGGAAGCGGAGCGCCTCAATGACCTCGGGGTCGCAGAATTCGAGCATGCTGGGCCGCCGCTCGACCACGGTCACCCGCGTGCCGAGCGCCGCGAACATGGAGGCGTACTCGATGCCGATCACCCCGGCCCCGACGACGACCATGGTGGCGGGGATGGCCTTGAGCTGGAGGATCTCGTCCGAATCGAGAATGCGCTCCTCGTCGTAGTTGACTCCGGGCAGGCGCGCGGGCCTGGTGCCGGTCGCGATGACGAAGAACTCGCCGTGCAGCCGGGTGCTCTCGCCTCGGTCGTCGTCGACGACCTCGACCGTGTGCTCGTCCACAAAGCTCGCGACGCCGGGGAAGATCTCCACCCGGTTGCGCTGCAATTGGGAGCGCACCACTTCGGTCTCTTTGCCGATCACCTGGGCGGTCCGGGCGAACAAGTCCTCGGGGGTGATGTTGGACTTGACCCGGTAGCTCGCGCCGTACAACTCGCGCTGATTCATGCCGGTCAGGTACAACACGGCCTCGCGGAGCGTCTTCGACGGAATCGTGCCCGTGTTCAGGCACACCCCGCCCAACATGTGCTTGCGCTCGACGATGGCGACCGATTTGCCCAGTTTCGCCGCCGCGATGGCAGCTTTCTGGCCCCCTGGCCCAGAACCGATGACGACAAGATCATAACGGGGAGAGGCGCTGGAACTCACATCCCCACCATATACGCGCTTTGCCGCGGCGGCTCGCAAGCGCCCAAGGGCCATTCCGCCCGTCGGGCCGCAAGCGCCCCCGCCGGATGAGCGCCAACCGGGGCGGGGACGACTAGGGTGGTTGCCATGCCGCTTGAGCTTGAGCAAAGCCGGAGCATCCTGCCCGGCCTCGCGATCCCGATCATCTGCGCGCCGATGGCGGGCGGCCCGAGCACGCCGCAACTGGCCGCCGCCGCGAGCAATGCGGGCGGGCTGGGCTTCCTGGGCGCCGGGTACCTCGACCCGGCCGCGACAGCGGCGCTGCTGGACGCGACGCGAGAGCTCACCGTCCACCCTTTCGGGGTCAATATTTTCGTTCCCAGCTCGGACCCGGTGGACCATGCCGCTGTGGCCGCCTACCGCGAACGCCTGCTGCCCGCCGCCGAAGCGGCGGGCGTGGCCCTGCCGGAGGCTGGCTCGGCGGACCCGGCGCACCCCGATGACGACTTTTACGACGAGAAAATAGACCTCGCGATCGACCGGGAGGTCCCGCTGGTCTCCTTCACTTTCGGCCTCCCGTCCGCGCAGGTCGTGGCAAAACTGCACGACGCGGGGATCGCAGTGGTCGCGAGCGTCGCCTCTGTTTCGGCGGTGAGCTCCGCCGACGCGCTGGGCGTGGACGCGATCGTCGTGCAAGGCCCCGAGGCCGGGGGGCACCGCGCGACGCTCTCCAACCATGAGAAACCGGAGCATGTGCCCCTCGCCGACCTGCTGCTCTGGGCGGCCGAGGCCACAACTGCGCCGCTCATCGCCGCGGGCGGCGTCAGCCGTGGTTCGCACATCGCCGAACTGCTGGCGTCAGGGGCGAGCGCCGTGCAGCTGGGGACCGCTTTTTTGCGCGCCGAGGAAGCAGGCACCCGGCCCGCGCACCGGGCGGCGCTGACCGATCCACGGTTCGTGGAGACATCCGTGACCAACGCGTTTTCCGGGCGCCCTGCGCGGGGCCTGCGCAACGCGTTCATGGACGCGCATTCCTCGCACGCCCCTGGGGAGTACCCGCAGGTGCATTGGCTCACCTCGCCGTTGCGCGCGGCGGCGGCGAAACGCGGCGACGCGGAGTCGATCAGCCTCTGGGCCGGAGTCGGCTACCCTGAGACCAAATCCGGCCCTGCCGCGGCGATCCTCTCGGCCCTCTGGGAGGATGCGCTCGCCGCTCGCGCGGAGCACGGGGGGTCGTAGCCGGACATGCGCGTCGTGAGGTCTTTCCTGCTCTGGGCGGTGCCCTTCGTTGTCGTCTTCGGTGCGGCGGCGGGGTTTGCGGTATGGCACGAGCAGCAGCAGGGCCAGCAAGCCCGCGCCGTCGCCGAGCACAAGCTCGACCGTTTCCGGCCCGGCGAATGCTTGACGGCGAGCCCGGGCCGGTCGGGAGCGGAAACATTCGGGCAGGACGACGAGGATCTGCGGCTCACCGACTGCGCGTCCGCCGGAGTCACCCTCACGGTCGGGCTCAAGGTCCGAGGCGAAGACGAATGCCCCAGCCAGTACTACTTCACCTACCGCGTCAACCTGGACGGGCGCCAGGTCGGGGCGCTGTGCCTGGTGGAGAACTTGCGGGAGGGGCACTGCTACACCATGAGCGCGACCCCGCCGCTGCACGAGGAGACGGCCTGTTCCACCACCGCCGAAGAGGCGGCTTCGGTGAGGGACGACCGCGTGGTCAAAGCGGTGGAGGGCTCCAACGACCCTTCGGTGTGCGTGGACTCCTCGCCGGTGACGTACCCCGAGCCCAAACGGGTGTACTGCATGGGCTCGCCGGTCAGTTAGCCGTCCCCGGCCGCGGCGATCGCGGCGGCCGGGAGGCGCGGGAACATCCGTTCAGCCCCGTTCGACCAGTTTCTGCAGCATATGGTTGTAGGCGTCCAGCTCCGCGTCCTCGTAATCCGCGGCATGCCGGTCGGCGCGGCTCGCCGCGCGCCGGTCCGCGCCCGCCCATTGGTAGAGCAGCGCGCCGACGACGAACACGATGGGAATTTCGCCGCTGGTCCACGCCACCGCGCCCGCGACGCGCTGATCCGAGGCAAGATCGCTCACCCACGGCAGCGCGAGCCACCGGTAGAAATCCCCCCCGATGATCTCGTTGTCGGACAACACGGCCACCCCGAAGAACGCGTGGAACGGCATGACCGCGAAGAGCATCCCCAGCCGCGCCAGGTGCGGCAGCCGACGAGCGCCGGGGTCGACCCCGATGATCGCCCAGTAATACGTGTACCCGATGGCGAGGAAATGCAGGGTCATCAGCAGGTGCCCCCAGTGGTACCGGACGAGCAGCCCGAACACCGGGGTGAAGTACAGCCCGTAGAGGGAAACCACGAAGAGCCCGACCGCGACCAGCGGATGCGCGAGGATCTGCACAAGACGCGCGTGCACGAGCGCGAGCGCCCATTCTCGCGGCCCGGCCATGTGCTGCCCGGCCGTGGGCGCCGCGCGCAGCAGCAACGTCACCGGAGCCCCGAGCACCAAGAAGACCGGGGCGAACATGTTGAGCCCCATGTGGGAGATCATGTGGTAGCTGAACTGGCCCGACGCGTAACGGCCGATCCCTGAGGAGGTCACGAGCAGCAGCAAAGCGCAGCCGAAGAGGAAGGAAAGCGTCCGCCACGGCGACCACGCGTCGCCGCGCCCGCGCAATCGCGCCGCGCCGAGCACGTACGCCGCCGCGAGGAGCACGGCAAGGGTGCCGAAAACAACGTCGAACCGCCACGCCGACAGCAGTCGCCACAGCGTCGGGGCCCCGGGGAAATCGAACCCGAGCAGCAGTTCGGGAACGGAGAATCTTTGCCCCGCGAACGCCGGGGCGGGCTGGACGGACATCGCCTCGGCGACAGCGAGCAGCACGACCCCGGCCCCGGCGGCAACGGTCAGCTTGCCGAAGAAGACCGCGGCGGCGGCGAGCGCGAACAGCACGGCGGCGGCGAGGCCGAGCTGCCCGTACCAGGTGCTCGGCATGGCCGAAAGCGGGATCAACAGCGCGCCGAGCACCGCGGAGCCCGCCGCGACCATGCCGAGCGCGACAGCGCTGGTCCGCCGTGCCCGCCGCTGGGCCGCCGCGCGGTCCTGCGTCCAGTCACCGCGCATTTGCGCTCCGACCCCGACCAGCACCGCCAAACCGACGCTCGTCCACACCGCCGCGCCGCTCGCCCAGTCATGGTTGGGCCCGTCGCCAGCGTTCTGCGTCATCCACGGGGCGACGACGGCGAACACGGAAAGCCAGGCCAGCCCCGCGCACGAGGCCCATCCCAGGCAGCATCGCGAAAGGGCGGCCACCGCTGTCGCGAGCACGGCCACGACCAGCCACGCCCCGGAGCGCTCGGAGACCGACACGAGCGAGACCAGCCTGCCGACAGGGTCTTCGACGTGGAGCAGATCCCATGGCGCGCGCCCGGCCTGGACCGTCGCGCTCGTCACCATCGCGAACAGGGCGCTCACCGCCCACAGCGGGCTCGCCCGTTCTGCCGTGCGCAACCCCGCGTAACCGCGCGGGCCCAAGCGCATCTTGGCGTTCGGGCGGGTGCAGCACAATGCGAACACGAGGCCGCCAAGGCACACGGCTCCGGCGAAGCTCGCGACGAACTGCGTCGCGACCTGCACGAGGAGGACCTCTGTGCCAGGGTAGGGCACTTGGACCGCCAGGTAGGGGCCAGGGCCGACGCGGGCGGCGAACGCCACCGCCGCGACGAGTCCGATCAGGAAAAGGAACGACATCGAGTCCATTCTCCCACTTGGCCCGCCACGCGCCCGACCCCTTTGCCCTCGGCGATGTCCGAGCCCGCCGCCGCGGCCGAGGGAACGCGGCGGGGCACCCTCAGACCATGGCGAACAGCATGGCGCCCATGCCCAGCGCCATCGCCACCTCGCAGAGCATTTCCGCCTCCGCGGGAACCGAACGTCCTCGGCTGCGGCGCAATTCGAAATAGCCGCGGACCCACCAGAGCGCCGCCGCCAAGAACATGAAGCCCAGCAGCACGTCGACGGCGCTCATCCACATCGGGGCCGTGTGGCGCGCCCCGCCGTCCGCCTCGGCCTGCATGCTCATGCCGGGCATGTCCATGCCTGCCATGCCCCCCGGACGGGGCGCGGCGGACGCGGGCGGGGCCCCTCCGAGCAGTTGCCCGCTCATCACCGCGGCCATCCACAGCATCGCCGCCATCATCGTGGTGTGGTACCAGGCCGCTCCCCTGCCCGACGCGCAGGCGAAGCCGGTCCGGCCCGCGCGCTGCGAGCTGCGGCCAAGAGCGAGCGCGGCGAACCACAACGTCGCCACCGCGAACACCGCGGTCTGCGCCGAGTAGGGGACCGCAGGCGTTGTCGGCCAGATCATGGCGAGCATCGACAGGCACATGAGCAGATGGAAAACATGGCCGACGCACCCGCGCCACAGCCGGGGCCGAAACGCCCCCGCGCGCAGCAACCGCCACGCGCAGTAGCCCGCTGAGAACCCGAAAAGAGCGGCGAGCGCCAGGCGCAACCACGGATCGGCGATCATTGGGCCTCACGCGCCCGGCGCCGTGCGCGCCAGCCGAGGAGCGCGTCGATGAGGACGAACCCGGCGAGGCTCGCGCCGAACAACGGCAGGAACCATCCGGCGAACAGCAGCGCGCCTGTCAACGCGGCCGCCGCGCTCGGCGGCAGTTCGCCGAGCGCCCCGCGTTGCGGCGCGGGGGCGGGCCATGCGCCGCCGTCATGGCGGGGACGGCGGGCCCACCACATGCGGTAGCCAAGGACGATCATCACGGCCAATCCTATGCCGAGCACGGCGAGGACCAGTTGGTTCGCCCACCCGAACAGGAGCCCCATGTGCAAGGCGATCGCCCACTGTGTGATCTTCGCGAGCATCGGCCAGTCCTGAAACCGGCTGACTGCCACCACGGCGCCCGTCTGCGGGTTGACCGAAGCCCGGTCGTTGCGCATCGGGTAGTGCCGCTCGCGGTCCGAAGCCGTCCACGCGGAGTCCGGTTTGTCCGTGGCCGTGATGACGATCGGATCGACGAGGCCCGCCGACCGCGCCCCGGCGTGCACCCGGTCGACGCGGGCCAACCACTCTGGTTGCCCCTGCGCCGCGGGGGCAACGGGGGGGTCGAGCTTCTTCGCCAACGGCGGGGTGGCCCC
>JGI2924J29684_1078131_pt1 | contig 32300 bp, 27 predicted proteins | sample BenlonsequencITS_FD_29684 | JGI IMG/M metagenome (IMG submission 29684)
AGTTCGCCGGCGTCGTCGAAACCGAACGTCGCCTTCGAAGTGACGAGCGCGCTCGGCCAGCGACCGGTGATGGGTGGGCGCCGAACGGACACCCGACGACGCCTGTCACCTGCTTTCGAGTGATCGCGACGCGGCTGGGGTCGCTCTTTGCGACCGCAGGATCGACGATCTCCTCGACGATAACCAGAACGTCCTCGGCCGCGCCGACTGCGGGATCGACGGTCCCGGAGTTTCCCCAGGAGTGGGCGTCCCCGTCCGGACTCGCGCGCTGGACGTGGACGATTGCTAAGTCCGGTTCGATCGCGGGTACGAGAACGATTCGCTCGCCGTCGAACGGATCGGTCGTTCAGACTCTCTGTACGTACTGATGTTCACCGTAACTATTCAGTAGCAGCATATGAGATCAGCTGTCGGTCTCCGCAGTACCGTCGATATTGGGTCGCCAACATAAATTATAAATAGGGACAGAGCGCACTGATTGGATATGTCTGGCAAAGACGTGGGTAGCTCCCACAGTCATACGACCAGCAGGAGTTCCATTTCGAGGCGTTCGCTCCTCGCGAGTGGTGCCGCTGTCGGGGCAACGACGGCACTTGGAGGGTGTCTCAGCAGCCACGACGACGAACTAACGATCGGGTTCGCGCTCCCGTTTACCGGCACGTACGCGCTGCTCGGCGAGAGTATCGTCGCCGGGTTCGAGCTGTTCGTCGAGCAACAGGGCGGGGAGATAAACGGAGAGGACGTCGAGTTCGTCCGGCGGGATACCGAGGCCGAGACGAGCCGCGGCGTCGACGTTACTCGGGAGCTGTTGCTCGAGGCCCGAGCCGACGCCATCGTCGGTCCCGTCTCGAGTGCCGTCGCGATGGCGATGATCCAGCCGATCCAGACCGAATCGAGCGCGCTCTGGTTCAACGCGAACGCGGGCGACTACCGGGTGACCGCCGAGGGCTGTCCGAAGTACCACTTTCGGACGTCGTTCAACGACTGGCAGACGAGCGCACCCCTCGCGCAGTTCGTCTACGAGGAGATCGCCGACAACGTCTGCCTGGCGTACGCCGACTACGCGTTCGGCCAGAACTCGAAGGAGTTCTTCAAGGAGGCGTTCGAGGAACTCGGCGGCGAGGTCGTCGAGGAGGTGGGTGCGCCGCTCGGCACCGACGACTTCTCGCCGTATCTCGGCGACATTCAGGGGTCCGGCGCCGACGCCGTCTACTCCTTTTTCGCCGGGGACGACGCTGTCAACTACGTCAACGCCTTCAGCGACTTCGGCCTCGACGAGGAGATGGTACAGACCGGGAGCGGGTTCATGCTCGCAAACGACACGCTTCCAGCGCAGGGTGAGTCGGCGCTCGGAATGTACTCACTGCTTCATTACACGACCACACATGATACCGAACGTAACCGAGAGTTCGTCGAGAACTACGTCGAACTGTACGACGAGACGCCGAACGTCTACGCCTGCCAGGGGTACGACTCCGCACAGGCGTTCGCCGGCGCCGTCGAAGAAACCGGTGGCACCGATCCCGACGAGATGGCCGAGAGTCTCGTCGAAATGGAGTTCGACAGCCCACGTGGTGAGTTCGAGTTCGATCCCGAGACCCACGAGGCGGTCCAGAACCTGTACGTCCGGGAGGTCGTCGAAGCCGACGGTGACGAGGCAGTCGAAAACGAGGTCGTCGAAACACTCGAGGACGTCGAGGGGCCCGACTGGGGGTGTAGTCACCGGTAACATGTCGTCGCTCGACCGTTTCACTCCGACGGCGTTCCGACTCGCACCGACAGCCGAAAACCGATCCGAAGCGGGGGGTTCGTACCATGGTTGAGGCGGTGCTCCGTGCGACGCTTCTCGGACTCCAGCTCGGGATGACGCTGGCCCTGATCGCTGCCGGGCTGACGCTCATCTTCGGGATGCTCGACGTGATCAACTTCGCTCACGGCGCGTTGTACATGCTCGGAGCGTACTTCGGGACGGTGATCGCGGGCCAGTTCGGAAGCTTCTGGCTCGCACTGGTGCTTGCACCCCTGATGGTCGGTCTGGTCGGCGCAGCGATCGAGATCTTCTCGTTGCGTCCGCTGTACGACCGGAATCCGCTGTACCACATCCTGCTCACGTTCGGGATCGCGATCATGATCCAGGGGGCGATCATCCAGATCTGGGGGGCACAGTCGAGACAGATCCCGATCCCCGACCTGCTCTCGGGAACGGTCGCAGTCGGTCCGGTCAACTATCCTGTCTACTGGCTGTTCGTCCTCGCTGTCAGTACGACGTTGATCGGGCTGGTCTGGCTGGCGATCGAGCGAAGCGACCTGGGTATTCTGATGCAGGCGAGCGCTCACGACACCGAGATGGTCAGCGCGCTCGGTATCGACGTCTCGAAGGTGTTTACCGGCGTGTTCGTCTTCGGTGCGATCCTGGCCGGCATCGCGGGCGTGTTGCTCGGCGGCTCACGGTCGGTACATCCCGGGATGGGCTTTGGTATCATCATCGAGGCGTTCATCATCGTCGTCATCGGCGGCCTGGGCAGCTTCCGGGGCGCCGTCTACGCAGCGCTGTTGATCGGTCTCGTCACCGCCTACGGGGCGTTGATCGCGCCGACGCTGACTGAACTGTTCCTGTTCATCATGATGGCAATCGTACTCATGGCAAAGCCGAGCGGACTGTTCGGCACGACGGAGGCAGCATAGATGAAATCCGTAGTCGAGTTCTTCGACCGGAGCCAGGCGTCACCGACCGGAAACGAACTCCTCTCGGGACAGGGACGGCTCGCAGTGGTCCTCGCGATCGTCGTCCTCGCGTTGTTCGCCCCGATCGCGAACGCTTACGAGCCGTTCTGGCTGAACATGCTCGTCCGGATGATGATCTTCGCGCTGCTGGCGTTGAGCCTCGATTTCATCTTCGGCTACGCTGGTTTGCTCTCGTTCGGCCACGCGGCGATGTTCGGCGCGGGCGGCTACGCCGCGGCGATGCTCATCACCGACGTTACCGCGAACGCGTTGATCGTGCTCCCGATCGCGATGGTCGTCGGCGCGGTCGTCGCCGGTATCATCGGCTGGTTCAGCGTTCGGGCTCACGGGATCTACTTCGCGATGCTGACGCTGGCGTTCGCGCAGATGTTCTACGTCATCGCCTTTACCGATCTGCCAGCGACCGTCCTGGGACTGGAGTCGTTCACCGGTGGCGATAACGGCCTGTTCGGGATTCAGCGCTACGAGACGTTCGGGATCGACTTCACGTCGACGCTGCTGTACTTCTATCTGACGCTGGCCACGGTCGCACTCTCGTTCGTGGCCCTGCTCCGGCTCTCGAACTCCCCGTTCGGACGCGTCCTCCAGGGGATCCGCGAGAACGAGGAGCGGATCCAGTTCCTCGGGTACAACGTCCAGCGGTACAAGGTGCTCGGCTTCGCGCTCAGCGGCGCGTTCGCCGGGCTGGCCGGGGGACTGTACGTTCCGTTCCAGAGCGTTTCCCACCCCGGACTGCTTCACTGGATGATCAGCGGCGAACTCGTCGTCATGCTCCTGCTCGGCGGACTCGGGACGCTCTGGGGACCGATGCTGGGCGCTGGCCTCGTCATCTTCCTCGAGGAGCAACTCGCCGGCTTCGCGAGCTGGGAGATCATCCTCGGCGGGATCTTCGTCGTCGTGGTGATCTTCGCACCGCAGGGGCTGGCCGGTGCGATCGTCTCCGTTCGGAACGATCCAAAAAACGTCGTGACGAACGCGAAACGTGCGATCCGCAACTACATCGACAAGGTGAGGAAATAATATGAGCGAAACCGTAACCGCGACTTCGAGCGACGTATCGGAAAACGACGCGATCCTCCGGACCGAGGGCGTCACCAAGAAGTTCGGCACGCTGACCGCGATCGACGACGTCTCGATCGAGATCCCCGCCGACGAGATCACCTCGGTCATCGGGCCGAACGGCGCCGGCAAGACGACGCTGTTCAACCTCCTGACCGGAAAGCACGAGCCGACCGAGGGACGTATCGAGTTCCGGAACGAGTCGATCGGCGGACTCGCCCCACACACGATCGTCGACAGGGGGATCGTCCGCTCGTTCCAGATCACGAACTTCTTTGCCGACCTCAGCGCGCTCGAGAACGTTCGGATCGCCACACAGGCCCACTACACCGGGTTCAGCCCGGGCGATTTCACCAGACACCACGCCTCGCTGGAGGAGCCGATCGAGGACGCCCGGGAGGTCCTCGAACGCGTTCACCTGACCGACGTCGCCCACCGGTCCGCGGCGAACCTCTCGTACGGTCAGCGGCGCCACCTCGAGATCGGAATCGCGCTCGCGGCCGATCCGGAACTGCTGTTGATGGACGAACCGACCGCCGGAATGAGCCCCGAGGAGACCTACGAGGTGGTCGATCTCATCGAGACGATCGCCGAGGACGTCACGCTGGTCCTGATCGAACACGACACCGACATCGTGATGGAGCTCTCGGACCAGATCGCGGTGCTCAACGAGGGCGAGTTGCTCTCGTGGGGCAGCCCGGAGGAGATCAAGGCCGACGAGCGCGTCCAGAAGGCGTACCTCGGAGGTGGTGGCCGTGAGTGAGACGCCGGCCACCGGCCAGCAGGCGGCCGCCGAGGAGCTGATCGCGGTCGACTCGATAAACACCTACTACGGACAGAGCCACATCCTGTTCGACCTCTCGCTGTCGATCGATCGCGGCGAGATCGTCGCGCTTGTCGGCCGAAACGGGGCAGGGAAGACCACGACGCTACGGAGCATCATGGGACTTACCGCTCCGGCCGACGGCACGATCACGAAAAGCGGTGATCCGATCCAGGGGCTCGAACCGTACGAGATCCGCAAGCGCGGAATCTCGTGGGTGCCCGAGGAGCGCCGCGTGTTCGGTGGTCTCACCGTCGAGGAGAACCTCCGGCTGGCGGCCAACACCGGCGATCGAGACCAGTCCGACGAGTTCGGAGAGATCTACGACCGGTTCCCCCGCCTCGACGAGCGACGCGACCAGAAGTCGGGGACGATGAGCGGCGGTGAACAACAGATGCTGGCGATCGCTCGCGCTCTGCTCGGGCCGGAGACCGATATCCTCCTGCTCGACGAACCCAGCGAGGGGCTCGCGCCACAGATCGTCGACGACGTTGCCGAGATCATCCGAGAGCTCAACGAGGAATCGGACGTGACGATCCTCCTCGTCGAACAGAACGCCGAGATGGCCCTCGAACTCGCCGACCACGCCTACGTCCTCGAGAACGGACGGATCGTTCACGACTCGCCAGCGACGGAGCTACTCGAGGATCGCGAGGCGATGGAAAGTTACCTGGGGGTCAAATAATAACTTGTCGGCGCACACAGCGGGAGTATGCAACGCGCATTCGAAGGCACGACGCCGTCGATCGCCGACTCGGCGTTCGTCTCGGAGATGGCCTACCTGATCGGGGACGTCACCCTGGAGGAGAACGCAAGCGTCTGGCCGTTTACCTGCTTGCGAGGGGATTACGGTCCGATCTCGGTCGGGGAGGGTTCGAACGTGCAAGATTTCACGATGCTTCACGAGGCGACGGTCGGCTCCGGCGTCACGATCGGTCACAACGTCGTCATCGACCGGGCGACCGTCGGCGACGACGTCCTCGTGGGGATCTCGAGTACGATCCTGCCCGGCGCGACGGTCGGAGACGACTGTATCGTCGCCGCCGGTACGTTGCTTCGCGAGGAACAGGAGGTGCCAAGCGGCCACATGGCCTACGGCGCTCCGGCGGAGGTCCGTCCGCTCTCCGAGAAGCACCGCGAACAGATCCGGTGGTACTGCGAGGAGTACCTCGCCCTCAGCGAGCGATACCGTAATGACGGTTCGATCCGTGGCGACGGGTACGAGGACGATACCCAATGATAGCAGACACCGAACGCGTACACGAGGAGGTTCGAATCGAACACCTCGAGGAGTCAGGAATCGCCCGTCTCGTCATGGAGGAGGGAGACTCGTCGCTGAACACGTTTCGTCCGTCGAAGGTCGAAGCGATGGCGACGGCGGTCGAAGCGCTCGCCGGCGAGGTCGACTGTTTGATCGTCTACGGCGAGCCGGTGTTTTCCGCCGGGGCGGATCTGCGCGCGATCGAACAGCGACCCCAGGAGATGCGCTCGGCGAAGATCGACGCCATCGCGGCAGCGTCGAACCGGTTCATCCGGACCGTTCGGACGTTTCCGGCGCCGGTGATCGCGGCGGTAACCGAGGTCGCCGCCGGCGGCGGACTCGGGTTCGCGCTGGCGTCCGACCTGATCTACATGCACGAGGACGCCGTCTTCGACACCGCCTACGCGCGGATCGGGCTGACGCCGGACAACGCGACGCCGTTTTTCCTCGTGAAGACGATCGGGCCGTACAAGGCCCGCGAGCTGCTGTTCGACCCGCAGCCGATCACCGCGGCCGAGGCGGTCGAACTCGGCCTCGCCAACGGCTGCTACGAGACGCCGAGCGCGGAGTTCGTCGACGAAGTGACGAGGGATGCGACGAAGTACGCCGAGGGGCCGACCGAAACCCACGCCCGAACTAAGGAGCTCGTCGACACGGTGTTTGCGGGGCGGCTCGACGAACACCTCGAGCACGAGCGAACCGCGATTAAACAGATGAGCGACTCGAACCTCTTCGACGAGGGGTTGGCGGCGTTTTTCGCCGATCGCGAACCCGAGTGGGCGAGTCAGTAGAATCAAGACGGTTCCACTCGTCTACCGACGCATGACGTTCGACACGCTCGATGTTACCGTCGACGACGGCATCGCGACCGTCAGAATCGACAACGATCCCGTCAACGCGATCGACCAGGAGATGCGCCACGAACTCGCCGAAGCCGTCGACGTGCTCCGGGAGGATCGGGTTCGGGTCGGCGTGTTCGCCGGGAACGCCGACGTCTTCTCGGTCGGCGCCGACGTCGGTCTCTTCGAGACGGCACAGGACTGGACGACCGCCGAGTTCCGCTCGAACTCGCGAGTCCTCGGGCGGGCGTTCGACGGGATCGAGACGATGGAGAAACCGGTTCTGGCGGCGATCGAGGGGACCTGTGTCGGCGGCGGCCTCGAACTCGCGCTCGCCTGTGACGTCCGTATCGCCAGCCCCGACGCGACGCTTGGCTTTCCGGAGCACAACATCGGCCTCATCCCCGGACTCGGCGGCTGTTCGCGCTTCGTCCAGCTCGTCGGCCCGGGGACCGCCAAGGACCTGATCTTCAGCGGCGAGCTGATCGACGGCGAGCGCGCCCGCGAGATCGGGCTCGTCGAACGCGTCACGGACGATCCCGACGCCGCGGCACAGTCTTACGCGGAGTCGCTGCTCGAACAACCCCCACAGGCGCTTGGCCTGGCCAAGCGGGTTGTCAACGCCGCCCGCGACACCGACACCCAGACCGCGGGCGTCCTCGAGTCGCTCGCACAGAGTACGCTCATCGAAACTGCGGACCACCGCGAGGGACTCGACGCGTTCCGCGAGAACCGCGACCCCGAGTTCACCGGCGAGTAACCGAGCCGGCCACCCAACCACAGCTGCGTGCGCTCGGCGCGGAAAACAACACTTACACCGAACGACTCGAGATACGTAATCGATGGAGCGAAAGAGCGCGTTCGACGCCCGGGCGGTCCTTCGCATACCCGCGGGTTCGCGATCGATCGAGACGGACGCCGTACGTGTGAACGCGAGCGAGAACCGAACCCAATCGCCGTCGATCGTCGCTGTGGGTCCGACCGGGCTTGCAGCGCTTGATCCCTGCCTCACGGCGACACTCGGCGATCGAACAGCGTTTTTCGCCGATCCCGACCAGGCGTGCGCCGAGGACGTCGCCGAGTCGCTGGCACGGAACGAACTCCCGACGGCCGACGCGACGGCCGTCGTCGAACACGATCCCGGAGCGACGACGCTTCCGGGAGGCGAGGACGCCCCGTTCGCCGTCGGTCGGGAGCGGGTGGTAGGCGCCTGCGGATGGACTCGTCCGACCGCGATCGCCGACTACGCCGCCAGGGGGCCCGTCCTCGCCGACGGAGCCGGCGAGGCGCTCGAGCGAGCCGTCGCGAGCGGTCTCCGGGGGCGCGGCCGAGGTGACATCGCGTCGGACGACCCGGTCGGCGAGTACTGGGAAACGGCGGCGAGCGCCGACGGCGAGCCCGTCGTCGTCGTCCACGCCAACGAGGCCGATCCGCGCGTGAACGTCGATTCGCTGTTGCTCGCCGCGGATCCGCTGGCCGTCCTCGATCCCGCGGTCGCGGTCGCCGACCGCGTCGGCGCCTCGGAGCTGGTCGTCTACTGTAACGAGGACGCCGAGCGCGTCCACCGAACCGCGGCCGACGCCGCCGCGCGCCTCGAGGGAGTCGTCGACGGCGACGTCTCGATCGACGTCGTCGCCGGTCCCGACGAGTACGCGGCCGGCGAGCCGACGATGGCCCTCGAGGCCCTCGAGGGTGCGGAGCGGCTCGAGGCGCGACGCCGTCCGCCCGGTCCGGCCGAGTACGGACTGCACGGGCGTCCGACCGTGATCCACACGCCGCGAACGCTCGCGCAGCTGCGAGCGATCGCACTCGAGGACGCACCCGTCGGTGCCGACGACGACCCCGGAACGCGGCTGTTCGAGGTCGGCGGCGACCTCGCCGACTCGACCGTCCTCGAGGTGCCGACCGACGAGTCCCTCGCGACGGCGATCGAGCCGCTCGTGGTCGACGACCCCGTGCTGGCGTGTGTCGGCGGCGTCTTCGGCGGGCTAACCGAGACGCTCGACGTCTCCGCGAACGCGACCGACCTCGCGGCCGCGGGACTCGGCACGAACGGCGCGATCGAGCTGTTCGGCGAGGATCGCTGCCCCGTCGCGCTCGCGGGACGGCGCGCGGCGTTCGCCCGAGAGACGAACTGCGGCCGCTGCGTTCCCTGCCGCGAGGGAGCGACGCAGCTGACCGAGCTACTCCGGTCGACCTACGAGCGCGAGGACGCGATCGACGAGGCTCGAGAGCTGGCCCGCGTGATGGAGCGCTCGAGCCTCTGTGGATTCGGCCGGGACGCCGCCCGCCCGACGACGACGGCGCTCGAGGCGTTCGAGCCCGAGTTCGTCGCCCACGCGAACGGCCGCTGTCCCGCCGGGGAGTGCAACGGAGAGAACGCATGAGTTTACAGGATCACCGCCAGAGCCACCGCGACCGAGCCGAGGTATCGGACGAGCAACCGCTGCCGAGCGTGCCGGACGTCGACGATCCGCAGCCGGACACCCCGCTGACCGAGGAGTTCACGACGGGGACGGCGAACGATCCCGACCCCGCGGGCGCCGACGGCCGAACCACGGTCACCGTCGACGGACGAGCGGTCACCGTCGACGACGGCGCGACGATCCTCGAGGCCGTCGAGGCCGCCGGGGCCGACGACGACGTGCCCGCGCTGTGTCACTACGAGGGGAGCGAGGAGATCGGGCCCCGGAGCACCTGCCGGACCTGCGTCGTCGACACCGACGAACACGGGATCGTCCCCGCGTGTAGCCACCCCGCCGAGGAGGGGCTCGAGGTCCGAACCGACGAGGAGGAAGCCGCGGAGGCCCGGGATGTCAATCTCGATCTGGTGCTCTCGAATCACAACCTCCGGTGTACGACCTGCGGCCAGAACGGGCGCTGTGAGCTCCAAGACACCGCGATCGAGAACGAAGTCGAGGAGCCGCGCTACGGCGTCTTCGACGACCGCGAGGAGTACGAACCGCTCGACGACACCTCGCCGTTCATCCAGATCGATCGGAACAAGTGCATCCTCTGTAATCGCTGCGTCGAGGCCTGCAACGACGTCCAGGTCGAAGGCGTGCTCCGGATCGAGGGGACCGGCGAGGACACCCGCATCGCCTTCCAGAACGACGCCGAGGCGATGGTCGACTCGGCCTGTGTCTCCTGTGGCCACTGCGCGACGGTCTGTCCGACGGGGTCGATCACGGAGAAGGGACTCGCCGACAGCGCGACGCTGCCGGTTCCCGGCTTCACCCAGAAGAACTCCATCGGAAAGACCGTCGACCCCGAGGACGCGGGCGATCCCGTTGAGCCCGACGACAGCGAACTGTCGGGCGTCGCCGGCGTCATGGAGCGGGCGAAGCGACAAGCGACGGAGACGGTTCGGAACGCCGGCGAGCGCGCGCTCCTCGAGGCCGAACACGCCGGCGAGAGCGTCGCTGCGAGTATCCTCTCGGAGGGACAGATGTTCGACATCGCCGAGTTCGTCGCCGACCGTCGGCTCGACGATCTCGACGTTACCGAGACGACCTGTGGCTACTGCAGCGTCGGCTGCCGGTTCGACGTCTACACCGACGACGAGGAGGTGCTGGGAGTCCGACCGACCGACGCCGACCACGCCCCCGCCAACGACGGGTTCTCGACCTGCGTGAAGGGGAAGTTCGGCTACGACTTCGTCGACAGCGAGGACCGCCTCGAGCAACCGCTGGTGCGAGACCGTGAGAGCGGCGAGCTCCGCGAGGCCGGCTGGGAGGAGGCCCTCGAGCGCCTCGTCGACGGACTGACCGGAATCCGCGAGGAGCACGGCGCCGACGCGCTGGCCTGCTTTGCCTCCTCGAAGTGTACCAACGAGGAGAACTACCTGCTACAGAAGTTCGCCCGCCAGGTCCTGGGGACGAAAAACGTCGACAACTGCGCGCGGCTCTGTCACTCCTCGACGGTCGCGGCGCTGAAACAGACGGTGGGCTACGGCGCGATGACGAACCGCATCGAGGACGTCGCCAACGCCGACTGCTACCTGATCACCGGTTCGAACACGACCGAGAGCCACCCCGTGCTCGCCACCCGCATCAAGCAAAACGTCCGCGACGGCGCGGATCTGTTCGTCTTCGATCCGCGACGGGTCGGCATCGCCGAACACGCCGACCAGTACACCCGGGTCGAGCCCGGCTACGACGTCGCCTGGATCAACGGGTTGACTCGGTACGTCCTCGAGCACGACCTCCACGACGAGGCGTTCGTCGCCGAACGAACGAAGAACCTCGAGGAACTCCGGGAGAAGGTCGAGCCGTTCACACCCGCGGAGGTCGAGCGCCTCTGTGGCGTCGCGCCGGACGAACTCGCGAACGCGGCCGAGACGATCGCGACCGCCGACAGCTGCGTGTTCGGCTGGGCGATGGGGATGACCCAACACTCCCACGGCACCCAGAACGTGCTGGCGCTGGCGAACCTCGCGCTCGTCACGGGCCATATCGGCAAACCGAACTCGGGGCTCTCGCCGTTCCGCGGCCACAACAACGTCCAGGGCGGGGGCGGCGACATGGGCACGCTGCCAAACAGCCTGCCGGGCTACCAGCCCGTCGACGACCCCGACGTCCTCGAGGTCTTCGAGGAGGCCTGGGGCGACCGACCGCCGAGCGAGCCCGGGCTAACCGTTCCCGAGGTCTTCGATGAAGCCCACGAGGGCGCCGTCCGCGGGATGTACGTGATGGGCGAGAACCCCGCGCTCTCCGAACCCGACATCGATCACGCCGAGGCGGCGCTCGAGGAGCTTGACTTCCTCGTCGTCCAGGATATCTTCCCGACCGAGACCGCCGAACACGCCGACGTTGTCCTGCCGGCTGCAAGCTTCGCCGAAAAGGACGGTACGTTCACCAACACCGAGCGTCGGGTCCAGCTGGTCCGCCAGGCGCTGTCCCCGCCCGGGGAGGCCCGCCAGGACTGGCAGATCCTCCAGACGATCGCGAACCGGCTGGGCTACGACTGGAGCTACGACGCGCCCGCCGAGATCATGGACGAGATCAGCGATCTCGCGCCGATCTACGGCGGGATCAGCCACGAGCGCCTCGAGCGCGAGGGCGGACTGCAGTGGCCCTGTCGGGACGCGGACGATCCCGGAACGCCGTACCTCTACGACGAGGCGTTCAACTTCGACGACGGGAAGGCCCGGTTCGTCCCCGCCGACCTGGGGGAGCCCGGCGAGCTTCCCGACGAGGAGTATCCGCTGACGCTGACGACCGGGCGCGTCCTCTATCATTTCCACACGGGGACGCTCACCCGCCGCGTCGAGGGGATCATGTCCCACGTCGGCGAGAGCTTCGTCGAGGTCCACCCCGAGACGGCCGCCCAGCTCGGCGTCGCCGACGGCGAGGACGTCCGCCTCGAGTCCCGGCGCGGCTCGATCGAGGTGACCGCGCAGGTGACCGACCGTCCCGATCGGGGCGTCGTCTTCATGCCGATGCACTTCGCCGACGGCGCAGTCAACGAACTCACCCAGGAGACGTTCGATCCGATTAGCGGGATTCCGGAGTTCAAGATATCGAGCGTCCGGCTCGAGGCCGCAAGCGGGATGGCGACACCTGCAGACGACTAAGACGGCACCGAGAGCGGGCGGTTCAGTCGGGACGTCGCCGTCGCTTGCGGCTCAGAACGCGAAATCAGAAACGGAGGCGAGGACGTCGCGTCGCGTCGACTATTCGCCGGTGAACTCGGGGTCGCGTCCCTCGAGGAACGCCTCGATTCCCTCGTCTTTGTCCTCGGTGGCAAAGAGCTGGACGAACAGTTCCGCCTCGTAGTCGAGCCCCTCCTCGAGGCCGGTCCGGGAGCTGGCCTTGATCGCCCGCTTGGCGAACTCCAGCGCGATCGGGCTCTTCGCGGCCATCTTCCCGGCGAGTTCGTAGACGCGGTCGTCGAGGGCCTCGGCGTCGTGGACCTCGTCGACCAGGCCGATCTCTTTCGCTTCGGCGGCGTCGATCAGCTCGCCCGAGAGCACGAGCTTCATCGCCTGGCCCTCGCCGACCAGCCGGGTGAGTCGCTGGGTGCCGCCGCCGCCGGGCATGATCCCGAGGTTGATCTCGGGCTGGCCGAGCTTCGCGCCTGCTTGCGCGATCCGGACGTCGCAGGCCTGTGCGAGTTCACAGCCCCCGCCGAGCGCGTGACCGTTGACGCGGGCGATCACGGGGATCGAGGCGTCGTCGACGGTCTCGTACACGCGGGGTCGCTCGCTGGCCTCGCGCTGTTCGACGACGCCGCGGTCGGCGAACTCGGTGACGTCGGCGCCGGCGACGAACGCGCCCGACCCATCGCCCCCGGTGAGCACGAGGACGCGAACCTCGTCGTCGGCGTCGGCCGCGGCGACGGCCGCCTTGAGTTCGGTGCGGACCTGGCCGTTGAGCGCGTTGCGCGCGTCGGGGCGCTCGATCGCGACGGTCGCGACCCGGTCGGCGCGCTCGCCGACCTCGACCGACAGCAGCTCGTACTCGTCTTCGAGCTCACTCATCGTCCTCACCCCAGTCGCCGCTCATGCCGACGCGCTCGCCGTCCTCCCAGACGTAGAACCCCTCGCCGGACTTCTTGCCGAGGTTGCCCGCCCGGACCTTCCGGCGCAGCGTCTGCGGGGGCTTGAACCGCTCGCCGAGTTCCTCGCGGAGGTGCTCGGCGATGTGCAGGCGGACGTCGAGCCCGACGAGGTCGGTCAGCTCGAGGGGCCCCATCGGGTAGCCGTAGCCGACCTTCATCGCCTCGTCGATGTCCGCCGGGCTGGCGACGCCCTCTTCGACCATCCGGATCGCCTCCAGCCCCGTCGCGACGCCGAGTCGCGAGGACGCAAAGCCTGCCGTATCCCGGACCACGACGTCTTCCTTCTCGAGCCCGCGGACGTACTCGATCGCCGCCTCCTCGGTCCGGTCGTCGGTCTGCTCGGCGATCACGATCTCGACCAGGTCCATGATGTGAGGCGGGTTGAAGAAGTGCAGCCCGACGGCGCGCTCGGGACGCTCGAGCGCGCTTGCCATCTCGGTCACCGACAGCGAGGACGTGTTCGAGGCGATGATCGTCTCCTCGTCGGCCGCGTCCTCGACGTCGGTGAAGACGTCTTTCTTCAGCTCCATGTCCTCGGGAACCGCCTCGACCACCAGATCGGCGTCGGCGACGGCGTCCGCGAGGTCGGTCATTCCCTCGATCCGCTCGAGGGCCGCTTCCATCTCCGCCTCGGTGACCTTCTCCCGGTCGACCCCGCCCTGGAGGTTCTCGCGGATCCCCTCGAGGCCGTCCTCGACGAGGTCCGCTTCGATGTCCCGCAGAACGACCTCGTGGCCCGCCATCGCGGACACCTGCGCGATTCCGTGTCCCATGCTTCCGGCTCCGAGTACCGTGACGTGCATACGCGAATCCACTCGCGAGACGATGAAAAGTGTTCCCATCCCACCTCCCGTCCGTTCGGATCGGCGAGGGAGATCAGGCGGTCCAGTCGACGCTTCGCTCGAACGCACGGCCCGCCCGTAGCACGGTCGCGTCCTCGAACGCCTCGCCGACGAGCATCAACCCGACCGGGAGCCCGTCGCTCGAGCCCGCGGGTACCGAGAGCGCGGGATGGCCGGTCGCGTCGAACGGCGCGGTGTTTGCGAGCATGTTCACTGCCCGATCGAGGAGCTGGAGCCGCGAGGGGTTCGCGAGACGTTCGTGGGCCGTCTGGGGCGTCGTCGGCATCGCGAGGACGTCGACGTCGGCGAGGGCCTCGTCGTAGGCGGCCGCGAGGTCCAGCGCGAGGTTCCGGGCTCTGGCGTAGAACCGGCCGTGATACTCCTCGGCGAGGTACTCCCCGAGCGCGACCACGAGCTTGACCGTCGGCGGGAACTCGTCGGCCCGCTCCCGACGCGCCCGGCCGAACGCCGCCATCAGCTCGGCGTCGTAGTAGCCGTTCCCGAAGGAGCCGATCCCCTCGCCCGCGACCGTGGCAGTCGTCTCCTCGATGGCGATCCCGTTCCAGATCGCGAGCCCGTCGCGGTGCATCGGTACCGACACCTCGCGGAGTTCGGCGCCCGCGTCGGCGAACTCGTCGAGCGCGTCGCTGACGGTCTCGTCGACGCCTGCCTCGCTCTCCTCGCGGTCGAACCCCTCCTCGAGGACGCCGATCGTGAGATCGGCGGGGTCGGTTTCGAGGTCCTCGGCGTACGGCTCCGTCGGGACGGCGCCCTGGCGCGGGTCCAACCCGTCCGCACCGGCGATGGCCTCGAGCGTGCGGGCGCAGTCCTCGACCGAGCGCGCGAGGGGGCCGGCGTGGTCGAACGACCGGCCGAGCCCGACGATCCCGGTGTAGGGGACGAGCCCGTAGGTCGGCTTGTGGCCGACACAGCCACACCACGCAGCCGGAATGCGGATCGAGCCGGCCTGGTCGGTACCGATCGCGACGTCGACATCGCCGGTGACGACCGCGGCGCCTGACCCGCTCGAGGAGCCACCGGCGAGGTGGTCGGGGTCCCGCGGGTTCGGGACGGGACCGTAGGCAGACAGCTCGCCGCTGCCCGAGAACGCCATATCCTCCATGTTGAGTTTCCCGGTGATCGTCGCACCCGCCTCGAGCAGCCGCGTCGCGACCGTCGCGTCCGTCGAGGGCACGTACTCCGAGAGCACCGCGGAGCCACAGGTCAGCCCGATCCCGGCGAGGGAAACGCTGTCCTTCAGTCCGACGTCGTACCCCTCGAGGAGGGCGCTGCCGTCCGCGGCGCCGGATATCGAGCAGCGCCTGACGAAGGCGTTGTACGGGTTCTCGTCGTCGTCCGGGACGGTTCCGGACCGATCGGGGTCGGTAGGCGTCGTCGGTTCCGACGGCGAGAGCGCTGCGAGCCGCTCGTAGGCGTCCAGAAGCTGGGCGGCCGCGGCCGCGAGGTCCTCGCGTTCGTCGTCCGAGAGATCGACGTGGTGGACCGCGGCGTACCGCTCCAGTTCGTCCGGGGTCGGCGTTTGAGGGTCGTCCATACGTCATTCTCTCGCACGATACCGATAAGCACACCGATGGCGAGGCCGGACCACCGCTCACTCCTCCTCGAGCGCTCTGATCCGCTCGTACAGTTGCTCCAGACGCTCGTGGCCGTGGACCCGTACCGTTTGACTTCGGGAATCGTACTCGAGGACGCCGACGTCGGCCAGTCGCGGCAGATGTCGATGCCGGAGGTCCGCAGCGAGCACCTCCCGCTCCGGCCGTCTGCGCTGGCGCCGTTCTAGCTCCACGAGGACGCCGTCAGTGACAGCCTCGAGCGACGCGGTGGCTGCGTCGCGGTCCAGCAGGTACGCGAGCAGGCACCGTCGTCGCTCGTCCGCCAGCACCTCGAGGAGGGAATCGAGCGAGCGCGCCTCCGATCCGTGCGGGCTCCCCGAACTCGTTCTCCTGCGATCGTCACAGTCGTCTGTCATGTATCTCCGTGTACAACGTCTCCTGTTGCCGCGGTAAAGGCAGCGGTTTCGTCGGTTCTTGCAGCTGGTACGAACGGCCGAGCGGGTTCGGGGCGCTACTCGACCGGTTCGAACTTCACGCCGTACCGGGGCACCCCTTCCTGCGTGTAGATCTTCCGGATCGTCGTCCGGACCTCGTCGCCGACCGCGACCGACTCCGGATCGACGTCGGTGAGCTGGGCCGGCAGCGTCACCGTTCCGCCGTCGGCCTCGAGCTCGACGATCGCGACGGCGTAGGCGCCGTCTCGCTGTTGTAGCTCGGCGAACTCGGGCGGCGCGCCGCCCTGGCCGATGACCGTCACCGCGCGGGTCGTTCCGGTTCGAGCGGCTTCGACGGGCTCGAACTCGACGCGAGCGTGACACTCCTGGCAGGCGCCCTCGGGCGGGAAGCTGATCCCGCCACAGTCCGGACAGTTCCCGGCGACGAGCCGGTAGCGCTGGTCGAGCGAGCGCCGCCAGTTCGGCAGGCTCACGTTCGCGCCCCCGCCGGCGACCTCGCCGTCGACGACGTAGCCGCGCTCGCGGAGGTACGTCGCGTACTCGACGGGCTCGCCGTTCTCGAGGTCCTCGAGACCCGAGACGGGGAGGTTCCCCTTGCAGGCGAGCGCGGCTGCGGTACCGCCGCCGACGAAGACGCCGAGCGTCGCGTCGTCCTCGGCCTCGGCGAGGGCCGCGAGCAGCCCGATCGGCACCGTTGCCGCGCCGGCGTCGCCGATGCGGTCGACAACGGTTCCGGCCGCCACCGCCTCGCCGGAGACGGGGATATCGCCCGTGATGCGGTAGGGGAGCCCGCCGTCGGGCTGGTGAACCGCCGCGGCGCCGACGTCCTCGAGCTCGACCGCGAGCGACGAGGACGCCTCGGTGACGGCCTCGCGGACCGCCGTTCGCTCGTAGGTCGTGATGTCGAGCCCCTCGACGTTCCGGTCGCCCCGTTCGCGGAAGCGGACACCGGGCGCGTGGTCGCTGTGCCAGGCGACGTCCTCGATCGCGACCGCGGGATCGTCGTCGATCACGAACGCCGCCGCGCCGGCGCCGAGCGCGTGGTCGGCGTCCGCGGCGTTACCTTCGGGACAGTCCGAAGCCACGACGAGGGCGGGGCCGTCGGCGTCCAGTGCCCGCGAGAGTGCCTCCGCGCCGCCCGCGGCGTGCTGGGTGAGGGTCGCGCTCGCGACGTCCGACGGGAGCTCCAGCGCCCGCACCAGCTGCGGGACGACGTCGCCCTCCTCGAGGGGTGGGTTCGTCGTCGCGACCGCGATGGTCTCCAGCTCCGCGCGGTCGAGCGCGGCGTCCGCGAGGACGCGCCGGGCCGCCGCGATCGCCATCGTCAGCGCGTCCTCGTCGGCCGCCGGGACGGCTTTCTCCTCGACGCCCGAAGCGTGGTTCGTTCCCCACGCGGCCTCGACTTTCTCGCTTTCGAGTCTGAACCGGGGGACGTAGACGCTGCCCGCGACGATCCCCCTCATGCTTCCACCTCCTCGCGCTCGAAGACGTGAACGGTGACTCCGCCCCCGCTGCCGCCGACGTTGTGGGTGAGTCCGTACCGCGGGTCGTCGACCTGGACGTAGGCCTCGCCGCGGAGCTGCTTGAACGCCTCGACGACCTGCCCGGTTCCGGTGGCACCGATCGGGTGGCCCTTCGATTTGAGCCCGCCGCTGGTGTTGGTCGGCAGCTCGCCGTCGGGATCGGTGACGCCCTCCCGCAGGAGTCGGCCGGCCTCGCCGCGCTCGCAGAAGCCAAGGTCCTCGTAGGCCAGCAGCTCGGCGATGGCAAAGCAGTCGTGGACTTCGGCGAAGTCGAGCTCCTCGGGGCCGATCCCGGCCTCCTCGTAGGCGTCCTCGCCCGCGCGGACGCTGGCCGGGATCGAGGTCAGCGACTCGCGCTGGAAGAGCCCGACCCGACCGCTCGAGGCGCCGGCGCCGGCGACCCGGACGAGCGCGTCGCCGTACTCGCGGGCGACGTCCTCGCTGACCACGAGGACGGCGCTTGCGCCGTCGGTCGTCGGACAGCAGTGATAGAGGTTCAGCGGGTCCGCGACCGCCGGGGCGGAGACGGCGTCCTCGAGCGAGCACTCGAAGCCGAGGTGGGCCTTCGGGTTCTGTGCGCCGTTGCCGTGGTTCTTGACCGCGACGCGGCTCAGGTCCTCGGTGGTCGTGTCGTACTCCTCCATGTGGGCGCTTGCCATCTGGGCGTAGACGCCGGCGAAGGTGGTTCCACTCATCCGTTCCCACTCGGTCTCGCCGCTAACGCCGAGCCACCAGCGCGTGTGATCGGAGCTGGCGTCGGTCATCACCTCGTAGCCGCCGGCCAGCGCGACGTCGGCCATCCCGGATCTGACCGCGGTGACGGCCTGGCGGAACGCGTAGCCGCTGGCGGCGCAGGCGTTCTCGACCCGCGTCGTCGGGACGCCGTGGAGGCCGAGGTGTTCGGTCACGGCCGGCCCCGAGAGGCCGATCTGACGCCCGCCGACGCCGAGCGTGCCGAGGAACGCTTCGTCGATCTCGTCGGGTGAGAGGTCGCCGTCGACGCTGTCCATCGTCGCGTCGAACGCGTCGTCGAACAGCGAGAGGTACGATCGTTCGGGGAAGGAGCCGAACGCCGACTGTCCGGCACCGAGTATGTATGCGTCTCGCATGGAACGAACTATCTGCCGGGGTAACTTATAGCTACCCACCGCTGCCCGAGCGGCGAGGCCTGACCGTACCGGACGTTTTTTATCTGGATGTCCACAACCCACAGCCGCATGAGCTACGACGGTCCGACAGACCTGTTTATCGACGGCGAGTGGACCCCCGCCGAGGCGGGCGAAACGTTCGAGACCGAGGACCCGGCGACCGAGGAGCGCTACGCGACCGTCGCCGAGGGAGCGGAAGCGGACGTCGACCGCGCGGTCGACGCCGCGGCCGCAGCCGTCGAGCGCGACGCCGAGTGGCGCTCGCTGGCTCCCAAGGAGCGAGCCGCACACCTTCGCGCGATGGCCGACGCGATCGAAGACCGCAAGGACGAGATCGTCCAGGTCGAATCCCACGACAACGGGAAGACCCCCTTCGAGGCGACGCTAGACGTCGACATGGTGATCGACACGTTCCGGTACTACGCGGGCTGGGCCGACAAGGTCGAGGGCGACGAGGTTCCCGTACCCGGCGATCGACTGAACTACACCGTTCGCGAACCCGTCGGCGTCACCGGCCACGTGATCCCGTGGAACTACCCGTTCCAGCTCGCGGGTCGCAGCCTCGCGCCGGCGCTGGCCTGCGGGAACACGGCGGTACTGAAACCCTCGAGCACGACGCCGCTGTCGGCGCTGTACTACGCCGTCGCCGCCGAGGAGGCGGGGCTTCCGGACGGCGTCGTCAACGTCGTTCCGGGTCGGGGAAGCACCGCCGGCAACCGGCTGGCCGAACATCCCGACGTCGACCACATCGCCTTCACCGGCAGCACCGGGATCGGCAAGGGCGTCATGGAGCGAGCCGCTCAGAACGTCACCGGCGTCACCCTCGAACTCGGCGGGAAAGGGCCGAACATCGTCTTCCCCGACGCCGATCTCGATGACGCCGCCGCGGGCTGTCACTACGGCATCTTCATGAACGCGGGACAGATGTGCTGGGCGGGGTCGCGGCTGCTCGTCCACGAGTCGGTCCACGACGAGGTCGTCGAGAAGGTCGTCGAGCGTGCCGAGGGGACGCCGCTTGGCAGCGGGATCGACGACGACGGTCGGATGGGGCCGACGGTCAGCGAGGACCAGCAACAGGAAGTCCTCGACTACATCGAGACCGGGAAGGCGGAAGGCGCCACCGTCGCTACCGGCGGCGGCGTTCCGGAGAACAAGGACGTCGGCCACTTCGTCGAGCCGACGGTCTTTACAGACGTCACCAACGACATGACGATCGCCCGAGAGGAGATCTTCGGCCCCGTCCTCGCGGTCATCGAGTTCTCGGACCGCGAGGAGGCGATCGAGATCGCCAACGACTCGCCGTACGGACTGATGGCGGGGATCTGGACCTCGGATCTCGAGACCGCACACGGGGTCGCCGACCATCTGGATTACGGGATGGTGAGCATCAACGAGTTCCCGGTCACCCAGCCCCAGACGCCGTTCGGCGGCTTCAAACAGAGCGGCTACGGCCGCGAGCAGGGCACCGAGGCGATCCACGAGTACACCCAGACCAAGAACGTCAACGTCAACCTCGAGTAGCGGACCGCGGTTCCGACCGCCTCGAGAACTTTTATAGTGGTGTGTGCCGCGTGTAGAGGTGTATGACGCTTATCGAGAACGCCCTCTCCGAGGAGCACCGGGAGTTTCGCGACCGGGCCGCGACCTTCGCCGAGGAGGTCGTCGAACCCGAGGCCGAACGGATCGAGAACGAGGACGAGTTCCCACGTGAGGTGATCGAGGCCGCGGGCGAACGCGGACTGCTCGGAATCCTGCTGCCCGAGGAGTACGGCGGCGAGGGGTCGGACTTCCTCTCGTACTGTCTCGCGGTCGAGGAGATCGCCCGCGCCAGCGGGGCCGTCGCCGAGACGATTCAGGGCCACACGTTCGCTGCACTGCCGATCGCGAACTTCGGCACCGAGGCCCAGAAAGAGGAGTGGCTCGAACCGATGGCCCGGGGCGAGTCGGTCGGCGCGATGTTGCTGACCGAACCCGACGCGGGCAGTTCGCCGACCGAGCTGTCGACGGTCGCACAGGCGGACGACGACGGCGGCTACCTCATCAGCGGCGAGAAATCCTTCGGCACGAACGCGGGCGTCGCAGACGTCCACCTCGTCGTCGCGCGCAAGCGCCCCGCTCCGGAGGAGAGCCACGGCGTGAGCGTGTTTCTGGCACCGAGCGCCGACGAAGCCGACGGGTTCGAGTTCGACCGAACGGAGTTCATGGGGATGCGCGGCCACGTCACCGGCGATTCGACGTTCGAGGACGTCCGCGTCGACGAGGGCGCGCTGCTGGGCGAGGTCGGGCACGGCTTCCGCATTGCTATGGGTACGATCGACATGGCCCGGACCGGACTGGGCGCCATCGGGACGGGAATCGCCAGGGCGGCCTTCGAGGAGGCAGTCGACTACGCCGGCGACCGCGAGCAGGGCGGCCAGGCGGTCGGCGAGTACCAGGCGGTGCAGGTGCTGGTCGCCGACATGGACGCCCAGCTCGATTCGGCTCGCCACCTCGTCTACGACTCCGCGACGGCGATCGCCGACGGGGAGGGCAACACGCGCAAATCGAGCAAGGCGAAGTACGTCGCCAGCGAGGCCGCGGAGTTTGTCACCCGAAACGCGATCCAGATCTACGGCGGGAAGGGGTACCGGACCGACCTCCCCCTCGAGCGCTACTACCGGGACGCGAAGATCCTGAGCATCATCGGCGGCACGACCGAGATCCAGAAGACGACGGTCGCGGGCGAGGCGCTGGGACTGTAGCCTCGCCGCGAGACTTCTGTCCCGGAGCTCCGACACCGGGAGTATGAGCGAGGCCTCGACGCGCGGGAACGGCTGTACGAGCGCCGTGGTGGCGCGTAACGTTTCGGTGCCGATCACGAGCATCGTCTCGACGGGACGCAGATCCGAGGCCGACCGACGTCACCACGCTCGCGGCGCTCCCTGAGACGACGCTAGACCGGCACCGCCGAACGCGCGGTCGCTGTTCGGGCTGGCGATCGATCCGTAGTCACGAAGCGTATACGGGTATCGTATACGGCAGGGCAGAACCGACGATAGGACCCACTCCCGGCGACACGGCCGACGGCGACCAGCCCTCCCGTCGGATGAATTTTACAAGTATACGGATGTATTACGAGAGGCGTATACGGTATCTCTCGAGACGAACGACGACCGTCCTCGGACCTCCTCGAATAGCATCTTTTCCTGGTAGCTAGCTAAATATACCAGGATAGAAATATAACAGCGATATCTGTAGATGTTCGGTAGAAAACAGCCCTGACCGGGCGTTTTGTGTACATAGACCGTTCTACTCGCCCGAACCGCTCTAGTAGTTCGAGGCGTGGAACGATTGGATCGTTCGTTCCTGAAACTCCGATACAATTCCTATGGCGGCTTCTCGCGATCGAATAGCTGGAATCCGTGCCGTTCGAAGAACCTCATCCTGCTTCAGAGCTATCGTATTTGATAGTATCTTCTATTTGTTATGATTTTCGAATCCTCCGAGGACGGAGCGGTGACACGAATACGAGGACTCTTCCGGTCGCCCCGAGAACTCCCACTATGCAGCTTCCGCCGATCGGCCTCGGCACGATGGGAATCGAGGACGCCGAGACGATCGCAACGGCGCTCGAGTGTGGCTACCGACACCTCGATACCGCCCAGGTCTACGGGAACGAGGACGTCGTCGGCGAGGGGCTGGCCCGCAGCACGGTCCCTCGCGAGGACGTCGTCGTCGCGACGAAGGTGTGGGCCGACAGCCTCGCGCCCGGTTCCGTCCGCGAGACGACCGCTGAGAGCCTCGAACGGCTCGGTCTCGACGGCATCGACCTGCTGTACGTCCACCGTCCGATCGAGGCCTACGAGCCCGACCGGACGCTGCCGGCGTTCGACGAACTGTGCGACGAGGGCACGATCGGCGGCGTCGGGCTGAGCAACTTCTCGGTCGCCGAGCTCGAGACCGCCGCCGACGTCCTCGAGGCGCCGATCGCGGCCCACCAGGTCGAGTACCACCCGCTGTTCCAGCCCGTGGACGTCCTCGAACACGCCCGGGAGAACGAGTACCCGCTGGTCGCGTACTCGCCGCTGGCGAACGGCCGCGCGGGCGAGATCGACGCGGTCGTCGATATCGCGAGGCGCCGCGAGACCAGCCCCGAAGCGGTCTGTCTCGTCTGGCTGGCCGCCAAGGACGGCGTCGTCACGATTCCGAAAGCAAGCAGTCGCGAGCACCTCGAGGCCAACCTCGAGGCGCTGGAGCTCGAACTCGATGTCGACGAGCTCGAACGGATCGACGCCGTCGAGCGAACCGAGGAGCTGTTTCCGGAGTAGGAATCCGAAGACGACGGTCAACTGCGTGCGGTGGCGCGCGCTGGGCGGCGACGAGCGAACAGCGAGTCGGCGTTCGACGTTGCGCGAGGGATGAGTGAGTGGGGTCACGAACGAATCGGCTGGGGAGGACGTGGAGACCCTTGTGTCGACGAGACGTAGCACGCTTCCTTCGATCGCTCTCCCGGAGTTACGCGAACCGGACAGCAACGAACGAGTAACTCACGATTCGATTATCTGAATCGGCTGATTCGTTACGTAGGAAGGCGAACTGAGCAAGAAAAGATATACAGGGCGAGACAGGTCATCAAAATATAATGCCCTCTACAGCAACACTATCCGGCTCCGACCAATCCGAGAACCGTTCTTTAGGCGGCATTCTCGTCCACGTGTTGGCGCTTTTCACCAGTTTCGTTGGCCCTGCCATCATGTATGCCATCTCAGACCACGAATTTACGCGAGAGAACGCTCGAAACGCGATCAAGTGGCATATCTCCATTATTGTTCTGGCGGTTGCTGCGTTCGTGACAGGCTTCCTTGGTGCCGACGAAGTAACAATCAATGGTGAACCGACTGAACTACTGGCGGTACCGTCACCCCTCGATACAGTGTTTACCTTCATTGGAATTCCCTTGCTACTTGCACTGGTGGTCGCGGTTTTCGCTACATTCGTATTTGCTGTCATTGCCACACAGAAAGCGGCGTCCGGGTCAGCGTGGTCGTATCCCGGTTCGATTAATATCATCGAACGGTTCCGATAGTCGCTCTATTGAGCGGTGAGTTCTTGCCCTGTACGTAGCGGTGGACCACTAGCAATCTCAACTACCAGAACCGTTCTTCCGACTGCTGAGACACGGACGGCAAACCCAAACCCTTGTTTCGCCGCGGTCACTTGGACCGAACGATGACCGATCTCGCCGACTCGCCGGCCGTGCGCCGGCTCGCCGACTGGGACCACGAGCGACTCGAGGCCCTCGCCGACGAGCACGGCACGCCGCTGTACGTCATGGACCTGGACCGCGTCAAGGAAAACTACACGCGCTTCGCCGCGGCCTTCCCCGACGCCGAGGTCATGTACGCCGCGAAGGCCCACACCGGGAAGGCCGTCCTCGAGGCCGTCCTCGAAGCTGGCGCCGACATCGAGTGTGCGGCCTGGGGGGAACTCCAGCGTTCGATCGACGCCGGGGCGGATCCGAACACCCTGCAGTACACCGCCGTCAACCCGCCGGACCACGATCTGGATTACGCCGTCGACCTCGCCGAGGACGCGCCCGGGCTGACGATCACCATCGGCGCGACGGACACGCTCGAGCGACTCGCCGAGCGCGGCTACGACGGCCGGATCGCCATTCGAATCAACCCCGGGATCGGGACGGGCCACCACGAGAAGGTCGCCACGGGTGCGGACGCGAAGTTCGGCATCCCCTACGAGCGGGTGCCCGAAGTCGCCGACCGCGTCCGCGAGGAGTTCGAGCTCGTCGGGCTCCACGCTCACGCCGGCAGCGGCGTCCTGACCGAGGGGCTCGAAGAGCACTGCCAGGCGATCGAGCGGGTCGGCAAGATGGCTCGCCGCGTCGGCGACGCGGACCTCGAGTTCGTCGACGTCGGCGGCGGCTACGGCGTCCCCTACCGCGAGGACGAGGACCCCCTCGACCTCGAGAAGACCTCGAACATGGTTCGGGACGCCGTCGGCGAGCTGGAGGCGACGCTGAAGCTCGAGCCCGGACGCTACGTCGTCGCCGACGCCGGCCTCATCTTGAGCGAGGTGAACACGATCAAGGACGCTCCGGACACGACCGTCGTCGGGATCGACGCCAGCCTGGCGACGCTGATCCGCCCGGCGATGTTCGGCTCCTACCATCCCATGCTGAACGTCAGCGCGCCCGACCGCGAGCCCGAACCGGTGACGGTCGGCGGTCCGGTCTGTACCAGCGCGGACGTCTTCGCCCACGACCGCCCGGTCGCCCGACCCGAGCGCGAGGACGTCCTCGCGATCGGTAATGCGGGCTCGTACGGCTACGAGCTGGCCAGCCAGTTCCACTCCCAGCCCCGGCCCGCCGAAGTGGCACTGGAGGACGGCCAGTCCCGCGTCGTCCGTCGGCGCGAGAGCCTCGAGGACGTGACGCGGGTCGAACAGTAGCCCCGACCGCAATCGAAATCGGACTGTACGCCCATCCTACCGGTCCCCTGATAGCTTTAGGCGACTGGAGCCCGTCGATCGGCGTATGAGCACTGTGACCGATCGACAGTCGAGTCGAGAGACGAGACTTCCTATCCCCCGGGTGGCCGGACTCGCGGCGGTGGTCGGCGCCTGGATCTTCTGGTCGGGCGTCTTCCTGACGGGCTTTGGCTGGATCGTTACGAACAACGTTCTGGTCGGGGCCGTCATCGCCACGCTGGCGGCCTACACTGCGGCCCGTCCGACGGGCGGGCGGCTCCCGTCGCTCGCGGGACCGCTGGTGATCGCGATCCTCGGCGTCTGGACCGTGGCGGCGCCGTTTTTCTTCGGGATCGAGACGGGAGTCTTGTTCTGGAGCAACATCGTCGCGGGCGCGCTCGTGGCGGTGCTTGCGGTCGGTAGCCTCTACGGCGTGGTCACGGGAACGGGGACGTCGGCGAGCCCGGCGGGCCGTTCGTGAAGCGTCACCGTGCCGAACCGCGAACGCGGGGCTTATGGCCTGTCGTTCGGAACCTGTCGGTAGCGACGTACCGTCGCCCGACACCCTATGAGCTTCGATATCACCACCTTCCATGCCGAGGCCGTCCGCACCCCCTCCCACGAGGACGTCGGGGCGATGCGCGACCTGCTACTCGAGACGCTTCGCAAGGCCGGCCACGAGCCCGAGGTCGACGCCCGCGGGAACGTGTTGGCAACCCGCGGGGACGACGACGGCCCCCACTACGTGCTCAACACCCACTTCGACACCGTCGCCCCCCACGTCCCTTACGAGCGCGACGGCGACGTCGTCTCCGGACGTGGCGCCTGCGACGCGAAAGGACCCCTCGCCGCCCTGCTGGCGGCCTTTCTCCGCGTGGAGCCGACCGCGGGGCGGCTCACACTGGCGCTGACCCCCGACGAGGAGACGCTGATGACCGGCGCGGCCTCCCTGCAGGAGACGCTGTCGGCGGACGGCTACGTCGTCGGCGAGCCGACGGACCTCGACGTCTGTACCGCCGCCCGTGGACAGTGTGAAGGGACCGTAACGATCGAGGGGGAGGCCGGCCACGCGGCGAGCGTCCCCGCCGAGCGAAACCCGGTGTTCGGCGCCGCCGACGTCCTCGAGGCCCTGCGGTGTTACGACGAGGACGTCGGCCCGGACGCCGACCCGGTGCTGGGCGAGCCGAAGCTCACGGCGTCGGGACTCGAGGCCGGCGACGCGCCCAACCGCGTCCCGGAACGCTGTCGGATCACGTTCGACCGACGGAACGTCCCGCCCGAGACCAGTGACTCGTTTCGCGAGAATCTCGAGTCGCACCTCGCGGCGCGCACACCCGAGGGGCGCTCCGTTTCGGTCGAGCTGATCCGGCCCGACACCCCGTTCCCGGATCCGTTCGTCACCGACGAGGACGAGCCGCTCGTCCGAACGCTCGCGGACGCCAGTGGGGGAGTGGTTCGCCCCTTCGGGGCGGCGACCGAGGCTTCCTTCTTCGCGACGGACGCGCCGACGGTCGTCTTCGGACCGGGCGTGCTGGCCGACGAGGCGGGTGCGGTCGCTCACGCCGAGCGAGAGTACGTCCGACTCCCCGAGCTCGAGGCCGCGGCCGACGCCGTCGAACGGACCCTCGAGACGCTGCTGGGGTGAGCGTTCGGACATAACACTATTTGTCGTCGACGAGAAAGGGAAGATGTCAAATGAGTGGCGAGAAGGGGAACGGCGTGACTGTCAGCGGTTCCGAGCGCGACGGAGTTCGCGGGGCGCTGTCGCTGCGGGAGCAGGCGATGGACGAAGCTCCAGTGGGGATCCTGATTACCGATCCGAGTCAGCCTGACAACCCGATTACGTACGCCAACCAGGGGTTCGTTCGACTCACCGGCTACCCCCGTGAGGAGGCGGTTGGTCGGAACTGCCGGTTTCTGCAGGGGGACGAAACCGCCCAGGAGCCGGTCGACCGGATGCGGACGGCGATCGACGCCGGCGAGCGCGTCACCGTCGAGCTGTTGAACTACCGTCGCGACGGCGAGCCGTTCTGGAACCGGGTCACCGTCGCCCCGCTTTTCGACGGCGACGAGCTCACCCACTTCGTCGGAATCCAGCAGGACGTCACCGAGCGCAAGCGACGAGAGCGCGACCTCGAGCACGAGCGGGAGTTCGTCGAACAGGGACTCGACGTCCTGGACGACGTCTTCTACGTGATCGGAACCGACGGCCAGCTCCGGCGCTGGAACGAGCGACTCCGGACGGTGACCGGGTACACCGACGCGCAGATCGCCGAGATGGACGCCGTCGAGTTCGTCCCGCCAGCAGAGCGTGACCGGATCCGGGAGTCGATGGCGGAGACGCTGGACGGCGACTCCAACCCGATCGAGTCGGCGCTGCTGACCGCCGACGGCGAGCGGATCCCCTACGAGTTCACCGGCGCGCGACTGACCGGTCCCGACGACGACCTGATCGGGATCGTCGGCATCGGACGAGACGTCACCGAACGAACCCGTCGCCGGACCGTTCTCGAGTCGCTCCACGGGATCGCGACCGCGCTCCAGACCGAGGACTCGGTCGACGCCGTCTGCGAGCGAACGGTTGACGCGGCGGCCGACGTCCTCGAGTTCGACCTCTGTTCATTGCTGTTGCGTGAGGGCGAGTGGCTGGTGCCGCGGGCGACCTCGGCCGATGCCCCCGCGGACGGCAGCCGACCGATGCGGCTCGATCAGGGGCTTGCCGGCAAGACCGTTCGAACCGGAGAGTCCTACCTCGTTGGCGAAATCACTCCCGAGGACGATGTCGATCCAGCGAAGGAGTACTATCGGTCGGGCTTTAGCGTTCCCGTCGGCCAGGACGGCGTCTTTCAGGCGGCAAGCGCCGAACCGGACGCGTTCGACCGCCAAGACGTCGAGTTCGCCGAACTGCTCGTGAGCCACGCCGCAAACGCGATCGATCGGATCGAGCGCGAGGACGCCCTCGAGCGTCAGAACGAACGGCTCTCGGAGTTCGCAAGCATCGTCTCCCACGACCTCCGTAACCCGCTGAACGTCGCCACTGGGCGGCTCGAGCTCGCTCGCGAGGAGGGCGAGGACGACCACCTCGAGGCCGTCGAGCGGGCCCACACACGCATGGCGACGCTGATCGACGACCTCCTGGCGCTCGCCCGAGAGGGCGAGGCCGTCCTCGAGCCCGAACCCGTCGACGTCGCCGAACTCGTCGCCGACTGTTGGCAGACCGTCGAGACCCGGGACGCCGACCTCACCGTCGAGACTGATCGGACGATCCTGGCCGATCCGGACCGACTCAAGCGGCTGCTCGAGAACCTCGTCCGCAACGCCGTCGAGCACGCCGGGCCCGACGTGACCGTGACGGTCGGCGAGCTCGAGAACGGGATCTACCTCGAGGACGACGGCCCCGGAATCGCACCGGCCGAACGCGAGGCGGTCTTCGAGACGGGATACTCGAACTCGCGGGACGGCACCGGGTTCGGACTGGGGATCGTCGAGCGGATCGCCGACGCCCACGGCTGGACCGTTACTGCGACGGAGGGTGCCGACGGCGGGGCGCGCTTCGAGCTGACGGGCCTCGAGTTCGCGGAGTCGTCGTCCGGAGTGTGATCGCCGACGCCTACACGATGGAACGACTTACCACTGCGTCGAGATGTACAACAGGATGATCATACAGACGATCCCGATCAGAAAGAGCAGGACCGTCGCGATTTCCGGAAAGAGCGCCTCGAACATAGCCGAGGGTTCGCGGCCACCGCCCAAATCAGTACTGATCGGGGCGCGGTACTACTGGCGGGTCCCGACCAGGTCGTCGGCGACGCCCGTGTAGCCGGCAGGTGTCAGCTCGCGAAGCTCCGTCCGGACGTCCTCGTCGACCTCGAGGTCGTCGAACAGGTCCTGAAAGTCCGCGAGGGTCACGTCTCGCCCACGGGTGAGGTCCTTGACCCGCTCGTAGGCGTCTTCCTGGCCCTCCCGACGCAGAATCGTCTGGACGGCCTCGCCGATGATCTCGGGGGTGTCCTCGAGCTCCTCGCGAATCACCTGCTCGTTGGGAACGACCTTCTCGAGGCCCGCGGCGGCCTTCTCGTAGCCGATCAGACAGTGAGCGAGGGCGGCGCCCATGTTTCGTTTGACCGTCGAGTCCGAGAGATCCCGCTGGAGTCGCGAGGTCGTCACGTAGTCCGCGAGGAAAGTTAGATCGGCGTTGGCCTTCGAGAGGTTCCCCTCGCTGTTCTCGAAGTCGATCGGGTTGACCTTGTGGGGCATCGTCGAGGAGCCGGTCTCGCCCGCGACGGCCTCCTGGCCGAGGTAGCGATCGGAGACGTAGAGCCACATGTCCAGATCGAGATCCAACAGGACGTCGTTGGCGCCGCGGACGGCGTCGAACAGCGCCGCGAGGTCGTCACAGGGGTTTACCTGGGTCGTCAGCGGCGTGAACTCGAGGCCCAGCCCCGTAACGAACTCCTCGGCGAAGGCGGGCCAGTCGACGTCGGGGTAGGCCGCGACGTGGGCCGCGTAGGTGCCCGAGGCCCCGCCGAGCTTGCCCGCGAGGTCGTCCGCCGCGTCCCGAATCCGCCCCGTCGCCCGACCCAGCCGGGCCGCGTAGACGGCCAGCTCCTTGCCGAACGTCGTCGGCGTCGCGGGCTGGCCGTGGGTGCGAGCGAGCATCGGCAGGTCGCGGTGCTCGCGGGCCATCCCCGTGAGCGTCTCCCGGACGTCGTACAGGGTCGGCAACAGCACCTCGTCGACGGCCTCGGCGAGCAACAGCCGGTGGGCGAGGTTGTTGACGTCCTCGCTCGTCAGCCCGAAATGGATCCAGGGGCCGGCGTCGCTGCCCTCGGGAAGGCGATGTCGAACGAAGTACTCGACAGCCTTCACGTCGTGGTTCGTCGCCTCGAACTCGCCGTAGCCGTCGGTCTCGAGGGTCTTGATCAGTCGGGCGTCCTCCTCGGCGAAGTGTTTGTACAGGCCCCGCAGGTGTTCGCGCTCCTCCAGGGAGAGCGCTAGCGGTGTCGCCTCCAGCTCCGCGAGGGCGATCAGGTACTCGACCTCGACGCGGACTCGGGCCCGCATCAGCGCGGCCTCGCTGGCGTACGGCGAGAGTCGCTCCGTTCGGCCCGCGTAGCGGCCGTCGATCGGCGAGACGGCGTACAGCGCGTTGGTGTCGGTCATCGTTCCGACCCTTTCCAGCGCGGTGCAAAAACGTATCGAAACGGGGAGCCACGACTGTGCATACTTCGGAGGTTCGAAGCCGAAATACTGCCGTAGTAATCCTCGATTGTGCATAACTCGACGGCCGAGACCGCAACGGCTTTCCCCTTCGCGGTCAGGGATTCGACCATGACCAGAATCGCCGGACTGGCCGGCAACCGAGGACGGAACCTGTTGAACGTCGCCGACCGTCGCCCCGGCGGGGCCGAGCTGGCGGTCGTCCTCACCGACGACGAGGACGCACCCGTCCTCGAGGACGCGGCCGAGCGCGGGATTCCAACCGAGGTCGTCCCTCTCGAAGACGGAATGGGCCGTCGCGAGCACGAGCAGGCGGTCACCGAGGCGCTCGCCGACCACGCGTTCGACCTGGTCTGTCTGGACGGCTACATGCGGATCCTCTCGGATACCTTCCTCGAGGCCCAGCCGACAACGTTGAACGTCCACCCCTCGCTGCTGCCTGCCTTCCCCGGCACGGACGCCTGGGGCGACGCGCTCGAGGCGGGCGTCTCGGTCACGGGCTGTACGGTCCACGTCGTCACCGACGCAACCGACGCGGACGGCGAGGTCATCGAGACGGAGGTCGACGCGGGCCCAATCGTCACCCAGGAGCCGGTCCCGATCTACGAGGGCGACGACGAGGACCAGCTGAAGGAACGCGTCCTCTACGAGGGCGAGTTCCGGGCGTATCCGCGGGCGGTGAAGTGGTTCGCCGAGGACGCCGTCGACGTGGACCTCGAGGCGGGCGAGGTGACGGTCGACGCCGACGTCTCGAGCCCGGAGGACGCGGCCCACGACGGACTGCCCGCGCGGCGACTCGTCTCGAACGACCGCGCTGCCACGCTCCGGTACGGCGAGAACCCCCACCAGAACGCCGCGGTGTACGCCGACTACACCTGCGACGAGGCAAGCGTCGTCCACGCCGACCAGTTGAACGAGGGCGCGAAGGCGCTGTCGTACAACAACTACAACGACGCCGACGGCGCCCTGAACCTCGTCAAAGAGTTCGACGAGCCCGCGGCCGCGGTGATCAAACACACGAACCCTGCGGGCTGTGCGACGGCCGACACTCTCACGGCGGCATACGAGCGAGCGCTCTCGACGGATCCGATGAGCGCTTTCGGGGGTATCGTCGCCCTCAACCGGGAGTGTGACGCCGCGACCGCCGAGCTAGTGATCGACTCGTTCAAGGAGGTCGTCGTCGCGCCGGGCTACACCGAGGACGCCCTCGAGGTCCTCCGCGAGAAGGAGAACCTGCGGGTGCTGGACGTCGGCGAGATCGGGGCGTCGACCGAGCGGTTCACCGAGAAGCCGCTGGTTGGCGGTCGCCTCGTCCAGGAGCGGGACTTCCAGTCGATCTCGGCCGAGGACTTCGAGGTCGTCACCGAGCGCGAGCCGACCGAGGTGGAACTCGAGTCGATGGTGTTCGCCTGGCAGACGCTGAAACACGTCAAGTCAAACGGGATCCTCCTCGCACAGGGCACCGAGACCGTCGGCGTCGGGATGGGACAGGTCTCCCGGGTCGACGCGGTCCGGCTCGCGGCGATGAAGGCCGACGAGCACGCGGAGGGGAAAAACGCCGAGGGCGCCGTGATGGCCTCCGACGCGTTCTTCCCGTTCCCCGACGGCATCGAGGAGGCCGCCGAGGCGGGGATCGAGGCCGTGATCCAGCCCGGCGGCTCGGTCAACGACGAGGACGTCATCGAGGCCGCAGACGAGCACGGGATGGCGATGGCGTTTACCGGCCAGCGCAGTTTCCGCCACGATTAGCAGCCGCGAGCGAGCGAAGCGAGTGAGCGGATTTTTGGT
>JGI2924J29684_1078130_pt1 | contig 32179 bp, 27 predicted proteins | sample BenlonsequencITS_FD_29684 | JGI IMG/M metagenome (IMG submission 29684)
ACCGCGCATCCCACCGCGCCGCAGGTCCTTTCTGCTGTCGCGGACTCCATCGTTGAAAAACACCCGCGCACCCGCCTCTGGACCGCGCACCGCACCGGCGCCTTGAAAATCGGTGACGCCGCCTTCCTCGTCGTCGCCGCCTCCGCCCACCGCGCCGACGCCTTCGCCGCCTGCTCCGACCTCGCCGACGCCGTCAAAGCCCAGGTCCCGATCTGGAAAGAGCAAACGCGCCTCGACGGCTCCACCGATTGGGTCGGCCTGTGAAAAACCTCGACATCGCCCGCTACCGCCGCCAAATTATGCTCGGCGAAATCGGCCAGCAAAAACAACAATCGCTTTTCGACGCTAAGGTCTCCGTCATCGGCGCAGGCGGCCTCGGGTCACCCGCCCTGCTCTACCTTGCTGGCGCTGGCGTCGGCCACATCCACATCATTGACGATGACCTCGTCGACCTCTCCAACCTCCACCGCCAGGTCATTCACACCACCGCTGGCGTTGGAACACCCAAGGCCGAGTCCGCGCGCGAAGCAATGCTGGCACTGAACCCTTCCGTTAAAGTGACGGTTTCTGTCAGGCGACTGGACTGGTCAAATGCACTTTCTGAGCTGGCAGATTCCGATGTGATTTTGGATGGCTCCGATAACTTCGACACCCGACACCTCGCATCCTGGGCCGCCGCAAAACTTGGCATCCCCCACGTCTGGGCATCCATCCTGGGTTTCGACGCCCAACTCTCCGTCTTCCACGCCGGCCACGGCCCCATCTACGAAGACCTCTTCCCCACCCCGCCACCACCCGGATCCGTCCCATCATGTTCCCAAGCAGGCGTTTTGGGTCCAGTTGTCGGCGTAATGGGCTCCGCGATGGCCATGGAAGCCCTGAAAATCATCACCGGCGTGGGCACACCCTTGATCGGAAAACTCGGCTACTACTCCTCCCTCGACGGCACCTGGGAATACATCCCCGTCGTCGGTTCGCCGGAGGTGCTGGAACGGGTGCTTGGGTCTGCTGGTGTTTCGGGGATTTCTGGCGGTTTTGGTGAGGTGCTCGATGTTCCTCGAGTTTCCGCGCTGGTTGACGGCGTTTCGCTCATCGACGTCCGCGAACCCTCCGAATTCTCCGCCTACTCCATCCCCGGCGCGCACAACACCCCACTGTCCGCCATCCGCGAAGGCGCCATCCCACCCTCCGTTTCCGCAGGTAAAGAGGTTATCGTCTACTGCGCAGCTGGTGTCCGCTCCGCACAAGCCATCGCAATTTTAGAATCCGCAGGCTACACCGGAATGAGCAGCCTCGACGGCGGAATCGAAGGCTGGCTAGATTCCCTAGGGTAAAACCAAGGCGTTGTGCCACCTAAACACCGGCCCAACGCCTTGCGTTTTCACCCTCCTCCGCGGATGCTTCCGTTTGAACTCCGCCACCTGTTTCACCAACTTAATGATCTCCCCCGTCGCATAATTCACACAATCATCCGTAAACCTCAACGGCACATGGCCTTGTACCACGGCTTCATTGCTCTTCCAGCGATCAATGATGAAATTCCGCCTATTCGCCTGGTGATACTTCCTGCTATCCACATCAATCAGCGCCACACCCACCACCTGAATATCCCACCGATACCCCTCCACCACCACATTCTGCCTGGTCCGAAACCCAGCATCCCGCAGCTCCTGCACCATCACCTTCTCCAGACCACTGTCCAAACCATAGATACACTCCTCCAAAAACTCCCGCAGCTGCGCCTTCCTCCGCGTTCTCAACAACTTCAGATCATGCGCCATCTGCTTCACCCCGCTCCCCGACTTATACCTCTCCTCCACTAATCTCCGCAGGTCAGAAGGATTCACACTCCGCTCATCAAGACACGTCGCAACCGTATCCACCAACGACACCACCCTAAACCCCCGATGAGCAATCCCATCCATCCTCTGAGACCTCCGCGCCACCACATTCCGCGACCCCCTCAACACATTCGACGTACTCACCCTCACCCGCACAGGCAACGACAACGACACCCCCTGATAAACCTCCACCGCCGACTTCCCATCCAACAGAGCACCCGGCCTGACCAGGCGAATCGCCGACCACACAACCTCCCCCGACGGCGGATCCAACGCATACACACCCCTCAACACCCGGTGTAACTTCCCCTCCTTCACCAAACTGTTGATCCTCCGCCGCGAATACCCCATCCCGATCAGTTCCTTCGCCGTCCACATCCGCCGTTTTTCTCCCATACCTACTTAGACCCCGAAACTGCGCTCCAGGTTCCCTGTTGGTGCAAAACAAGGCGAGTTTCCCAGCCGGGGGTGCCATTTGGCGGGCTAGTTCGCCGTGTTTCGTTCGCCGCGTGTGTAAAACAGGGCGAGTTCCTCAGCAGGAGGGGCTGTCCCGGGCCAAAGCCTGCCTTGTTTGACCCGCCGTGTGCACAACGGGGCGGACTCATCGGCGAAACCGGCCGTCTGTGAAGCTAACCCGCCTGAATTCGAGCAGGCTGTCCCCGCTCCGTGCAAAACAAGGCGAACTTGTCGGCGAATGCAGCCATTCGGGAGGCTAATCCGCCCGGTTTCGCGCGCGTGGATTCCCGCCCGGGCAAAACAGGGCGGGTTCCTCGACGGGAAGGGCTATCCCAGGCCGAAGCCTGCCTTGATTGACCCGCCGCGCACACAACAAGGCAAGCTCGCGCGTCGAAGCGACCATCCCGAGCTGAAACCCGCCCTGTTTGCACCACAGCGGGCGAAGCCGGGCAGACTCCCCTCCGGAGCCGCCCACCCAGGGAGCTAATCTGCCTTGCTTTACACCTCCGGGCTATAACAATCCAGTGCCAGTGGCTAGGGATTTACTAAAAATCGGGTAACACGCGCGTAGTATTTTTCGCATGGAATTATTGGAGACCTTCATCACTGATGTCATTAATGACAATTTGTGGATGATCTTGCCCTTCTTGCTCGTTGCTGCTGGCCTCTATTTCGGTGGGCGTACGTTGCTGGTTCAGATTCGGATGATTCCGGAGATGTTCAAAGCGGTCGTCGAGAAGCCTGCGAAGGATGGGGAGTTCGCGGACAAGCAGGACATTTCGGCTTTTAAGGCGTTCACGATTTCTGCGGCGTCGCGAGTTGGTACGGCGAATGTTGCGGGTGTTGCGCTGGCGATCACTCTGGGTGGACCGGGTGCAGTGTTCTGGATGTGGATCATTGCGCTGGTTGGCGGTGCGACATCGTTCATTGAGTCGACTCTTGGACAGTTGTGGAAGGTGAAGGACGGCGACAGCTATCGCGGTGGCCCTGCGTACTACATGACGCTTGGTTTGAATGCTCGGTGGCTTGCGGTTGTTTTCGGTGTCGCCATCACGTTGACCTTTGGTTTTGTGTACAACGCTTTGCAGTCCAACGCGGTTGTTGAGGCGATTACGGTATCACTCGGCACCCCTTCTACCACTGCAAAGGCTTTTGTTGGCTTGGGCATGGCTGGATTGTCTGCGCTGGTTATTTTTGGCGGCGTGCAGCGTATCGCAAACGTGACGCAGTGGATGGTTCCGTTCATGGCGGGTGCGTACATCATTGTGGGTGTGGTGGTGATTGTGATTAACATTCAGCAGGTTCCGACCATGATCAACGACATCATTGCTGGTGCTTTTGGTTTCCGTCCGGTTGCTACTGCGTCGGTGTGGGGCGCGTTCTGGTTGGCGTTTATGAACGGTATGCGCCGTGGACTGTTCTCCAATGAGGCTGGTGAGGGTTCTGTCCCGAACGCTGCTGCTACCGCGACTGTGTCTCACCCTGTGAAGCAGGGTTTGGTTCAGACTCTGGGCGTATATTTCGACACCCTGCTCGTTTGTAGCATTACCGCTTTTGTCATCCTGCTGTCTGGAGTGGAGTACGCGACCGGCGATATTCAGTCTTCTTCTTTGACTCAGTCCGCGCTGGCTAGCGTTGTTGGTGGTTGGGGAACCCACTTCATTACCGTAGTGATGTTCTTCCTGGCGTTTTCTTCCGTGCTGGGTAACTACTACTTGGCACAGGCGAATATTCAGTACTTCACCGATTCGAAGACTGTCATGACTGTTTTCCGACTCTTGGTGCTGCTCAGCGTGTTCTCTGGCGCGGTTGCTTCGGTGCCGTTGATCTGGGCTTTGGGTGATACTTTCGCTGGCATCATGGTGCTCATTAACCTGGCGGCGATCATTCCGCTGGGTGGCGTTGCAGTGAAGTTGCTTAAGAATTACACCATTCAGAAGAAGGCTGGTCTGGATCCTGTGTTCCACCGCGACATGATGCCAGAGGTTCGTAATATTGCGTGCTGGAACGGCAAAGATGCAGCTACATCCAACTATCACGAAGCGATGGAAGTGATCAAGAAGAGCTAGTCATCGAAGGAACAGTGGTATGGCCCGTCAGCGTCTCGGATTGTCTGGCAGGCCAACACTTGGTTTTCGGAGACGATCTCGTAGTTGCTCAGTACTTCATTGTTGAGCATGTGCGAGGGCCCTCCCGTCAGCGTACATTGGCAAGTTCCGCAGTGGCCTTCCATGCAGGAATAGCGGGCGGGTAGGTCGGCCTGGAGGAGGGCGTCGAGAAGCGTTTGCGTGGGTGACCACGAAAAAGCGTAGGTCTCGCCGTCTATCTTGTGCGTGTGCAGGGCCATGTGCCCTAGTTTAGGCAACAGTGCTTTCGGATAAAGCCCCGACCGCCCAAGAATCAGAAAACCCCCGTTTACCTGCGTAAACGGGGGCTATTTGCGGAGACGGAGGGATTTGAACCCTCGGATGGTTTCCCATCGCTGGTTTTCAAGACCAGTACATTCGGCCGCTCTGTCACGTCTCCAGCGACTCAAACATCAAAAATTGATATTTGCGACAAGTTGAAATCATACCCGATAGTCTCGAACATACTAAATCACCTAATCAGGGGGAATTACATGGATGTGTTAAAGATCGCCATCATCGCTGCAGCCATGATTGGTGTGCCGGTTCTGGTGGTTTTCCTCATTGTGTTTGCGGTGCACAAGTTGGCTAAGGAAGTGCCGCGGTCTGGTCGTCGTCCGGGTATTGGGTTGGGGTTGTTGCTTGGTTTTGTTGCGGGGCTCATCGTGTGGTTTGTGTGGTTGAGTTGGGGTGGTTATTACGAGAATGAGTTTGGGCAGATGCAAGGTCCGTATCGTCCGTGGCAGGTTGTTGCTTGTGGTGTCACGATGGTCGCGGTCACTGTGATTCTTGGTCTGTGGACTAGGTGGACTGCGTCTGGTCCGTTTTATTCGGCGTTGGGTGGTGCGTCGGGGTTTAGTTTCGCGTGGGCCATGGATGCCATTCCTCAGGATGAAACCGGATTGTCGGCGTTTGGCTTAGTGATGGTCATTGTTGGTGTTGGTGCGGGGCTAAATGTGGTGGCAACTCTGACGTCAATCGGCGCAACGATCTGGAATAACCGGCTACCCTCGAATGCATGACTAAAACCACGCGCCAAACCATGCAAGCCATCGTCCAAACTGAGGAGAAGGTCACTGCTTCTCTGGAATTACAGGAAGTCCCCGTCCCGACCCTGAAGCCAGGTGAGGTGCTGGTGGAGGTGAAGGCTGCGGGCGTTAACCGTGCGGATCTTTTGCAGACGCAGGGAAATTATCCTGTGCCGGCGGGGGCTTCGGAGATTCTCGGGCTGGAATGTGCGGGTGTGATCGTGGATGCCGGCGACACTGGGCAAACAGTGGGTCAGGAAGTCGCTTGCCTTCTCACTGGCGGTGGATATGCGCAATATGTGGCGGTTCCGGAAGGTCAGTTGATGCCAATTCCAGAGGGTTACAGCTTTGTGGAAGCGGCCTCGATCGTGGAGGTTGCGTGCACGGTGTGGTCGAATATCGGCATGCTGGCGGGCTTGCAGAAGGAGGATACTTTCCTTATTCATGGTGGCGCGGGCGGTATCGGAACGTTTGCCATTCAGATGGGCAAGGCTCTGGGTGTGACGGTTGCGGTGACTGCCGGTTCAACTGAAAAGTTAAAAACCTGTAAGAACTTAGGGGCCGATATCCTCATCAATTACAAGGAGGAAGATTTCGCCGAGGTTTTGAAGAACAAGGCGGATGTCATTCTCGATATTATTGGTGCGAAGTATTTGTCACAGAATGTGAAGGCGATGGCCAAGGACGCGCACATGGTAGTCATCGGGATGCAGGGTGGCGTGAAAGGGGAGCTGAATTTGGGTCATCTTTTGGCCAAGCGAGGCACGATTTCTGCCACTGCGCTGCGTGGTCGCGATGAGGCGGATAAGGCTCGGATTGTCAGCAGCACTGTCGAAAATATTTGGCCGCTGCTGCAATCGAAGGAAATTACCCCTCACATCGACCACACCTTGCCGCTAGCCGAAGCAGCCGCCGCCTTGCAGAAAATTCAAGACGGCACCATCACCGGCAAGCTCGTGCTTGCGGTTTAGGCAAGCGATGCCAGCACCCTGGTCAGCTGATCCACTTCATAGTAGGTGCTAAACGGGCTTAGTCCGATAGTGATCGATCCGCCAGCTTCAGTCACACCCATTGCTTCGAGCAGCGGGTCAGCAGGGCTGACGGTAGTGATCAAACGATTGTCCACCAATCGGCGGTACACCATATCTGCGGGCACGCCTTCCATGGTGAAGGTCAAGCGGGGCACTCGATCCAGGAACGCGGCGTCTTGACCTGCGGCATCGCCGGAAATTCCCACGATATGCACCGCGTGAAGTCCTTCGAGCGATTCCACAAGATGCTCAAAAAGTCCCTTGTGGAATTTCGCCATCTCCCCCATCGCCTCAACGACGGACGGGGCGTTTTCATCCAGGTTTCCCAGGTGCCGCACCAGGTTGGGCACGCCGCCGAGCAGCCCATGCGGCAGGGAGCTTGCGGGCAGTTCGAGTGGAACGGTGCGATCCAGGCGCGGGAACATCGAGGTATCACGGAAAATCAACGCCGAAATCTGCGGGCCGCCCAACTCGCCGAGATCAAGCATGACGATATCGGCTTCCCACTCGTCTAGGCGCAGGGGGCGGTAGGCTGCGTAGGTGGTGGCGTCGACAAGCACCCAGGCACGCGAACGCGCCCGCACTTTATCCACAATCTTGCCCACTGGGGCGACCGTGCCGAGCAGCGGGTGCGCGGCGCTGAGCACGACAAGGCGCGTCGAGCCGTCAACAAGCTTCTCGTACTGCCAATCCGGCAGCATGCCGGTGCCCAAATCGGGCTCGGCCCAGCTAAAAACGCCGTCGAGGGAGCGGAACGGCGCGGTCAGCCAGTCCGCGTCCGCGCGCGACAACACCACGCCCGCTTTTCGACGTACAAACCCACCCAAACCGCGCGCCAATGTATGAGCCAAAAACTGCCTCGTGGGACCCAGCACAACACAGTCCGGATCCACACCCGCCAACGACGCAACTGCCTCGCGAGCAGCCTCCAACTGATCCACCGCAATCGGCTGCGACGTCACCTCAGAAATCTGCGCATGCGTGCGGAAAGCCGCCGCAACTCCCGACGCCACCCGCTCCGGAACCTGCGGAATTTGATGTGAATTAAGGTACGTCCAGCCATCGCCCAAAGAGGTATAAAGCCCCCGAACCCTGGCCACATCAAAACCCACGAAAGGCACTCCTTTCAACCGCCACAGCATTTCCTTCCACTCTCTTGGACAACATTACCCCACACACGGGACACTCAAACGTGCATGAATTCACCTGTCGTCGATACCCAAAAATCACTCCACCACCACTAGGGTGTCTTATGTGCAGGAACAATCGAAGCAGAAAGACCTCCAGGCTGATATCGCCAGAATCACTGCCGTGAAATCGGACACAGTTCCGAATTCCCAGTCAATGACCTTTGGCGCTGCCTGGAACGATATCGTCCGCGGATTCAAGCAACATGAGTTGTGGCTGCAACTCGGCTGGCAAGACATTAAGCAACGCTACCGGCGATCCGTCCTTGGGCCCCTGTGGATCACCATCGCCACCGGTGTCATGGCGCTCGCCCTCGGCTTGCTGTACTCCGTGCTGTTCAAAATCCCCATCGCGGAATTTCTGCCCCACGTCACCGTCGGCCTGATCATTTGGAACTTCATCTCCGGATGCATCAAAGAAGGCTCCGACATCTTCATAGATAACGAGGGACTCATCAAACAGCTCCCCTCGGCGCTGTCCGTCCACGTGTACAGACTCGTGTGGAAACAAGCCCTCTTCCTCGCCCACAACCTGGTCATCTGGGTCATTCTCATGATGATCTTCCCCCGACCCCTCGGCTGGGACGTCCTCCTGATCATCCCCGCAATGTTCCTCCTGGTGATCAACGGCGTGTGGGTAGTCATGTTCTTCGGCATCATCGCCACCCGCTACCGCGACGTCTCCCCGCTGCTAGAAGCCGGAACCCAACTCCTCTTCTACGTCACCCCCATCGTCTGGATGACTTCCACCCTGCAATCCCAGAGCGCAGAAATCGGCAACCGCGCACGCCTCGCCGAACTCAACCCGCTCTACCACTACCTCGAAATTGTCCGCGCCCCCATGGTCGGCGCCGACCTCCCCGCCTACCACTGGTGGATCGTCCTCGCCTTCACATTCGTCGGCCTTGGCCTTGCTCTCCTCGCGATGAAGCAATGGCGATTCCGCGTCAGCTACTGGGTATAAGGAGCACCACATGGTATCCATCGATACATACAACGCCTGCGTCGACTTCCCCATCTTCGACGCCAAATCCCGCTCCATGAAGAAAGCCTTCCTCGGCGCAGCCGGCGGAGCAATCGGGCGCAATCAAGACAACGTCGTAGTCGTCGAAGCGCTGAAGAACGTCAACCTGCACTTGCGCGAAGGTGACCGGGTCGGACTCGTCGGCCACAACGGCGCCGGCAAATCCACCCTCCTGCGACTCCTCTCCGGCATCTACGAACCCACCCGCGGAAGCGCTGACATCCGTGGACGCGTCGCCCCCGTCTTCGACCTCGGCGTCGGCATGGATCCAGAAATCTCCGGCTACGAAAATATCATCATCCGCGGCCTCTTCCTCGGTCAAACCCGCAAACAGATGAAAGCCAAAATGGAAGAAATCGCCGACTTCACCGAACTCGGCGAATACCTCTCCATGCCTCTCCGAACCTACTCCACCGGCATGCGCATCCGCCTAGCCCTCGGCGTGGTCACCTCCATCGAGCCCGAAATTCTGCTTCTTGATGAAGGCATCGGCGCCGTCGACGCCGCCTTCATGGCCAAAGCCCGCGACCGCCTCCAAGCCCTCGTCGAACGATCCGGCATCCTCGTCTTCGCCTCCCACTCCAACGACTTCCTCGCCCAACTCTGCAACACCGCACTCTGGGTCGACCACGGACAAATCCGCGAAGCGGGACTAGTTCCAGACGTGGTGGAAGCCTACGAAGGCAAGGGCGCCGGCGACCACGTCCGCAGACTCCTCACCCGCATGGAAGAAGAAAAGTAGCTCCTGCGTTTCGGGTTTGCGCGGTTGGGCGGTTAGTCGCTGGAGGTGACCACCCTGGCGGCAAGTTGGCCCTGTTCTGCGCGGGTGCGCCAAACAAGGCGAGTTAGTCGCCGAAACCAACCACTCCAGCACTAAACCCGCCTCGTTGTGCCCGCCGCCACACCAAAACAAGACGAGTTAGCCACTGGAGGTGACCGGCCTGGCGGCAAGTTGGCCCACTTTCGTTCGCTGGTGTACCAAGCAAGGCGGACTCCCCGCCAAAACTGACCTTCCCCGCACCAAGCCCGCCCTGTTGTGATCGGGCGGTTCAAACAGGGCAAGTTAGCCACTCGAAGCGACGATCCCAGCAACAAGCCCGCCCACTTTCGCCCGCCGCCGCACCAAAGCAACCAAAGCCACCGCCAAGAAACGCCTAGGATGACCCTATGGGAACGCAGATTGATCACATTGTTATTGCAGCGCCAAACCTTAAAGATCTGGTGTCGCGGTTTGAGAAGTTGACGGGGGTTAAGGCGGTGGCGGGTGGTCGTCACGATACGGGGACGGCGAACGCGCTGGTGCCACTAAAAGAGCCAAAGGGGTCGTACCTGGAGTTGATTGGCCCGGATCCTGAGGCGGACGCGGTGACGCAGGATAATTTCGCGATCGCTACGACGCAGTCGACGGAGCCGAGGGTGGCGGCGTGGTGTGTGCGTCCGGATGATTTGGAGGCTCTCGCCGCTAAGCGGGGGACGCAGTCGCAGTTGATGAGCAGGCACACTCCGGAGGGGACGACGCTGACGTGGCGGTTGATTTTGCCGGAGCCGGGTGTGGATTTTGCGCCGGTGCCGTTTGCGATTGATTGGTTGGGGTCGCCGCATCCTTCCAAGGTCACAGAACCCCAGGTCAGTGTTCACAGTTTCACGGTCTATGGCCATAGTGAGCCGGATGAGCTGCCAGAGCCTGCAATTTTTCAGGAGGGTAAGCCGTTGTTGGAGTTGGTGTTGGAGTCGCCGAAGGGGCGGGTTAATCTGAGCGATTTGTGATGGCGTGGCAAGATGTATGCCATGGCACAAACCACTACCCGCCTCCAGCCGGGCATCAACGTCGCAGCGGTCATTGTGACCCACAATCGTGTGGAATTGCTGCGGCATTCCCTCGAGGTTGTTGCCAATCAAACCTATCCGGTGAAACACATTGTGGTGGTGGATAATGGGGCGGATCCGGACGTCGAGAAGCTGGTTTTAGAGGTGGCGGGAGACCGTGCCGTTTACACGCCTTCGCGCACCAATTTGGGCGGCGGTGGCGGTTTTGCTTTTGGTTTTTTGACGGCGTTGGCGCTGGGGGCGGACGCGGTGTGGTGCGCAGACGATGACGGCCGGCCGGAGGGGCCAGGGGTGTTGAAGACGCTTATCGACGCCGCTTCTCGGCATAATCTGGAGGAGGTTTCTCCGGTGGTATGCAATGCTGATGATCCGGAGCGGTTGGCATTTCCGCTGCGTCGGGGCTTGGAGTGGCGTCGGATGCGCAGTGAGTTGATTGATCCAGCCAACCCGGAGGATGATTTGCTGCCGGGCATCGCCTCCTTGTTCAATGGTGCCCTGATCAGCGCTTATGCAATGGAGCGCATTGGCGTGCCGGACTATCGACTGTTTATTCGCGGCGATGAGGTGGAGTATCACCGCCGTTTGGTGCGTTCCGGTTTGCCGTTTGGTACGTGTTTGACCACGGCGTATTTGCACCCGGATGGTTCTGATGAGTTCAAGCCGATTCTGGGTGGGCGGATGCATACGCAGTATCCGGATAATGATTTCAAGAGGTTTTTCACCTACCGCAACCGTGGCTACCTGATGAGCCAGCCGGGAATGCGCAAGCTTCTCCCTCAGGAATATGCGCGCTTTGCGTGGTTCTTCCTGGTTCAGAAACGGGATGTGAAGGGATTCCGGGAGTGGCTGCGCCTGCACAAACTGGGCCGCGACGAGAAATTCAATAGGCCCTAGATCAGTTTTAGTAGTTCCTCGTGGTAGCGCGCTGGGAGACAGTTGGCTGCAACAACCCGGCGCGCGAGGTCTTTGTTTCCCATTTTTGCACGGAAGGCCATGGACATGGTGATGTCGTGGTCGGGGGCCTGCAGAACTTCAATGGGGTCGCCGGGGTTGATGTGGCCTTCTTCGATGACTCGGAAGTAGCTGCCGGGGAGGCCGCGTTGGGTGAAGGTTTTTAGCCAGCCTTTGATGTCGAGCCAGTGGGCGAACGTGCGGCAGGGTCGGCGGGGAATGGAGACTTCGAGCAGCGTGGTGCCGATGCGCACTTGTTGGTTGATCAGGAGGTCTTCCAACACGATTCCGCTGGTGGTGAGGTTTTCGCCGAAGTATCCGTTGCGGTAGGTGGGGTCAAAGAAGTCGAGTTCTTCGCGGCTGTAGGCGTAGATGGCTTTGTGGGCGCCGCCGTGGTGGAGGGAATCGCCGATGGCGTCGCCGACTACGCCGGAGCCGTCGCCGTAGTTGGGTCCGGGGATGAATACATCGATGCCGGTGGCGACGGGGAGTTTGTTGATGCCGCTGATGCGGTCATCGCCACCTGGGTCTTGTTGGATATGGGCGACGTTTGTGGAGAGAACTAGACCGGGCATTTTAGACCTTAAGGGCTGCGTAGTAGCGGTTGAATCCGGCGATGAGGCACATGATGATGCCGATCGGAAGGAGGAAGATCGCGCCGATCCCTGCGACGCTGAGCAGGGTGTTCACCATGGTTGAGGGGTTGCCGTCGACTGCGAGGAGCACGAGGTTTCCCACAAGAAGGCAGATTCCGGGGACGGCGATTAGCAGTCCGCCGACGAGGCCGGTCCAGGTTTTCCAGGTGGAGTTGTTGCGGTCGCGGAAGTTGTCCCACACCGCGATCAGGCCGACGATGGTGACGATTCCGAAGGCGATTTCTGCTGCTAGTTCCATGTCTTGGATGGAGAAAATCAGGGTGAGCAGCACGAAGTAGAGTACGCCGATGAGTCCGGCAATCATGGTGGGATTGAAGGTCTTCATGAGGGGTACCTTACTTCACTCGGAAAATGATGGTTCTTTGGACGATGAAGTTGATGACCGTTCCGGTGCCTTGGGCGATCACGAAGGCGACCACCATCGCGACGGCTTCGTTCCAGCCCCAATTCTCAAACAATGCGGAGCAGAGGGTTTGCAGTCCAATGTTGATCAGGAAGGTCACGCCGTAGAGGGCCACCACAGCAAGGAACCTGGAGGTGGAGCTTTCTGCTTGGAAGGTCCACCGGCGGTTGATCATGTAGGCGGTGGTGGTGCCGGCGATGAAGGAGATCGTGCGGGCAACAGGTACGGGAAGGCCGAACACTAGCTGCAAAAGTGACAGCAGGCCGAGGTCCACGATGGCTGAGAGGCCACCGGTGAGGATGAACCGGAAAGCTTGGGTTTTCAGGCTCATTGGTCGGACGATCGTAACATCAAGATTTTCGGACACGAGGTTACACAATACCTAGAAACACAGCAGCTCCCTATAAATGTCCAGGCGATCCACGGGGGCAAGCCGCTCTGGGCCGTAGCCACCGAGTTCCGCGAGTATCTTCAGGGAGGCTTCGCAGGCGCTGGTGATCTCTGGTGCACGTAGTGGGGAGCCGTCGTCGGCGACCCAGCCGAGGGTGCTCATTGTGGATTCGATCACTTCGATGAAAAGTTCGTCGTTTCCGAGGCAGGACAGGGCGAGTACGCAGGACCAGAATGCGTCGGAGGCTTCGGCGCTGTTTTCCACTGGCAGCGTGCGGCAGGTGTGGTAGCGGGTGGCGTCGATAAGCGGTTCTCTTTTGAGGTCGAGCGCTTGGAGCAGTGGGATGAAGTCGAAGACGCCGGTGCGGTCGACGAGGTCGATGACTTCGGGGCGCACGCCGGAGAGGACGTCGCGGATGGTGTCGGTGCCGGTGAGTTCGGCGTTGATGGTGGCTTGGTCGAAGTCGTCGCCGAGGCCGCCGGAGCCGCCGATGCACAGCGCGCGCGGGGTGCCGTTGTCGCGCGGGTACATTTCCACGCATTGCAGGTTGAATTGCCACAGGCCCCAGAAGTAAAACAGGAAGTCGCCGGGTTCGGGCAGGAGTTCGCCGAGGTTGGTGTCGGGGGCGCTGGGTTGGTGGAATTGGTCTTCGAAACGCCAGGGTGACTGCTCGCCGCCAACACCGAAAACGATGTTGAGTACATTGTGCAGCTCGTCCAGGCTCATCGCCGAGTTCAACCCAATTTGCCTGTGGACCTCGCCGTCCGCTTGCACGTTGGTGGCGCGGACGATGAGTGTTAGTTCGGGTTTGGGCTCGGGTTTCCCGGAACGCTGCTCGCGGGCAGACGCCAAGGAAATGACGTTGTCGCGTGCATAATTCGTGGGCATGCGCCCCAGGATAGACCCATTTGTCCTATTCGGTGTCAAGCGGCAGTGGCTGGACCTCCGCGCCGAAGGCCTCAGCCAGCGCCTTCCGCGCCCGGCGCTTGGCTTCAATTTCTAGCCAGCCGCCTGCGATCTCTACGAGCTCCATCGCCGTGCGCCACGCAGCCTCTGCCTCCGGCTCGCCGCGGTACTGCGCCTCCACAGTGCGCGCGCCCAAGCTGGGCAGGCGGATCCCATGTTTGTTGTACTCTGCCACCTGCTTATCGACGTCAACCCGCACCCCTTCTATCGTCGCCACGGGGGCATTTTCCGGAGCGGTGCTCCCAGGGGTAAGGAACACTACTGTGTCTTTCAGCAGGTCAGTCAGTTGTTGCTCATCGGCAATCCACGCCCCGGTGGGCAGCGCCGCGGGATAAGTTTGCACATGCCAGATGATGTTGTGATCGCCAGAATTATCCAAAACACTCAACACGGGATAGGTCATTTTGTGCGGGCCTCCAGCTCACAGATTGCGTAAATAAAAGCGGCGTACACCATGCCAGTGCAGGTGAATGGCCTGGAAGCGCCACGTTTTTCAAAGAACTTAGCGATCCTTCTCATCACCGCCACATCCATGCGCATGGAGAAATACGCCAAGGTGAAAAATGCCACGACAAAAACAGCAAGCAACAGCCACGTCACCAGCGGACCTCGCTCCGTGATGGCATCCACATCAGATTCTGGACCAGGCGTGACACCCAAATCGCCGATCTCCTGGCGGATTTGATCAACCATCGTCGCGGAATCTTTCGCAATGATGGACCGCTCCCCAGTCGGGTCCTGACCCATCGCAATCACCGTCGCCCCAGAAAGCGCCAACGCACCATAACTGATGGCCCGGCGGACTGGGCTTTGTACGTAATCATTAACCGCAACCCCAGCACCAATCAGCGCGGAACCTGCTGCTACCTGCAATCTCATCCTGGTATCCATGTTGCCAAGACTACTCACTGATTAAGGTGGTGGGCATGTTTGAAAGATTCAAAAAAGCCAAGGCTCCCGAGGTCCACATCGCGGCGGAACGCACCAACCTTCCGCTTAACGATTTCATGACCCGCCTCTTCGCCCAGGAACTCCCCCTGCTCGATAGCACCTCACGTTCAGAGGTCTACCGCCTGCTTCGGGAATACGACGGCCCAACAATTAGCTCCCAGGAAGAAATCCCCGCAGAGATTCGTGAACTCATGGATCTTTAGGCAATAAATGTGAGATTGGACGATTTCACGCTTGTCTTCACCACCTGAAAATTTTCGGGGGTAACCTTTAAAGGCGATGAACAGTTCTCACGGCACGTCCAGCTCCGGCGCTTCGGCCGGTGCCCACGGAGCCCTTCCCCTAGAAGCTCAGAAACTGAACGGTTGGGGCCGCACAGCCCCCACCACCGCTGAGGTACTTACCACCCCAGACCTAGACATCATTGTGGATGCAGTCCGCCAAGTCGCTGAACAAAACGACTCCAAGCCGGACTACCTCAAGCGCGGCGTGATTGCCCGTGGCATGGGTCGTTCCTATGGTGACCCAGCCCAAAACGCCGGTGGCCTTGTCATTGACATGCAGCCACTGAACAAAATCCACTCGATTGATCCTGATTCTGCGATCGTCGATGTAGATGGCGGCGTCACCCTCGATCAGCTCATGAAGGCTGCCCTGCCATATGGCCTCTGGGTTCCTGTCCTTCCCGGCACCCGCCAAGTCACCATCGGTGGCGCAATCGGACCAGACATCCACGGTAAGAACCACCACTCTGCAGGTTCCTTCGGCGACCACGTGGTCTCCATGGAACTCCTCGTTGCAGACGGACGCATCCTGCACCTCGAGCCAGAAGGCACCGCCGAAGACCCACAGGGCGACCTGTTCTGGGCAACCGTTGGTGGCATGGGCCTGACCGGCATCATCGTCCGTGCACGCATCCGCATGACCAAGACGGAAACCGCCTACTTCATTGCGGACACCGACCGCACCAACAACTTGGAAGAAACCGTTGCGTTCCACTCCGACGGATCAGAGCACAACTACACCTATTCTTCTGCGTGGTTCGATGTCATCAGCCCTGAGCCAAAGCTTGGCCGCTCCACCATCTCCCGTGGTTCCCTGGCAACACTTGCTCAGCTGGAAGAATTGGCACCAAAGCTGGCCAAGGATCCACTGAAGTTTAATGCTCCACAGCTGATGAAGGTTCCAGATATCTTCCCATCCTGGACTTTGAACAAGCTGACCCTTTCCGCAGTCGGTGTGGCTTACTACGCCATGGGTGCACCAGCGAAAAACCAGGTGAAAAACCTCACCCAGTTCTACCAACCACTGGATTTGATCGGCGAATGGAACCGTGGCTACGGCTCCAAGGGCTTCCTGCAGTACCAGTTCGTGGTCCCCACAGAAGCTGTTGAGCCTTTCAAGGACATCATCCGCGATATGCAAAAGTCCGGCCACTACTCCGCACTCAACGTGTTCAAACTGTTTGGCCCAGGCAACCGCGCACCACTGTCCTACCCAATGCCAGGCTGGAACGTCTGCGTTGACTTCCCTATCCGCCCAGGTCTGGGAGCTTTCTTGGACGATCTGGACAAGCGCGTCATGGAATTCGGCGGCCGCCTCTACCTGGCCAAGGAATCCCGCACCTCCGCAGAGAACTTCCACGCCATGTACCCAGGTATGGAAGGCTGGTTGAAGACTCGAAATGAGATCGACCCAACCGGAGTCTTTGCATCTGACATGTCCCGCCGACTTGAGCTTTCTTAAGAAAGGGCTTGAACTAAACAATGCTTAACGCAGTGGGCAAAGCCCAAAACATTCTCCTTCTTGGTGGAACCTCTGAGATCGGTATTTCCATTGTCTCCCGCTTCCTCAAGCAGGGTCCATCCCATGTGACCTTGGCAGCGCGTAAAGATTCCCCACGCGTGGACGCAGCAGTCGCAGAGATCAAAGCAGCTGGCGCTGCTTCCGTTGCTGTTGTTGATTTCGATGCGCTCGACACCGAATCCCACCCTGCAGCCATCGACGCAGCCTTTGAAAACGGCGACGTTGACGTAGCAATCGTGGCTTTCGGCATCCTCGGCGACAACGAAGCACAGTGGCGCGACCAAGCACTAGCAGTGGAAGCAACCACCGTGAACTACACCGCCGGCGTTTCCGTAGGTGTACTGCTGGGCCAGAAATTTGAGCAGCAGGGCCACGGCACCATCGTGGCATTGTCCTCTGTGGCAGGCCAGCGAGTCCGCCGCTCCAACTTTGTCTACGGCTCCGCCAAGGCAGGTTTCGACGGTTTCTACACCCAGCTCGGCGAAGCCCTGCGTGGATCCGGTGCCAACGTATTGGTGGTTCGCCCAGGCCAGGTACGCACCAAGATGTCCGCAGATGGTGGCGAAGCCCCACTGACCGTCAACCGCGAAGACGTGGCAGATGCTGTTTATGATGCAGTGGTGAACAAGAAGGACATCATCTTTGTCCACCCACTGTTCCAGTACGTCTCTTTTGCGTTCCAATTCATTCCGCGAGCAATCTTCCGCAAGCTGCCGTTCTAACGGAAGTTACGGAAGTTACGCGACCCGCCGTCCTCAAAATTTTTAAAGGATGGCGGGTTTTACATATGGCAAGCTCTGAAAGCAGATAGCACGTGAGACTCATTAATACATACTTGTAATTTTGCTCCTCGATCCCAGCAATGCTCGTTGAGTATGAAAGACTTCTATCATGATTAACACCTCTGAAGATGAAGGTGCAGTCGTGGTTCATGAGGATTTGAATCCTTATGGTCCATCACGTGTGCCTGAAGGCGAAGTGTATCGGCCTGATCGTCTAAACAGGAAAGCTACACTTGTTGCAATTGTGGGAGCTGCCATCCTGGCTTTCGCATTTGCTTTGGTGTTGTGGATGGGTTTAAAACAAACAAACCTTCCAGCTTTCGGCCCATCGAATGTCACGAGGGCTGTTGCTTCTGCCACCATCGCTGCGGTTTTGATTGTCACGGGTTTTTTGACGTGGCTGTGGCTGCGCGATGAACATCAGAGCAATCCGCGGTGGGAGTTGGAGGACGTCAAGCCAAGGCCCAAGTGGCGGACGGCGCTGACGTATCTGGCGTCTTACTTAAGCCCAGCTGCGCTGGTGGTTGCGGTGTTGGCTATTCCGCTGTCTGCGACCCGCCTGTATTTGGACGGAATCAGCGTTGACCAGGGCTTTAGAACTCAGTTTTTAACCCGCATGGCTGACGATATCGGCTTGTCGGACATGAACTACATCGATATGCCTACCTTCTACCCTGCTGGATGGTTCTGGCTCGGTGGTCGCTTGGCCAATCTTTTGGGGCTGCCCGGTTGGGAAGCTTTCCAGCCATGGGCAATTGTGTCCATGGCAGTTGCTGCTTCTGTGTTAGTTCCAGTGTGGCAGCGCATCACCGGTTCCCTGCCGGTGGCAACAGGCATTGCGTTGGTGACAACCTGCATTATCTTGGCGATGAATTCCGAAGAGCCCTACGCTGCAATCGTTGCGATGGGTATTCCAGCGATGCTCGTGCTGGCTTCCCGCATTGCCAAGGGCGATAAGTTTGCGCTTGCCGGCGGCATTATTTACTTGGGTGTTTCGGCTACTTTCTATACTTTGTTCACCGGTGCTATCGCGCTTTCTGCGGTCGCGGTGTGCATCGTGGTGGCGGCTATTGTGCAGCGCTCCATCAAACCACTGCTGTGGCTTGCAGTGCTGGGTGGTGGATCCATTGTCATTGCGTTGATTTCTTGGGGTCCTTACCTTCTGGCCTCCATCAACGGAGCGGAGCGCTCTGGCGATTCCGCAACACACTACCTGCCTCTTGAAGGCACCCAATTCCCGGTTCCTTTCTTGGCATCAAGCGTTGTGGGACTGTTGTGTCTTGTTGGCCTGATCTATTTGGTGGTGCGTTTCCACAACAATGAGGTGCGCGCGATGTGGGTCGGCATCGCAGTGTTTTATGCCTGGATGGGCATGTCCATGGCGATCACGCTTTTGGGCAACACGTTGCTTGGATTCCGTCTTGATACGGTGCTGGTGCTTATTTTTGCCACGGCTGGAGTGTTGGGCATTGCAGATTTCCGCCTTGCCAGTGTGTATCAGCTCTACCCCACCCAAATCACAGAGCGCACGGCCACCCATCTGACCAATCTAATTGTGGTCCTCGTGCTGCTTGGCGGCCTCTACTACGCGCAAGATCTGCCGCAGAAGAACGCACGAGCTATCGATCTGGCCTATACCGATACTGATGGCTACGGCGAGCGCGCGGATCTGTATCCGGCCGGAGCTGCACGTTATTACAAGGACATCAACGATCATCTGCTTGATCAAGGATTCGAGCCTTCCGAAACTGTCGTGCTGACAGACGAACTCGATTTCATGTCCTACTACCCTTATCGCGGATACCAAGCTTTTACTTCCCACTACGCCAACCCGCTTGGTGAGTTCGGAAACAGGAACGCATTCATCGAAGATCTCGCGATCCGAAGCTGGGATGAGTTGGCTGATCCTCAACAATTCAGCGACGCCTTGAACACCTCTCCATGGACGATCCCTGAGGTGTTCATCTTCCGTGGCTCCATCGATGATCCTGACGCCGGTTGGAAATACGACGTGGCTGAAGATCTGTACCCGAACAATCCAAACGTGCGCTTCCGCGGCGTGTACTTTAACCCGGAGTCATTTGATCAGATGTGGCAGACCAAGCAAGTGGGACCTTTCGTGGTGGTAACGCACAATGAGTAATTCCTCACCAAACGACCCAAGCCCTATGCGCCAAGTCGGTGGTAATGGGGGCCATCAACTAGACTCGATCAACGTGTCAGATGTAGTTGAGTCGAAGAAACTAAAGGGTTCTGCGCAAGAACCCCCGCAGGTTGCCCCGGGCTGGCTGAAGAAACTGGCTATCTCATCAGGTCTGCTTGGCCTGTTGATGTTTGTGCTGTTGCCTTTCCTGCCAGTGAACCAGGTGCAGTCTTCGCTGTCATGGCCACAAAATGGTGAGCTTTCCAGCGTTAACGCCCCGCTGATTTCCTACGCACCGCAGTCGATGGATGCGTCCATCCCTGTGTCCGCGCTGGACAGTCTCAATGACAATCAGTCGTTGGTGATGGGCACGTTGCCTCTGGACAGTACGGACGCCACCAACCGTGGTCTGTTTGTGCGCACCATCGACGGTAACCTTGACGTGATTGTTCGCGGTGAGGTGCTGTTGGATCTTTCACCAACAGAGGTGAACCGTCTGCCAGATGATGCGATCCTAGAGATTTCCTCCACCGAGGAAACCACCAGCGCGGAAATCACCGGCACGGCATTCAGCGGCGAGACCGAAGGCGATGAGCGGCCTCAGGTCACCGGCGTTTACACCGAGCTTGTCGACGACCCCTCCACCGCATCGGCCCTGGCCTCAGCGGGCTTAAACGTTGATATTGAGATCAACTCCCGCTTCACTTCATCCCCCAGCCTTCTAAAGTACGCAGCCATCTTCATTGGCCTTGCGTCTGTGTTGGTCTCCCTGTGGACACTGCACCGCATGGATATTTTGGATGGTCGAAAAGCACACCGCTTCCTGCCTGCCAACTGGTACAAGCTGAAGCCACTTGATGGTGTTGTCGTAGCGATTTTGGTGTTCTGGCACTTCCTTGGCGCCAACACCTCTGACGACGGCTTCATCATGACCATGGCCCGCGTGTCCCAGAACGCGGATTATATGGCCAACTACTACCGCTGGTTCGGTGTCCCAGAATCACCATTCGGCGCACCATATTACGACTTGCTGGCTCTGATGGCCTACATCTCAACCTCATCAATCTGGCTTCGTCTACCCGCATTGCTCGCTGGACTGATCATGTGGTTCGTGATCACCAGAGAGGTCATGCCACGGTTTGGCTCATTGGTTAACGGTCGCCGCGTTGCGCACTGGTCTGCAGCCATGGTGTTCCTGGCGTTCTGGCTTCCATACAACAACGGCACTCGCCCAGAGCCAATCATCGCGATGGGAGCTCTACTTGCGTGGGTTTCCTTCGAGCGCGCTATCGCTACCTCCAGGTTGTTGCCCGCTGCCATTGGTGTCATTATCGCCACCATTTCCCTGGCATCAGGCCCCACCGGTCTAATGGCAGTTGCTGCGTTGCTGGTCAGTTTGTCCGCGTTGATTCGCATTCTTTATAGGCGCTTGCCGCTTATTGGGGCGTCGAGGGGGGCGTCGAAAAGCAAAGTCTTTGGCGCTTCGATGGCTATGCTTGCCCCATTCCTTGCGTCTGGCACCGCGATTCTCATCGCCGTTTTTGGCGATCAGACTCTGTCAACCGTCATGGAATCCATCAGCGTGCGCTCCGCGAAGGGCCCGGCACTGACCTGGTACCACGAATATGTGCGCTACCAAACCGTCATGGAACAAACCGTTGATGGTTCCTTCACCCGCCGTTTTGCTGTGCTGATGCTCATGGCGTGTCTGGCTATTGTGGTCATCGCGATCCTGCGTTACGGCCGCATTCCAGGCGCTGCGAAGGGACCATCACTGCGTTTGATGATGGTCATTTTCGGCACCATGTTCTTCATGATGTTCACCCCAACCAAGTGGACTCACCACTTCGGTGTCTACGCAGGACTTGCCGGCGCATTGGCCGGACTTGCTGCCGTGGGGCTGTCCTATGTTGCGGTGAAATCACCACGCATGCGCACCATTTCCATCGGTGCGTTCCTCTTCCTGCTGGCGCTGGCTCTCGCAGGCGTGAACGGATTCTGGTACACCTCCAGCTACGCCGTGCCATGGTGGGATAAAACCATCCAGATCAAGGGCATCGAAGCATCCACCGTAGTGCTCGTGATCGCCGTGATCGTGCTGATCATCGGTGTTATTCAATCCTTTGTCCACGATGTGAAAACCGCGCAAGCCGAAACCAATCACTCCATGGGCGAACTCGTGGCGGAAGATGAAGCAAAGCGCGAGCGTGCCTCCAGGTTCACCGGCCTTGCGGCCTCCCCTATCGCAGGAGTGTCCGCCCTCGTTGTGCTGATTACCTGCGCATCCATGGGCAAAGGCTTTGTGGACCAATACCCCGCGTACTCCGTGGGTCTTGGCAACCTCCGCTCCCTGACCGGCAACACATGTGGCCTTGCCTCCGACGCCATGCTGGAAACCAACTCCAACGATTCCTTCCTCACTCCAGTGAACTCCACACTTGGCGAGTCCCTGGAATCCGAAGATATTCGCGGCTTTAGTGCTGCCGGCATCCCACCATCAATCAGCCAGGACCAAGCAGACCTGTCTGCTGTTGGTGCCATTGCCAACACTGACGACTCCACCGAAACCGGCGGATCCGACGAATCATCCGGACAATCCACCGGCAACACCGGCGGTGTCCGAGGCTCCGAAGGCATCAACGGCTCCAACGCCCGCCTGCCATTCAACCTGGACTACACCCAAGTTCCAGTCGTCGGCTCCTGGTCCGCTGGCACCCAAAACCCAGCAAACATCACCACCGACTGGTACGAAATCCCAGAAGCCACCGAAGAAGCACCCATCATCGTGGTATCTGCAGCAGGTCGCATCGAACACTACGACATCAACGGCGTCCGCCAATCCGGACAATCCGTCATGCTCGAATACGGTCGCCTTCGCGATAACGGCGACGTTGAAGACCTCGGCGAAGCCATGATGTACGACATCGGCCCCGAGCCATCCTGGCGCAACCTCCGCTACCCACTTGACCAACTCCCAGAAGAAGCGGACGTCGTGCGCATCGTCGCCACCGACGTCAACCTCGACGAAGACCAATGGGTAGCACTGACGCCACCACGCGTACCTAACCTAGATTCTCTGAACAACGTCATCGGATCCGAAACCCCAGGACTCCTCGACTGGGCAGTTGGCCTGCAATTCCCATGCCAACGCACCTTCGACCACTACGCCGGAGTCACCGAGATTCCTGAATACCGAATCTCCCCAGACCACGGCGGAAAATCCACCCTCTCCCCATTCCAAGACTGGGCAGGCGGCGGATCCATGGGCACGGCCGAAGCAGTAAACAACGCCTACGAAATCCCGTCCTACCTCCGCAACGACTGGGGCCGCGACTGGGGTTCCATCGAACGCTACTCGCTGCGCACCAACTCCAACGGCGATGCACCTAAGGTTGCAGACATCAACCTTGAAACCATCCAACGTTCCGGACTCTGGAATCCAGGGCATATGAAGGTAGATGAATAAGACCTTCAGTACTGGAAGTTTTTAAGTAGATGCGGTCACTCCTTTGAAGAGTGGCCGCATTTTTGTGGTTTAGGGGGTCTGTTGGGAAACATCCATTGGTGTTTAACCCCTGCCAGCGAGCACGACACCAAGATTTTTGCAAAATGATGGCGATAGTGAAGAAGACGGTGTCCCAGTTGTTGGATATTTTCAAAGTCAGATCGCGCACTCAATTAGTCGCCCGGGTTTATCGCGCGGAAATTTCCTGATTAGTATCCTTACCCAGCACCATTTTTTGTGGTTTGCTCTAAGTTATGGGCGAATCAGTAAGTACTGACAGGTACACTCCGCAGCAGCGCACGCGTTATCGCCAGCTGCTCATGGAAGATCTTGAGATTTTTGATCGGCATTTGCAGCATTCCGATTTTGAGGATCAGGGTTCCATCGGCCTCGAGTTGGAACTCAACCTCGTGGATAAGCATATGCAACCTGCTTTGGCAGGCCACGCGGTGCTTTCCCATTTAGACGATGAGTACCAGTCGGAGATCGGTAACTTTAATGTTGAAATGAACCACCCGCCACTATCCGTTAAAGGCGATGCTTTACGACGCCTCGAGCAAGGCATCACCTCGCGTCTAGGTCGCGTGCGCGCGGCCGCCACATCGGAGAACGTGAACGTGGCGATGATCGGCACGCTGCCCACCATCACCCCAGAATTCCTCGAAGATCCGGCATGGATGACCCAAGAAAACCGCTACCGTGCGCTGAGCAATGCGGTGATGGAATCGCGTGGCGAGTTAGTGCACATCAACATCGCCGACCGTGAACAAATCATCCACGATTTCACTGATCTCGCCCCCGAATCAACTTGCACGTCTATTCAGTTGCACCTGCAATTAGCACCCAATAAGTTTGCTGCAGCGTGGAATGCGTCGCAAGCAATAGCTGGTGTTCAAGCAGCTCTTTCCGCCAACTCCCCACTTTTCCTAGGCCGTCGGGTGTGGCATGAAAGCCGCATTCCAGTGTTTCAACAAGCTATCGATACGCGTACTCCTGAACTTGTGAATCAAGGAGTCCGCCCCAGAGTATGGTTCGGCGAACGATGGATCACCAGTGTTTTTGATCTTTTCGAAGAAAACGTACGCTACTTCTCCCCTCTCATCGCAGAATCCCGCGCCCTGTCTGGCACACCAATGATGAAGGGAAAATCCCCCGCACTCCACTACCTCAATCTCCACAACGGAACGGTGTGGCGCTGGAACCGACCCATTTACGCACCGGGGGAAGAGCGCTCTCATCTGCGTTTGGAAAACCGTCTCCTACCTGCAGGTCCCACCCCCATCGACATCACCGCCGATGCCGCTTTCTACTACGGTTTGGTTAAATATCTGGCCGAGGAAAACCGCCCTGTCTGGTCACGTCTCCTATTCCCTGATGCGGAAAAGAACTTCCAATCCGGTGCACGTTCAGGGCTGTTCGCCCGCATGACCTGGCCAACCCTCGGACAAGTCAACGTTGCGAATCTGGTCCAAGAGCACCTCATCCCTCAAGCCAGAATCGGACTGGAACGACTCGAAGTAAACAAAGACCTTATCGACCAATACCTGGGCATCATCACCGAACGCGCGAAGTCCCGCCAAAACGGTGCCACCTGGCAGTTGCGTAGCCTCAACAAGCTGGAAGCACACGGAAGCATGCCGGGTTCCGATGCTCGAAAAGCAGGTCTTGCAGCAATGTTGCAACAGTATTTACAGAATCAAGAAAGCGGCCAACCTGTCCACACATGGGCTATTGGTTCGTAAAACGGCAAGGAAAGATAATACCCGGAATGATGTACAACGCCACCACAAAGATCGGTTCTCTCCTGGCGGTATTCATCGTTTTATTCCTCGGGGCTTTTGCCGCCGCTTCCGTGTTCCCAGACAGCATTCGAGAGGTTTAAGCACTGGGAGCAATCCTTGGAACGATTTCAATTTATGTGCTGACCAGGTTCTTCCGATCTTCTGAAGAAACCAGAGCCCGACGACCTTTGTGGTTAATCACCACGTCCCCAGTTGTTGGTTTTGCAGTCGTGATTCTCTTTGGAGCAGCGGCAATTCAACTTGTGGTGTGGTCGAGTTCTGTTCTTTTTGCGCTGGCATCAGCTGCTGTTTATCTAGTATTTGCCCTGCTAGGACTAGCCAGTGCTGTCTATGCGATGATGCATCCCGTAAAACGCTAGAAACCACCAATTACTGATGGTGGTTTCTAGCATTTTCTACCCAAGCTAGACAGCCAGCGGCACGTCCTGTGGTGCAACTGCTACAGGGAGTGCAGTTTCACCCATGAGATCGGCGTCGATAGCTGCGGCGCATGCGCGGCCTTCGGCGATTGCCCACACGATCAGGGACTGGCCACGGCCGTTGTCGCCTGCGATGTAAACGCGGGAGTTGGTGGGGCTGCGGTATTCGGAATCGCGGAGGATGCGGCCCCGGTCGTCGAAACCTACGCCTAGTTCGTGTGCCAATCCGCCTTGTTCTGCGCCGGTGAAGCCAAGTGCAACAAGAACGAGGTCTGCTTCGAAGGGGAATTCGGTGCCTTCGATTGGTTCACGTTTGCCGTTGACAACTCGGATTTGGTTGCCGGTGAGTCCGGTGACGTGGCCGTTGTTGCCGTGGAATTCCACGGTGTTGACAGCAAATTTACGTTCACCAAGCGTGGAGCCTGCGGCACGTTCGGCGAGGCCCAGGGCTGCGATTTCATCGGCTGATTCATCGCCAGTGATGATGTATTCGCCTTCTTCGTGAGCCGTTGCGGTGCGGAAGAGGTTGGGGTACATCGGCCATGGGGTGGAATCGGCGCGCTGGAAAGGAGCGCGGGGGCGGATATCAAATTGGGTGACTGATTCTGCTCCTTGGCGCAGTGCGGTGCCGAAGCAGTCGGTGCCGGTGTCGCCGCCACCGATGATGACAACTTTCTTGCCTTTGGCGTTGATTGGAGAGACTTCACCGTCGCCTTCGTTGATGCGGTTTTGGGCGGTGAGGTAATCCATTGCCGCATGGATGCCGTTGAGATCGTGGCCTGGAACTGAGAGTTCGCGGGCCACTGGGGTGCCGGTTGCGAGGAGGATCGCGTCGAAAAGCGCTAGTTCAGCGGCGCGCGGCGAGGTGCCTACCTGGAAAGTTGTGCCCTCTGCTTCCATTTGCTCGATGCGGCGGTCGATCCAGCGGTTCTCCATTTTGTATTCTGGCACGCCGTAGCGCATGAGGCCGCCGAGGCGGTCGTCGCGTTCAAAGACGGTAACGCTGTGGCCTGCGCGGGTGAGCTGCTGCGCGGCGGCAAGGCCAGCGGGGCCGGAACCGACGACGGCGACTGACAGCCCGGTAGACATGGATGGGATTACTGGTTGCACCCAGCCTTCGCGGAATGCTTTTTCGACGATTTCCAGCTCAACGTTTTTGATGGTGACAGAATCATCGTTGATACCGAGCACGCAGGCGCCTTCGCAGGGTGCGGGGCACAAACGGCCGGTGAACTCGGGGAAATTGTTGGTCGCGTGCAAGCGATCGTAGGCTTCCTTCCACCGACCTTGGCGTACCAGATCATTCCACTCAGGGATGATGTTGCCCAGTGGGCAGCCTTCGTGGCAGAACGGGACACCGCAATCCATGCAGCGGGCAGCCTGTTCCTCGATCTGACCTGCCGGTGCCTTTTCGTAGACCTCGGAGTGGTCCATGAGGCGCAGCGGGACCGGGCGGTGTGCAGGCTCGCGTCGGGAGTATTTGATGAATCCTTGTGGGTCGGCCATTAGCTCACTGCCTCCATGATCTTGATTGCTGGGTCTTGGCCCTCAGCGTGGGCCGTTTCGATGATGTTGAGTACTTTTTGGAAATCGCGCGGCATGATTTTCACCAAATCTTGTGCACGCAGCTTGGTCTCGGATCCGGTGAGTTCGCGGTGGCGAGCAATGAGCTCATCAGCCCACGTCAGATCGTCAGCGCTCAGTGGAACAACATCCACCAATTCGCCATTGATCTTCTGGTTTAGGTCCGGGGAATTAGCCAGGTATGCAATGCCACCAGACATGCCGGCACCAAAGTTCTCACCAACCGGGCCCAAAACCAGGACTCGGCCGCCAGTCATGTACTCACAACCGTGGTTTCCGATACCTTCAACCACTGCGGTGGCGCCAGAGTTACGGACGCAGAAACGTTCGCCGACCTGGCCACGAATGAACAATTCACCACTGGTTGCGCCGTATCCAAGCACGTTTCCGGCAATGATATTTGGATTGTTCTTCAGCTGCTTCGGAGCCTGAGCGGAAGGCTTGATCACAATCTTTCCGCCAGATAATCCCTTGCCCACAAAGTCATTGGCATCGCCGGTGAGGTTGATGGTGATGCCTCGTGGGATGAACGCGCCAAAGGAGTTACCGGCGCAGCCTTGAAGATTCAAGGTGATGGTGCCGTCTGGCAAACCTTGGGCACCAGCCACGCGGCTGACTGCAGAACCCAGCATCGTGCCAACTGAACGGTTGACGTTGCTGATGGAGCTATCAATAACAATGCTGGTTTCCACACCCGCTGCGGCACGGGTGATCGTGTCCGAAGCCTTATCAATAAATGCGTTGTCCAGGGCTTTTTCTAGGCTGTGTTCCTGGGTCTTGGTGCAACGCACATCCTGAGTTGGGAAGTGTGGAGTTTCTGGGCGATGGAAAATTGGGCTCAAATCCAGGTGTGCTGCGCGGGAATCAGCTGGGATTCCGGAACGCTTGCGCAGCACCTGGGCTTGTCCGACGGCTTCATCAATAGAGCGGAAACCAAGCTGTGCCAAGTACTCACGGACTTCCTGGGCGATGAAGGTGAAGAAGTTGACCACGTGTTCAGCCTTGCCGGTGAACTTGGAACGCAAATCCGGGTTCTGGGTAGCGATACCCACCGGGCAGGTGTCCAGGTGGCAGACGCGCATCATGATGCAGCCTTCAACCACCAGCGGTGCGGTGGCAAAACCGAATTCTTCGGCACCGAGAAGAGCTGCGATAACCACGTCTCGGCCAGTTTTCAGCTGACCATCGCACTGCACGCGAATACGATCGCGCAGGCCGTTGAGCAGCAACGTTTGCTGGGTTTCAGCCAAGCCCAACTCCCATGGACCACCGGCATGCTTCAGGGAGGTCAAAGGAGATGCGCCAGTTCCGCCATCGTGGCCGGAAATAAGCACCACATCAGCGTGTGCTTTGGACACACCTGCGGCAACGGTGCCCACGCCTTGTTCTGCCACTAGCTTCACGTGGATTCGTGCGCGTGGGTTAGCGTTCTTCAGGTCGTGGATCAGCTGAGCCAGATCCTCAATGGAGTAAATATCGTGGTGTGGTGGAGGGGAAATCAGACCAACGCCTGGGGTGGTGATGCGGACTTCTGCAACCCATGGGTACACCTTGTTTGGTGGCAGCTGGCCACCTTCACCGGGCTTTGCGCCCTGTGCCATCTTGATCTGAATATCGGTGCAGTTGTTCAAGTAGTGGCTGGTCACGCCGAAACGTCCCGAGGCCACCTGCTTAATGGCAGAGCGCTTCCAGTCACCGTTGGGTTCCACATCAAATCGGCGGGCGTCCTCGCCACCTTCGCCGGAGTTGGACATACCGCCCAGTCGGTTCATGGCGATGGCCAAGACCTCATGGGCTTCAGCAGAAATCGAGCCATAAGACATCGCACCAGTGGAGAAACGCTTCACGATCTCACTGACCGGCTCCACCTCAGACACCGAAATTGGCTTGCGGTCCGTGCTGAACTCAAACAGTCCACGAATAGTACCCAAGCGAGTGGATTGATCATCAACCTTGCGGGTGTAATCCTTGAAAATCTCGTAGCTGCCAGAACGCGTTGCATGCTGCAGCTTGAAGATGGTTTCTGGGTTGAACAGGTGGTATTCACCTTCGCGGCGCCACTTGTATTCACCACCCAAATCCAATTCACGGTGAGCGTGCTCTTCAGGGCGTGGCAAAAATGCGCTGCGGTGACGAGCTTCTACGTCAGCTGCAACTTCATCCAGACCGATGCCAGAAATTGGTGAAGCAATACCACCGAAGTAGTTGTCCAGGAGATCCTGGTGCAGACCAGTGACATCGGCAAGCTGCGCGCCACGGTACGAAGACACCGTTGCAATGCCCATCTTGGACATCACCTTCAGCACACCAGTGGTGGCTGCCTTGATGTAGTTTCGGGATGCCTCATCCAAAGAAAGATCACCCAACTGACCCTTCATGCGCAGCTCATCGATGGTTTCAAATGCCATGTACGGGTTGATCGCATCGGCACCAAAACCAATGAGCATCGCCAGGTGATGAACCTCGCGGGCATCGCCGGATTCCACCACCAGGGAGCACTGGGTACGGGTACGTTGCTGCACCAAGTACTGATGCACAGCGGAAGTCAGCAGCAGCGCAGGGATAGGTGCCATGCGCTCATCAGATTCACGATCCGACAGCACGATCAACGTCTTGCCATTGCGGATTGCTTCAGAAACCTCGCGGCGCACACGAGCAATCGCAGCCTTCATGCCGGCACCATGGTGAGCCACTGGGTACAAACCAGAAATTACAGCAGCACCAAAGGAATCCCACTCACCATGCGCGTTGGCATTGATCAAGGTGGCCAGCTCATGGTTATCAATGATCGGCGATTCCAAACGGATACGTCGCGCCGCATCAGGACCCGGATTGAGCACGTCAGACTGCGCACCCAACAAAGTGAACATGCTGGTCACAGGCTTTTCGCGGATAGAGTCCAACGGTGGGTTTGTCACCTGAGCAAAGCGCTGCGCGAAGAAATCATAAAGCATGCGTGGTCGCTGGGATAGCGCCGCAATTGGCGTATCCGAACCCATGGAACCAATCGCCTCAGCACCCTGGCGGGCCATCGGCAGCAGCAACAAATCCACATCTTCTTCAGTGATTCCGAAAACACGCTGACGCAACACAGCACGAGAGTGCGCCATGTAGTTGTAGCGTGTCTGAGGCAGACGATCCAGATGCACAAAATTATCGCGAATCCACTCACCATATGGCTGCGCTTCGCTTAATTTCTGCTTGATTTCCTCGTCTTCAACGATGCGGCCCTCGGCAGTGTCAACAAGGAACATGCGTCCAGGCTGTACGCGAGTACGCTTTACGACGCTCTCCTCCCTCAAGTCCAACACTCCCGATTCAGAAGCCATCACAACCAAACCCGAATCAGTAATGGTGATTCGCCCAGGTCGCAGGCCATTACGGTCCAGCACGGCACCCACAAAACGACCGTCAGTAAATGCCAGCGCTGCAGGACCATCCCATGGCTCCATCAGACAAGAGTGGTATTCGTAGAAATCACGCAGCTCAGGGCTCAGCGTCTTGTTGTGTTCCCACGCCTGAGGGATCATCATCGCAACAGCATGCGGAAGTGAGTATCCGCCCAGGTGCAAAAGCTCCAAAGCCTCGTCGAAACGCGCGGTATCCGAGCCCTCCGGGGTGCAGATAGGCAGCACGCTGCTCAAATTGCCCAGCTTGTCGTTTTTGATAAGCGCCTCGCGGGCGCGCATCCAGTTTTCATTGCCACGCACAGTGTTGATCTCACCGTTGTGGGCAACGAAACGGTACGGGTGCGCCAGCGGCCAGCTTGGGAAAGTGTTCGTGGAGAAACGCGAGTGCACAATAGCAATGGCCGACTCCAGGCGAGCATCACCCAGATCCTCAAAGAAGCCCTCAAGCTGCAGAGTGGTCAACATGCCTTTGTAAATGATGGTGCGTGAAGATAGCGACGGGAAATACACCGTATCGCGACCATTGGTGGTGCCCAGCTCACGCTCACAACGCTTACGGATAAAGAACATCACACGGTCAAGATCTTCACCAGATTTTCCAGGCACAGTAAGGAAAATCTGCGCGAAACTAGGCATCGCCTCCTCAGCCATGGAACCCAAATCACGAGAATCAAAAGGAACCATGCGCCAACCAAGCACATCGGCACCTTCTTGCTTTGCGATGCGCTCAATTTCCTTCTGAGCATCCATCATCGCCATGCGACCGCGAGGCAAGAACGCAATACCAGTGGCATACTCCCCTGCCTCAGGAAGCTCAATGCCAGATACTTCACGATAAAAGCCGTCCGGAATCTGCATGAGGATGCCCGCACCATCGCCAGTGTTCTTCTCTGCACCGGCGGCACCTCGGTGGTCAATGTTGCGAAGCGCCTCAAGTGCACGATCAACAATGCTGCGGCTGGGTCGACCGTGGATATCCGCAATAAACGCCACACCGCAGGCGTCATGTTCATGCGCAGGGTTGTAGAGTCCTTGTGGTTTCATGCGGGATACCTCACTTTAATCCTGTTTCTATCAATCGTTCGATAATAAGAAAATCAGGGACACTACCTGCAACGCAAGTAACAAAAGGGTTACTTTCGATCAACCTATAGGAAAACGGGAGGTCAGATTACGCTCTTGTGTTACACATCACAGGATATGGTAGAAGATGTTCGCCTATCCACCCCGTGAAAGAAGATAAAAATGGTCGATTTTGACACCATCGCAGCCCGACTTGTCACCGAAACAGAAGAAGCAATCATCTACGCCACCCGCGATGGAATAATCAGACTCTGGAACGGCGGCTCCGAGAAACTCTTTGGATACACGGCCGGCGAAGCCCTTGGAAAATCACTCGACATCATCATTCCCGAAAAACACCGCAAGGCCCACTGGGACGGATGGGATCGCGTCATGGAATCCGGCGAAACTCGCTATGGCTCCGAACCGCTTAACGTTCCAGGCATTCGTGCCGATGGATCCAAAATGTCTTTGGAATTCTCCATCACCATCCTGAAGGACGATTCCGGAAAAATCGAAGGCGTTGCAGCTTTTCTCCGCGATGTCACCGCCAATTGGGATGAGAAAAAGGCCCTGCGGATCCGAATCAAAGAGTTGGAACGCCAAATCGAGGGCCATTAAGGAGATTCTTGGGTGCGCGGTGAGGTTTTTTGATGGTATCGGGACATGCCGGTTCCAAATGCAAAAATTCGTTCAATTCATGTGGACTGACCACATGTTTGTGGTGGATTTTTGCATCCAACCTAGGGCGAATTCAATCGGTGGATGCACCAACTACGATTTTTTCATATACCTGCGTCGCGCTTTTAAAACCATGCATTTTCCGCG
>JGI2924J29684_1078129_pt1 | contig 32168 bp, 26 predicted proteins | sample BenlonsequencITS_FD_29684 | JGI IMG/M metagenome (IMG submission 29684)
ACTTTGATGCATCGATCGCCTCCTGGGCAGAAGCTTTCAGGCGCACGACAAGATGGGTTTCAGACCTGTGAGTGATGTAAAGGCCAGCTCATCGATCTGCGTATTTAGCCTTCAGTTCAGAGGCAAGCGTGGACAGAAGATCTTCATCCTTCAGATGTCTGGCCGCCTGTTCTGGCGTGAGCTGTCCGGATCTGGCGATATCCTTGGCGTCATCCATCATGGTTTGATGTCTTGCCTCCCCGGATGCTGACGATGGCGTCCGGGCAACAGGGTTTTGGCCGCCAGGATCTGCGGCAGCTCCTGGCGAGATGCAAGCCATGCCAAGCAGCAGGATGGTCGTGCCGGAGCGGGTCCGGGAGGGGTGGTTCATGGCTCTTCCGACAGGAAGGGACAGGAAGACCATTCTGTTCCGGGTTTACGCCTAGTTATGGTCAAGATGTCGTGGAAGATGTGTTTGCATGCCGGCTTTCCGTGGTTCCCGGAAAATATTTCAGTCCAGATACTGTCGACAGACGCCATTCTGGATGCAATTGCCAAGGACGGCGACGACGTGGGCCGTCGATGCAAGCCGAACCGGCTATTGGATTCACGACTTCCTCATGCGCTCTTCGTCTTTGGCTCATCGGCACCTGGCTTAGGATAAAGGCCTTGGACAGGGATGTTCGCGCCATACGGAAGCTGTGCGATATGGAGCAAGGACGATGACCACCGACAGGGAAGCCGAAAAGCAGGCCCGGCTGCGCGAGCTTTTCATTCATTATCTGCTGGGATGGGGAGCGTGGCTGGCTTCCATGCTGGTGGCCTATGTGTTGTTCACGATTGCCCACTGGTTTGGCGCCAAGGAGGCGATCTTCTCGCTGCTGCCTTGGCTGGCCTATCTTGGCGTGGGTTTTGCGCTGACCAAGTACTGTCTGCCGCGGTATATCGATTTTCATCCGGTGTGGAAGACCATCGACAATCTGGTGGGCGTGAAACTGCGCGGAATATTCCTGTGGCCGTTGTTCTATCTGGTATTGCTGTTCAAGCTGGGTTTCCTGCATGTGATGCGTTGAAGCAGCACCGAGGCGGAGTTCAAGGGATATCTGGTCTCAATGCCGATGCCGGTGATGCAGATCCGGGTAATGCGCATGGCTGTGGCGCAGCGGAGCATGGCGGTGCGGATGGCTGTGCCATTCGCCGGGTGGATCATCGGGCTGGTGAGCGTGCTGATGATGTTCGTCATGACGATGGCGGTGTTCGTGTTCCATCGGTTCGTGTTGATGTTCGTGGGCATGGTCTTCCAGCAGATGCAGGCCGACTCCGAGGGCCATCAGCAGGGCGGCCAGTATCATGAGTCCGGTCAGCGGCTGGTGCAGGATCGCGACGGCAAACGCGGCACCGGCAAAAGGGGCCAGCGCGAAGTAGGCGGCGCTGCGGGCGGCACCCAGGCCGCGGCTGGCCAGGATATACAGCACCAGGCTCAGGCCATAGGCCAGCAGGCCCAGCAGCATGGCGGTCAGGCTGATGCCGATGGCGGGCAGAGCATGGCCGGCGGCAACGGCCAGCAGCAGATTCCAGGGGCCGGCGATCAGGCCTTTCAGCATCGCCAGCCGGACCGGATCGGCATGGGATAGTCGGTTGGTGGCATTGTTGTCGATGCCCCAGCACAGACAGGCAGCCGTGATCAGCCAGCCGCCCTGGCTGGCATGGCCCTGACCCTGCCAGCTGAGGCACAGGCTGCCGGCGACAATCGCCAACGCTCCCAGCAGCAGACGCCGGTCAACGGCTTCGCGCAGGATCAGCCAGGCGATCAGCAAGGTGGCGACGCTCTCGAGGTTCAGCAGCAGTGAGCCGCGCGCCGCATCCGTGTGTTGCAGTCCTTCCATCAGCAGCCAGGGGCCGAGCAGGCCGCCGCAGATCACCATCAGGCCGAGAGCAGGCAGATCCTTGCGTCGCAGCGGGGCTTCCTGTCCCTGGGACGGACGCCATAGCCGCCACAACGCCAGTCCCGAACCTGAGCCCAGATACAGCAGGCCAGCCAGCATCTGCGGACTGGTGTCATTCAGCAACAGTCGGGCAAGCGGGGCCCCGAAGCCGAACAGCAGGGCCGAGACGATGGCGAAGATAATGGCGGGGGAAGACATAAAGGGCGGGGTAGGGGCGGGGCTTTCATTGTGCCATGCCGGCCATGCAGACGAGGACCTCTTGTGCAGAGGGTGACCGTCCGGCGAACAGCCGATGCCTTTGCCGCCTGCGGCGGTCCTGATGTTGACGAAGTTGGCGGCGGCCGCGTGATTGCATGGTGCAGAGTCATCGTCATGATCGCGCGGGGCAGGCCTGCCAGCGTAGCGAGGCTATTCTGCCCCGCATGAAGCCGGTTCGCCAACATGGGAGGTCGCGTAAAATCCTGGGGGTAGGACTTGATCCTGCGGCCGTTTGGTCGCACCGTGGCAGGATATCTTGAGTCGAGGAGAAGCGTGATGGCGGTTTTCTGCAAACGGGTGGCACCATGGCTGGCGCTGGGAGCGATGGCCATGGTGCCTGCGGCCGGTGCGGCCACGGCGGCGGCCGGCAGTACCCAGTCACCGCCTGCGCCGTTGACCACGGCCGGTCCGGCCGAAGTGGTGGCCTCGTTGCCGGATACCGAGGCTGCCGGTGTGGCGGTGACGCCCGAAGGACGCTTGTTCCTGACCCTGCCGCGGGTGGGTGTCAATCATCGTGACGCCTCGCTGGTCGAGATCGTCAATGGCAAGCCGGTGCCCTTTCCCGACGTGATGACGACGGTGGACCCGCAGCTGCTGCTGCGCGGCCGGGGGCCGGGCACGGCTGTGCGTCCTTACAGTGACTGGATCGTCTCGCCGCTGGGACTGACCCGCGTCGGCCATACCTTGTGGGTACTGGACGAAGGCAAGCGTGCCGGCATCGAGGGTATCCCCGATGGCGCCGCCAAGCTGGTCGCCATCGACATTCCTTCGCGCAAGGTGATCAAGACCATTGTCTTCCATCATCCTTTTCTGCGGGACACGATGCAGCTGAACGATCTGCGTGTCGATCCCAGTCATGGCGAGCAGGGCACGGTATTCATTTCCAACAACGGTTTCGCCAAACCGGACAGCTCGATCATTGTCGTCGACATAGCCACCGGACATATGCGCGAGGTATTCCGCAACGCGCCGCAGGTCTCGCCAGCACCGGGCTTCATGAGCTATGTCGAGGGCCAGCCGTGCGCCTACAGTCTGGAGCATCCCTGCATGCCGCAGGGCGGAGTCAATGGCATCGAACTGTCGAACGATCACCAGACCCTGTACTGGTCGATTCCTACGAATCCCGAGTACTACAGCATTCCGACCGCAGCCCTGAGCAATCAGGACCGCCTGGAGTCCTCGTTGCGCAAGGCGATCCACCCCGAGGGGCAGACCGTCTCCAATGGCGGCATGGCCATCGATCCGGACGGCAATCTGTATTTTGGTGATGCCTCGCGCTATGCCATTCTTGGCAAGAGTCCGCAGGGGACGTTTTCGCTGGTCGCCCATGACGGTCGCCTGATCTGGCCGGATGGCCTGGTGGTGCAGAATGGCTGGCTCTACGTCAGCATTGGCCAGTGGCAACGGGTGCCGGGTCTGCATCAGGGGCATGATCTGCGGCATGGTCCTTATCAGGTGCTGCGCTTCAAACTGGGGGCGGGACATTGAGCCTCGGCGGATGCCGGTGCCGATCACGCCGGCATCCGCCGCTTGGATTAGAATGCAGGTTCTTGATTGACAGCAGGCACGAACAATGAAGTGGTATCTGATTCTGGCGCATGACGCGCCGGGCAGTCTGTCCGCAAGGCAGGAGGCCCGTCCCGCCCATCTGGCCCGGCTGGAAGTGCTGCAGGGCGAGCAGCGCCTGCTGGCCGCCGGTCCGCTGCCGGCCAGTGATACCGAGGCTCCGGCCATTGCCGGTTTCAGCGGCAGCGCCATCATTGCCGCGTTCGATTCCATCGATGAGGCGAAGGCCTGGGCCGATCTGGATCCCTATGTGGCGGCGGGTGTGTATGACCATGTCGAGATCAAGCCGTTCCTGAAGGTGTTCCCGCAGTGACGAATCCCATGGTCGAAACGATCCGCGAGCGGATCCAGCAAGGTCTCGGTCCGGTGGAGCTGGAGGTTCTGGATGAAGGTCACAAGCATGCCGGGCATGCCGGTGCCGGCAAGGGCCACTTCCATGTCCGGGTGGTCAGTGCGGCCTTTGCGGGCAAGCTGCCGTTGCAGCGGCACCGAATGGTCTATGCCACCGTCGAGGATCTGATGAATCACGGGATTCATGCATTGTCCATCGACGCGGCGGTGCCCTGAGCCGGCAGCAGAGTGGCAGCCCGGTCGTTCGCCGCCATAGCGGCGTTCGGCCGGATCAGGCCGGACCCGGGTCCGGATCGGCGGGGATTCTGGCGGGTGGTCCATGCGTCTGAGCACGATCAAGCTGGCGGGCTTCAAGTCCTTTGTCGATCCCGCAACGCTCCCCTTGCCGACCAATATGACCGGCGTGGTCGGGCCCAATGGCTGCGGAAAGTCCAATATCATCGATGCGATCCGCTGGGTGATGGGCGAGAGTGTGGCCAGTCGTCTGCGCGGTGATGCGCTGACCGACGTGATCTTTGCCGGTTCCACGACCCGCAAACCGGTCGGACAGGCGACCGTTGAACTGGTCTTTGACAACAGCGATGGAGGTATCCAGGGCGAATACGGTGCCTATGCCGAGATCTCGGTCAAGCGGTTGGTCGCCCGTGACGGGCAGTCCGCCTATTTCCTCAATGGCAGCCGCTGCCGCCGACGTGACATCGCCGACCTGTTTCTGGGGACCGGTCTGGGGCCCCGCAGTTATTCCATCATCGAGCAGGGCATGATCAGTCAGATCGTCGAGGCCCGGCCCGAGGATTTGCGCGTGCACCTGGAAGAAGCGGCCGGGATTTCCCGTTACAAGGACCGGCGCCGGGAGACCGAAAGCCGGATGCGTGCCACCCGCGAAAACATGGAACGGGTCGCCGATGTGCGCAACGAAGTGGACAAGCAGCTGGAGCATCTTCAGCGGCAGGCGCGGGCGGCCGAGCGCTGGACCGCCTTGAAACAGGAGCAGGGCCGCAAGGATGCCGAATGGCGGGCTCTGGAATACCGCCATTTCATGCAGCAGCTTGACGCCGAGCTGGCCGGTTTGCAGGCCGTCGAGGCCGAGACGGGGCAGGCCGAGGCGAGTCAGCGGGAGCTGGAGGCCGGGCTGGAAACTGCCCGTGGGCAACAGCATGAGGCCGGCCAGCAGCTCAATCGCAGCCAGGCGAAGGTGTATCAGCTCGGGGCCGAGCTGGCGCGGATCGAGCAGCAGATCCGCTTTCAGCGGGAAACCAGCGAACGCCTGCAGCGCGACCGTGCCGAGCTGCATCAGGATGAGCTGGCACTGGATCAGCATCTGACGGAGGATGGCCTGCAGTTGCAGCAAGTGCAGGCCGATATCGATGCCGGCGAGCCGAAGCTGGAGGCACTGCAGAACCTGCATGAAGAGGCCCGCCTCGAATTGCGTCAGGCCGAACAGGCGCTGGCCGACTGGCAACAGAGCCGCGACGAGCTGCAGCAGATGGCGGGAGAGGTCGGCCGGCTTGCCGAGGTGGAGCGGACCCGTCTGGGCCTGCTGCAGCGCCAGCATGATGAAGTCGCGCATCGCGCCGAGCGGCTGGCAGCGGAAGCGGCTGACATCGATACGCAGGCTCTGGCCGCCGGGCTGGAGACCTTGCGTGAAGAGGAGGCAAGCCAGCAGGCGCTGACGGATGCACTGTCCGAACAGGCTGAACGGCACCAGCAGATGCTTGAGCAGCACCTCGAGCATGAACGAAACCTGCAGAAGAGGCTGGATACGCAACGCCGGGCGCTGCAGCAGGCGCATGGCCGGGCCAGTGCGCTGCAGGCCTTGCAGGCGGCGGCGCTGGGGCAGGAGGATCACCCTGCACAGTCATGGCTGGCCGCAGCGCAGCTGACGCATGCTCCGCGGCTGGGCGCCCGGTTGCGGGTTCAGCCGGGATGGGAGGTGGCTGTCGAAACGGTATTGGCTGGCTGGATGGATGCGATTCTGGTCGATGAGCCATCCGCGCGTGCGGGCGATCTGGCTCGCCTGGAGGGGGCGGATCTGCTGTTGCTGGCGGCGGCACCTGCGCTGGACGATGGCGCCGCAAGGACGCTGGCATCGGTCGTCGAGGGCCCTGCCGGGTTGCAAGTCATCCTGTCCAAGGTTCATACCGCCACGGATCTGGAGGCGGCCCGTGCCCGGCTGCCTGGCCTGCCGGCGGGCGAGTCCGTGATCACGCCCGATGGATGCTGGCTGAGTCAGGCATGGGTCCGGGTCCGGCGAGGTCAGGGCACCGGTTTCGGCGTGCTGGCACGCGAGCGCGAACTCGAGGCGCTGCAGGCCTGCCTTGATGCACTGGAAGACGATGTGGACACGACCTTGGCCGAGCGGCAGACCGTGCAGCTGGCCCGGCAGCAGGAAGAAGGCCGGCGCGACGAGGTCCAGGCCGCTTTGTACCAGTCACGGCACCATCTGGCGGAACTGGCTGGACAGTGGCAAAGCCGGCATGGCCAATGGCAGCAGGCCTGTCAGCGCAGCGAACGCCTGGCGCAGGAGGGCACCCAGCTGCAGCTGCAGCTGGGGGCGCTGGCGACCCAGTTGCAGCAGGTTCGCGCCGGCCTGGAAGCAGCCGATACCCGCTTGGATGGGCTTGAGCTTCAGCGCCAGCCGCTGGAGGAGGCCAGGCAGGCTTGTCAGACCAGGCTGGAAACCGCGAGGCGGCAGACCGGTGAGCTGCATGAGCAGGTGCATCGGCTGGCCATGGAGCTGGAGTCCCGGCGCAGCAGTCAGGCGGGTCTGCTGCTGTCCCTGCAGCGCGGTGAAGGTCAGCGCCTGCAGTTGCAGCAGCGGCGGCAGGCATTGGAAGCCCGGCTGCATCCGCAAGCCGAACCCTTGCAGGCGCTGGAAGCCGAACAACAGAAGTGGATGCAGCAGCGGCAGCAGGCCGATCAGGAGCTGCTGCAGGCGAGAGCTCGGCTCGATGCCTTGGAATCCGGGCGGCGAGAGCTGGAGTCGGCGCGCCAGCGTCTCGAGTTGCGGCTGGTCGATCTGCGTGCCCGCCACGCCGAGCAGCGTCTGGCAATGCAGGCGCTGCAATTGCGCGCCGAACAGCAGGCGCAGGCCGTGATAGATGCCGGCCTGGAACTGAGCGTGCTGCTGGCCGAGTTGCCGTCCGAGGCGGAGAGCGGACTCTGGCGTCGGCAGCTGGCTGAGCTGGCTGTGAAAATCCAGCGTCTGGAGCCGGTCAACCTGGCGGCGATCCAGGAATATGCCGAGCAGAGCGAACGACGCGAGTATCTGGAACGTCAACTGGCCGATCTGTCGGCCGCGCTGGAGACGCTGGAGAGCGCGATCCGCAAGATCGACCGGGAGACGCGTGCCCTGTTCAAGGATACCTTCGAGCGGGTGGATGCCGGCCTGCAGACGCTGTTCCCGCGCCTGTTCGGCGGTGGCCAGGCCTATCTGGAGCTGACGGGAGATGATTTGCTGAGCACGGGCGTATCCATCATGGCGCGGCCGCCCGGCAAGAAGGTGTCCAATATCAGCCTTCTCTCCGGCGGCGAGAAGGCCTTGACCGCCGTCGCACTCGTATTTGCGATCTTCGGCCTGAATCCTGCGCCGTTCTGCCTGCTGGATGAAGTCGATGCGCCGCTGGATGAAGCCAATGTGGGGCGGTTTTCAGCTATGGTGCGGGAGATGAGTGAGCAGGTACAGTTCATCTTCGTCAGTCACAACAAGGCCACCATGGAAGCCGCCAGTCAGCTGTGTGGTGTCACCATGCGTGAGCCTGGCGTGTCCCGGCTGGTGCAGGTGGACCTCGCGGAGGCCGCCCGACTGGCTGGCACCGCCTGAAACAATCAACAGACATGGAGTTTGCAGCAGTGATGGCATTGGCCTGGAATCCTTCAATCGGCGTACCCATGCTGATTGGAGGTGTGGTTATTTGGGGGTTGGTCTATCTTTTCGGCCGGCCCAGGCAGGAGCAAGGACGTCAGCGACCGGCACCGCCTTCCTCGGCACGTGATCGGCGCGATCCGGTGATCGGTGACGAGGACGGCCGCCAGGATCCGTTCGGTGCCGACAGTGATCTGAAGCTGGGACCGCTGGATGCCCGCAGCGAAGTGACCGACGGCGGTCTGCGCGAGGAGCTGGAGCGGCTGGGAGCGACTCTGGCCGGTGAGCGCGGCACGGGCGAGGCGGTCCCCGCGATCACTGCGCATCGACCGTCCAGTGGCGCGCAGGCCATCATCGAGGCCTTGCGTTCGCCATCACTGCCCGAAGACGGACTCGCGCCGCTGCCGTCGATCGCCGCTTCGCGTGCCGAGCCCGAGATCCACGTCGCGCCCCCTGCAGCGGAAGTTCCCGCTCCGCCGCCGGTGGCAGCGACACCGCGGCCTCTGCATGCCGAGATCGGCAAGCGGCCCTCCCACCTGCCCATCGACCGCATCGTCAGCCTGTATGTCGTAGCGCGCGAAGGTCAGGATTTCGCCGGCAGTGATCTGATCGTGGCCGCCGAAAAGGCCGGGCTGGAATTCGGCGACATGAACATCTATCACCGCCTGCAGGACGGCAAGCGCGACCAGGGCCCGATCTTCAGCGTAGCCAACATGCTCAAGCCGGGCAGCTTCGATCTGGCCGCTGCGGCCCACCTGCGCTCGCCGGGACTCAGTTTCTTCATGACCTTGCCGGCGCCGGTGCCGGCGCTGGATGCCTGGGACACGATGCTGCCGACCGCGCAACGGATGGCCGAGCTGCTTGATGGTCTGGTGCTGGACGAGGAGCGCAATGCCCTGGGGCGGCAGCGGATCGCCCATATCCGCGACGAGCTGCGCAGCTGGGATCGCGATCACGATTACGAATGAAGTCTGTCCGGGCGTGCCGGCTTGTCATCAAACCGGCACGCCACGGGTCTACACTGGAGCAAGGCGCCTGCATCCTGGTTCTTCGGGGCCCGCAGCGGGATGGACATGAGCAAGACAAGAGACGGCAAAAGCGATGACTGCAAGTATTGAGGGCGAGACCAGCGATTCGACCCAGGAGCCGGCCGTCGAGCCGCTGGCTGCACCGGCTCCGTCCGTGCCTGCGCCGGATTTCAATGATGCTTCGCTGTACATCAATCGCGAACTGTCCCAGCTGCAGTTCAATATCCGCGTACTGGATCAGGCGCTGGACGAGTCGATGCCGCTGCTGGAGCGCCTCAAGTTTCTGCTGATTTTCTCCGGCAACATGGACGAGTTCTTCGAGATCCGGGTGGCCGGTCTGAAGGACCAGATCGACTTCGGTCACGAGCTGATCGGACCCGACCGGCTGGCACCCAAGCAATCGCTGGCCGCGATCAGCGAAATCGCGCATCGTCACATCGAGCGCCAGTACAGCATTCTCAACGAGCGGATCCTGCCGGAGCTGGCGGAGCACGGCATCCGTATCGTCCGGCGCAATCACTGGACCCACAAGCAGAAGCTTTGGGTGCGACGCTACTTCAGGCATGAGGTGGCCCCGTTGATCACCCCGATCGGCCTGGATCCCACCCATCCGTTTCCGCTGCTGGTCAACAAGAGCCTGAACTTCATCGTCCAGCTCGAAGGTGTCGATGCGTTCGGGCGGGATTCGGGGCTGGCCATCGTACCGGCGCCGCGGGTGCTGCCGCGCATCATGCGCATGCCTGACGAGGTCTGCGAGGGCGGCGACAATTACGTGCTGCTGTCTTCCATCATCCACGCCCATGCCGACGAGCTGTTCGCCGGCATGACGGTGCATGGCTGCTATCAGTTCCGGCTGACCCGCAATGCGGACCTGACCATCGATCAGGAGGATATCGACGATCTGGCCCATGCCTTGCGTGGCGAGCTGTATTCGCGGCGTTTCGGCGATGCCGTGCGGCTGGAGGTCGCCGACAACTGCCCGCGGGATCTGATCGACTATCTGCTGAAGCAGTTCGGATTGCGGGAGGCCGATGTCTACGAGGTCAACGGTCCGGTCAATCTGACCCGGCTGTTCGGCATCATCGACAGCAAGACCTATCCGCAGCTGCAGTTCAAGCCTTTCACGCCGTCGATTCCCAAGATATTGGCCAAGGTCGAAGATCCCTTCGCGGTCATCGGCAAGCACGACTTGCTGTTGCTGCATCCCTACGAATCGTTCTCGCCGGTGGTGGATCTGCTGCGACGTGCGGCCAAAGACCCGCAGGTGCTGTCGATCAAGCAGACCCTTTACCGCAGTGGTGCCAACTCGGTGATCGTCGATGCACTGGTCGATGCCGCGCGGGCCGGCAAGGAAGTCACCGCCGTGGTCGAGCTGCGCGCGCGCTTCGACGAGGAGTCGAACCTGTCGCTGGCCGCACGGCTGCAGCAGGCCGGTGCGGTGGTGATCTATGGCGTGGTCGGGGTCAAGACCCATGCCAAGCTGATGCTGATCCAGCGACGGGAAGGTCGTGATCTGGTGCGCTACGCGCATCTGGGCACCGGCAATTACCATACCGGCAACGCCAGGCTTTATACCGATTACAGTCTGCTGACCTCCGATCAGGTGCTGTGCGAGGATCTGCACAAGCTGTTCAGTCAGCTGACCGGCATGGGCAAGGTACAGCGCATGAAGAAACTGCTGCATGCGCCGTTCACCTTGAAGAAGACCCTGCTGGATCTGATTGCCGGCGAAGCGGCGATTGCCGCGGCGGGCCGTCCGGCGCAGATCATCGCCAAGGTCAACGCGCTGACCGATGCCAAGGTGATCGCGGCCCTCTGCAAGGCCAGTCGTGCCGGGGTCAAGATCGATCTGATCGTGCGCGGCATGTGCTGCCTGCGGCCCGGGATTCCCGGCATCTCCCAGAATATCCGCGTGCGCTCCATTGTCGGCCGCTTTCTGGAACACAGTCGTGCCTACTGGTTTGCCAATGACGGTGAAGACAAGCTGTATCTGGCCAGCGCCGATCTGATGGAACGCAATCTGGACCGCCGCATCGAGACCGGCTTTCCGGTCGAAAGCAAGAAGCTGAGGTTGAGGGTGAAAAAGGAACTGGACATGTATCTGGCCGACAATTCCAGTGCCTGGATCCTGCAGGCTGACGGGGCCTATCAGCGGCTGCAACCCAGCAGCAACCAGAATGTCCGCAATGTGCAGCAGCAGTTGCTGGACAAGCTGGCTGCGTCCACCGGCTCGATCGAGGTGGGCAGCGTCGGGTGATTCTGGCGGCTGCGCTGGGCCTGTGCCTGTTGGCATGGGGCGCTCTGGCTCTGCGACGCCGCCCGCTGGCCCTTGGGTCAGTGCTGCTGGCCGTGGCCGGCCTGCTGGTGGCCGGCGAAGGCTGGACGGCGCGTCTGCTGATGGATCCGCTGCAGCGGCCTTGGCTGGCGCCACCGGTCGTGGCCTGGCAGCCACGCAATACCATCGTGATGCTGGGCGCCGGCGAGGTTCGTCTGCTGCAGGACACCCAGTCGTCGATGCAGCCTGGGCTTTTCGCCTATCCGCGATTGGCGAAAACCATGGCGCTCTATCATGACTGTGCACGGGAAAGTCGCCAATGCACGGTACTGCTCAGCGGCGGCGATCCCTTGCGGCTGGGCGCATCGGAGGCCGCGACCTATGCCCATGCGCTGCAAGCGATGGGCCTGCCGGCGACCGATCTGCTGCTTGAGACCCGCAGTCTGAATACCCGCCAGAATGCGACCTTCACTGCGGAGCTGCTGCGGCAGCATCCGTCCGGGCAATTGCTGCTGGTGACGTCGGCCTATCATATGCGCCGGGCAAGGGCCTGTTTTCTGGCCCATGGTCTGCACGTGGTGCCGGTGGCCTCTGATGTGTTGCAGCCCGGGCCGGGCGGGCTGCCGTCCTCCTACAATCTGACGCTCAGCGATCTGGCCCTGCATGAATGGGGTGGCTGGCTGCGGGATCGCCTGCTGGTCTGGCTGGGGCGGCCGCTGTAGAACCCGCTGAGCTTACGCGCTCACAACCGACAGGTAGCCGCCGCTGAATGCCTTGCCGGCTCGGGCAGCGGATCTTCAGCCGCGGCGGGCCTCTGGCAGACCTTCATGGCTGGATGCGGCAGGCCATCGAGTTTCCCTGGCGAATTCAGTCGATGTTGTCGAGCACCTGCAGTGACAACGTCCCGTCGGCCAGTCGGCCCTGCAGTCGCTGCCCCGGAACAGCAGCATCCGCACGCCGCACGACCTGGCCTTGTTGATCCAGCAGGATGGCATAGCCACGCTCCAGCGTGGCCAGCGGGCTGCTGGCATGGAGGTTGTGTCCGGCCTGGCGCAGGCGCTGGCTGCGTTGCTCCATGTTCTGTTGCAGGGCACGTTGCAGACGTTGTTGCAGGCCTTGCAACTGCTGGGCCTGCGCGCTCAGCTGGCGCTGGGGACTCAGCAATTGCCAGCGCTCGTGCAAATGCTGCACCTGTTGCCGTCGCTGCCGTTGCGGGGTGGTCCAGGTCGTCAGCAGCCGCTGCCGCAATTGCTCCAGACGTTCACGGCCCCGCTCAAGCCGCGCCAGCGGCTGCTGGCCGGCCAGGCGGATCTGCAAGTGATCCAGTTGCTGACGTCGACGCTGCAGATCATGTCCCGTCTGCTTCAGCAGTCGGCCCTGCCACTGCTGCAGCCGGTGCAGCAGGGCTGCTCGATCAGGCACCAGCAGCTCGGCCGCGGCCGAGGGCGTCGGCGCGCGCAGATCGGCGACCAGATCAGCAATCGTGAAATCGATCTCGTGCCCTACGGCACTGACCACCGGCACCGCGGAGGCATAAATGGCACGGGCCAGCGCTTCGTCGTTGAAGCACCACAGATCCTCCATCGAGCCTCCGCCGCGGGTCAGCAGAATCGCATCGTAGCGCTGACTGCGCTCCGCCTTGTGCAACATGGTGACCATGGCGGCGGCCGCTTCGCGACCCTGCACGGGCACCGGCAGGATCTCGGCATCGACCAGCGGAAACCGTCGCGCCCAGACACTGAGCACATCGCGGATCGCTGCTCCGCTGGGGGAGGTGATCACGGCGATCCGGCGCAGATAAGTGGGCAGCGCCTGTTTGTGCTCGGCGGCAAACAGCCCCTCTGCGGCCAGCCGCGTTTTCAGTTGCTCGAATTCACGCTGCAGGGCACCTTCACCGGCCGGCTCCATATGATCGACGATCAGCTGGAACTCGCCGCGCGGCTCGTAAAAGCCCACCCGGGCCCGCATCAGGACTTGCAAGCCATCCGCCGGTCTGAATTTCAGCCAGCTGCTCTTGGGCTTGAACATGGCACAACGGACCTGGGCCTGGCTGTCTTTCAGTGTGAAATACAGATGCCCGGAGGCTGGGCGGGCGACATTGGAAAGCTCGCCTTCGATCCAGATCAGGGGCAGGCTGTCTTCCAGCAGATCACGCACCAGCCGGTTGAGACCGGTCGGCGTCAGGATCTGGGCATCGGAACGGGAAGCTTGGGTCATGGCCATCAGCACGACACGCTAGCACATGGCCATGCCTGGCGAGAAGTCAGCGGGGTTTGCGGTGCCGCCGCCACTGGGCGATGGCCATGTTCAGCGCCACCCACAAGGCCAGCGCCGCGCATGGCCAGGCCAGTACCGCAGGCCGGTAGATGGCGATGGCGGCAGTCAGCAGAAGGCTGCCGATGCCGGCCAGAGCGGGCAGGGACGATTGATCATCCAGTACCCTGCGATTGATGATGACTGCGCCCACGGTATTGGCCAGCCGGATCGCGCTGGCTGCCGCCCGGCCCGAGCTGCCGCCGGCGTGATGCGGGCGGGGTGGTCGTGCTCCCTGAGTCTGTACGGTACTGCGGCGGTGGCGTCTGGCCAGCACGATCTCGGTGGCTTGTTCCAGATCGCGCAGATACTGGTCCTCCATCTGCCGGGCGAAGCCGGGATCTTCGACGGCCAGATCGATTTCCTGATTGTTCAGCCAGCTGGCGATGTTCAGATTGGAAGAGCCCACCCGGGCCCACTGTCCATCGGCGACCGCCGTCTTGGCATGCAGCATCGAGCCATTCCATTCAAAGACCCTTACGCCGGCCTGCAACAGCGGCCGGTAACCGGCCCGCGACAGACTGGCCACGACCGGAATATCACTGCTGCCGGGAACCAGCAGTCTCACATCGACGCCATCGCGGGCGGCGGCGGCCAAGGCCTGCACATAAGGCGCGACGCCGACGAAATAGGCATCGGTGATCCACAACGAACGACGTGCGATGGCGGCAATCAGCTGATCGACCCGGAACATGGTGGCGGTGGCCGGTTGTGTCGCGATCAGGCGGACGGCCATGTTGCCTGCTCCGGCGCAGGGTGGCGCTTCGGGATCCAGCCGGGCCGCGAGGGACGGTGGCAGTACTCCGCCGGTCTGTTGCCAGCTCTGGGCAAAGGCGCGCAGCAGTTCGGTGACGACCGGGCCGCGCAGGCTGACGCCGGTATCCCGCCAGGGTGTCACCGATCGCGAGGGGTCGCCCAGCCATTTGGCACTGATGCAGACGCCTGACAGAAAGCCCAGTTCGCCATCCACCACCAGCACCTTGCGATGATCGCGGCTGATCCATTGCAGGGCCTTGCCCCATTGGGGCGGATTGTAGACACGGATCTGTCCTCCGGCGAGGACCAGCGGCTGCCAGAAGCGCCGGCCACTGGCACCCAGGCAACCCAGCCAGTCGCAGATCACCCGCACCTCGATGCCGCTGCGCGCAGCTTGTACCAGTGCACCCAGAAAGGCCTGGCCGATTTCATCGTCGCGGACGATATAGTTTTCCAGCACAATGCTGCTGCGTGCCTTCTGGATCGCCGCCAGCCAGGCCTGAAAATGTGCGCGGCCATCCATCAGAGGTTCGACCCGGTTGCCATGGCTTAGGCTGGCGCCTGCGGCCCGGCTGAAGGCGGCGCCCATGACTTCATGAGGAATGGTGCGGGGCGAAACGGCTCCGGGCAGCACGGACCTGGATGGATAGGGTCGATTCGGCATCGTCGCAGTGTAGGTGAACCACGCGACGCATGGCGAGCCTGTCGGCCCGCCCGTTCCGGAAGTGTGGTCCGTTGCTGCCCCTGTGGGCGCTCAAAGGGGGGGAGAACGCGCACAGGGACAGAACGGTAGGGCATGGACCTTGCGGTCGACGGAGTCATCTTGAGTCCCAGGCGCACCGATGACAAAGAACCAGGAAGCATGGTGATATGTCGATCGGCTGGGTACGCACTCAGCGACGCAGGCGATGGCCGCTCAGTTCGGCGCCGGCTTCGGCTGCGAAGGCGCGATGCCACCAGGTCGAGCTGAGCGAGATCAGGGTGATCGCGACAAAGGTGATCGAGAAATCCGAATGCTGCGGCTGGACATGGCCGCGCGCCGTCATGGTCAGTCGCAGCAGCAGGGCTCCGATGCAGACGCCGACCGACAGCATCAGCTGTTGCAGCATGGTGTAGAAACTGTTCGCCGCGCTCATCTGTTCCATGGGCACGGCTTCGTAGGCGACGGTGTTGTAGGCACCGAACTGGAAGGACATAAAGGCGCCACAGCAGAACAGGCAGCCGAAGATCAGCCACATCGGCCAGTCCGGCTGGAATACCGCGCAGACGGCATAGCCGAGGCTGGCCAGCACGCCATTGCCGATCAGGCCGTTGCGGAAGCCGGTCAGTCGCAGCAGGCGGGGCGTGACGCTGCGGGTCACCACCGCGCCGAAGGCGGTGGCTAGTACCAGTTCACCGCTGCGTACCGCGCTGTAGCCGAAGCCGACCTGGAACAGCAGGGGCAGCAGGAACGGCTGGGCACCCTGGGTGATCCGCATCAGCGAGCCGGAAATGACCGACAGACGGAATGAGTCGATCTTCAGCAGGTCCAGATCCAGCAGGGGATGAGGACGGCGGCGGGCATGCCGCACATAGAGCCCGGCGGTGATCACGCCGCAGGCCAGCAGCGGCATGGACAGCTGGCCGGGATGATCCGGTCCGGACCACTCCAGGCCGAACAGCAAGGCGCTGGAGCTGACGCCGCAGAGGATGAAGCCGGAAAGATCGAAGGGATGGGCGCCGCGCGGGCGGCAGACGTCGGGAATGAACTTCCAGACCAGATACAGCCCCAGCAGTCCGATCGGCAGATTGATGTAGAAGATCCAGCGCCAATCCAGATGGGTGACGATCAGGCCTCCCAGCGGCGGGCCCAGGATGGGGCCGAGAAAGGCTGGTACCAGCGCCCAGGACATCGCCGAGACAAGATCCTTGCGATCCACCGTGCTGAGAATGATCAGGCGTCCGACCGGCGTCATCATGGCGCCCCCCATGCCTTGCAGCAGCCGGGCCGCGACGATCCCCGGCATGCTGTGGACCAGGGAGCAGGCGATCGAGCCGAACATGAACACCGCGATCGAGGCGCACATCACCCGGCGGCTGCCGAAACGGTCCGCGATGACCCCGCTGGTCGGTATCAGCACCGCGAGGGCCAGCAGATAGCTGGTCAGCGCCACGCTCATGGCCGGAGCTGCCACGTGGAAGTCGCGGGCCATCGCCGGCAGTGCCGTCGCCAGCACGGTGGCGTCCAGCTGCTCCATGAAAATCGCGCAGGCGACAATCAGGGCAATGGTCCGATAGGACCGTGGCGGGGCCGGAGCCGCATGGGTATCGAAAGGGCTGGAGGCAGGTGCCGATGGCGGCATGGGAGCAAGATCCTCAAGGCATCGCCTGACGACCGGAAGCCACCGCGGAGCGGGTGACCGGCCGTGGTCGGCGAAGAACGCCTATTATCGTGCCGAGGGACAGCCCGGGCAATCGGTCGCAGTCTGTCACTGCGCCGGGCGGGCGTCGGATATCGCCATCGCGTCACCCGGCTATGCTAGGATCACGGTCCAGGGTGTCTTGGCCATGGTGGCGCAAGACAGGTCGATGCGCAGGTCGGGCCGCCGCGCGGACAAGCCGTCGATGACTGCCAAGCCTGCCGTTCCCCTTATGGATTCTGCCGGGGACCACCCGGTCCATGCCGGGCGCCGATCCGGCCTGTTGCTGGTGCTGGCCGCCCTTGCCGGCTTGTGCCTCGCCAATGTGCTGCCCGCGGGGCGGGTGACGGATTTCTGGGACCAGCCATGGAGGCTGGCGAGTTCCTGGCAGCTGCCTTCCCTGGCGAACATGTTCGACGAAGGGCTGATGGCCTTGTTCTTTCTGGCCGCCGGTCTGGAAATCAAGCTGGAACTGTGTTGCGGCAGTCTTCGCGGGTTTCGCCGTGCCGCCTTGCCGGTGGCTGCCGCCTGCGGTGGCGTGCTGGTGCCGGCTTTGATCTACCTGATCTGCAATGCGGGCTTGCCGCAGGTTTCGGGCTGGGCGGTGCCGACGGCTACCGACATCGCCTTCGCCACCGGCATGCTGGGCTTGCTGCCGCAGAGCCTGGGGCGTTCTCTGCGGCCGCTGTTGCTGGCACTGGCGATGATCGACGACGTGATTGCGGTGCTGGTGGTCATGCTGTTCTACAGTCAGGCACTGGCGCCGGGCGGAGCTATCTGGCTGCTGGCGGCCGCGACCCTTTATCTGTTGCTGCGGTGCCGGGACCAGGCCGCCACGGTGATGCTGCTGAGCGTCGGCGTGCTGATCTGGATCGGCCTGTGGCGGTGCGGCCTGCATCCGGCGCTGGCGGGCATGGTGCTCGGCCTGCTGTGGCCGGCGGGACGCACAAGACCCTGGCATGGTGCGAGGCGCCTCAAGGCAGCCCTGGATCCCTGGGTCGCCTATGTCGTCATGCCGGGATTCGCCCTGATACATGCCAGCATCGACCTGCATGGGCTGGTGCTGACTTCCACCGCAGCCTTGCGCCTTGGTGTGGGCGTGGTGGCCGGTCTGGTGCTGGGCAAGCCGATCGGGATCGTGCTGGCGGCATGGGCGGCGATACGGCTCGGACTGGCCCGGCGGCCGGCGGGCATGAGCTGGCCACAGCTGGCGCTGATCGGGATGCTGGCCGGGATCGGACTGACCATGGCGATGTTCATCACCACCCTGGCACTGACGGATGTCCATGCACAGCGTCTGGCGCGATGTGCCGTACTGCTGGGCAGCCTGTTGTCGACCCTGCTGGCGCTGGGCTTCGGCGGGTGGCTGAGTCGCCGAGGCCCACCCATCGAACCTGTATGATTTCAGGGAAGGCATTCCACGGGAGAGGGCAATCGGCTTTGCCTGAGGTTGGCCCGTGTTCCCATCAATCATGCCGAAGAGTGGCGGTAGAGTGGCGGTGGTAGACGGCGCCGAAGTCACCGCGGGTGATCGAATTGCCGCAGCCGCATGCCGGAAGGGCTTTCGACGGGTCATACCGCCGATCATTCCGGGTCGGTAGCCAACAAAGGTCGGGTGGCTGCAGTCCATCTCGGGATATGGCCGGAAGGCTTGAAAAGCCCGCGGGGCAAAGGTTTCAGCGCATCGGTCGAGCCGATGGAGGAGATCAGCGCGAGCCTTGGCCAATCCGGCCGGTCGGCTTGCCAGGGCTGCTTGATAGTCAAAAGCTATCGTTGGGATGCTTACAGTCGATTGGAGTGAAGGCTCTGCGCTGACTAGTATGGTTTCCAGTCAAAGCCCCGGTAGGGGTGCTTCAGCCAATGGGGAATATATTGAAAAAGATCATTCTGAGCTTGGTGGTATTGGGTCTGGCCGCCTACGGCGGCTCGGTCGCCTATCTGCAACACTGGGACCATGCCACCGCACCGCAGTTGCCTGCGAACTCGCCGACACGTAACGATCCCGTGGCGCTGGCGGCCTTCAATTCGCTGCGCGAAGCCCGCTGTGACTTCTGCCATGCCACCCATACCGAGCTGCCGTTCTATTTCCATGTGCCGCTTGCCAACCAGTTGATGAGCAAGGATGTTTCCGAAGGTCTGCGTCACTTCCGGATCGAGCCGGTGCTGTCGGCCCTGCAAGAAGGCAAGCCGGTCAATGAAGAGCAGCTCGGCCGCATCGAGGAAGTGATCAGTCAGGGGCGCATGCCGCCTGATCTCTATGTGTTCATGCATTGGCATGCCCATCTGAACGCCCAGCAGAACCAGGCCGTGCTGAGCTGGGTACAGCAGGAGCGTCGTCAGCACTATGCGATGCCGGGCGTGGCCAGCGATCACGCCGCCGATCCGATCCAGCCGGTTCCGGCCTCGCTGCCGGTCAATGCCGAGCAGGTCGCGCTGGGCCAGAAGCTGTTCTTCGACAAGCAGTTGTCCGGTGACGGTACCCTGAATTGCGCCAGCTGCCACGATCTGCAACACGGTGGTGTCGATCATCTGGTGACGGCCACGGGTATCCACGGCCAGAAGGGCCCGATCAATGTGCCCACCGTGTACAACGCCGTATTCAACGTGTTGCAGTTCTGGGACGGACGCGCCAAGGACCTGGCTGATCAGGCTGCGGGTCCGGTGATGAATCCGCTGGAGATGGGGTCGCACGACTGGAACGATGTCGCCGCCCGACTGAATCGGGACCCGGCCTACGCCGCCCAGTTCCAGAGCGCCTTCGGCAGCCCGGTGATCGATCAGCGCAGCGTCACCTCGGCCATCGCCGCCTATGAAACCACCCTGATCACCCCTGATTCGCGATTCGACAAATATCTGAAGGGTGATGCCCAGGCCATCAATGCCGAAGAGAAGCATGGCTACGAGCTGTTCAAGCAGGTCGGCTGCTCGGGCTGCCACAATGGTGTCGCCGTCGGTGGCGGGGCTTTCGAAGTGATGGGGCTGGAAGGCAACTACTTCGGAGATCGCGGCGGCCAGCTGACTGCGGCGGACGCCGGCCGCATCGGTGTCACCAAGGATCCGCTGGATGACCATCGCTTCAAGGTGCCGACCCTGCGCAATGTGGCCCTGACCGCCCCGTACTTCCATGACGGCAGTGCCAAGACTCTGGAGCAGGCCGTGCGCGAGATGGCCAGATACCAGACGCCGGATCACAACATGTCCGATGCCGACGTGCATGCCATCGTGGCTTTCCTGAACACCCTGACGGGTACCTACCAGGGCAAGTCGCTGGCGACTGACGACAGCCAGGCGGCAACTGCCAAGTAAGCCTGTTGCACTCCCGCTGTGGCGGAGTCAGGCAGAGACCCCCGGTGATCTTCGATCACCGGGGGGCTTCTTTGTCCACGAGCACCATCCCCGGAAGCAGGGGCCTGGCAGGTCGGTTCGGGGCGGATGTGCAACGTACTTTCAGTGATGGAAGCGGACGGCCAGCTGGCGGGCAGCACCGAGCAGCAGACGAGTGTCAACGCCGACCGCCACGAACAGCGCGCCCATCCGCAGCCAGTTTTCGGCCTGAACGGGATCCGTGCTCAGAATGCCGGCGGCCTTGCCGAGCCCTCGCACCGTGGCGATGCCTTCCGCCAGGGCCTGCTGCACCTCTGGCGCATCCGCCTGCCCCAGATGGCCCAGGGAGGCCGACAGGTCGGCCGGTCCGAAAAACACGCCATCCACGCCAGGGACGGCCGCGATCTCCGCCAGTGCTTTCAGGCCCCGGTCCGATTCGACCTGTACCAGCACGCAGATCTGTCTGGCAGCATGTTGCAGATAGCCGTCGATTCCGTTCCAGCGGGAGGCCCGGGCCAGTGCGCTGCCGACGCCACGGATGCCGGCGGGTGGATAACGGGTGGCGGCCACCAGCCCGGCGGCTTGTTCGGCACTCTCCACCATCGGCAACAGCAAGGTCTGTGCACCGATATCCAGGTATTGCTTGATCAAGGCGGTATCACCTTGTACCGGCCGCACCACCGGCTGACTGGGATAAGGCGCAATGGCCTGCAATTGGCTGAGTACGCTGCGCAGGTCATTGGGGGCGTGCTCGGCATCGATCAGCAACCAGTCGAAGCCGGCGCTGGCCAGCAATTCGGCCGGATAGGCATCGGCCAGGCCCAGCCACAGTCCGATCTGCGGAATCTGTTGCTGCAAACGCTGTTTGAAACGGTTGACGGGAAGTTTCATGGTGGACTCCTGGCTCAGACGAAGCGGCAGGCGATGCTGCCCAGGCGGTCGTAATCGACATGGAAGGTATCGCCGGCGCGAATATCCACCGGCCGTGTGAAAGATCCGGCAAGAATGATCTGTCCGGCTTGCAGTTCCACTCCGTGACGGGCGAGCTTGTTGGCCAGCCAGGCGACTCCGTGTGCCGGGTGATTCAGTACGGCTGCCGAGACGCCGGATTCCTCGATGACCCCGTTGCGCCAGAGCACGGCCATGACCCGGCGCAGGTCGATCGTATCGGGTCGCACCGGCAAGCCGCCCAGCACCAGTCCGGCATTGGCGGCATTGTCCGAAATGGTGTCGGTGACCTTGCGGGTCTCGCCATTGGCGGGATCGAGGCGTTGGATGCGGGCATCGATGATTTCCAGTGCAGGCATGATCCAGCGCGTGGCATCCAGCACCTCGGTGATGGTGATGCCCGGACCGCGCAAGGGGCGGTCCAGGACAAAGGCCAGTTCGACCTCCAGTCGTGGCACGATGAAATCGCTGACGGCTATGTCGCCGCCTTCGCCGTACAGCATATCGTCGAGAAGAATGCCATGATCGGGCTCGTCGATATGGGACGATATCTGCATGGCGCGCGAGGTCAGTCCGATCTTGTGGCCGATCACGCGGCGCTCATCGGCCAGCTTCATGTCCACCCACGCGCGCTGGATGGCATAGGCATCGTCCAGATCAAGCTGCGGATACTCTTGTGAAAACTGAGGCAGCTGCTGGCGGCTGCGCTCAGCCTTGTACAGACGCCGGGCAGCCTGCCGGATGGTTTCGGCCTGCAACATGGTGGGGATACTCCTGCAAGGAAGGCGGATCACGGCGGTCGCCGGTCTCAGTGTTCATGGAAGTGGGCATGCAAGGTGCCGGACCGTGCCTGGTAGACCTGGCCCTGGTTTTCGTCGATCTGCAAGGTGATGCCGATCGGCCGCTCGCGGCGTCCTGGATTCAGGCCTTTCTGCAATACCGCAAGCAAGGCATCGCCCACGGCGCGATGGACCGCCGCGGGGCGTCCGCGTCCGATCCGCAGCAGGGCATACAGGAAGTCGTAGCGACCGGCCCCGTCTGCGATGGCGGCATGCGCGGCCGGACTGGCGAATACCCGCACGCCGCCGATGGGGAAGACCGGCTGGCCCGCCTCGTCCTTCTGCTGGCACAGGATATCGGCCAGCTGGCGGACCAGTCCGTCAAAATCGATCTCGGCATCGAGATCGGCGGTGTAGAGCATGGTCAGATGTGGCATGGGCGTCTCCTTGAGGCCTGCAGCCTGGGCGGTGGGTCAAAGACGGGCCGAGGCCGGCACCGGTCGATGCGCGATGGCCTGGGGGGCAGGGATCCTGTCGCCGTCCTGCGGCGTGACGGGGAACAGGACATTCACCTGACCGGTCCCGGATGACGGGAAGTAGGGCGTGATCAGCCGGGCATGTCCCGAATAGGCCGACCACCCCAGCGCACCAAGCAGCATCGCGGTGTCATGCATGAAACCTTCGCCGTGGCCTTTGGCTGCGTATTCGGGCAGCATTGCGCAGAATTCGGGCCAGCGGCCGTGCTGCCACAGCTGCAGGACCTGCTGATCCAGCATGTCCAGAAACGGACTCCAGATCCTGTCGATATAATCGGGCGCCAGCCCGTTCTGGGCGAAACGATGGGACAGCGAGCCGCTGGCCAGAAAGGCCACGGTGCCCTCGTAGTGATCCTCGATCGCCTTGCGCATCGCCCAGCCCAGACGGGCACTGTCATGGAGGTAATGGACGGTGCACAAGGCCGAGATCGAGATCACTTTGAAATGCTGATCGCCGTTCATGTAGCGCATCGGTACCAGGGTGCCGTATTCGGGGGCCAGGGTGGTGCTGTCATGAGCCAGGGTTTCCACCCCGTAGTCGCCGGCAACCTTGGCCAGCAGCTGGCCAAGAGCTGGGTTGCCGGGAAAGGCATAAGGCATGTTGCGGATGAAATGAGGCAGCTCATTGCTGGTGTAGATGCCTTCGAACCGGGCCGGACAGTTGATGTGATAGCCGGCATTGACCAGCCAGTGCGTGTCGAAGACCACGATGGTATCGACGCCTCGCTGGCGGCAGAGCCGTCCGATTTCGTGATGGCCTTCGATCGCAGGGCGCCGCAGACCTTCGTACAGCCGGCCCGGCTCGCTGAGGTACATCGAAGGCACGTGAGTGATCTTGGCGGCCAGGGCGAGTTTGCCCATGACGTGTACTCCTTGGGTGGATGATCAGCCTGTGTTGCGACCGCGCCGACGCGCAGCGGGCTGGAAGGCGGCAGAAGGCGCTGCCTTGGCCGCCCATCGGGTCTGGAGCCGGCTAGGTGGAGGCACCCGTGCCGGCTGCCGCGGCTACCGGTCTGGCTCAATGCGCCTTCGGCAGGCCCCAGCGTGGAATCGGGTGCTGTCCCATCGAGACACAGACATTCTTGGTCTCCGTAAACACCTCGAAGCTGTATTCGCCGCCCTCGCGACCGGTTCCCGAGGCCTTGACGCCGCCGAAGGGCTGGCGCAGATCGCGTACGTTCTGGCTGTTGATGAAGACCATGCCGGCCTCGATCCCGCGGGCGACCCGATGGGCGCGCCCGATATCCTGGGTCCAGACATAGGAGGCCAGGCCATAGCGGGTGTCGTTGGCCAGTTGCAGTGCTTCGGCCTCGTCCTTGAATTTCATCAGGCAGGCTACCGGGCCGAAAATTTCCTCCTGGGCGATGCGCATGCGGTTGTCGACGTCGGCAAAGACCGTGGGGCGTATGAAATGGCCGCGAGCCAGATGGGCGGGCAGGCCGGCGGGGCGTTCCGGACCTCCGGCGAGCAGGCGGGCACCTTCCTCGATGCCGATCCGTATATAGCCGGTGACTTTGTCGTAATGACGGGAGGTGATCATGGAGCCGATCTGGGTGGAAGGGTCCTCCGGATCGCCGAGGATCAGCCGCTCGGCACGTTCGGCAAAGGCCGTGACGAAGGCGTCATGGACGCTTTCCTGGACAAAGATCCGGCTGCCGGCGGTACAGCGCTCGCCATTGATGGAAAAGATGGTGAACAAGGCCGCATCCAGTGCCCGTTCGATATCGGCGTCTTCGAATACCAGTACCGGTGACTTGCCGCCCAGTTCCATGGAATATTTCTTGACCCCGCCATGGCCGAGAATGGTGTGGCCGGTCTCGGTGCCTCCCGTAAAGGAAATGGCCCTCACATCGGGATGTTGCACCAAGGCATTGCCGGCACTGGCACCATAGCCCTGGACCACATTGAACACGCCGGCAGGGATACCGGCCTCCAGTACCAGCCGGCCCAGTTCGTGGGCGGTCAATGGCGAGAACTCGCTCATCTTCAATACCGCGGTATTGCCCAGGGCCAGGCAGGGCGCAGTCTTCCAGGTGGCCGTCATGAACGGAACATTCCATGGCGAGATCAGTCCGCACACGCCGACGGGCTGATGCAGGGTGTAGTTGAGCATCTGGTCATCCACCGGATAGCTGTGGCCATCCATCCGGGTACAGACTTCGGAGAAGAACCGGAAGTTGTGCGAGGCCCGGGGAATCAGCACGTTCCGGGTCTGATGGATGGGCAAGCCGGTATCGCGGGTTTCCAGGGCTGCCAGTTGCGGGATCTGCTGATCAATCAGATCGCCCAGTCGCCGCATCAGCCGCGCCCGCTCCCTTGCCGGGGTGGCGGCCCATCCGGGAAAGGCCTGGCGGGCGGCAGTGACGGCGGCATCGATTTCGGCGGCACCACCACTGGCCACCTCCTCGATCACATCGCCCGTTGCGGGATTGAAGGTCTCGAAGACTTCACGGCTTTCGACCTCGCGGCCGTTGATCCAGTGCTTGATCATCTTGTGCTCCTTGCCTTGAACGGTAGGTCGGACGGGCCGCTGAGGCGGCTTCAGGGATCGCCGACGATGGTGTTGAGCAGGCGGCCCACGCCTTCGACTTCGACCACTACTTCATCGCCGGCCACCACGGACGCCAGCCCTTTGGGAGTGCCGGTGGCGATCATGTCGCCCGGCGCCAGGGTCATGAAGCTCGACAGATACTCGACCAGAAAGGGGATGTCGAAGATCATGTCGGCGGTATTGCCCTGCTGTTTCAGCTCGCCATTGATCCAGCTGCGCAGCTGCAATCGGGACGGATCGGGCACGTCGTCGACATCGACGATCCAGGGTCCCAGCGGGGTGCCGGCATCCCGATTCTTGACGCGCAGGTTGGGGCGGTAGTAATTCTCGAGATAGTCGCGGATCGCGTAGTCGTTGCAGACGGTATAGCCGGCCAGGTAATCGAGGGCGGCGTGACGGGGCACTTTGCGGGCGGTCTTGCCGATGACGGCCACCAGTTCGCACTCGTAATGCATGTGCAGAATGTCCCGGGGGCGACGGGTGGTCTGGCGATGGCCGATATAGCTGCTCGGTGACTTGACGAAAATCAGGGGTTCGGTCGGCGCCTTGAAATCGAGTTCGGCGGCATGGTCGGCATAGTTGAGCCCCAGTGCGAACAGAGTGCCATTGGCGGGAGGCAGCCATTCGACCTCATCCTCGCCGAGGCGACGCCCATCGGTCAGACGCAGACCACCATCGGCTTCGACGATGGCGTCCCGGGACTGCCCTTGATAACGGATCCTGGCATGTTTCATTTCAGTCGGCCTCGGCCACGATGGTATTGTGCAGCTGACCCAGACCATCGATTTCCACGATGACTTCGTCGCCGGGCAAGACATCGACCCGGCCTTCGGGACTGCCGGTGATCAGTACATCGCCCGCCTGCAGTGTCATGAAGCCGGAGATGGACGCCAGCAGTTGCGGAACCGTGCGGACCATGTTCGAGGTATGGTTGTGCTGGCGCAGCTCATGGTTGACCTGCAGCCGGATGCCTAGTCCATGCGGATCGGGAATGGCGGTCGCGGCGGTCATGGGGCCTACCACGCAAAAGCCGTCACGGCATTTGTCCTTCAGTGCGGGCCGGTAATAGCTTTCTTCAGGCAGACTGAATTCATTGACGATGACGTAGCCGGCAATATGACTGCCGGCCTGATCGGCATGGATCCGCCGGGTTTCGTTTGCGATCACAACCCCAAGAGCCGGGCCGGGTTGCAGTCGATGACCGCGTGGCCGGGTCACCCTGCCACCATCCTGGTTGCGGGTATTGGGCGTCTTGATGAACAGTACCGGCTGTTGCGGGGCCTGCAGGTAAGGCGGCCGTTCGAAACGGGGCCGCCATTGCTCGAGCAGGCCTCGATAATTGAGCGCGACACCCAGCAGGCAGGGCGCGAGGGTGGATGAAAGGTGGTTCATGTGGATCTCCTCAGAGCGTGCCACTTCAGAATCAGGACTTGCCGGCCGGCCGGTCGATGGCGGATGCGAAGTCGATACATGGGCTGGAGCACTTCCTTTCGGACGCCGGCAGATGACCTGTCGCCGGATCAAGCGGCTGCGGCGCGACTGCATGATGGGCGAGGGCGTGGGTCAGCGGAAATGGCCTTTCCGGTGCATTGACAGGTACTTTCCATGGAGCGCCGCGGCTCGGTCTGACGTGTGCCGGCTGATGACCTCGGGCTTGCGAAAGGCCCGCCTTCGCTATCCGCTATCCGCTGGCAGCCTGAAGGCCTGCATGCATATCAATCGGCGACATGCACGCGAAGATCACGTCGGCGTGGCTAGCGTGGCAGTGCCTGCCCGGTCATCGGATGGTGATGGCCGAACGGCGCGCATGGTTGGCGGAAGGGCCGCGTCCCGCCAGCGGCAAAGGTGTTCGTGCCCGAATCGCGGCCTGATCGAAGGCAAAGGAGGCCGTCGTGCCCAAGTTGATCCCTTCAGCGCTTCCGGAGCTTGCCGAGATGCAACCGCAGGCATGGCCGGATGACGACATCAGGCTGGCCAGTGTGGCGCAGATGGCGGGACTGCATGGCCGGTCGATGGCCGCGCATTTCCACGATCGCTGCTATCAGCTCCACTACATCCGCAATGGCGGCGTGACGGTTTGTCTGAATGACCGTCGATATCGGCTGGAAGGACCGATGTGTTTCCTGACTCCCCCGGCGGTGGTGCATGCCTTCAGTCTGGATCCGGCTTGCGAAGGCCATGTCCTGACCCTCCGCCAGCAATGGATCTGGCCTCTGCTCGATCCCCGTCACGGCCTGGTGTCCGACGGCCGGGTAAGGCCGTTGTGCGTCGCCGCCGCGACCTTGGTCGAGAATGAGCGGGCCTTGCTGCTGCAGGTCGACAGCTGGCTGGAGCGGCTCGCCGGTGAATTGACGGTTTTCCGGGCAGGTCAGGATGTTGCCGTTGCGGCCTTGATCCGGCTGATCTTTGTCAGCTTGCTGCGACTTGAGCGGCAGGCCATGTCGAATGGCCGACTGCGCCGTCATGATGTCCGCTTGTTCCGTCGCTTCAATGCCCTGATCGAACAGCACTACCGGGAACACTGGCCCTTGCTGCGCTATGCCCGCGAGGTCGGAGTCACCGCCAGTCGTCTCAACCAGGTCTGCCGTCTGTTTGCCGGCCGCTCCTCGAAGCGACTGGTTTTCGAGCGTCTGACGGACGAAGCTCGCAGGCAGCTGCGCGCCACAGGCGCCTCGGCCAGCGAGATCGCCTACGCCCTGGGCTTCAAGGATCCGGCCTATTTCAGTCGATTCTTCGCACGCCATACGGGGATGTCGCCGGGGGCCTATCGACTGTCGGGGCGGGCGGCGCTGGCAGGAGTCACGGATGCAGGTGCCGCCGAGGGGGGCTAAGCCGGTTCGAGCAGCGACTCGATGCGGGATGGTCGGAAGCCCACCGCCGGCCATTCCGTGATCGGCCTGACTGGCCCATCGGCAACGGCAGGCTGGTCGTCACCGGCATCATAGCCGGCACGATTCAGCCCATGGCGCACTTCCTCCAGCAGCCGGCGGGCGGTCAAGGCGTCGAGACCGCCACACAAGGTATGCAGACAAGTCGATCCTTCGACATCCAGCCGGTAGCTCACCTCGATGATCCTGCCACGATGACTCGGCCTGCGGCCATGCGCGTCGTTGCCCGCATCTTCCGCGATGCGTCCGGCAGATGCTTGCTGGTAGGCCATCAGCGGTTGTGATCGCAGGGGGGCGGCGTATTCCAGCTGGGTGATCTCGTTACGGACCACCAGTCGGCGGATGTCGCTTGCCCGGATGCTGAATGCCCGGTTCTGCAGCCCTTCGCGACTCACCACGAAAGCCTGCGGGACGCGGAAAGTGCGAGCCGGGCCAGGACGCCAGCTCCACTGGAAGATGCACCACAACGCCACCGATTCGATGGCTGCGGCGATTGCGGTTATCGCAGGTGGTTCATTGCCACAGGTGATCAGCAGCAGTCCCAGCAGGATCCAGAGGCTGCCCAGGCTCGCCGCGATCATCCGCGGGAACGGCAGGCTCGCAGGGTGGATCTTGAACCAGACAAAATCGGCCTCGAGGTTTCGAATGTAGCTGGCGGATGCAGGCATGGTGTTTTGCTTTCAGGTGCTGATGGTGAAGGGGCTGATGGTGAAGGGGCTGTTCCCAAGGCTTGATGCACTTTATCCAACTGAAGCGGAAGCATGTCGGGACCGGGTAAAACAGCATCCGTCGCTGGTCAGTCGCCTGAGCCAGGCGATCGGGGCCGCAGCATCCGCCAGCCGCATCGCAAAGTCCTCATTATCGGCAAACGAAGTTCAAACGTTGCGCAAGCTGTTGATTTTACGTATTGAATGAGGGGCTTTCGGTATGGGGCACGATCTGGACGGCAAGTCCTCGCCCTGGAAAAAGCGGTGCGATTCCTGAGGGCTTGCCATTCATCGGAGGGATGGCGGTTCGTCTGACACACGAGAGTGCGCGGGCCAGTGGCACAGCTGAACCTGCCGTCTGTTGGCAACCGAGGGGCAGGCCGAAGCGACAGGGCGTCTCGTTGTCGGGTTGTACGGGCTGGCTCGTTTCGTGCGGCAAAGCCGCCGCCTGGAGTCCATGCCGCTCATGGGTCTGGCGGAGAACGAGGTGGCCGTGTCATGCAACCGACGGACGCAGCGCATTCCTGCAGTAGAATCGGCGGCCATGATTCCCATCGATCCCGCCACTCTGTTTCTGGTCAACGCGATCTCGTTGCTGATGTTCGCGGTGGTATATCTGGTGGCGTGGTGGCGTGGTTCGGATCGGCCTTATTGGTTGAACCTGGCCATGTCCGAGATCGTGTTCGCTATCGCTTTCGTCATGTTTGCCCGATTGATTGATGGCGACTCGCATGTCTTGCTGGTGCCGAATGTGCTGCTGGTGGCGGCACTGGGCTTGCGATGGAGGGCTCTGCACGGATTTTTCGGGTATCGAGCCAGGGCCATATGGACGCTCGCTGCGGCATTGCTGGTGTCAGGAGCGCTGCTGGCGGCTGACCACTGCGGCAAGGGGCTGGCTTTTGGCGCGGTCAATATCGTGTTGATCTTGCAGATGCTGGCGATCATGTCCACCTTGTGGCGTGCGACGCCCAGACTGCCTTCCCGCTGGGGGCTGATCGTCGCCTACCTGATCATGCTGTTGTCATCGGTGTTGCGAGTGGGCGAGGGCTGGTTGTTGCATCCTGGCATGACCAGCCTGTTGCCGCTGGATGGGCTGCTGGCCGTGCACTTGGGGGCGGCCGCAATTCACATCGTGGCCAGTGGGGCCTTCAGCTTGTCGTTGGCCTACGAACGCGGCATCGCGGACCTGCGTCGCATGGCTTCTCGTGATGCGTTGACCGAGTTGCTGAATCGTCGCGGTCTGCAGGAGGCCTTGTCGAACGCGCCCATCAAGGGATGCGGGTTGGCGATCGATATCGATGACTTCAAGCAGATCAATGACAGACATGGCCATCCTGCCGGTGATCAGGTGATCATGCATTGCGCCGGGATCATCCATCGATGGACTCGTGAGCAGGATCTTGTCGCCCGGATCGGCGGTGAGGAGTTCTTTGTCTGGTTGCCCGGCAGCAGTCAGGAGCAAGGCCGGCAGGTCGCCGAGCAGATCCGCCTGGCCATCGAATCGCGCAGCGTGAATGCTGGTGGGCTGTGGATCAGCTATACCGCCAGCATAGGGGTGCGTCATGGCGGCAGCGGACCGTCGTCGTTCTCGCAGCTGATGGTGGAAGCCGATCGTGCCCTGTATCGAGCCAAGGCGGCAGGGCGCAACTGTGTCCGCAGCGGATAGGCTGGCGAGCCTTCGCGTCCGCGCCGGTCATGCCGGCATGGCGTGCCTTGCGACAGGCGGGATGGTCAATCCGCCGTGGGAGAAATCCGGCTGACGCAGACCTGGTTGCGCCCGGCCTGTTTGGCCTGATACATCGCCGCATCCGTCCGACGCATCAGGTACTCATAGTCTGGATGGCCGTCGTAGGCGGCCACACCGATGCTGGCTGTGACGGTGATGCCTTGATCGACTCCGCTCCAATCCATGGGAGTGGCGGACAACTGCCGGCAGATCTGATCGGCGATCATGGTGGCTCGGGCCTCTTCGCAGTCGACCAGGACGACCAGGAATTCTTCGCCACCGAGGCGGAACAAGTAATCGCTGCCCCGGGTCAGGCGCCCCAACAGGTCGGCGACATGCCGAAGTGCCGCATCACCGGCCGCATGGCCGAAACGATCATTGATCGTCTTGAAGTGGTCGATATCCAGCAACAGCAGGGCAAAACGGTCGCCACTGCGATCGGAAAGCAGAATCTCACGCCGCAATACAGAGGGCAGGAAACGACGATTCAGCAAGGCCGTCAAAGCATCGGTTCCGGAGTCCAGTTCGCTGACCTGTTCGAACAGCACCGTCAGTGACTGGCGGATGTTGCTGAGGTGGTCGCGAATGGCTTCCAGCAGATGCATGCGGTCAGAGCCTGCATCCGGCAACCGCCAGAGCAGCGCGTCAATGGCGAGCATGGCTCTTTGCACGGTGACCACGGCCTCGTGGTCACCGAAGCTGGGGGCGCCCTTGTGAATGAACCAGCGCCCGAACTCCGTCTCGGTCAGGGTGCTGATGGACGAGATATCACCGCCGCTGGCCATCATGTAAAGCAGGCTGTTCTCCCAGTCCAGCAGCATGGCGCGCTGCCGCTCGCGTTCGGTGCCGGCATTGCGCATCAAAGAGAACAGTCGGTAGGTGGCGTCGCTGCGCGCCGAGCGCTCGGAGCCTGAGACATAGGCGGCGCTCATGCCTTCCAGTCCCAGGTCCATGGACTCGCCGGCGACGCACAGGGCGCTGTAAGCCAGGGCGGGATCGGGTTCCTCCCGCTGCAAGGCCTCTGCCAGCCGGTGACGCAGAATGCGGAATCCCTGGGTCATCAGGTCGACCGGCAGATCAATGCGGGCATGCAATGACCCAGCTCGATGATTGAGCTGGGTCAGCTCCATCGCATCATCGGACTTCGCCTTGAGCACGGCGTGCAGCCAGCGCTCCAGCGCCGGCTTGAGCCGCGTCCAGACATCGTCATAACTGAGAAAGCGCGATGCGCGAGGATCGTCCAGCAAGGCTCGGTAAAAATCGTTGGCCAGATCGGCCACCACGGGACCGGGCAGCGCGGCCAGCAATTGCAGTGTGGCCTGGGGGGCCTTTGACAGATGATCTCGCCAAGACTGTGCCATGCGATCCAGGCGCGTGGCTTCATCGGACTCTTGGCGTGGGGTCAAAGGCATGCAGGACGGCCGAGCTAAAGTGGCTGTCAATTGTGACAGATGCCTCGATTGTTGTGAAATCCGCGTGAAGAAAAGAGTGCATCCTATTGATAGTATTTCAATAAACGACCGCCGCACTCCCCGGCATGCTTGCATGACGGCAGTCGGGTGCGGATCGGATGTTGTCGAAGGTCCAGGGCCTTAGTACTGAATTCGCCTCGCATCGACGGGCTGGCTTGATGGCCTGGACTTCGGAGGGGGCATCGCCAGTGCCGGGGTTGATGTTGCGTATCGACTTTGCGTTGACGGGGCGCCGACTGGCTGCGATCCGGCACGCCTGAGGAGGATGCGTGGGTATGCCGGCACAGGTGGGGGAGTCCTGTCTTCGCGGCATATCTGGCCGGATATCCGGCTGAGAACCGGGCAGGCCCTGGATGTGATGGCCAGAGGCTTCTTGATCGCAAACCGGAAAACAACAAGGCCACCGCGAGGGTGGCCTTGTTGTCGAATTTTGGTCGGGGAGACAGGATTCGAACCTGCGACTTCTACGTCCCGAACGTAGCGCTCTACCAGGCTGAGCTA
>JGI2924J29684_1078126_pt1 | contig 32120 bp, 24 predicted proteins | sample BenlonsequencITS_FD_29684 | JGI IMG/M metagenome (IMG submission 29684)
CGCTTGCGGCCGCTCACCTGCGGGATACCCAAACCGATGGTTCCGGTGATGAATCGCCCTATTATGACCAGTATCATCGACCTTTTACGCAAGCATAACTTTACGGATATCGGGGTTACCTTGCAATATATGCCTGAAGTCATCAGTGATTATTTTAGTAACGGCAGTGAATATGATATCAATTTAAAATATTTCATTGAAGAGACTCCCTTAGGTACGGCCGGCAGTGTGAAAAACGCTGAGCAATTTTTGGATGAACCCTTTATGGTCATCAGCGGTGATGCGCTGACTGACTTTAATCTTACCGAGGCTATGGCATTCCATAAAAAACAAGGGGCTATGGCTACGTTGGTATTGACTAAAGTACCCTGTCCGCTGGAATACGGGGTGGTTATCACCAGTGCCGGAGGGCAGATTAAACAGTTTTTGGAGAAACCCAGCTGGGGCGAGGTGTTTAGCGATACCGTCAATACAGGTATTTATATTTTGGAACCCCAGGTGCTGGATTATATACCGGCGGGTCAGAAGTTTGACTTTAGCAAAGATTTATTCCCTTTGCTTTTGAATGAAGGTAAGCCGCTTTTTGGTGTGGTGCTGGACGGTTACTGGTGCGATATAGGAGACCTAAGGCAATATTTACAGTCTCATTACGATTTTCTCTCCGGTGCCGTTAACCTGACTTTGCCTGAAAAGGAAATTATGCCGGGAGTATATGCCGGCCGGGAAGTAAACATAGATGACACAGCTATAATCAGTGGGCCTGTGCTGCTGGGCGATGGTGCTACCATAGGCAAAGGGGTTAAAATAGATCAATATACAGTAATCGGCCCGGGATGCACGATACAAGACGGTGCCTCCATTAAACGAAGCGTGCTCTGGAATAACGTGTTTATCGCTCCAGGGGTTAACCTGCGCGGGGTTGTGCTTGCAAGCAGGGTGCAGGTGCAATCTGGAAGCAGTATTTATGAAGGGGCGGTTATTGGCAATGACACGGTAATTAAAGAAAGATGTGTTGTTAACCCCGATATTAAGTTATGGCCGCATAAAATGGTAGAAACCGGTTCGGTGGTACGGGAAAGTATGGTTTGGGGCAGCCGTGCCCCCAGGCGTATTTTTGGGCTGGAAGGCGTATCCGGTATTGCCAATGTGGAAATCACCCCGGAATTGGCGGCCCGGGTGGCAGCGGCCTTTGCAGATGCGTTGGGTGCAAAACCGCGTATTTGCTTAAGCAGTGATGTTTACCTTTCGTCAAAGCTAATTAGGGATGCATTGAACTGTGGTTTGCGGTCGGCTGGGGCACAGGTATGCCAATTAACCGACGGTGTTACCCCCGTACACCGTTATGGGGTTCGCCAGTTAAAGTGTGCCGGGGGGATGCATGTAAGGATATCTCCCAGACAACCAGGAGCTGTTAATATAGTTTTTACCAACCAAAATGGTGGCAATATATCCCGAAGCGTGGAGCGTAAAGTGGAAAATCTGTTGGCCCGGGAAGATTTTAAACGGGCGGGATTTGACCAAATTACAGAAGCCCGGCTGGTCCCGGAAATCGCGGATAACTACTTGCAATTTCTATTGCAAAGTGTTGATAAAAAAGCGATCAGAGAAAAGGGACTGAGTATTGCAACTATTTATGACCCTGATTGTTCAGGTCAGTTTTTAAAGCCGTTGTGCAGGGAGTTGAACATTAGTCTGCATAGGCTTACTTTGAATGGACCGGTGAGACTGCCCCTGAACTGGTCCAAATACAGGGAAATGACCAGCCAGGTGGCAGCTGCTGTGACCGGTCAGGGGTTATCCATGGGACTGATTATGGATTCCGGTGCCGATCACCTGGCGCTGATTGATAACCGGGGACGGACAGTGCAGGATAACCTGCTGGTATCCCTAATGGCATTGCTGATATTGCGCTCTCGGGGGAATGCCGTGGTGGTACCTGTAACAGCTCCCCGGGCAGTAGATTTATTGGCTGAAAAATTCGGTGCACGGGTGATACGTACTAAAACTGCCGTGCAGGATTTTTATGAAAAACTGGTATACCAGGACAGCTTGTCCAATAACGAGCCGGCTTCGCAGATATCACAGGCCCTGCTGCATTTTGACGCGCTGGCAACGGTAATAAAAATAGCTGAGTATGTATCAGTAAAGAAAACCGATTTGGCCGGTCTAGTTGATGAGATTCCGGCATTTTTCATGGAGAACAGAGCAACTGCAGTGCCATGGGCAACCAAAGGGACGGTTATCCGCAGCTTGATCGAGGAGATGGAATCCCAGGGGAACCTGGAATTGTTGGATGGGGTTAAGGTTTATCATCCCGAAGGCTGGGCACTGGTACTGCCGGACCCTGAAGAGCCTGTCTGCCGGGTGTTTAGTGAGGGTAGTACTATGGAGATAGCGGAATCGCTGGCTGATTTTTATATCGACAAGATCAATAAAATTGTTGGCCCGGTCGATAAAACGGGCTAAAGGTTAGAAATAGGGGCTTAAGCCCCTATTTCTAACCTTGTTGCGGCCACTTAATCATATAACCCTGTTAACCTATTTACCTACGCTTATTTGACTATCTTTTATAATTGGTGCACCCAGGGGAATAACTGTCCTTCCAAAAGTTGTGTTTAACACTACACCCCAGGCGGTATATAAGCCAAATACACCGGCAATACCAAGGAAGTTTCCGGATATTACGTGCCATTCATGACCAAGTACACCCATATCCATAAAAGCTACTACGGGAACTGCTATGTCAAGGGCCAGCACCACAGCTAATAGGCTTAATGGTGACTTGAAATACCCCGGCGTCCAGGTTAATAACGCTATGGACAGAGCCAGCCAGGCCCAGCCATCAATACGGGCATCCACCGTCCAGCCGTATATACCCGCAAAGTACTTAAATATTAGTTCCAGGCCGGTTACAAGCATAAAGAAGGCCGAGAAAAAAGTAAAGATATTGCCGCCCAGTATATTACCGTGGTTTAGTTCCATGATGCCTACAATAACCTGCACAACAAAACCGCCAATGAGCCAGATTCCCAATAAAGCTATGGCGGAACTTTCAACTTTACCGGTATGCACAGCGTAAAATGTAAAACAAGCCATTGCCAGGGCCACCAGGCCCGCGGGTCCCGGGTTTGCCGGTGCGTGTCCGTGAGACATAGGATACCTCCTTTTAATGTATAATTGGTGCGGTGTTAACTAACCGTCCTGCAGGGGATATCACCTCCCGGAAATTTTTGTTTTATTAACACAATTAATCATAAATTGTTATTTGCAAAAAGCATGTCAGTTAGTTAAGGAAATTACAAACGGTTTAATATACCCCATGAAATGTAATTCTGGCTACCTTAACGGTTATACTAACGGTTTCAACATTTTTTAAATGCCAATTCGAATTATCATATAGTTTACACAAAAATAAATATTCAGTTAATTCAGCCAATATAACTTGCTTGCAAAGTCGCAAAAACCCAACCCCTTAATCAGGGTTGGGTTAAGTGTAAATCTCTATTTACACTGTATACATTTTAAGCATCCTTTAGGAGCTTTATTAGCCGGTGGCGGAGTATACCTGTCCATTCATATTTTTAAAATAATTTAAATTTATGTCGGGAAATATATTATTTTTATACTCCAAATCACCTAACATACCTTCGTCTAAACTATTGCTTTTGATTTGCTGATATAGCTGCAGAAAATTATGCACATGCTGCTTGGTGCGCCTTATAGCGTAATCCACCATAGTTCCCGTAAACATGATAAATGCCCAATCGCTGCTCTGGGCCAGTAACAACTCTCTAGCGGCCTGCTTTATTGCTCTAAGCCTAACACCGCTGGCGTAGGGGTTAGTTTCCACCAACTCGGTCATTTTGCTGGCCATAATGTGCAGGTGCCGGTAAACCCAGTCGTTTTCCCGGCTTAGCCATACTTCGTTATAGCCATTGTTGCCCCATGTGGAGGGGCAGGGGCGGGCTACCTGATTGCAAGGATATTTTTTCAAATAATCCTGCGGCGTAACTGTTGCAATGTTGGGAAAATCATAATATATTTTACGCAGCACGTTTTTCAGCCAGTCCGGTCCTTCAAACCACCAGTGACCAAACAGTTCGGCATCATAGGGAGCAATAATAATGGGTTCCCGGTCCATGAGCGAATTTAAGTGCGCTATTTGGTGTTCCCGGTTGAACAAGAAGTTGCTGGCATGGATTTCGGTTTTACGCAGTGCATTTTCCCGGCAATAGGGTTCCTTGTTACCTTCCTTGCCAGTTACGCGAAAGTATTTTATTCCGGTGTTGACTCTAATACCGTCCGGATGAATGTAAGGGTGAATGTAATCGTATGGTAAATCGTGCCCGATATCTCTGTAGTACTCACGGTAGTCATAGTCACCCGGGTATCCTTCATTGGAACTCCAGACTTGCTTGGATGATTCCACGTCCCGTCCGAAAACAGCTACCCCGGTGGGACAAAAAATAGGGGCATAAATGCCATACTTGGGACGGTGTGATGCAAACAACACTCCATGGGTATCCGTGAAAAAGTACTTAATGCCGAATTCCTTTAATATGTTATCCACACCGTAAGTATAAGCACATTCAGGCAACCAAATGCCAGGTGGCTTGTGGCCGAAGTGCGCGGTATAAAGATCCACTGCTACGCCCACCTGGGCGCGAACTGCTTCGGGCTGATTAATAAGCAGCGGCAAAAAACCATGTGTTCCCGCGCAGGTAATCACCTCAAGCCGCTCGTAATCCTGCAGTTTTTTAAATGCGCTTATAATATTGCGGTGATATTTTTCCGCAAAAAGATATCTGATGCGGTAAAGCCGATCTCTGTACATTAGCGCAGTGGGATAAAAGACAGTGTCCCTGGTGCGCACCGTTTCCTTTTCGGCCAGCTCTATTAATTTATTTAAATGCCTGAGGTACCTTTCCTGCAAAAGTTCGTCCGTTAACATGGTTAATAGTGGCGGTGATATGGAAATGGTTACCCGAAAAGGTATGTTTTCCTCGACAAGTTCATCAAATGCGTCAATTAATGGTAAATAAGTTTCTGTAATGGCCTCGTAAAGCCATCTCTCTTCTAAAAAATGCTCGTGTTCCGGATGTCTAACAAACGGTAAATGTGCGTGCAATACAAAACAAAGGTATCCTTTACCCAAAATTTACTCTCCTTTATTTGTAATCTAATATTATTTTTTCTTATTGCCGAGGCCGGGTGAGCTTATTCCCAGAGGGATAATGCCCATACCCCTGGCAACCTCCTCTGTCACCATGGGGGAACTGCCCATATGCAGGCGGGTGATAGTGCGATAAATTCCCTCAATCCACATCCATTCTTCATCCAGCAAGTTGGAGATGGCCATGCTGGGTGTTTGCACTATATTGGAACGCAGCAGGGTAATAAACGTACCATCTGGAAAAAGCCTGCCCAAGTCTACACAAAATGTAGAATTGGGACGTGCTACGTCTATATGCCAGCTATCCACATAATCACTGATGGGAATGTCCATAAAGTCGTTGGCATTGGCACCGTTAAAACTATCAATACCTGTTATATCGTATACCCGCAAAACAGACCGAGAGCTGCTCCATGCGTCGGCCCCGTACTGATTGCTGAATTCTTGCTGCTTGGTGGCCGATATTTCCCAGTAAGCAAAGATCCAATTAGGATCGCGCACCATTAGTACCATGCGATCCATACCATAATGCCATGGTATCTCAGGCATGTTGGGTTTTGCTGCCGGTTGAGGTGGAAATGTCACGGGAATAGCCAGTTCTTCTGCAAATTCTTCCCGGGTTACCATCGGGACTTGCCGAGGTACAGGTTTTTTTTGTTTGTTATGGGCCGACCATAAAAAAACGGCCAGGAGCACCAATATTAGTGCGCCCCCCAGAACCCAGGTAAAAGTAGCGATCATGCAATGCCCTCCTTGTATGAAATTATTATCAGCAAAATAAAAAACCGGCGGTAAATTAATAAACTTAACATTTCCGCGGTATAATTGTTTTATCCTCAAAGCCTTTTTTATTATTGCCACAACCTTTATTGAATATAATGCTTTTGTAGCTTATGATATAGATTGCGAAAAAATATTAATCAACCAGGCAGGTATATTTATTTAAATGCGAGAAAGATTAAATATTTTTATGATTACCGGGAGTGAATCATATGTACAACATTGCTACGGATCAGCAAGTACGCGAAATACTGCAAAACAGCCGCACTATTGCGGTGGTTGGCCTATCTCATAAAACCCATAGGGATAGTTACCAGGTAGCCCAATATATGCAAGCTAGGGGATACCGTATTATTCCCGTAAACCCACGGATTAAAACAGTACTTGGTGAAACTGCTTACCCTGATTTATTGTCCGTCCCGGAAAAGGTGGATATAGTCAACATATTCCGCCGCAGCGATCAAGTACCCCCCATTGTGGATGAAGCGCTTAAAATTAATTCTGGCGCTGTATGGATGCAATTGGGTATTATTAATGATGAGGCGGCCGAAAAATGTAGTGCCAATGGGGTCCCTGTAATTATGAATAAATGTATTAAAGTAGAGCATGCCAAACTTTTGCCCGGGGAGGTTTAGAATGGTTAATAAAAAAAAATTCTAGAGCTGCTGGCTGAATATATTCCACATGCCGAACCCACTTTGCATTTCCGTAACCCTTTTGAATTATTGATAGCTGTTATTTTATCCGCCCAGTGCACTGATAAACAGGTAAATAAAACCACGGCCGGTTTATTTGAAAAATATAAAACACCGCAAGATTTTGCGGTTTTAAGCCAGCAGCAGTTGGCAGATGAAATAAAGGGGTGCGGCCTGTATCGCAACAAAAGCTTACACATCATTAAAACGTGTAAAATACTGTCGGAAAGATACGGGGGGCGAGTGCCGGATAATCTTGTTGATTTAGAGGCTTTGCCAGGAGTAGGCCGTAAAACTGCCAATGTGGTACTGAACCTGGCCTTTGGTAAACCTACCTTTCCCGTTGATACACATGTTTACAGAGTAGCCCGCAGATTGGGACTTTCCTTCGGTAATACGCCCCGCAGGGTGGAAAGGGATTTAACCGACCTGATACCCGAGGCCGAACGGGGTATCTGGCATCACAGGTTGATACATTTCGGGCGGTCTTGTTGTACGGCGCGAAATCCGATCTGTATTGATTGTGTAGTGGCGCAGTATTGCCCAAAAGCAAAAAAGCAGACTCAAACCTTGAGTAAGGAGAATTGATTATTATGCATTTGGTGCTGGTGGAACCGGAAATACCGGCTAACACAGGCAATGTGGCCCGCACTTGTGCTGTTACCGGTGCTGAACTGCACCTGGTAAAGCCACTGGGTTTTTCAGTTGATGACAAACATTTGAAAAGGGCCGGTCTTGATTACTGGCACCTATTAACTATCCATTACCATGATAATTTTACAGATTTTCTCAAAGCCTATCCTGGCTGCAGCTTTTACCTGGCCACAACACGGGCCGGGCGAGTATATACCGATGTGCAATACGGGCCGGATGACTTTTTAGTGTTTGGAAAAGAAACTGCCGGATTACCGGAGGATATTATCCGGCGTTTTATGGATCGCTGTATTCGCATTCCCATGCTCAGCGAGGCCCGGTCTTTAAACCTATCTAACTCGGTGGCCGTAATATTGTTCGAAGCCCTACGGCAAAACGGATTTCCCGGACTTCGGCAAACAGCTGTACAACGTGGTTGATGATTTTCCCAACGGGATGCTAAACCCTTGCCAAATACATTGGATTTGCTAAATAATAAAACTTTGAATTGGGGGGCCTAATATGTTAATGACTATACCTGAATTGCGCTCGGCATTGGAACGTGAAGGTTATATATGCGAAGAAGAAGTGGCTGTGACCATCTACCTGGCCCTTACTCTCAATAAACCTCTGCTGGTGGAGGGAGCGCCCGGCGTTGGAAAAACTGAAATTGCCAAGGTGCTGGCCGCCATATTTAATACAGAACTGATACGTTTACAATGCTACGAAGGACTGGATGAGAATAAAGCGTTATATGAATGGAATTACCAGCGCCAGTTGATCAAAATTCAAATTTCCCGGGATAATGCACAGGGCGAACAGCTGGAGCGTAATTTATTTAGTGAGGAATATTTATTGGAGCGTCCATTGCTCAGGGCTATCCGGGCCAGTGAAAAAAAGGTTTTACTCATTGATGAGGTGGATAAGGTTGAGGCGGAATTTGAGGCCTTCTTATTTGAGGTTTTATCCGACTTCCAAGTTTCCATACCTGAGTTGGGCACTGTTTACGCAACACATATTCCCATAGTTGTACTTACAAGCAACGGGGAAAGGGAACTGTCCGATGGTCTGAAAAGACGCTGCATCTATCTTTATATTGATTTTCCTTCTATTGAAAAAGAAACCTGCATATTACAAGTTAAAGTGCCCGGGGCCGGCGTTAAAATAACTGAGCAAATTGCCAATGCAGCCAACTATATTAGAGCTAACTTAAATTTACGCAAAAAACCCTCCATTGCTGAAACCATTGATTGGGCCAGGGCTCTATCAGCTTTGGATGTGCAGTCATTGGACAGTAATAGTGTAAACAAAACATTAAATGTTTTGTTAAAGAATAAAGATGATCAAGAATTGTTGAGAAATGATACTGGTATTGATAATCTGGTACAAATTACACAAACCGCCACAACCGCCTATGGATCAGGATGTTCCTGCCATGCAAACCATGTTCATAAGAACCATAAGCATTCATAAATTGGAAATTTATAATTTTGAGCTGTAGGAAGGAATTTATTTTTTTTTGTTGAATTTTTTTAATTGTCAAACATTTGCGACAAGGGGGTGGAAGTATGGCTCTGCAAAACAGTTTAAAGAAACAATTGCCGGTAAAGGATGACAACCATATTATTGGTAGTATTGCCAACCCGATTATAGCAGTTGATAATCGTGGACGTATTACTTTGTTTAATCAGGCATGTGAAAAATTGTTCGGATTAACCAATAACCAGGTTATGGGCAAGTTGGTAGCGGAAATTATTCCATATACCGGATTAATAAAAGTTTTGAAAACTGGCAAAGCACACATTGGAAGAAAATTCGTGCTGGGTAATGCCCTTTATGTTGCGAACAGAACTCCCATAGTTCAAGGTAACAGCATTGTGGGAGCCATTGGGGTAATTCAGGAGATTACCGAATTGCACTATTTGGCTAAAGAGCTTAAACAGGTAACCGATCAAAAAAACGCTTTGGAGTCAATATTTAATAATACCAATGAAGGGTATATTTCTATTAACAGTGAAGGCTATATAAATTTTATCAATCATGCTATGGCTAAATTACTAAACCGGGAACCAAAGAATATTATAAATAAACATATAACGGAAATAATTCCTGAGGCCGATATTCATTTAATGAAGATTAACGGTAATGCTCAGCAAAGCAAAATCATGCGCATCGGTAATAAAAAAGTGCTGTTTAGCCGCTATCCGGTGGTTACTGGCGGTAAAGTGGAAGGCGCTGTAAGTAAAGTGGTTTATCAGGACCTGGATAAGCTGGCGGCTTTGGCTAACCGAAGCATGCAAGATAAAACGAAGCCAAACTTATCGGGTGTACATTACACGCTAAAAGAAATTATCGGCACAGGTAAATCCATTGGCCAGCTCAAGGATATTGTGCGGCGGGTGGCCAGAGGACCATCCACGGTGCTGATTACAGGGGAAAGCGGTACTGGTAAGGAGCTTTTTGCCCACGCCCTGCACAGTCATTCACCTCGTGGCAAAGGACCTTATATCAAGGTTAACTGCGCAGCAGTACCTGAGAACCTGCTGGAATCCGAACTGTTTGGATACTATGAGGGCGCTTTCACAGGTGCTAAAAAGGGCGGCCAAATCGGTAAATTTGAATTGGCCCACGGGGGTACAATATTTCTAGATGAAATAGGGGATATGCCCCTAACCATGCAGGCCAAGATGCTCAGAGTGTTGCAGGAAAAGGAAATTGAGCGACTGGGCGGACGCAGCACAAAAAAAGTGGATGTGCGAGTAATTGCCGCTACAAACCGGGATCTGACAGAGATGATTGAAAATGGTGAATTCAGGCAGGATCTATACTACCGGCTCAATGTCGTAAATATAAACATACCGGCACTGCGCGAAAGAAGAGAGGATATTGGTGCTCTGGTGAGCCATTTTATTGAAAAATTCAATCACTCATTTAATCTTCAGGTGACCGGCTGTAGCGAAGATGTCACCAATATATTCCTGGGGTATCATTGGCCAGGTAATGTTCGTGAAATGGAAAACATTATTGAGAGAGCTTTTAATCTGGTGGATGGAAAAGTGATCGAATTGGAACATTTACCACATTATTTGCTAAAACAAAAAGAAAAATATCGACAGCCTCTTATAGAAAAAGCACTGCCGGCTTTGCTGGAAAACGTGGAGCGGGAGGCGCTGTTGGAAGCGTTGGGAAAAACGGGCGGTAATAAGCTGCAGGCTGCTAAATTGCTGGGAATCTCCCGGGCCTGGCTATATAAAAAGATTAAACAGTATCAAATAGAACTGTAAAAACATTGTATAACAAATCTTTTTAAGATAAAATTCCCCTTGAGAGCAAGGGGAATTTTTATCGCGGTGGTAAAATAATAAGGTGGTGGTTTAAAATAATACCATTTGAAACCAGGAAAATAGTGTTCGATCTGCCTGGGCGGCAGGTGCGTTTGTTGGGGGTCAAAGATGTGGAAAAACTAATCACCGACCCTACAGATGAAGATAAAGTGCCCTGTTGGGCGGAGATATGGCCGGCAGCCCGCGGGCTGTCGCAATGGATATGGGAAAACATAAATTTTGATGGTGTCCATTTGCTGGAATTGGGTGCCGGATTGGGGCTACCGGGCATAGTTTGTGGCATTAAGGGAGCGCAGGTTACCTTTTCGGATTTCAACTCATCTGCTCTGGACCTGGTGCGCCTAAACGCCAATCGTAACGGTTTGCATAATTTTTATACCTACCTGGGAGATTGGCGTGATTTTAAGTTGGCAAAGAAGTTCCCCTGGGTCATAGGATCGGATATTTTTTATGACACTAAATTAAATATATATTTAAAAGAGTTAATACCACGGTTAGCGTCAGGCGGGGGAAATCTTTTAATAGCTCATCCGGGCAGGCCGGCCAGTTTCGCGTTTGTGGAAGAACTGGGGGCAGTGGCCCCGCTGGATGAAAAGCGCTGGATGGTACCGATAACTATAGATGATCCCTTTTTCCCTTATTACGAAATTCATATCCACCATATCAGGTTTAACTCATAGTGTAGTTATTGTTATTGAGTTAGATCAAACTACTAACTACAAACCACAAACAATTAATCAACTAACTACCAACTAACTGGTAACCAAACTAACCAAGACGGGGGTTTTGAAAATTGTTTGTCCACCTGCATGTGCACACTGAATATAGCCTTTTGGACGGGGCAGCCAGGATTAAAGATGCGGTAAAAACCGCCGTACAAATGGGTATGCCCTCACTGGCTATAACCGACCACGGGGTTATGTATGGTGTTGTGGATTTTTACAAGACTTGTAAAAAACAAAATATCAAGCCGGTCATAGGCTGTGAGGTATACGTGGCACCGCGTACCAGGCACGACCGCACGCCCCGGGTGGACGATAATCTGCATCACCTTGTGCTGCTGGCCGAGAATAATACCGGGCTGAGAAATTTGTTCAAGCTGGTTTCCCTGGCTTTTACCGAGGGCTTCTACTACAAGCCCCGGGTGGATAAAGAGCTGCTGGCCGCCCACAGTCAGGGGTTAATTGCTTTAAGCGGATGTATTGCCGGTGAAGTGGCCTCTCATATCATAAAGGATAACCCGGCGCAGGCGGCTCAAAGCGCGGCTGATTATGTAGATATATTTGGTAAAGGTAATTATTACCTGGAGCTGCAGGACCATGGTTTTGCCGAGCAAAGAACCGCCAACCGTGGGCTGCTGCAGCTGCACCAAAAATCCGGTATACCACTGGTAGTCACCAACGACGTACACTATGTTTTGCGGGAGCATGCTGAAATGCAGGATGTACTGCTATGTATTCAGACCGGTAGGACTCTGGATGACCCCGGGCGCATGAAATTTCAGTCTCAGGAGCTCTACCTGAAAAGTGAGCAGGAAATGGCCGGATTGTTCGGCGAGCTTGGCGAGGCTATGGAGAATACCGTGCGTATTGCCGATCGCTGTAATGTGGAACTGGAATTCGGCAAACTGCACCTGCCCGAATATCAAGTGCCCGACGGGCATACATTGGACTCTTACCTGCGGGAACTGTGCCTTGAGGGTATCAACTGGCGCTATGGTGGTATAAATGATGAAGTGCGGAAAAGGCTTGATTATGAGCTGGGCGTAATTAAACAAATGGGTTATTCAGCTTATTTCTTAATTGTTTGGGATTTTATTCATTACGCCAGGCAACAGGGCATTCCGGTAGGGCCGGGCCGCGGCTCGGCAGCAGGCAGCGTGGTGGCCTACGTGCTGGGTATTACTGAACTTGACCCGCTAAAGTATGATTTGCTGTTTGAGCGGTTTTTAAATCCCGAAAGGGTGTCCATGCCTGATATAGACATAGACTTTTGCTTTGAAAGGCGTGGCGAGGTCATTGAGTACGTGGCCAGGAAATACGGCTCGGACCGGGTGTCCCAGATTGCCACCTTTGGTACGATGGCTGCCAAAGGAGCTATTCGTGATGTGGGCCGGGTGTTGGGTATGGCTTACGGTGATGTGGACCGTATTGCCAAGCTGGTGCCCAACGATTTAAAAATTACCATTGAAAAAGCTTTGCAGGAGTCCCCCGAATTGAGCCAGGTATACCGGGAGGATGGTCAGGTGCAAAGGCTGATTGACATGGCTGCTCTGCTGGAGGGCATGCCCCGGCATGCTTCCACCCATGCCGCCGGGGTGGTGATCACCAGGCAACCCCTGACCCATTACCTGCCGCTGTATAAGGCTGCGGACGGACCGCTGACTACCCAGTTTGCCAAGGATCCGGTGGAGGAACTGGGCCTCTTGAAAATGGACTTCTTGGGGCTGCGTACCCTGACGGTGATTGCCGATGCGGTGCGCATGATCGGCCAAAACCACGGTGTAAAAATAAGCATTAATGAAATACCCCTTGACGACCCGCTGACATTTGACCTGCTCTGCCGTGGTGACGGGGTGGGCGTGTTCCAGCTGGAAAGCAGTGGTATGCGCGCCATCTTAAAGGATTTAAGGCCTGAGGTGTTTGAGGATATCATCGCCTTGGTGGCCCTGTACCGTCCCGGACCGCTGGGCAGCGGCATGGTGGAGGACTTTATTAAAAACAAACACGGCGAGAAAAAAGTGGTTTACCTGCACCCCATACTGGAGCCCATCTTAAGGGATACTTACGGTGTAATTCTTTACCAGGAGCAGGTTATGCGTATTGCCAGTGACCTGGCGGGATTTTCCCTGGGCGAGGCCGACATGATGCGCCGGGCCATGGGTAAGAAAAAGCCGGAAATACTAGCCGGGCTGCGGGTCCAGTTTACCGAGGGCGCGGAGAAAAACAATGTGGACGGCAATATTGCCGGACAGGTATTTGATTTAATTGAGTACTTTGCTGGATACGGGTTTAATAAGAGCCACTCGGCAGCTTATGCGCTGGTTTCTTACCAAACGGCTTATTTAAAGGCCAACTACCCGGTGGAGTTTATGGCCGCGCTTTTGACATCAGTGAGGGATAATACGGATAAAGTTTCTTTTTATATCGAGGAATGCCGCCGCATGGGTATTGATGTGCTGCCGCCTGACGTAAATATTAGCGGCGTGGATTTTACAGTGGCGGGTGGCAGTATAAGGTTTGGTATGGCTGCGATAAAAAACGTGGGTTTAAATGCTGTTAAGTGCATCATTAATGTTAAAGAGAGCGGCGGCCCATATACAGCATTTGCGGATTTTTGCCAGCGAGTGGACACCCGGTTAATCAACCGCCGGGTGCTGGAAAATCTTATTAAGAGCGGCGCTCTGGATTCCCTGGGTCATCACCGTTCGCAAATGATGGCTGCCATAGACGCGGGGTTGGGGTTGGCTCAACTTACCCAGCAAGATCGCCAAAACGGTCAGCGATCGTTGCTGGACTTTTGGGGAGAAGATGTAAAAAAAACGCTGTCGCTGGATATGCCCAGTATCGAGGAGTTTGATCCCGGGGATTTACTGGTTATGGAAAAGGAGGCGCTGGGCCTTTATGTTAGTGGACACCCGCTATCGCAGTACCGGGAAACAATTTTAAGGCACACCACTCACCAGACAGTAACCCTGGCGGAACTGGAGGATCGCACCGAAGTAGTGGTAGGGGGCATGATAAATGCGGTGAAGAGAATAACTACAAAAAAGGGTGACAACATGGCCTTTGCCAATCTGGAGGATTTGTCCGGTACGGTGGAACTGGTTATCTTTCCGCGTTGCTACCAGCAATGTGCTTCGTTGCTTAAAGTTGACAGCCCGGTACTGGCCAGGGGAGTAACTAATATTAACGGAGAAGATGTCAAGGTTATTGTTAATATGCTGGAAACTATGACCTTGCGCAAATACGGAGAGCTATACCTAAAGATTGAGGACGTTACTATGGATACCATTTCCAAAGTACAGATGGTTTTATGCTCCCATCCCGGTGAGTGCCCGGTTTACCTTTACTTTCCCCGGGACAAAAAGCTGGCCCTGGCGGACAGCCGCTTTTGGGTTAACCTGGATTCCGATGTGGTACAGCAGTTAACCGGTTTTTTGGGCCAGGAACGGGTAAAAATAAAGGATGCCCTGGCAAACCAAGATAACCCCGCTGCGGCCGGGCAAGTAAATAGCTTGTCAAACTGATGAGGCTGTGTTATGATGACTGCTATAATAAGGTAATTTTTATGGGGTGAAAAATATGAGCGAATACAACGAATTAGCCGGGGAATATATTGTAGTTAAGGCGCTGGAAAACGGTGTAACCATCATCGGTCTCACCCGCGGGCGTGATACAAAGTTCCATCATTCTGAAAAACTGGACAAGGGTGAAATAATGATTGCCCAGTTTACTCAACATACTTCAGCTATTAAAATACGCGGCCGGGCAGAGATAATGACCAAGCACGGTAACCTAAGAACAGACCAGACATAAATTGACTAAGCGTACTATGATATAAACTGATGCAAAATATCCAGGGAAATGCCCTGGGTATTTTTTACTGTATGCTTATTGCTAAAAAATACCTGACGGGTCCAGTATTATTATTGCTGGATTGTCTTATGAAACTAACGGGTCTGTTATGTATTGCTCAATATTGGTGAAAATATAGCTGCATATTTAAGTTGTGATAGTAAAAAGTATTATTGTTAATATAATAAATCAGTACCGTCTACAGCGTTTAAGCATAAGCCACTTTGAAGGAGGTAGCAGCTGTGCAGCGTATTGCTGTTTTAACAAGCGGGGGTGATTCTCCGGGTATGAACGCCGCTATCCGGGCTGTAGTTAGAAAGGCTATATACCACGGGTTGGAGGTAATCGGTATCCAAAGGGGATTCAGCGGCTTTGTTGAGGCCGATATGGGGCCAATGAATCTGGGTTCGGTAGCGGATATTATACACCGGGGCGGTACCATACTGCGCACCGCCCGATCGGAGGAATTTAAGACCCCCGAAGGTAGAGCCAAAGCCTATGCCAATGTGCAGCGCTTTGGTATACAGGGATTGGTGGTTATTGGCGGTGACGGATCTTTTAAAGGGGCGGATATGTTTAACAACGAATACAATTTACCTGTTGTTGGTGTACCCGGCACCATAGATAATGATATTACGGGCACTGAATATTCTATTGGTTTTGATACCGCCATTAACACTGTTGTGGAGGCTATTAATAAAATTCGCGATACCGCAACTTCCCATGAAAGAACTTTTATTCTTGAGGTTATGGGCCGCGAAAGCGGATATATAGCTTTGATGGCCGGCCTGGCCGGCGGTGCAGAATCAATACTGATACCTGAACTGCGTCACAGTATGGACGAAGTTTGTGAAAAACTAATTCGCGGTTATAAACGTGGTAAGCTGCACAGTATCATCATAGTAGCGGAAGGTGCTGCCAGCGGCCTTGATGTGGGTAAGCAAATCAGGGAAAAAACCGGGCTTGAAACCAAGGTTACTATTCTAGGCCATTTGCAGAGGGGCGGAACTCCCACGGCATTTGACCGCATCCTGGCCAGCCGAATGGGCGCTAAAGCGGTGGAGATGCTTATGGAAGGATTTCGAAAACATATGGTGGGCATGTTGGAGGACAAGATTGTGGCCGGGGCGCTGGATACTGCATTTAATGGCAAAAGGCCCATAAACATGGAAATATATAACCTGGCAAATATACTATCCATATAGGGAGGGATTATTATGCGGCGCACCAAAATAGTATGCACTATTGGACCGACCAGTGAGAGCATAACTATATTGGAGCAATTAATGCTGGCCGGTATGAATGTAGCCAGGCTGAACTTTTCCCACGGTACCCATGATGATCATGCCCGCCGGCTGGCAGCCGTACGTAAAGCCGCCGGTAATGTGGGCAAAAATATAGCCATTTTACTTGATACCAAGGGGCCTGAGATACGGCTGGGTTATCTGGAAAAGGATTTTGTGCGGCTTAAAACCGGCGATAGTATTACCCTGACCACCGAGACAATTAAAGGCAATGAGAGGATTCTTCCCGTCAGCTACCGGGGATTGCCCAAAGACGTTAAACCCAATGACCGGATATTAATATCCGATGGATTGATTGCCTTGCGGGTGAATAGCATAGCCGGAGAGAAAATTAATTGTACCGTGGAAAACGGCGGTGAGATTACCAGTCAAAAAGGGGTTAATGTCCCCGATGTTTATGTAAAAATGCCGGCCATCACTGAACAAGATGAGCGTGATATTATTTTTGGCATAGAAAATAACTTTGACTTTGTAGCCGCTTCTTTTGTGCGCCGGGCTAACGATATACTAATTATTCGTAAAATCATTGAAGATAACGGCGGCCAAATGGATATAATTTCCAAAATTGAGAACCGGGAGGCCGTCAATAAGCTAGATGAAATAATTGAAGTGTCTGATGGTATAATGGTGGCCCGAGGTGACCTGGGTGTGGAGATCCCTCCGGAGGAAGTGCCGTTGATTCAAAAAACCATCATTGATAAATGTAAGCAAGCAGGCAAGCCAGTGATTACAGCTACTCAAATGCTGGAATCAATGATTCAAAACCCGCGTCCCACCAGGGCCGAAGCCAGTGATGTGGCCAACGCCATTTTGGACGGTACCGATGCGGTGATGCTTTCCGGTGAGACCGCTGCCGGCAAATACCCTGTGGAAGCAGTGGAAACTATGGCCCGTATTGCCGCCCGGGCTGAATCAGCAATTAAATTTGATGAATTGCTGAAAAACAGGCGCCGGGTGCTATCTAAAACCGTTACCGACGCCATCAGCCATGCTACCGTGTCTACTGCTCTGGACTTGGGAGCCGCGGCTATTATCACTTCCACGGAATCAGGCTATACTGCTAAAATGGTTAGTAAGTACAGGCCCCAGGCACCAATCATTGCTGTTACCCCCAAGAGGACGGTACTGCGTAAAATGGCGCTGGTCTGGGGGGTGCAGCCGCTGCTGGTAGGTCGCACTGAGGATACAGACAGCATGATCTCTGCGGCTGTGGAAGTTTCTCTGGCTGCCGGGCTGATCAAAGCCGGGGATTTAATAGTTATCACCGCGGGCGTGCCCGTGGGGGTGCATGGCACCACCAATCTTGTTAAGGTACATACCGTGGGTGAAATCATAGCTAAAGGCACGGGGATCATTAAACGGTCGGTGACCGGCAAGGCATGTGTGGCCGATAGTGCTCGTGAGGCGATGGAGAAGATGGAGGATGGTAGTGTACTGGTAACCCATGACACAGATCGCGATTTTATTCCGGCTATTGAAAAGGCTGCAGCTCTAATTACTGAGACGGGCGGGTTAACTTCCCATGCCGCCATCGTTGGCCTGGAGTTCGGCATACCGGTGATTGTGGGGGTGGAGGAGGCTACCAGGATAATCCCCGACGGGGAAGTGGTAACTGTGGATGGTCAGCGGGGTCTGGTATATAGAGGCACGGCAAAGGTTTTATAAACGTATTTTTTATTGGCATAAATTTCAATGACCTGTAGATAAATATTATAATCTTTGTAAAAACCGCCTTGTCGCAGGTTATGCTATAAACCGTGGAGGCGATTATAGCGTGCAGGATTACTTGGTAAACTATATAGATACGCTGGGTTTGGGCGGGTTGCTGGGCGGTTTAATTATCGAGGCTCTGGGCCTGCCCTTTCCCGGTGGGGTAATGATCATGTTTACCGGCTTTTTGGTTAACCAGAACAGGCTTAACTTTTACAGTGTATTTTTGATTGCGGTATTGGCCTTTAATATCGGTGCCACGGCAGCATTTTATGTAGGTCGCTATATGGGGGAACCCGTGCTGTACCGCTATGGCAAATACTTGCGTATTAACCCCCACAAGTTGGAGATGGCTCGCCGTTGGATGCAGCAATCTGCAGCCCTGTTCATTATAGTAGGTAGGTTTGTGCCAATGGTCAGTAACCTTACCCCGTATATAGCCGGTGCCAGCGGACTTAAGCTGACCAGATTTTTATTATATAACATGATATTTTCGCTAATTTGGGTTTCCTTCAATATATCCGTGGGTATGTTATTTGGTTATAAGTGGCCCGCCATAGCAGGCTATTTTCAGCAACAGGTGCCATTGGCGGCGCTGGTTTTGCTGCTGACTTATGTAGCCGTCAAATTGATTATTAATTATTTTCATGCCATAAGGAGTGAAAAGGTATGACCAACACTATTATCTGTCTGGGTGATAGCATTACCTTTGGTTACCCCCTGGGGCCTGAATTTTCCTGGGTAAATCATTTATATCGGCGTACGGGGATAAACCTGGTGAATCGCGGTGTTAATGGGGACACCACTTTGGACATGCTGCGCCGCTATGAACGATATGTTCCGGCATCAAAGGTGACACATGTACATATACTGGGCGGCGCCAATGATGCCTGGATGGGGTTGGATATGGCTGCAACAAAGCGCAATATCCAAGAGATGGTGAAGTTAAGCAGGCAGCAAGGTATTATACCTATGCTGGGCTTGGTTACCCCCCTTACCTCCGACCCGATCGAGGGTGGCACTTTTTTACCCTTTGGTATGGAAGCGATGGTCAGCTGGTTGGCTCGATATAGAAATTGGCTGAGCGATTATGCAGTCAGCGAGTCTATTATGTTGATTGATTATTATACACCGTTATGTATTCCGGGAACTGGCCAGGGTGATGGTCAATATTTTTATGATGAATGTCACCTTAACGATAAGGGTTATATGCTTATGGCGGAGATAGCTGAAAGAGCAGTATTAAAATTGCTGTAGCCGTAGCCGTCCAATTTATGTAAAGTATAGTGTTTGCTGGCTAACACTATACTTTACATGAAAATGTATACATTTGTTTACATTGCTGCTGTTGATCATTATCCCTCTCAATGCAGGCCAATTTATTGGATTATCACCAGAACACCGTTAACATTCGATAAAAATAGCTATAAATACAATTAAACAGGGAATTAAATTAATTATTTTGAAAAGTGGTACAATTATTGCAATTCAGATATAAAGAATATCGTCGTAATCATCACCGCTGTATAAAGCCGTCACGTGGTATAATTATTGCAAGATATAAAGAATATGATGTCTCTAATTTACAATGTAGTAAATCAACAGAGATAAACCGTATTCATTAAGCTGTTTATACCTAGGTAATGGTACTAGTGATAATCCAATAATATAAGGGGGATGTCTATAATGAGAACAACTAATTATGAGCCTTTATCACCTCTGGCCTTTCTGGAAAGAAGCGCCTTTGTTTATCCAGACAAAAAAGCGATTATTTATAACGACCAGTCCTTCACATATGCTGAGTTTAAAGACCGGGTGCAGCGGTTTGCAACTGCGCTAAAACAACAGGGCATTGAAAAAGGGGATAAGGTGGCTTTTCTTTGCCCGAACTTGCCGCCTCTTTTGGAAGCACACTATGCGGTTCCCCTGGTTGGCGGGGTGCTGGTGAGCATTAATATCCGCCTGGCCCCTCAAGAAGTTGCTTACATTTTACAGCACTCGGGAAGTAAAATGCTGTTTGTCGATACTGAATTTGCCGGTGTTATCAAACCTATTATGAGTGAAATAGGGGACGTCAAGATCGTAAACATTTGCGATGTGGAGTCCAAAGTTTTTGACGGTCCGGATTACGAGGAATTCATATCTGTAGACCCCGATGAATTTACCTTTGGGGTGGACGATGAACTACAGCACATAACCCTTAATTACACCAGCGGCACCACCGGCAAGCCCAAAGGTGTGCTGTATACCCACCGGGGGGCTTATTTAAACGCATTGGGGGAGTTGTTGGAGTTCCAATGCAATCCTTCCACCATATATTTATGGACTTTGCCCATGTTTCACTGCAACGGCTGGTGTTTTACTTGGGCTATCACCGCCATTGGCGGCACTCACGTATGCTTAAGGAAAGTGGTGCCTGATGAAATATATAAACAAATTCAAAAGCATGAAGTATCGCACCTCAGCGCAGCTCCCATAGTCTTGATAGGTATGGCGAACTATAAGGGTATTGGGGATGTGCAGATGAAAAAACATTTGAACATAATGACGGCCGGCGCGCCGCCTTCACCAACCGTTATTAAAAATATGGAATCTGTTGGATGTACTGTAATACAAACTTACGGTCTCACCGAAGTATACGGACCGCACAGCGTATGTGAGTGGCAGCCTCAATGGAATGATCTGGCTATTGAAGATCGGGCCAAGATTAAAGCTAGACAAGGTGTTCCTTATGTAACCGCTACTTATATGGATGTTGTTAATCCGGCTTCAATGGAACCGATGCCTCATGATGGGGAAACTATTGGTGAAATAGTCATGCGGGGTAATAATGTCATGGCCGGTTATTATAATCAACCCGAGGATACAGAACAAGCTTTCCGGGGCGGCTGGTTTCACAGCGGTGATTTAGCAGTCACCCACCCCAATGGTTATATAGAAATTAAAGACCGGATGAAGGATGTTACCATCAGTGGCGGCGAGAATATTTCCACTGTGGAAGTTGAAAATGTTATTTACCAGCATCCGGACGTACTGGAAGTGGCTGTAGTGGCAATGCCCCACGAAAAATGGGGTGAGGTACCAAAGGCATTTGTAACTTTGAAGGAAGGTACCAGCCCCACCGCAGAGGATATCATCAAGTTTTGCCAGGAAAGAATAGCACGGTTCAAGGCACCCAAGGAAATTGAGTTTGGTGAACTACCCAAGACATCCACCGGCAAAATAATGAAATACAAGCTCCGGGCCAAGGAATGGGCGGGGCGTGAGAAAAAGGTCAATTAATGCTTGAAGCGTGAAATAAAAATAAAAGTTGTGATCTATAAAAAACAGCAAGTACCGGCTAAATAGCTGGTACTTGCTGTGTTCTGTATAGGAGTGCTCCAGGTTGAAGTTTGGGTTATATCACGCCGGTGCCAGCTTAATGGCACCGGCAGCGGCCAGTTGATCATTTTTTATAGCCAATGCCCCGGTAACTGAATTGATACTCATAGCGAATTCAACTGCTGTTTGCAGATCGTCTTCATTTTGTACCTGGTTTGCTGCAGCTGTAGCCACGGCATCAGCCAGTGCAGCCGATGGCGCCATAATCACCACTGCGTCTGCATGGCCCAGGCTTAGGGAGTGACCTACGGTGCCTGATGAGGTGCAAATACCCAGAGGCATGCGGTGTGACTCAATTTCCAGGGCCAGCCGGTTGGTGAAGGGGGAGGACCCTGCAAAAACACCGATCTTGCGTTTCCGTTCGGAACGCATATAAATATCACCGCCGTTTTCAACGATCACTTCCCGGCAGCGCCTGGCCAGATATAAACCCATGTGCTGGGCAATTGCCCCGGCTACTGCAGACATGGGACCGATGCCGGCGGTGGCGGCGGCCCGGGCCATAATTCTGGCGATCTCGGGAGCGCCCGGGCCTGGCGTATATGGTTCCAACGTGTGATAAAAAGTGTGATCTGCTGTAATGTATTGTTCCAGTTGCGAGCGGATTTTAATTATTTCTTGTTTTACACCATCCACCAGCCCGGCAGTCAGCTTGTCATGGGCAATGCCTATATCCAGGTCTGTTTCCTTAATGGCGATTTGAAAAAATACCAGGTCCTGCTGTCGGTGCAGCAGCCTGTAAGACCGTTCCACGTATTCCTTCAAAAACGAACCTCCATAGCTTTCATTGGACATGCTTTAACACACAAATGGCAAACTACGCAGCGATCACTGTTAAACCGCACCACCATGTCGGGTCTTTCCATATACAGGGCCCCGGTTGGGCAAATATCGGTGCAGGCGCCGCAGCTCACACATTTTTCTTCATTCTGGATGATTTCCTCCGTCAGCGATTGTACACGTACACCTAACCGGCGCAGGTATTCAATACCTTGCTCGGTATTAACCCCTGTAATATCCATTACCAGGGTGCCTTCTTTCTGCGGGTTGACATTGGCCTTTAATATATTTATAACCAAATCATAATCTTTTACCAGCTTATATATGATAGGTTGATCTGCTATGTCAGCGCCGAAACGCAGCACTACTTTTTTTGAGGACATTTTTACACGCTCCTTTTGCGCAAATTAACCCTTCAAGGTGTTGACCTTGATTCCCGCGTCCGCATTCGGTAATAGCTGTACCGGTTCACCAAGCAAAAAGTCGCCTTTTTGAATCCACTGCTTTAACGTACCAGCTATTTCCCGAGCCCGCGGGTAGCTGGAAACCGGCGCTGTGGGTACTTCTTTGCCGTTGACAGTTATTTTGCCGCTTTTTAGCTCGGCGTAACTGACATAGCCCAGGTTGGATGAGTTGAGGTTGGGGAACGCATCGCTGTAATCCATGATGGGGGCGTATAATTCATCGTCCCCGGCCGCCGCATAACGGCAGATTTCCTCATTAAGCAGCGGTATGGGTATGCCAATTCCCACCGTTAAGGTAGCTCCGTAACCGAGCATGCTGGTACCCACCAGCCAGCGCGGGCTCATTTGTTTTAAGTCACCCAGTACTGACAGAGTGGCACCGGCATGGCCATAGCTTTGGCCGTTATCATCCTGATTAACTCCCGGGAAGTGCTGAGTACCGTTCCAAACCACGTAACCAATGCCGCCGCCTAAGAAAATGCGCGTGCCCACCCCGATAGTTTTAAACATAGGGTCTTTTAGCAGTGGGCTGAGCTGTCCCGACGTAGAGTAGTGCGCGTTGGCCAGGTTGGCTTTGAGCATGCCAAGGTAGGTATAGATGGTCCGGGTGCTCAAGTTGACGGCGCAGTTATAGTTCTGGTAAGCATTACGCGGGTTGAAAAGTATGGCTTCATTAATATCGTCAATAGTAATTTCAGTTTCTATTTCCCTGCGGGGATAACAGTCCGTGCCATAGCCGGTGGCTTTAAGCAGCACCTTTTTGCGGGCTACCAGGTCCTGGATGACATGTCCGCCGCCATACCGGAACTCACCCGGGTGAACGCTGTTTAAAGGATCATCTTCGGGCACCTCAGTGGCCCCGATAAAGGCGTCAACAGCGGCGATGCCACTATAGGCAGGTACATCGTTCAGCCAAACTTTATTCATTTTAATACGTGGCTTGGAATGACCCAAGCTTAAAAAAGCGCCGGAAGAGCACATGGGACCGAATGTTCCTGTCGTTACCACATCCACTTCAGATGTGACACGTGTTACTCCTTTTTCTTTAACCATATTGACCAGTTCCTCAGCGGTTACCACTACGGCCTGGCCTTTTTTAATTCGTTCATTAATCTCCTGGAAAGTTTTTTCCACTGCCATTTACGTAACACACCTCCACATTTTTGTGCTCTGCTCCGACAAAATGTAAACCTCTTCCAAGCACAGAAGAGGTTTGCATAATATCTGCACCTCTTATCTGCCAGAAGCTTTGCTTCTGCAGGAATTAGCACCATACTTTCAGGAAAAACAAAAGCTGGTTGCCGGGCTTCATAGGGCCAGTCCCTCCACCACTCCGGATAAGAGCACTTAATTATTCATTTTTTATTGCTATATTAGTTTATCAACTAAGGTGATTGGTTGTCAATAACCCAGATAAATTATTTAGACTATAGGCGTGCTAAATCCCTGGGGTTCCGAATAAAACAATATCGCAATGTCCCCTCAAAAAAATACCTGCCTGCGAATTAATTAGTAGAAAACTAAAAGGAGGTATGATGTTTGAAAAGGATCCTGATCTTAATGATGACCGGCCTGCTGGTAATGGCCCTGTCGGCCGGTGCAGCTTGGGCTAAGCCGGACAATGCTAAAAAGGAAGAGGGACAAACCAAAGTAAAGGCAATGCAGATGTACAAGACCCAGTACAAGGCCATGGTGGACGGTGAGATTTCAGTTAAGAGCAATAATTTTAATGACACTGCAAATCACTGGGGCAGCGCTTCAATACAACGGATGGCGGCTATGAGGCTATTCGCCGGGTACGATGACGGCACTTTTAAGCCCAACAACAACATGAGCCAGGCGGAGATGATTGCGCTGCTGATGAGATTGGTGGACACCGATAGCAACGATGACGAAGAAGAAGATAACGTAAGCAATTACAGTGAAAAGATTAAGGAAGTCCCTGAGTGGGCCAGGAATTCGGTTATAAAAGCCGCAAATTTACAAATAATGAGCTTAAACCGGTTCCATTCTGCACAGCAGGCTTCTCGGGCTCAAACATGTGTGGCATTTGCCAAAGCATTGGATTTAGATCCGATTGATATCGATGAAGTAAATTTTGCCGATAAATTACTGATTGACGAAGAGGATCTTGGATATATTCTGGCTATGTATCAGGCAGGTTATATCAAGGGTGCGCCGGGTAATTACTTCTTACCCCAAAATGGCATAACTAGGGCTGAAATGGCTGCCATCTTGGAAAGAATTCTGGCCGACCTTAAAGAAGACGATGAAGATGAAGATGAAGATGAAGTTGATCTTTCCGACCTGGAAAACGATCTGTTAAGCGACTACGACGAAATTGAAAATGTGCCTGTAGATAATATCAAGCTGGATGGCGACGAGGATAAAGTTTACGTTGAGGTAGAGGTTGACCTGGACGATTACGAGGACGAGTGGGCCGATTTGAATAACAGTGATATCAAGGACTGGTTGAAAGACCTGGTGGGCGATATCCAGGGCGAACTCTCCAAGGATACCATCGTTAGCGGCAAAATTATCAACAGTGATAACGATGTAGTGTTGGTCAGATTTAGAAAAGACGGGACCGATGATCTTTCTATAAGTTATATTATCGACGATGTGAACGACGTGGAGGATGAACTAAAAGGCGATGAATTTGATATAGCCGACATCGAATTCGAGATTACTTCAATCAATTACAACGAAGATGATGAGATCATGGTCGATTTAGAGGCGCAAGAAGATATTTCCTCTAGTCAATGGGATGACTTGGACAGCAGCGACGTTGAGGATGACGTGGAAATCATCTGCGAAGAAATTGCACAAGCATTTCAAGACGATGCTGACGCTGAGCCGGTAATGATTTACATCAATTTATATGATGAAGATTCACATTTGCTGGAAAAATATGAGTATGACGTGGAAAATGAATCACTGGATTAGATTATAAAGGAGTAAAATAAAAAACGGTATCCCATACGAAGAGAGTCGTGGCTTATAATCGCCCGGCTCTCTTATATATTTTTCAGTGCGTTAATACTGCCGCTGGAACTTTATGCCAACAAAGAGGCTGTTATGTTATCCCCGATGAAATAGTTCAAAGCGGTGTTTGCTAGTGTTGGATTTTGGAAAAACAGTCATTAGACATCTCGCAGTAAAATTATCTGCCGTCGCTATATTTCATTATATAATAACTTTTATCAGCGATAATTTTCTGCAGGGCTGTGATAAATCTGTCCACTTCCAGACTGTTGTTATACAGTCCAAAGCTGACTCTCACCAGACCGGGGAAAGGTATATCAGGATTGTTGACAAAATAATCTATATGCTCGGAAGTCAAGTTCAATAATCTTAAGGCGTATGGATGTGCGCAAAACAAGCCGTTTCTTACCTCAATCCCATCTTCACCGGAAAGTATTTTGGCTGTCAGTTCGTGATGTACCCCCCTGATGTTAAAGGGTATAATACTTACTTTTCTCTTATTGATTTGGCTGTATGCATAAATATCAATATGAGGTAGGTATTTCAATCTATTCAAAGCGTAGTTTGTTAAAGCATTTTCATATGCTTCAATTCGTTCAATACCTATACTTTGCATGGTTTTTATAGCCGCAGTTAGCGCGGCCACCCCCATAACATTGGGAGTACCGGCCTCATCCCTTGCAGGGGGTTCTTCCCAATATATAGACTGGTGTGTTACGAGTTTAACGTCTCCTCCGCCTTTATATACAGGTTCGCTATTTGCAAAAACTTCTTGGGGGCCAATAAGTACTCCCACTCCGAATGGAGAATACATTTTATGCGACGAAAAGACCAGGTAATCAATATGTTCCGGTGAACCAAAAGGCTTCATATCAACCCCTATATGCGGAACTAATTGTGCCCCGTCAATTAAAACCTTAGTGCCGTGTTTATGAACTATTTTAGCTATCTCATGAATAGGATTAACGTAGCCTGTTATATTCGAGGCTCCCGTAACCGTTACCAGTTTAACTCTTCCGCTGTATTTTTTTAGTTTGTTTTCCAGGTCATCTAAACGCAGCCTGCCGTAATCATCTATTTCCACATAATCAACTGTAAATTTACCTCTCCAGGGTAAGTCATTGGCGAGGTGTTCCATCCATGTGGAAAGAATTACCTGATTTTTATCATTTTCGCACAATAGATAGGCCAGCATATTGATAGATTCTGTTGTATTCCTTGTATAAATAACAACATCCTTCTCTTTATCCACTTTTACAAAATCTTTTATAACCTGCCTGCCATCTTCATAAACTTGTGTAGATACAATTGATTTATAACCTGCCCCCCGGTGAACAGAAGAATACCAGGGGGCAAAATTATTTATTTCTTTCATAACCGAAAAGAAGGGTGGAGTAGATGCTGCATTATCAAAGTTAACTGCTGTTACATATGTATTATTTGCTAAAGGTACTTTTGTATCCACTCCGACAACCAGGTTTCTTAAGTCAGGTTGCGATATGTTATATTGCAAACGAATCATCTCCATCTATGAAAAAAGTATTGAAAAGGTATCTCATATCCTATCCATTAAACAGACATATATTCCTGTAAGCCTGGCCCGGACTATATTATCTATAAAGAGACTTGGGGTATTTGATTTTCACAAAGCTCTTAAGACGGTCCTTTAATGCACAACAAAGTATAATATCATTTTTTTTATAATTTCACTAATAATATTTAAAATAACGCACCACCTATATAGATTAAATCCCTTTTCCCCAAATGTATTATTCTAAACGCCAGCGCTGGGCAATGGGCATGCGGCGTCCCGGCCCGAAAGCCCGGGAGGTCACCCTCAAACCCGTCGGGGCCTGCTGGCGTTTATATTCAGCAGCGTCCACCCGGCGGGCTATATCCAGCACAAGTTCCCTGCAATGGCCCATAGCCACAATTTCGTCGATGGGTTTTATATCTTCTATATATGCTTTAAGAATTTGATCCAGTACTCGGTAAGGAGGTAGGCTGTCTTCATCGCTCTGATCCGGCCTTAATTCGGCGGAGGGCGGTTTGTAAATCACGCTTCGGGGAATAATCTCCTTTCCCCGGTTTATGTATTCAGCCAGGCGGTAAACCATTACTTTGGGTACATCCGCCAGCACATTCAATCCCCCGGCCATATCCCCGTATATTGTGCTGTAACCCATAGCCATTTCCGACTTGTTGCCCGTGGTTAGAACCATCTGACCTTCGCGGTTGGAGATGAACATGAGTATATTGCCCCTGATCCGGGCCTGTATGTTTTCTTCCGCCAGATCCATAATAGGGTGGCCCTCTGGATTGAAGAGTTCAATGTAAGCCTTAAAGATATTTTCAATGGTCAGGAACCGGTATTCAATACCAAGGTTTTCGGCCAGTAAGCGGGCGTCGTCTCTGCTGCCTTGGGAAGAGTAACGGGATGGCATAGATACACCCAGGACATTTTCCCGGCCCAGGGCAGCTACGGCCAGGACCGCGGTTACCGATGAATCTATGCCGCCGCTCAAGCCCACCAGTGCCCGGCTAAAACCATTTTTATGCAGGTAGTCCCGGGTACCCAGCAGCAACGCCTCGTAAACCCAACTAATATCTTCACGCCCGTATTTATCTAAAACTCCTTTACATGTTCTACAGGTATCAAAAACCGCAAAATCTTCGGCAAATTTATTTAATTGCAGGCATAATTTACCCATCTTGTTGACGGCCACGCTGGACCCGTCAAATATCAGGTGGTCATTGCCTCCGACCTGGTTGACATAGACCATATCCACTTTGTGTTTGGATGCCACCTTGTTGAGCATGTCGGTACGTAGAGCATATTTACCGTAGTGATAGGGCGACGCTGACAAGTTGATAATGATCTCGGCACCCTGCTGTACAAGTTCTTCCACGGGATCTATGTCATACCGCTGCCTGTTCCAGTAATCTTTATCATTCCAGATATCTTCGCATACGGTTACTCCCAGCTTTTTGCCTTTATATACCAGGCAGCTTCTCTCTTTGGCGGGATTAAAATATCTTTTTTCATCAAAAATATCATAAACAGGTAACAAACTCTTATACCGCATCTCCTGCAATTTTCCCCGGTACAATAACGTCGCCGCGTTATAAAGCCCATTGGGGCTTCTCATGGGCGCCCCCAAGATTATACCGGTATCACCAGCGAACCGACTAATTTCCTGCAGCTTAATTTCCACCGCATCCAGGAATTGTTTGTTCAAAAGCAAGTCCTGGGGCGGGTAGCCGGTCAAAGTTAATTCCGGGAAAATTACCAGATCGCTCTGGGCTGCTCTGGCCTTGTTGATATACTCAAATATTTTGCCTGTATTGTAATCCAAATCACCCACCACTGGGTTTATCTGAGCTAAAGCTATGAACACCTCTACCACTCCCGTTAGAATGCTTATTTGTTTATAATACCGGTATTGATAAAATAAAGACGCCCAGCATTTCCCCAAAGGGGAACGCTGGGCGTCTTTGCCACGTTTTAGATCTTTAATGACCTGAGCTGTTTCTTTGTATAAGATTATATACCATGTTAGGCTGGTTGCGAATATTTATTTTGCAAAAAAATGATTCCAACAAATAAGATAAACTACAAAAGTTGTGAGCGTAGTGGAAATGGAAATGTCTTCGGACAGTGGTCCAACAAATAATTTTTGCTGCAGTATTTTACTTCTTGCTTTTTTACAGGCTTAGCTTTATAATTCAATATTAATTGCAAATACTATTCTACAATGTTGTATCAAAGGCAAAGATGCCCCCGTATAGTGGAATAAACCTCTATACGGGGGTTTTATTTTATCTTTAACAGAGGTGAGTTATATGCAATTGCATTTAAAACAAAAATACAGATTTTCACCAGCTCTCGTGGATACAACTCTAAGGGATGGTGAACAGGCACCAGGGGTGGCCTTTTCCCTACAAGAAAAAGTGATAATTGCAAGACTGTTGGATTCGCTTGGGGTCGAGGTTATTGAAGCCGGGATTCCTGCTATGGGTAAAATTGAGCAGACTGCGATAAAGGCAATTTGCAATTTAAATTTGAAAGCACAGGTATTTGTTTGGAACAGGCTATTGCTGGCTGACCTTAGAGCATCTATAGCCTGTGGTGCCCGTAATGTTCATATTTGTGCCCCGGTATCAGAACTGCACATTAAGGATAAACTTAGCAAAAACAGGCAGTGGGTCATGGACTGCTTAGTCAGGGCTATACGCTATGCCAAAGATTATGGCTGCCGGGTATCTGTAGGCGCCGAAGACGCCTCCAGGGCAGACTTCGGTTTTTTACTGGAATACGCTCTACTGGCTCAGGAGGCAGGCGCGGAAAGACTGCGTTTTGCCGATACCGTTGGTGTTATGGAACCGTTTGGTACCCGCAGAGTTATAGGTCTAATGGTGGAAAAGCTGGCGATCCCGGTAGAGTTCCACGGGCATAACGATTTCGGCCTAGCCACAGCCAACAGCTTGGCCGCGTTTACCGCCGGGGCCGACTACATTAACACAACCGTTGGTGGCATAGGAGAACGGGCCGGGAATACCTGTCTAGAAGATATGGTAAAGTTATTTAAAAACTGTGTCAGCTCCAAAGAGGGTACCATTAAAACGGATATCCTGGAAAAGCTCGGTAATTTTGTAGCCCGGGCGGCCAAGAGACCGGCCCAATCCTTTAACCGGCAACTTTACTGCCATAAGCTAAAGCACGGAAGCAAGAGGACCGTCTTTTGCTTACACGGGCAGGCCTGGTGAGCACCTGACAGTCAGGGTATATTGAACAACGCAAAAGTAATGTTAGCATAGCATCGCTTTGGTATTTATGTCATTAATACATTACAAAGTACGTACTAATTAAATTATTAGATAACTTAATTTTTAATAAAAAATATTAGCAAATATTTTTATTAAAAATACCCTTGCAATTGATATAAAATAATGCTATAATCATCAATGTAAACGGTACGTTGAAGTACTAAATATACATGGCAAAGACGCCGGCAATTAATTGCCGGCGTTTAATATTTATTTTATCAATAATTTTAGCTTAAAATTAAAAAACTAATAACTGATACATTGCAGTATCAAAAGGGAACAGGCGATGGCGCCGGTATTCATTACCGGCGCCTCAATTTTAACACTGCGGTTACATCCGCGGTAAACCTTTATCCTTACACGGAAGTAAAACATGCATTGAGGCATTTACAGTCTTTTGGGACTGTAGGTGTCTCTTTTTTATTATCACATATAGGAGGATGATAAGATGAGACAGATAGCTATTTATGGAAAAGGTGGCATAGGCAAGTCCACTACCACCCAGAATACAGTGGCTGCCCTCACTGAGATGGGCAAAAAAGTATTAGTAGTGGGTTGTGACCCTAAAGCTGACTCCACCAGACTGCTGTTGCACGGCCTGAACCAAAAAACCGTACTGGACACCCTGCGGGACGAAGGTGAAGACATTGACCTTGAAGATATCATGCGTAATGGTTACGGCGATACCAAGTGCGTCGAATCCGGCGGTCCCGAACCCGGGGTTGGCTGCGCGGGCCGCGGTATCATCACATCCATCAACATGCTGGAATCGCTGGGTGCCTACACCCCCGACCTGGACTACGTGTTTTACGACGTACTGGGTGACGTAGTTTGCGGCGGTTTCGCCATGCCTATTCGGGAAGGCAAAGCCCGGGAAATTTACATCGTTGCCTCGGGTGAGATGATGGCTCTGTATGCTGCTAACAATATCTCCAAAGGGGTCATGAAATTTGCCGATTCCGGCGGCGTACGCCTGGGCGGCATCATCTGCAACAGCCGCAATGTGGACAATGAGTACGAACTGTTAGAAGCCTTTGCCAGGGAACTTGGTTCTCAGCTTATTCACTTCGTACCCAGGGACAATGTTGTACAGCGGGCTGAAATTAATAAGAAAACCGTTATCGACTTCGACCCCACGGTGCAGCAGGCTGATGAATACCGAACCCTGGCCCGCAATATCGACGGCAACGACATGTTCGTAGTGCCCAGGCCAATGACCCAGGATCGGCTGGAAGAACTGCTGATGACCTTTGGCATTCTAGACTCACTATAGACGAGATTCCGGCCCCAATAGCGAAAACACAATAATACTTATAATAGGAGTGATGATTAAGTGTTAATGATCAGGGCCATTGTGCGTCCCGAAAAGACCAACTCCATACTGGCCGAATTAAACAGTGCCGGTTTTCCCGCAGTAACCCGGATTGATGTGGTGGGCCGCGGCAAACAGCGCGGTGTCAAGGTGGG